>ERZ761602.2587-NODE-2587-length-27824-cov-16.903490_pt1 | contig 27824 bp, 24 predicted proteins | sample MGYA00512165_ERZ761602 | MGnify/ENA primary metagenome ERZ761602 (study PRJEB28899, sample SAMN02445085) | bioreactor sludge metagenome | biome: EBPR sludge; isolation source: Thorneside wastewater treatment plant | place: Australia: Brisbane, Thorneside...
ATCGTTCCCGCCCGCGTCGACGCCTGCCACGTGGGGTTCACACAGCGCTTACGGAGCATCGAGTGTCTTCTCGAGTGCTACAGGAGAGCCTCCTGGATCGGATCCTTGCTACCGCGGCCGAAGGCGGCGCCTTCGACGGAAATCTCGTTCGACCATGGACGGTTGGACGACACCAACCGCATCCCGCGATAGAAGCATCCCTGCATGGCGCAAGCGGTTGCTTGCGTCGTGGGCAGGTTATGTAGGGTCGCGGTCCTCATGGTTCTTGCTTGGTACGTGCGGGTCCTCGGTTCGGTCTACGCTTTCTTCGACACCACCAACCATCCCCGGTTTCAGGCTTCCGCTCGCTCCGTGGAGCAAGCGATCCTGATGCAGTCTAACTAAACGCAACAGGCGCGCTTGTCAAACACGTTTTCTCGAAAACTCGCAACCACGCGTCGAGCCTCGTGTCATCGAGTGCATGAACGGCTCTGTCTCTGGCCCTGAATCGTCGGTCCTCTTCTCGCTTCGCGAGCTCCGCGACATCGAGCAACGCCGCGTCGCCGACGAGAAGGCCGCGATCCGGGCCGCCCAGGAGGCGGAGGAACGAGCGCGTGTCGCAGCGGTCGCACGTGTCGCAGCCGAGCGCGCCGCGGCCGAAGCCGCCGAGCGGACGCGCAAGGAGGCCGAGCTCGCGGCGCAGCGCCGGAAGCTCGAAGAGGACGCGATCCGGATCCAGGAGACGGAAGCGCGCCTGCGCGCCGACGCGCTCGCCCGGCTCGAGCGCGAGCGCCTCGCCTTCGAGGTGGAGCTGCGCCGCGAGGAGATCGCGCGCAAGCGTCCGCGCTGGCTGATCGGCGTGGCCACGGGCTGCGCCGCGCTGGCGATCGGCGTCGGCCTGCTCGCGATGAGGGCCAGTGACAATGCCCGGCAGAGTGACGCGCTCGCGGCGCAGGCCGAGCTCGACGCGCAGCGGGCGCGCGACGCGATCGCCGCGCAGGAGCAGCGGATCGACGATCTCGAGGCGCAGATCCGGAACGCGAAGACCGAGATCGAGCGCAGGAACCTGGAGATCGAGAAGACGAAGGCGGAGGCGGAGCTCGTGCGCGCTGGCGGCGACAAGCGGCCGCCGAAGAGGCCGCCAGGCGGCAAGGGCAACGGCAGCGGCAACGGCAGCAGCAGCGGCAGCGCGGCGGGCGTCGTCGAGGTCGGATGTACCGATCAGGTGCTGTGCGATTGAGCCACGACGGCGTGGCAAGCTCTACGGCGCGTCGACCACGAGGTCGTCGAACGCCGCCGCCTGCGACGGCACGACGCGGCCGGGCGAATCGGACCCGGACCGGAAGGACCGTAGGTCGAGCTTCGAGCTGAAGAAGCGGAAGCCGTCCAGGACGCCCGCGCCCGGCGGCGAGGCCGACGACGGGTTCCACCGCTTCGACTGACCGTTCGTCCGGTGGACCCGGACCGTCAGGTGGGGTACATGAGGCGCGCGTGCCTGCGCGCTACCTCGTCGGGATCGACCTCGGGACCACCAACTCGGCGGTGGCGTACGTCGACACACGCGCCGCGGATCCGCGGGTGCGCGTGTTCGAGGTCCCGCAGCTCGTCGCGCCCGGCGAGGTCGCGCCGCGCCAGCAGCTGCCGTCGTTCGTGTACCTCGCCGGCGAGCACGACCTCGCGGCGGCCGAGACCGCGCTGCCGTGGCGAGCGGACGCGCGCGAGGTCGTCGGCGAGCTCGCCCGGTGGCAGGGCGCGCGCAACCCGGCGCGCATGATCGCCTCGGCGAAGTCGTGGCTGTGTCATCCGGGCGTCGATCGCAAGGCCGCGATCCTGCCCTGGGGCGAGGGCGACGGGCCGCGGCTGTCGCCGGTCGCGGCGCAAGCGCACGTCCTCGCCCACATCCGCGCGGCGTGGGACGCGGCGATGGCGGCCGAGCCCGACGCCCGCTTCGTCGATCAGGAGGTCGTCGTCACCTGCCCGGCGTCGTTCGACGAGGCCGCGCGCGAGCTGACGCTCGAGGCGGCGGCGGCGGCCGGGTTCCCGCCCGTGGTCCTGCTCGAGGAGCCACAGGCGGCGTTCTACGCCTGGATCGATCGCCATCGCGGGAGCGCGTCGGCGCTCGCCCCCGGCGAGCGCGTGCTGGTGTTCGACGTCGGCGGTGGCACGAGCGACTTCACCCTCATCACCGTCGACCCCGACGGCGGGTTCGAGCGCACGGCGGTCGGCGATCACCTGCTGCTCGGCGGCGACAACGTCGACCTGACGCTGGCCAAGCTCATCGAGCAGCGGCTGGGCAAGAAGCTCGACGCGCTGCAGTGGCACGGGCTCGTGCACGCGGCGCGGCTCGCCAAGGAGACGCTGCTCGGCGACGCGCCGCCCGACGAGGTGCCCATCACCGTCGCCGGCCGCGGCACCAAGCTGATCGGCGGCACGATGCGCGATCGCGTCGAACGCGCCGAGCTCGAGCGCGTCCTCTTCGACGGCTTCTTTCCGCTGGTCGAGCGCGGCACGACGCCGGTGCGCGGGCGCGGCGGGTTGCAGGAGATGGGGCTGCCGTACGCGAGCGATCCGGCGGTGACCCGTCACCTGTCGTCGTTCCTCGCCCGCCACGGCGCCGAGCGGATCGACGCGGTCCTGTTCAACGGCGGCGCCATGACGCCGGCGTCCCTGCGCGCGCGCGTGCTCGATCAGGTCGCGCGCTGGCAGGGTGACCGGCCGCGCGAGCTGGCCGCGGTGCAGCCCGAGCTGGCGGTGGCGGTCGGCGCCGCGTACTACGGCATGGTGCGGCGAGGGATGGCGGCGCGCATCCGCGGCGGCACGCCGCGCGCCTTCTTCCTCGGAGTCGCCCTTCGACTCGGGCCCGAGGCCCTCGCTCAGGGTGAACGTGCCGAGGCCGCGACGGCGGTGTGCATCGCCGGCAAGGGGCTCGAGGACGGCACCACGGTCGAGCTCGCGCGCGACTTCGAGCTCGTGACCAACCGGCCGGTGCGTTTCCGCCTGTACTCGTCGACGACGCGCGACGACGCGCCGGGCACGATCGTGCCGATCGGCGACGGCCGCGCCGACACCCTCGACGACGGCTCCGACCTGCTCGAGCTGCCGCCGATCGTCACGGTGCTGCGCGCGCGGGGCAAGAGCGCGGCGACGGTGCGCCTGGAGATCACGGTGACCGAGCTCGGCGCGATCGAGATCTGGTGCCGCGAGCCCGGCGATGCCGGCGGGCGCTGGCGGCTCACGTTCGACATGCGCGCCGGCGGGGCGGCCCGCGCCGGCGACGACGAGGACGCGACGGCGGCGACGCCACACCCGCGCATCGACGAGGCGCGGGCCAGGGTGATCGCGGCCTTCCGCGGCGAGCCCTCGCTCCTGGCCCCGCTCACCCGCGAGCTCGAGGAGCTGCTCGAGGCGCGCCGCGACGAGTGGTCGACGCACTCCGCGCGCGCCCTGTTCGACGCGCTTGCCGAGGTCGCGGACGCCCGCAAGCGCTCGGCCGATCACGAGCAGCGCTGGCTCGGCCTCGCCGGCTTCTGCCTGCGGCCGGGCGTCGGCGCGCCCCTGGACGCCTGGCGCGCGCGCCAGCTCTGGGGCGTGTTCAACGAGGGGCTGGCCTTCGGCAAGACCGAGGCGTCGCGGCTGGCGTGGTGGATCGTCTGGCGGCGCATCGCGGGCGGGCTCAGCGCGACGCAGCAGGACCAGATCTACGATCGACTCGCGAACCTGCTCCTGCCCAACCCCAGGCAGCAGAAGAAGCTCGCCGAGATCAAGGCGTCGAAGCAGGAGCTGGGCGAGATGTGGCGCGCGGTCGCCGCGCTCGAGCGCATCCAGCTCGCGCACAAGCTCAAGCTCGGCGACGAGCTGATGCGCCGCATGGACACGCGCAAGGGTCGCGAGGACGCCGTCCACCTGTGGGCGATCTCCCGGCTCGCCGCGCGCGTGCCGCTCTACGGTCCGATCAACATGGTCGTGCCCGCGAGCAAGGCCGCGGTGTGGCTCGGCCAGCTCATGGCCTGGGACTGGCCCGAGCCCGACAAGCTCGCCTTCCCGCTCGCGCAGATCGGGCGGCGCACCGGCGACCGCGCGCGCGACCTCGACGACGCGCTGCGCGCCAAGCTCGCCGCGTTCCTCGGCGCGCTGCCCGGCGGCGAGCGCGCGGCCGTGCTGGTCGAGCAGGTGGTCGCGCTCGAGGCCCGCGAGGAGCGCGTGGCGCTCGGCGACACGCTGCCCGCCGGCCTGCGCCTCATCGCCGACACCGACACCGACACGTCGGCGTAGGCGCGCGGCCTAGCCGCGCGCGGGTGATCTCACCCGCCAGCGACGAATCCTGTCCGGATTTCGGACATCCCGGCTCGCGCGAAGCGTACGCGCCCACGCGCTTCCCGTCGATCCTTGATCGCGTCGGGCGCGATCCTTACTGTGGCGTGGGCGGGCGAGGAGGGGAGCCACGCCAGATGGAGAACGTCATGCCGCTGAGCGACGCCGCGACCAAGCTACTGCGGGAGAGCTTCGACCTCGCCGTCGAGCACGAGCCCTCGCTCGCCGAGCGCTTCTACCAGAAGCTGTTCGCGCGCGCGCCGCAGCTCGCGCACATGTTCCGCCGCGATCGCGCGGCGCAGGCGGAGATGCTGCGCGCGGCGCTCGTCGCCGTCATCGATCACATCGACAACGGACCGTGGTTGCGCGCGACGCTCGGCGCGCTCGGCGCGCGGCACGTGACGTACGGCGTGACGCCGGAGATGTACGACGAGGTCGGCGGCGCGCTCGTGACCACGCTGGAAGAGGCGTGTGGCGCACGGTGGACGACGGCGCACGCCCGGGCCTGGGGTGACGCCTACGCCGCGATCGTGACGATGATGTTGCAGGGCGCGGCCGAGGCCGAGCCCGAGGTCGCGTCGCCGTGGCGCGCGACGGGGTTGCGATGATCATCACGCTCGCGCAGAAGCAGGTGATCCGGCGCTCGTGGGAGCTGGTGGTGCCGATCGCCGACACCGCCGCTGATCTGTTCTACAAGCGCCTGTTCGAGATCGAGCCGGAGGCGCGCACGCTGTTCTCCGAGGACATGGCGCCGCAGAAGAAGAAGCTGCTCGCGATGCTGGCGTTCATCGTCAAGTCGCTCGACTGGCCCGACGAGACGTGGCGCCAGCCGGTGCACGCGGACGACGACCTGTTCCTCGTCGTGCTCGCGCTGGGCCGCCGACACGCGGACCTGTACCACGTGCGCGACGCGTCCTACGACAGCGTCGGCGCCGCGCTCCTGTGGACGCTCGACTACGGCCTCGGCGAGGCGTTCACCGCCGAGGTGCGCGACGCATGGACGCGCGTGTTCGGCTTGCTCGCGACCACGATGAAGATGGGCAAGTGCGCGGTCGGTGACGGCTCGGTCGTCGCCCGGCCGGCCACCGCCCGACGGGAGGTCTCGGGATCATGAGTGAAACCTCGGTGGTGATGAGAGGCAGCCTCGACGAGTTCTCGCTCGCCGACGTGCTCCAGGTGATCGGCATGAGCCGCCAGTACACCGCGGTCCAGCTCCAGACCGACGATGGTCGCGAGTACGGCACGGTCTGGATCAAGGCCGGCCGGGTGATCGGCGCCCGATCGAGCAGCGCGCAGGGACGGCATGCGTTCGTCGACCTGTTCGGCCCGGGCGCGGCCGTGTTCGTCGTGCACCGCCTGCCGGAGCCCAAGGCGTACCCGGATCCCCTCGGCCCGCTGAACACGATGCTGATGGAGGCGATCGAGGCGGCGACCGCGCCGCGCAAGGTCGTCCCGCTGCCCCCGCCGCCCGTGAAGGCCCTCCAGCGCCCGCGGCCGTCGCGAGCCGCGTCGACCGCACCGCCGCCGCCACCGCCGCGGGTCGTGGGCGCCACCGCGACGTCGACGGCGCAGAGCGGCATCGCGGTCGCGATCGCGAGCCCCAAGGGCGGCGTGGGCAAGACGACGATCACGCTCAACCTCGCCTTCAGCCTCGCCCAGCGCGGCGTCCGCACGCTCGTCGTCGACGCCGACATCAACGGCGACGTCATGTCGCTGCTCGCCGCGCGCGACCGCGTCGAGCGCGGCGCGTACGACATCCTGGGATCGCCGCACGAGCTGCCGTCGGTGATCCGCTCGACGGTCATCCCCGAGCTGTCGATCCTGCCGGCCTGCGGCCCGAACCTGCCCGCGCTCGCGACCGCGCGCCGCAGCCTGGCCGACGAGTGGGGAGCGCTCCTCGCCGAGGCCCGGCGGATGGCCGCGCTCGTGCTGGTCGACTGCCCCGCCGGCATGTTCGACGTCACCGCCGACGTGCTGGCCTCGTGCACCCACGCCGTCGGGGTCCTGCAGTCGGAGCTCGTCGCCAGCCGCTCGTCGGCGATGCTCGAGCGCGGGATCGCGGCCATCCCGGCCGAGCGGCGACCGCGGCTCCTCGGCGTCGTCGTCAACATGTTCCAGGGGCGGTCGGAGGCGTCGCTCGAGGCCTTCCACGCGATCACGTCGGCCGACGCCGCGCCGCTGTTCGAGACCACGATCCCACGCTCCGAGGCGTTCGCCGAGGCGTGCCTCGGCGGCGTGCCCGTGCGCTTCGCGCGCCAGCGCGGGCAGGCGCCGCCGGTGTCGTGGCTGTTCGACATGCTCGCGACCGAGGTCTGCGACCGCACCGGCCTCGGCGGGCCCGCGACCGAGCGCGCGATCGGTTCGTTCGTCGCGTAGCCGCGAGGGTCAGGCCGTCGCCGGTGCGACCACGACGACGAGGAGGTCGTCGTCGTGCGTGGCTTCTCCGGCGTGGCCGCGGGCGGCGTCGAGCAGCGCCTCGCCGAGCTGATCGCCGGCGCGCGAGGCCAGGTCGCGCAGCGCGCGCTGGAGGCGACGCTCTCCCCAGGCTTGCCCCGTCGCGCTCCGACTCTCGATGACGCCGTCGCTGATGAGGACGATGACGTCGTCGGGTGCGAGCGCGCGGTGGCCCGTGCCGATCACCCGCTCGCGCTCGCCGAGCGCGGTGCCGCGGCCGATGAGCGCGACCAGCTCCGCGTCGTCGCCGGTCCGGCGCACCAGGTAGCCGCCGCGGTGGCCGGCGGCGGCGAACTCGATCTTGCCGGCGCCGCGATCGACGATCGCGGCGAACGCGGTGACGCGGTGCCGCCCGCCGTCGACCTCGACCACGGTGTCGTGGAGGAGCGCGAGCACGGCCTCGGGCGTCGCCTCCGCGCCGAGGAGGCCGGCGGCGACCTGACCGGCGCCGAGCACCGCCGCCGACACCAGCGCCGAGGCGAGACCACGTCCGGCGACGTCGCCGACGAGGACGAGCAAGCGATCGTCGGGGAGCGCGACGCAGCTCCACAGATCGCCGGCGACGCGGGAGGCCGGCTGGTAGCTGACCGCGACGCGGCTGCCGGCCAGGTCGCGCACGTCGGCGGCGGAGCGAGCCTGGCGGACGGCCTCGGCGAGCTCCAGCTCGCGCGCGAGCTCGGCGCGCGCCTCGATCTCGCTGGTGAGGCCGATGACGGTGAGCGCGCGCGAGGCGGCGAGCACCGCCTCCTCGATCACGATGCGCTCGGCGTCGCGCAGCGCCTCCTCGCGCTCGCCGGTGAGCAAGCCGACCAGCTCGTCGCCGTCGACGAGCGGCGCGATGACGTCGGCGTCGAGCTTGCGCGCCCAGTCCTCGAGGAGATCGCGGCGCGGGCCGAGGCGCGCCGTGGCGAGGTCACCGACGGACATCGGGTGGCGCCAGCCGACGAGCCAGGTGCGCGCCTCGTCGGGGAGCTCGAGGTCCGCGGTCATGCCCTCGGGGATGTGGAGCGGGACCCAGCGGTTGTCGAGGATGCACCAGATGCGCACCCTCGTCGCGATCCGGCTCTCCTCGAGCAGCTGGGCGAGGCCGCGGCCGACCGCCGTCGCGTCACCGCTCGCGACCACGCGCTCGACGAAGTGGTCGACGGCCGGCGTCGTCCCCGCCATCACCTCGCCGCGCACCGTGGTGCGACCGAGGACGACCATGGCGCCGGCGGTGAGGGCAGCGACGCCGATCATCATCACCGTGCGCGAGCTCTCGACGGTGATCGCGATCGACGTGACCACCACCGCACCGATCGCGAAGACCGCGAGCTCGACGGCGACGGCCTCGTCGAAGCCGCGGCCGCGCAGGAGGTCCTGGCGCTCGATCGCCCACAGCGCGAGGCACCCCGCGACCAGCGCGGGCAGCCAGGCGAACGGGAAGACGCCGCCGATCCCGTACGCGAGGAGCGAGTCGCTGACCGTGAGGACCGAGAGCACGGCGAGCGCGACCGCGAGCCGTCCCTGCTGGAACCCGCCGCGCAGCCAGCGCACCGATCGCCGCGACAACCACACGCCCCAGCCGACGATGCCCGCGAAGAGCGCGATGTGGACGCCGTAGAGCGGGCCGGCCTCGGGGAAGAGCAGCCCCCACGGCGTCGGGGCCACCCCGGCGATGACGAGGTCGGTCGTCGCGGTGAGGACCATCATCGCGAGCCCGAGGACGACCGAGCAGACCAGCACCGGGCGCTGCGCGTCGAGGCGCCCGACGACGGCCAGGATGACCATGAGGAGCCCGGAGCCGATGAGCGGGATCGGCGCGTACCCGGCCTGGCACAGGCGGTAGGCGAGCTCGCGGTCGGTCGTGCAGCCGACGAGCGCCATCGTGGTCGCCCACGGGAGCGCCGTCACCCCGGTCATCACGAAGCCGAGCCGGACGACCAGATCGCCCCGCCGAAGCGCCGCCGTCAGCGCGAGCGCGACCAGGACGACGGCCATGACCGCGTGGGGTAGCGCCTGGACGGTGGGGGTGAGCAAGCCTCGTATGAGGCTACTGCGGAACCCCGGCCGAGTGTCGACCACCCGACCATCGCGGCATGATATGAGGAAGCTTCGTGTCGCGACGCGCGAGCCGCATCAGGGCCAGGATCGCCGCCACGGTGACGCCGCTCGCGCCGCCGGGGACGATGTTCGTGTGTCAGACACGTGACGTGTCGCAGGTGGGTTGTTTCCTCGACACGGTGACACCACTGGAGCCGGGCACACGCATCGCCATCGTGGTGTTCGACCAGCACCGCGGGAGCCCGGTGGAGGTCACCGGCGAGGTGACGAGGCTCCTGAGCGGGGCGCATCCGGGGCTGGGGATCCGGCTCCTCGAGCCGCCCGACGACTGGGGCGTGATGATCGCGCAGTTCGCGCGCGAGGCCGGGCCGCACGACAAGCCGGGCAAGCGGCTGCGCGTGCTGGTCGTGGGTGACGAGCGGCGGCAGCGCGGCGCGCTGGCCCTGTACGTGACGTCGGGGTGGGACGTGCGCTTCGCGACCGATCTGGAGGGGACGGTCGAGGCGTTGCGAGGCGTCGTGCTCGACGCGGTGATCGCGGAGCACGACTCGAACGACGATCGCTGGCCGCCGGTCATGGACGAGGCGCGGCGGATCCAGCCCGACGCGCGGCGCATCGTGCGCGGGAGCAAGAACGGGCCGGCCCCGGAGGGACCGCTCGTGCACCGGTTCGTCGAGCGGGACGCCGGGCTCGACGCGCTCCTCGACGCGCTCACCGCCGAGCGGCTGTAGCCGCCCCGGTCAGAAGCTACGACCTTCCTCCAGCCGCTTCAGGGTGCGCGCCTGCTCCGCCAGCGCCTCCTTCAGGCGGCGCTGGGCGAGCTCCTCGCGCAGCGCCGCCGCGCGATCGCGGCCGCCGCGACCGACGGCGGCGAGGGCGATGATGCGCGCCGCGCTGCCCACGACCTCGGCGGCGGTCTCGAGCACGAGCATCTCGTCGTCGGGATCGCGCAGCGCGCGCTGGCACGCCCGCGCGAGGCGCGCGAACACGAGCTCCGCGTCGGAGAGGAGCGTCTCCTCGGTGTCGCCCCACGCGAGCCGGCGCGCGACCGCGTCGTGCAGCGTCAGGTCGAGCCCGCCGGCCGTGTCGGTGGCCGACGCGAGGGCGCGCACGATCGCGTCGAAGATCGCGACCGCGGGCGCGTCCTCGCTGCCGCCGGCGACGATGTCGAGCACCTCGTCGCGCAGGACGTTCACGCGCTCACCCAGATCCATCGCGGGGCCGATCATCGCAGCGTCTCCTTGGGCGTCCGCCGCCGCGACCCCGGCGGGACCGACGGCTTCCGGTCGTCGCGCACCGTCTCCGGCGGATCGACCACCGTCGCCAGCGCGCGCTCGAGCTCGGCGATCTGCGCCTCGTTCTTGCTGACCTCGGCGCGGAGCCGGGCCGTCTCGCGCACGACCTCGCGCAGCTGCTCGGCGGCCGGCGCCACGCTCTCGACGACGAGCGACGCGATGCCGGCCGAGAGCTGCTGGTAGGCCGCCGCCACGCGCCGGAGCGCCGCGGCGCGCACCGCGGGCGGCGACGAGGAGAGGCGCACGCCCTCGACGTGCGCGGCCCGCGCGTGGTCGAGCGCGTCGAACAGCGGCGTCACCCCGGCCTCGTCGAGCGTGCGCACGTCCCAGAGCTCGCGCGCCGCGAGCGCGGCGTCGTTGGCGCCCGACGCCTGCGCCACCTTGTGCGCGTGGTCGACGGCCCGCGTGTACAGCGCGCGATCGCCGGCGCCGCTTCCCGCCGCCGGCCTGGCCTGCGCCCTCCGTCGCGCGCTCTCGAGCACCGCCGCCACGTCGGGCGCCGGCACGTCGATCGGCACCGGCGCGCGCATGTACGGCACCGTCGGCGAATCGACGAACCGCGCGCCGGAATGTGATGAAGCGCGGTGCCGCTCGCTGCGCTCGGCCTCGACCTTGACCAGCGCGGTCTCGATGCTCCGCAACCGCTCGGCGAGCACGCCGCCGACGGCGGTCTCCGCCGTCACCATCGACCGCGCGACGGCGAGCGCGACCAGGTCCGCCAGGCCCTCGTCCTCGCGCCGCAGCTCGCCGAGCACCTGATCGGCGGCGCGGGCGAGCCCGTCGAGCAGATCGCGCAGCGGCGGCCAGGCGCCACCCTGCCCGAGCCAGCCCTGGGCGAGGTTCTCGGCGTAGGTCCACACGTTCACGCCCGTCGCCTTCTCGAGATCGTGATAGACGGCGTCGGCGAAGTTCCCCGCGACGAGCGAGATCGCCTCGTCGGCGGCCAGCAGCGCGCACAGCGGCGAGCGGTGCAGCGCGCCGGAGTGCGCCGCCGCCAGGAAGCGATCGCGGCGAGCCCACCAAGCACCCGCGCCGGTCGTGCGCAGCACCAGGGTCGCGCGCGGCACGACCGCCACGCCGGCCTCGATCACGATCGCGGTCACGTTGTCGCCACCGCCGCCGCGCAGCGCCGCCTCGATCAGATCGCGCACGATCTCCCCGGGCGGATCGGTCGATGCGACGAGGTGGTGGACGGCTTCGGCCGGCGCATAGCCGTACAGGCCGTCGGAGCACAGCATGAGCCGGTCGCCGGGCTGCAGCTCGACCTCGCTCACGTCGACCGCAGCCACCGGCTTGGCGCCCAGGTTCCGCGACAGCACGTTCTTGTACGCGTGGCGATCGGCCTCCTCGGGCGCGATCGCGCCGCGCGCGACCAGCTCGGCGACGATCGTGTGATCCGCGGTCAGCCGGTGCAGGTGCCTGTCGCGCAGGAGGTACGCGCGGCTGTCGCCGACGTGTGCCACGGTCGCGCGCCGCCCGTCGATGAGGCAGGCGACGACCGTGGTGCCCATGCCTCGTCGATCCTTGCGCCGCTGCGCCTCGGCGTGCACCGCCGCCGACGCCGCGTTGATCGCCGCCTCGAGCAGCGCGCGCGGCTGCATCGCGCTCCGCCGCGCGCGCACGTACTCGTGGATGACGTCGCGCGCCTTGTTGGCGGCGACGTCACCCGAGGACGCGCCGCCCATGCCGTCGAGGACCGCGTAGAGGCCCCACTTGGGATCGACGATGAGCGCGTCCTCGTTGTGCTCGCGCACCGAACCTTGGTGCGTGTTGCCCGCGGACTTGATCGACAGGGCGCTCATCGGACGACCTCGATCACCGCCACGCCTCGGTCTGCCGGCGCTGGGCGCTGCGCTTGGCCAGGTCGTCGGCGATCACCTCGTTCACCAGGCGCGCGGTGACCCGGATCGCGCTCGTGACCGCCAGGACCAGCGTCGTGTCGTCGGGGCGGTCGCGCCGCGCCACCTGCACGATGACGTCGCCGATCGCGACCAGGACGCGGAGCGCGTGATCGGGCGCGAGCCCCTCGGCGCCGCGGAGCGCGATGAAGCTCTGGACGAAGCCCCGGTGCAGCGCGTGATCGCCGGTCACCAGCAGCGTCCGCAGCCCGACCATCACGCCGTCGAACAGGGCGTGGGCCTCCTCCGGGCTCTGACGCGCGAACGCGTGATCGAGGCTGGCTCGCACCTCGAGGAGCCGGGCGAGCACCGCGGGGCTCAGGGCCTCGAACGCGGCGACGTAGGCCGGCGCACCCGACATGGACGTCGATGCTACCAAGGCCCGCGCCGCCATGGTATGCCGTGAGTCGATCTGATGAAGGGGGGGAAGATTCTCGTCATCGACGACGAGCCCATGGTGCGCGAAGCCGTGGGGCGCGTCCTGTCGAGCGAGGGCTACGCGGTGGCCTACGCCCACGACGGCGCCGACGCGATCGCCCGCCTCTCCTCGGACCCGCCCGACGCCATCCTGCTCGATCTGATGATGCCGGGGATGAACGGCCGGCAGTTCCTGTCGGCCCTGCGCACCGAGCTCGGGCTCGACCTGCCGGTCGTCGTCATGACCGCCGTGCACGGCCTCGGCCAGCGCGCCATCTCGCTCGGCGCCACCGACGTGGTCGAGAAGCCGTTCGACGTGGACGAGCTGCTCAACAAGGTGGCGCTCGCGGTGTTCCGCGCGCGCCAGACGTCGACGGCGTCCGCGCGCGACCGCGAGCCGCCGTCGGCCGCGGCGCTCGACGAGCGTGTGGTCGTCGTCGTCGACACCGACGTCTCCGAGCTCGACCGGGTCGACGTCGCGCTCACCCGGGCCGGCTTCGTCGTGGTCGCCGTGCCGAAACCCGACGAGGAGCTGCCCCGCTTGCTCGGGGCGCTCGGCGCCTGCGCCGTCGTCATCGTGGTCGACGGCACGTGTGACGGCGGCGCGAGCATCGTCGACGCGATCCGGCGCGAGCCGGGGCTCGCCGAGCTGCCGCTCCTGGCGGTGACCCGCGGTGACCAGCGCTCCGACGTGCCGAGCGAGGTCGACCGGACGGCGGCCGTCACGCTGGTTCGCCCGGGCAACGACGACCTCGTGCGCGCGCTGCGCGTCGTCGGCCGGCCGGCGCGCCTGCAGCCACGGCCCTGAGGCGCCGCGCGCCGCCATGCTAGAACCGGGGCGATGCTGGATCGCTCGGTCTTCGCTGCACGCCGCAAGGCGTACCTCGATGCGCTCGGCCCCGACGCCGTCGCCATCGTCTACTCGCTGCCCGAGCGGCTGCGCAACGGCGACGCCCACTACGCGTTCCGCCAGCACTCCGACGTCGTCTACCTGACCGGCTTCGCCGAGCCCGACACCACGGTCATCCTGCGGCCCGGCGCCGAGACCGAGAAGGTCGTCATGTTCGTGCGCCCGCGTGATCCGGAGATGGAGACGTGGGACGGCCGCCGCGCCGGGATCGAGGGCGCGCGCGAGCGCTACGGCGCCGACGCCGCCTACCCCGCCGCCGAGCTCGACCAGCGCCTGCTCGACCTCGTCGCCAACTGCGAGGAGCTCCACTACGCGCTCGGCCTCGATCCCGACATGGACCTGCGCGTCGCCGGCGTGCTCGCGCGCCTGCGCAAGTCCGAGAAGCGCGGCAAGCGGCCGCCGCGCGCCGTCGTCGATCCACGCGCGGTGCTGCACGAGCTGCGGCTGCACAAGTCGCCCGAGGAGCTCGCCATCCTGCGCAAGGCGGCGGCGATCACGAGCGAGGCCCACGTCGCCGCGATGCGCGCGGGGCGGCCCGGCACGTTCGAGTACGAGCTCGAGGCGACGATCAACTACACGTTCCGCAAGCACGGCGGCATCGGCCCCGGGTACAACACGATCGTCGGCGCCGGCGAGAACGCGACGATCCTGCACTACGTCGAGAACCGCTGCGCCGTCGCCGACGGCGACCTCGTGCTCGTCGACGCCGGCTGCGAGTACGATCACTACACCGCCGACATCACGCGGACGTGGCCGGCGTCGGGCCGGTTCAGCGCGCCGCAGCGCGAGGTGTACGACCTCGTGCTCGACGTGCAGAAGGCGGCGGTCGAGGCGGTGCGTCCCGGCGCCACCCTCGACGAGATCCACCAGCAGTGTGTGAAGCGGCTGACCCAGGGCATGATCGATCTCGGCCTGCTCGAGGGCACGGTCGACGCCCGCGTCGAGGACCTCGCGTACAAGAAGTTCTACATGCACGGCACGTCGCACTGGCTGGGCATGGACGTGCACGACGTCGGCGCGTACACGCGCGACGGCAAGGCGCGCCCGCTCGCGCCCGGCATGGTGATCACGATCGAGCCCGGGCTCTACATCGCCGCCGACGCACCCGGCGTGCCCGATCGGCTGCGCGGCATCGGCGTGCGCATCGAGGACGACGTGCTGGTGACGACCGACGGCCGCGAGAACCTGACGATCGCGTGCCCCAAGGAGGTGGCGGACGTCGAGCGGATCTGCGGCGGCGCCGCGGGAGCGGCGTGACCATGCCGGCGCAGCTCATCACGATCGCGTTCTCGCACTACTGCGAGAAGGCGCGCTGGGCGCTCGACCGCGCCGACGTCGACTACGTCGAGGACGCGCACCTGCCGCTGTTCTCGTACCTCCCGCTCAGGCGGGCGGGAGCCAAGCGCACCGCGCCCGCGCTGGTCACCGGCGACGGCGACGTCCTCGTCGACTCGACCGACATCCTGCGCTGGTGCGACGCGCACGGGCGCGGCGAGCCGCTCTTCCCACCCGGCGACGACGAGGTGGTCGCGCTCGAGGAGGAGTTCGATCGTCACCTCGGCCCGGCGACGCGCCGGCTCGGCTACTTCTTCCTGCTCGACGACAAGCGGGCGACGCTCGACGTGATGGCCAAGCACGGGCCGCGCTGGGAGCGCGTGCTGGGCAAGCTGGCGCGTCCGCTCGCGGCGGCGATGCTCCGCCGCGGCCTGCGCATCGACGCCGCCGGCGCCGCGCGTTCGCGCGCGGTGATCGACCGGACCTTCTCCGAGGTCGGCGAGCGGCTGCGCGACGGGCGGAAGTACCTCTGCGGCGATCGGCTGACCGCCGCCGATCTCACGTTCGCGTCGCTCGCCGCCCCCGTGCTCCTGCCCGACGAGTACGGCGAGTACCTGCCGCGCGAGGAGCTGGTGCCGCCCGGGTTCCGCGAGGTCTCGGAGACGTACCGCGCGACGCCGGCCGGCCAGTACGGCCTGCGCATGTACCTCGAGCGCTGAACCGCTCGTCCTGAGCGAGCGCAGCGAGTCGAAGGACCGGGGGCAGCCTCCCCCGGGGGTGTACGCCCCGGCCGCATCAATCCCACTCCCATGCGCGGCTTCGAAGCGCGCAAGGAACGTGAGGTGAACGAGGGTTCGTCGATCGCAACTCGACGGATTCCTTTGCCCGGCGAACGCCGGGGGGGCGCGAGCCACAGCCCGCGAACACTGGCACGAGTCGTGATCTTCATCCCCCCATGCGGATCCCCCTGCTCGCCGGCGCCCTCCTCCTCCTCCCCTCCGCCGCCCTCGCCGAGCAGAAGGCCGCGAGCCCCGGCGAGGAGCCGCGGCCGGTCGTCCTGGGCTGGCACAGCGAGTCGATCTCCGCGGGCCGCCCCGGGACGATGCTGCAGATCATCCCGCCGGTCGCCGAGCAGGTGCTCGCGGCGCCGGGCGGTCCCCCGACCATCGTCTACATGAACAAGAGCGGCGTGACGCTCACGCCGGGCACCAACGACGCGCGCACCAACCGGTCGACGATCGTCGGGCAGACCTCGACCATCCCGCCGTTCGAGGGCAGCGCCGCCGAGTGGTCCGCGATCATGCAGTGCGTGCGCACGATCTTCGCGCCGTACAACATGACGATCACCGACGTCGACCCGGGCAACGTCCCGCACTTCGAGTCGGTGATGGGCGGCCGCGCGCAGCAGGCGGGCATGCAGCAGGGGGTGCTCGGCGTGTCGCCGTTCACGACCAACTGCAGCCTCATCCCCAACTCGATCGTCTTCACCTTCACGCAGTCGACGCGCGACGCCTACGGGACGACGGCGGGGCTGGCCGAGGAGCTGTGCGAGATCGCGGCGCAGGAGATCGCGCACTCGTTCGGCCTCGACCACGAGTACCTCGCGTCGGATCCGATGACGTACCTCAACTTCAACGGGCTCAAGACGTTCCAGAACGTCGACGCGCAGTGCGGCGAGTACTCGGCGCGCACGTGCGGCCTGCCCGGCACCGGCGTGGTGTGCTCGCAGCGGCAGAACTCGGTGACGATGCTCACCCAGCGCATCGGCCTGGCCGACACGCTGGCGCCGAGCGTGTCGATCACCTCGCCGTCGAACGGCGCGGTGGTGCCGACCGCGTTCACGGTGGCGACGACGGCGAGCGACAACATCGCGGTCACCAAGGTGGAGCTCTACGTCGACGGCGCGCTGGTGCAGACCAAGACGGCGCCGCCGTACTCCTTCGACCTGACCGGGCTCGCGACCGGCGGCCACTCGATCCAGGCCAAGGCCTCGGACGGCGTCAACGCCACCGACACGACGATCAACGTGACGGTGCAGACCGGCGCGCCGCCGCCCAACCCGAACCCCGAGCCGCAGGACCCGCAGGATCCGCAGGATCCGAACAACCCGGACACCGACGGTGACGGCAACGCCGACACCATCACCGGCGGCTGCCAGACCGGCGCCGGCGGCGGGATGGGCGCGCTCGCGGGCCTCGGCCTGGCCCTCCTCGCGCTGCGCCCGCGTCGCCGCCGCGGCTGAGGCGCGCACGGCCCGGGGCGGCGGTGATAGCCTGCACTCGTGGTCCGTTCGCTCGCACCATGGCCCGCGGGGCTCGCCGCGCTCGCCGGGCTGATGCTCGCCGGCGCGTGTAGCTTCCAGCCGACGGGGCCGTCGGCCGGCGTCGACGCGGCCGACGATCAGGACGACGCCTCCATGAACGTCGTGGACGCGCCCGAGGACGACGACCTCGACGACGACGGCGTCCCGAACGCGAGCGACAACTGCCCGCGCATCGCCAACCCGGCGCAGCGCGACCACGACGGCGACGGCGCCGGCGACGAGTGCGACCCGTGCCCGCACCGGCCGCTCGCGGACGGCGGCGGTGACGCGGACGGCGACGGCGTCGGCGACCCGTGCGACCCGCGGCCCGGGATGCCGGACCGGATCGCGATGTTCGAGGGCTTCTACGACGCGCCCGGCGACGGCTGGACGCTCGTCGGCTCGTGGGAACACGACGCGACCGGGACCGGCTTCCTGCGCTACCCGTTCGCCGTGACCGCGGCCGCCTTCGCGGTGCACCCGCGCTCCTTCCAGCCGCCGTACCAGCTCGAGAGCGGCGTGGTCGTCGACTCGCTGTCGGCGTCGGGTACCGTCCCGGCGCGCCAGGCGGGCGTGGCGTTCGCGGCGACCGACGCGCTCGATCAGTTCTACCTGTGCTCGGTGCGCGACGACGTCGGCTCCACCCCGGCGCGCGCGTACCTGGGCCGCTTCTCGGCGATCGATCAGGTCGCGGAGAACGCGTCGACGAACCTGGCCGACGACCTCGCGCCGACCTCGACCTTCCGCGTGCGCGGGTCACACGCGACGAGCGGCCAGGAGTGCGTCGGCACGCTGCTGGCGACCTCGGGGAGCCCGACCCTGGCGGCGACGCTGTCGCCGGGCGGGCGCATCGCGCTGCGCACCTTCGGCATGGGCGTTCGGTTCGACTATCTGGTCGTCTACACCCCGGCGCCGTGATACCCAGCGCCGATGGCTCTCACCGGCAAGCAACGTCGCTCGCTCCGCGCCCTCGGCCACGGCCTCACGCCGGTCGTGCAGCTCGGCAAGGGCGGCATCTCGACCTCGCTCGTGGACGCGGTCGACCAGGCGCTCACCGACCACGAGCTCATCAAGGTGAAGCTGCTCGACACGTTCGAGCTCGACCGCCACGACGCCGCGGCCCAGCTCGCCGCGTCGACGAAGAGCGAGGTCGCCCAGGTGCTGGGCAAGACGATCCTGCTCTACCGCCCGGATCCCGAGGATCCGCGCATCGACATCTGAGCGCGCGCCACCGCGTCGCGAGCTCAGCGGCGCGCGCTCGTGGGGATCGGTACGAGATGGAGCTCGAGCCGCGTTGGCTTCAGCTTCAACCACGCGCCCGTGTAGAGGTCGACCGGGACGCCCAGGCCGAAGTTCAGGACGTTCCACAGCGTGGTCCAGTTGAAGGAACCGTCGATCGACTTGATCTCGAGATCGGCCCCGGCGCGCCAGCCGATGACGGCGTAGATCTCGCCGCGATCGAGCTCGACGTCGACGCGCCCGACCCCGAACGCCTCGAGCCCGATCGTGCGCACGAGCCTGTCCTTGATCGGCCGCGGGATCCGTTCGTAGAGGCGAGCGAGCTCCTCGGTGGTGCCCGCCGGGGCCTGTCCCGTCTTCACCTCCACGACGAGGCCGGTGATGAAGCGCTCGATGCCGACGGCCGCGATGAGCTCCCGATCTTCGGCCGTCAGCTCTCCGTGCAAGAGGCCCAGGAGGCGCTGTTGCAGGTCGGCGACCTTGCCGATCTTCGCCACCGCCGCGCCGGTCGCGCCGCCGAGCACGATGATCGTCGTGTCCGACGGAGTGGCCGTGACCGTGACCCTCTGCGAGCTCCCACTGAAGATGGTCGCGCAACCCGGGATCGCGAGGACGAGCAGAAAGACCAGGATCTTGTTCATCGATGAGCCCCCGACACCGTGAAGACTACGCTGTTGTGGAGTCGTCGATGAAGGGGCGCGCGCCCTGAACGCGATCGGGGCGGATCCACTGGATGGGCGGCTTCCCCGTCGCATGCGACCGCGGCGCAGCTCGGCGCGCAGCCCAGGAGCGAGGTCACCCATCGACATCTGATCTGCGCCGAATCGGCGCAGATCAGCGCTCGCGTGCGTTGGCTCGAATACCTGTGCCGCGCAGAGGTCGCGGTACCATCCTTGAGTTCCGAATTTCGGAGGTTGCCGTTCGTGAACTCAACATGAGTGTTGCCCCGCTGGGCAAGCTAGGCAACGGCGGTTGGTTCCTTGGTGGAGAAATCGTTGTGCCATTCAACAAGTTCGCCACATTCAACCGACTGCTAGCTAACGGCGAGATCACTGTCTCGCCTGTCTCGGGGTGGTGAACGTATGACGATCGAAGCGATCGACTGGGTGCGCTCGCGGCCGCAACAGTTCTTTCCGCCCGGACCGATAGCGGCTGTGCAGATCGCGGCATATGTCATGGCCGACGTGATGTTGCTGGGAGGCGAATCATGCGTCGTGCGACGATTTGGAGACTGGTGGATTGTCGCTGGCGAACGGAACTGGCTTCAACACGAGACGATCGACGTTGAAGCGCTGTTCCGCCGCGTCGTTCCAGACCCCCGGCAAGGGAACCACTCGATGAGGTCCGAGATAATCGTCGCCGCGTTCGCGACGCAGGTATCAGCGATCTCGGATGGCCGCGTCTACCCAGTCAAGGGGCTACCACCCTCGGGCGAATGCGTGTCCGTCGCCTCAGGGATGGCGGCCGCGATCATGTTCTCGCTGGTCGAAGCGAGCGAACAAACGTGATCAAGCGCCGGCGGCTTCGATCGTCGGTAGGCCAGCCTTGAGCCATGCAGGAAGGAGAGATCGTACGGTATCTGGCCGTGGCCCACGGGCACTCGATCGTGGTCGACGTGCGGCGCGTCGAGGGTGTTCCCGGCGTGTTGCGCACCATCACGATCCATCAGGACAACACGGTTACCATCGAGTTCGATCGTGCCGTCGCCTACGCGGAGGGCGACAGCGAGGGATGGGGCCCGAAGTATATCGGGCGGTATGCCAGCCTCTCCGCGGTGATCGAGTCGCTCGAGCGGTACCTGGGATGCCGTGCCGCATCGTGGACGAACTACACGGCGACGCCGTTCGTCGTGGAGGAGGTCGACGAAGCCTTCGACGCTGAAGCCGCGCACGCTCACTTCGTGGAGCTGATCAGGGGGCGCAAGCTCCAGTTGCCTGAAGGCGCGAGCTACTGCTTCGGCGACGCCTACTGGGACCACATCGAGCGGTTCGGGGAATATCGGGAGGAGCTGGCGTTCGAGGAACAGGAAGCGCGGTGGAAGGACTGAACCCGCCCCGCGCGAGACGGCGGCTCATCCCGAGATCGTGTGTTCGACGGCCCGGGCGATGCGGAGGAGGTCGGTCTCGGCGCCGTGGGGTGCGACGAACATGATCGAGAGCGGGCGGCCGCGATCGTCGGTGCCGCAGGGGACGGCGATCGAGGGGAGACCGGTGAGGTTGGCGAGCGGCGTGAAGGCGCCGAGGGCGCGCAGGAGCATGAGGTCCTGATCGCCGGCGAGGAGCGCGCGGGAGAGCGCGGGCGGCGGGATGGCGGTGGTCGGCATCGCGAGGATCGGCGTGCGCTCGAGGGCGCGCGCGGTGGCGTCGCGGAGGGCGGCGCGCTGGGCGTGGAGCGCGGCGATGTCGCGAGGCGAGAAGGAGCGGCCGAGCGCCACGTTCATGCGCCCGGCGGGGGAGAGCTCGCGGTTCGCGTACGGGCTGCGCACGAGCTCGGTGGCGCCGAGGAGGCCGCCGAGGAAGGTGCAGCGATCGGCGCCGGGGATGTCGACGGTCTCGCGGGTGATCGCGAGCGTGTCGAGGACGCGGTCGAAGGCGGCCTGGATGGCGCGCGAGGCGCGCGAGGGTGAGAGCTGGCGCACGATGCCGACGCGCGGCGGGACGAGCGGGTCGAGGGTGGTGTCGGGCTCGCCGGCCATGACGTGCCAGAGGCGCGCGCAGTCGTCGACGGTGCGGGCGAGCGGGCCGACGACGTCGAGGGTCTCGACCGGGCTCTTGTAGCCGTCGGCGGGGAGGCGGCCGTGGGTCGGCTTGAGGCCGACGAGGCCGCAGAAGGCGGCGGGGATGCGCACGCTGCCGAGGCCGTCGCTGCCGAGGCCGTAGCGCGCGAGGCCCGCGGCGACGGCGACGGCGGTGCCGCTCGACGAGCCGCCGGGGAAGTAGCCGGGCGCGCGCGGGTTGCGCGGCATGGGGTACGGCATGAGCGCGCCGACGCCGTCGGTGCCGAGCTCGGTCATCTTGGTCTTGCCGGCGATCCAGCCGCCGGCGGCGCGGATGCGGGCGACGATGGTCGCGTCGCGCTCGGCGAGGTCGCCGCCGTCGCGCAGGCCGAGGCCGGTGCGCGTGCCGGCGATGTCGATCGCGTCCTTGACGACGACGGCGTCGCCGGCGAGGACGCCGGTGGCGACGGCGCCGGCGGCGGGCGCAGCGTCGACCGGTGCGAGGAGCGGGCTGATCGACGGATCGGCGAGGCCAGGCTCGGGCTCGCGCGCGGCGATCCAGTCGGGCGCGAAGATGGGCACGGAGGTCCGTGCGAGGAGCGCGAGCGCGCGGCCGGGCTGGCGGCGCGTGAGGAAGCGCTCGCTGGCGCGGAGGAACATCTCGGAGGCGGCCGGCATCGCGCGAGTATGGACGAAAGCGCGCTGACCGCGGGGCGCCTTCTCGTTGACCGAAGGGGGTTCGGCGAACGGAAGTGCCCCTTCGACTCGGGCCTTAAGTTGTCAAAGTTGACACCGTCCCCAAATGGAACGTGTTTCATTCGGGGACGGTGTCAACTTTGACAACTTTGCGGCGGCGCAGGGCGAGGAGGAGGAGGCCGGCGAGCGGGCCCGCGCCGGCGCCGGTCGAGCAGCCGCCGCTCTCCGTACCGGGATCGGCGCCGGGGTCGACGCCGGCGTCGGCGCCGGGGTCGCCGCCTGGATCGTCGCCGGCGTCGGGCCCGGTCGGGCCGCCGCGCGGGTGCACGACGATCGACATCGTCACCTTGGGGCCGAACCACGTCACGCCCTCCTGGACGAGCTGGAAGGTCTCGTCGAACTGCGTCGTCGCGTCGACCTCGGGCGCGAGCATCACCCACGTGAAGCGGCCGACCATGCCGGGCGCGTAGGTCGAGTGATCGGCGCCGCTCGCGCGGCTGGGCGAGAGCCAGTTGCCCTCCTTGAAGAAGGGCGACGCGCGGTCCTGCGGGTCCTGGGTGCCGGCGCGCGTCTGGTTCAGATCCCACGTGACGTTGCCGTCGTTCTTCAGCTCCATCCAGACCACCGCCTCCTCGCCCGACGTCATCTCCATCGGCGCCTCGAGCGCGGGCGCGCTCGCCTCGTAGCGGCGCACCGGGCAGTTGGGCGAGCCGCCGCTGCCGGCCGCCTTGATCGCGAGGTGGTTGGCCACGACGCGCTGGTTGCCGTCGCTCGGGTAGTTGACGACGCCCGTGCCCGCGACCCACATCGTCGAGCTGCCGCCGCCGTCGAGGTTGACCGCGTCGGTGACGCCCAGGCCCTGGAACTGCGCGATCAGCTCGTCGCACGTCATGCCGGCGCGCCCCGTGGCGCGGCCGTCGACCACCATCAGGTAGAGCTTGTCCTTGGCGGCGTTCAGGCCGAGCGCGGTGCGCGGGTGGCGCGCGGTGCACAGGGCGTCGCCGTTGTTGTCGCGGCGCGTGCCGCCCACGAGGAGCGTCGGGTGACCGCTCACGACCTCGCGCGCCCACGCCTCGACGCCGCCCGTGCCCTCGTGCGGAGGCAGCGCGACCTGGTTGGGCCCGAACTGCACCGGCGCGACGTAGCCGTGATCGTTGCCGCCCCACGCGCCCCCGTTGCCGCGCGACGGACCGTTCGTCGAGTAGTCGGTGTAGCTGAAGAAGTCGCCGTTCACCGCGGCCTGCGCGCCGACGAGCGCGCCGAAGCTCGACACCGTGCGCTGGCGTTCGCCGCTCGCGGTCGCGCGCACGCTCACGCCGGGCGCGCACAGATCCACGACGAGCACGTTGATGTTCTGGTTCGAGAGCGTGCGGTGCAGGCGGCGCACGCCCGGGTGCGGATCGCTCCACGTGTCGGCCGCGCGCGCGAGCGACGGCGCCGCGGCCACCGTGGCGAACGCGAGTGCGAGCGTGGAAACCAAGGCTCGGGACATGGCGTCGGTCACAGCAAGTCCGGTTCCAGCCCGCATGCCAGGGTTTCCGCGCACCTGGGGCGCGCCGCCGGTGCGCACGCCCGTGGGCAGCGAGGACGACCGTCGGCGTCACTCCCTCCTCGCGCCACCGCCGAGTACAGTCGGGGCGTATGACTCGCCTCGCCCTCCTCCTGTCGCTCACCACCCTCCTCACGGCCGCGACCGCCTGCGGGGGCGACGACGGACCGTCGCTACCGCCCGCCGTGGACGTTCCGCTCGCCGGCCTCGACGGCCCCGTGGAGGTGCTCGTCGACGAGCGCGGCGTCCCGCACATCTACGGCACCACCATCCACGACGTCCTCGTCGTCCAGGGCTACCTCATGGCGAAGGATCGCTTCGCGCAGATGGAGTTCATCCGACGCAACGTGACCGGACAGCTGGCCGAGGTCGCCGGCGCGCTCTCGCCCGGCCTCATCGACGACGACCGCGAGAACCGCTTCCTCGGCTTCGCCCGCACCGGCAAGCAGATCTACGAGAGCCTCCCCGCCGACGCGCCGGGCCGCCTCATGGCCGAGGCGTTCGTCGACGGCATCAACCAGTACATCGATCGCGTGATCGAGGCCGACGGCTACGTCACGACCCGCGGCAACGAGGCGCTCGCGCTCATCACCGGTAGCGGGCGCTTCGGCCACTGGCAGCCCGCCGACATCTTCGCGCTCGCCCGCTTCCAGGCGTGGAACCTGTCCTACGACGCCCCCTCCGACATCGCGCGCACCGCCGCGCTCGCCGGCGTGCTGAACGCGTTCCCGGCCGGCTCGAACGACGCGCGGCTCGCCGCGCGCGCCGGCATCCACGCCGACTTCTTCACGTCGAAGCCGGCTCGCCCCAGCTTCACCACCGACAGCGGCTTCCCGAACACCGGCACGGACACCGGCAGCCGCGCCCGGGTCGTCGGCCCCGAGTCCGCGGCCCTGCCCGCGCGCCTCCCCGATCCACGCGCGCTCGCCGGCGCGCAGGCGTTCTTCGACGGCTTCGAGGACAACGTGCTCCTCCGCCGCGATCCCCACGTCGGCTCGAACAGCTGGGTCGTCTCCGGCGACATCACGCTCAGCGGCAACCCGATCCTCTCGAACGATCCACACCTGTCGCTGATCGCGCCGCCGGTGTGGTGGTACGTGCACCTCAACACCGCGCACCAGGACGGCGAGCGCGCGCTCGACACCGAGGGCGTCGCGTTCGCGGGCCTGCCCGGCGTCGTGCTCGGCTTCAACCGCGACCTGGCGTGGAGCGCGACCACGACCGGCTACGACGTCACCGACGTCTACGACGAGCAGATCACGTTCCGCAACGACGGCACGATGCAGGACCCGGTGTGGGTCCCGGTGTCGGCGCGCTTCCGCGGCGCCGACGTGCCGCTCGAGGTCATCGACGAGACGATCCACATCCAGGGTCAGCCGTCGCCCGAGGTGTTCCGCATCCACGTCGTGCCGCACCACGGGCCGATCATCCCGGGCTCGCTCGTGCCGCCGGCGATGGGCAACCAGACCGCCGGGCGCGCGCTCTCGGTGCGCTACACCGGCCACGAGCCGACCAACGAGCTCGCGTTCTTCGAGGGGCTCGTGAGCGCGAAGACGTTCGCGGAGGTCGAGGCCGCGCAGGACAACTTCCGCGTCGGCGCCCAGAACTTCTCGTTCGTGTCGGCGACCGAGGGCATCCGCTGGTCGACCGAGTCGCGCATCCCGCAGCGCGGCGCGATGGCGTGCACCTTCGCCTACGACGCGGCCGGCGTGCCGTCCGGCATCTCGCCGCTCTTCGTGCTCGACGGCGCGAGCGGCGATCACGAATGGACGACGGATCTCGAGGATCGCTACATCCCGCACGAGGTGAACCCGGCGCGCGGCTACATCGCGACCGCCAACCAGGACAACGTCGGCGTGACCGCCGACGGCAACCCGTGCAACGACATGTTCTACATCGGCGGCGACTTCGACGTCGGCTACCGCCAGGCCCGCATCCGCGAGCGCCTCGACCAGCACGCGACGGCCGGCGCGATCACGCCCGAGCTGATGATCACGCTCCAGGGCGAGACCACGTCGAGCCTCGGCGAGGGCATGCGCACCGCGCTGGTCGCGTCGATCGACAAGGCGCTGGGCGACACCAGCGACGATCCCGCGCTGACCGCGGCGATGACCGAGATCGGCGCCGGCGGCCGCGAGATGCTGATGGACGCGCGCGCGCGACTCATGGCCTGGTCGTTCGCGACGCCGCACGGCGTGGGCGCGACCGACGCCACCGAGATCGCCGACAGCATCGCGACCACCGTCTTCAACGCCACGCTGACGCGGCTGGTGCCGCTCGCCTTCGGTGACGAGAACGCCGCGATCGGACGCGGCCCCGGCACGCTCCACGCCGCGCGCGCGCTGGAGTGGGCGCTCAGCTCACCCACGATGATGGCGACCTACCGCACGACCTACGAGGGCGACACGGCGTGGAACGACACCGTGCTCTGGGACGACCTCGGCACGATGAACGTGCTCGAGACCCGCGACGAGCGCGTCGTGCGCGCGATCGTCGCCGGCTACACGTTCCTGAACGGTCGGCTCGGCACCAACCGCGACGACTGGCGCTGGGGCCGCCTCCACACCGTGCAGTTCGGCCAGGTCGTCCCCGCGCTCGACGGCAACGCCCAGGTCTCGGTCCCGCCCGACAACGACCCGACGTTCCCCGACGGCTTCCCCCGCCACGGCGACCTCGGCGCCGTCGACCCCGGCAACTACGGCATCTACGGCACGACCAGCTTCACCTTCGGCAGCGGCGCGTCGCAGCGCCTGGTCGTCGAGATGACGCCCACCGGCCCGCGCCCGTTCAACGCGATCCCCGGCGGTCAGAACGAGGATCCCGACTCGCCCCACCACGCCGACGAGGCCGAGCACTGGCGCGTGAACCGCCAGCCGCCGCTCCACTTCGACCGCCGCGACGTCGAGGCGAACGCGGTCGCGCGCTACCGCTTCATCAACGAGTAGCGAGTCGAACGGACTGTCCTACCGGCGGGACTTGCGCGGGCCGGTGGGCAGACCGAACCTACCGGGATGTCGAAAGACCCGGTCCTCGAGGTCGTGAAGCTCGGCAACCCGCCCTGGCCGACGATCGATCCGTTCCTCTTCTGCGTCCACCACGACGACGCCTACCCGGCCGGGAACGACCAGCTCGGTCCGGCGGCGTCGCTCGACGGGCGCGACCTCGGCCAGGACTTCGCCGGCAAGGACGGCTGGCGCATGTACCACGGCGACGTGGTGCCCGGCTTCCCGCAGCATCCGCACCGCGGGTTCGAGACCGTGACGCTCGCGCGCCGCGGCTACATCGATCACTCCGACTCGCTCGGCGCGACCGCGCGCTTCGGCAAGGGCGACGCCCAGTGGCTCACCGCCGGGCGCGGCATCGTGCACAGCGAGATGTTCCCGCTCCTGGACAAGGGCGCGCCAAACCCCGTCGAGCTCTTCCAGATCTGGCTGAACCTGCCGCGCGCCGACAAGATGGCGGAGCCACACTTCACCATGCTCTGGGCCGACACGATCCCCGTCGTCCGTGACGGCGGCGCCGAGATCACGGTGGTCGCCGGCGCGCTCGGCGACGTCCGGCCGCCAGCCCCGCCGCCGCAGTCCTGGGCGTCGCGCGCCGACGCCGACGTCGCGATCTGGACGATCCGGCTCGCGCCGGGCGCGTCGTGGACGATCCCGGCGGCGCGCTCGACCGAGACCAACCGCACCGTGTACGTCTTCCGCGGCGAGCGCGGCGTGCGCTTCGGCGATCGTCCGGTCGCGCTCGGCCACGTCGTCGCGCTCGAGGCCTCGCTGCCGGTGACCGTCACCGCCGGCGAGAGCGGCGCCGAGCTCTTGCTCCTCCAGGGCCGACCGATCGGCGAGCCGGTCGTGCAGTACGGGCCGTTCGTCATGAACAGCCAGCAGGAGATCCAGCAGGCGTTCCTCGACTACCGGCGCACGCAGTTCGGCGGCTGGCCGTGGCCGGTCGACGGCCCCGTCCACGCGCGCGAGGCCGGCCGCTTCGCCAGGCATGTCGACGGGCGCGTCGAGGACGCGGCGGCGCGCTGATCCGCGATGATCCGCGCGGATCAGGCCGACGCCGCGGCGGCGCGGTCGACGTAGGCGCGCACCGACGGGCGCGCCCACTGCGCCTCGGCGTAGGCGCGGATGTGGTCGGGCACCGGGTCGCCGTTCTTGATGAGACGCATGAGCGCGAGCGCCGCGTCGGCGTCGGCGATCGACCACGCCGTGAACATGGTGGTCTTGCCCGGCGTCACGAACGACGACACGAGCCGCACCAGCTCGTCGGCCTGGACCCGGGCCTTGCCGACCAGCGGCTCGCGCTCCGGCTTGCCGAACACCGACGACGTCGGCCGCGCCTCGCGCAGCGCCATGGTGTCGGTGCGCAGGTACGACATCACCTGGCGCGCGCGCGCACGCTCGCCGAGATCCTCGGGGAAGAGGCGCGGGTTGCCGGGGAACGGGAAGCGCTCGGCCAGGTACTCCGAGATCGCGAGCGACTCGGTGAGCCACAGGTCGCCGTGCACGAGCACCGGCACCTTGCCGATGAGCGAGTGCGCGGCGAGCTTGGCCTTCTGATCGGGCGGGATCGGCAGCGGCAGGAGCTCGAGCGTGTAGGGGAGCTGCTTCTCCTCGAGCGCGGTCATGACGTGGAAGACCCACGGGCTCACCCACGAGGATTCGCCGTAGAGCACGAGCGGTGTCGACATTGGTAGGTTTACTTTCCCCCGCCCGCAGAGCGGGTTTCCATACAACC
>ERZ761602.2588-NODE-2588-length-27816-cov-17.141493_pt1 | contig 27816 bp, 22 predicted proteins | sample MGYA00512165_ERZ761602 | MGnify/ENA primary metagenome ERZ761602 (study PRJEB28899, sample SAMN02445085) | bioreactor sludge metagenome | biome: EBPR sludge; isolation source: Thorneside wastewater treatment plant | place: Australia: Brisbane, Thorneside...
AGCCGGGGCGTGGCCGGGACGGGTGGCCTCGGGGTCGCGACCGGCGCGGCGCCGAGGGAATCACCGCAGCCGCCGCAGTACGCGTCATCGGCGGCGTTCATGAACTGGCAGCGCGTACACGTCCGGGCGATCCGCGCGCCGCAGCCGCCGCAGTACGAGCGCCGCGCGTCGTTGGCGCGGCCGCACCCGCAGGCGGTCACGACGCCACGCCTGTCGCGGCGCCCACGTCCCGCCGGGCGAGCAGGTGGCGCACGATCGCGGCCGCCCGCTCGGGCTGGAACGGCTTGAGCAGGTAGTGGCTCACCCCCGCCTTCTGGCAGGCGAGCACCTTGTCGCGGGTCGTGAGCGACGTGCACATGACCACGACGGCGCCGGGGTACCGCTGGAGCAGCTCGGTCGCGGCCGTGACCCCGTCCTTGCCGGGCATCACGATGTCGAGGAACACGAGCTCCGGCTTGTGGCGCTCGAACAGCGGCATCACATCGTCGCCGGTCGACCCCTCGACGATGGCGTCGCAGCCGGCCTGTCGGAGCACCGCGCGCAGCTGCGTGCGCATGACGGGCGAATCATCGACGACGAGCGCGGTGGCCATGCAGGATCCATCGGCCGGCCGCGGGGACGATGAAGGGGGCCGATCGCAGCGGCCGGAAGGCTCAGGAGCCTACGGAGAGCGCGCGTGTCGCACCTGTACGGCGAGTCGCGGTGTCGAGCGCGCGGTCGATCGCCTCGAGCAAGATCGGCGCGGTGAAGGGCTTGGCGAGCACGGTCGCGCTCGGGTCCACGATGCCGTCGCTGCCGAGCACGTCCTGGGCGTGGCCGGTCATGAAGATGACCGGGATCGGGCCATGTTCCTCCACCAGCCGCGCCAGCAGCTCCCGGCCGTTCATGCGCGGCATGATGACATCCGTGAGGAGCAGGTCGATCGAACCGGCCGCCTCGCGCGCGAGCTCGAGCGCGCGCTCCGGAGTGTGCGCGGCCAGGACGTCGATCTGGCGACGGCTCAAGATCGTGCTGGCCAGGCGCAGCACCCGCGGATCGTCCTCGACGACGAGGACGACGGCCCGCGCGGACGAGACGCGCCTGGCCACCCGGGGGGGCGTCGTCGGCTGCGACTCGCACGTCGGCAGCCGGATCGTGAAGGTCGTGCCCGCGAGGGGGCTCGACTCGACCTCGATGGTCCCGCGGTGCTGTTGCACGACGCCGTACACGGTCGCGAGGCCGAGGCCGGTCCCCTTGCCGAGCGCCTTGGTCGTGAAGAACGGCTCGAAGATCTGCGCGCGGGTCTCGGGCGTCATGCCGTGGCCGTCGTCCCGCACCGAGAGCACGACGATGTCGCCGTCGCGCCGCGTCTTGAAGTGGAGGTGTCCGCCGCCGGGCATCGCGTCGCGCGCGTTGACGGCGAGGTTCATGAGGATCTGGTGCACCTGGGTCCGGTCGGCGCTGACCCGCGGCAGGTCCGGCAGCAGGTCGGCCTCGATCGTGATGTTCTCGGGCAGGACGCGCACCAGCATGGCGCGGAGCTGCGTGATCTCGGCGTTCAGGTCGACGGCGGTCATGGTCAGCGCCTGCTTGCGACCGAAGGCGAGGAGCTGCGCGGTGAGATCCCGTGCGCGGATGCCCGAGGCGAAGATCTCGTCGAGGTACTCGAGGTACTCGAGGTACTCGAGGTGGTCGCGGGCGTCGCCCCCGAGCTCCTCCTTGAGGAGCTCCGCGTACGCGAGGATCGGCGTCAGCAGGTTGTTGAAGTCGTGGGCGACGCCGCCGGCCAGGAGGCCGAGCGACTCCAGCCGCTCGGACTGGCGGAGCTTCTCGTCGAGCCGCATCCGATCGAGCTCGGCGCGCTTGCGTTCGGTGATGTCGGTCGCCACGCCGAGCACGAGATCGGCCGTCCCGTGCTCGCCGATGAGCGGCCGCTTCACGGTCTGCACCCAGCGGGTCACGCCGCTCGCGTCGGTGACCGGCTCCTCGGCGATGAAGCGCTCCTGCATCGTGTCCATCACCGCGAGGTCGTCGGCCAGGAAGCGTTCGACCTCGGCCGCGTTGGCGTTGAAGTCCGCGTCGGTCTTCCCTACGAGCCCCTCGACCGTCGTGCCGTAGACCTCGGCGAGCGCGCGGTTCACCAGCGTGAACCGGCCGGTCCGGTCCTTGGCGAAGATGAGGTTGGGCGCGGTATCGATCACGGTCCGCAGGAGGCGCTGCTGCTCGACCAGCGCCCGCTCGGCCGCCTGACGTCGCTGGTTCTCGAGCATGACCGCGACGAGGTCCGAGACCGAGCCGCAGAACGACTGCGCTTCGGCCGGCCACCTCCGGACTCCGCCGAGGTGCTCGAAGCAGATGATGCCCACGACCTCGTCGCGGACCCGGATCACCGACACCAGCATGGCGCTCACGCTGCGCGGTCCGAGATGGTCGGCGCGCATCTCGGAGAACACGGGGTCGGCCAGTGCGTCGTCGGTGCTGATGACGCGCTGTTCGTGCAGCGCGCGGCGGAACCCTGGCATCCGGTCGAGGCGGAGGATCGCGCCCCGATCACGCCGCCCGTCGTCGAGCTCGCAGGTCGCGACCAGCACGTCCCGCTCGCGCTCGTACAACCAGATGCCGACGCGCGCGACCTCCATCGCCGCGGCGATCTCGCGCGTGATCTCGTGGAACGCCGCGTCGAGATCGTCGAGCGCGACGGCGGTCACGCGCGCGAGGTGGGTGAGCACGCGCTGGTACGACTCGACGCGTCTGCGCTGGTCCTCGGCTTCGAGCGCGTGCGTGACATCGGTGGCGATGCCCACGTAACGGTTGCTCGCTCCCGAGGAGCGTCGCGCTCGGAGCTCGAGGCAACGCGAACCCCGCGTGTCCTCGATCCACGCGCGCACCTGGAGGCGCGGCCGGTCGCCGCCGAGGGCGGCCGCGACCCGTTCGCGGTCGGCGGGGGCGACGACCGAGAGGAAGCGCTCGAGCGTCACGACCACGCTGTCGTGGGCATGACGCAGGAAGGGCAACGGATAGCCCTGGAGCTCGAGCGTCGTGCCGTCGGCGCAGCTCGACCAGATCGCGACGTCGCCGCCGTTCATCGCCTCGTGCAGCGCCTGGTTGCGCTCGAAGAGCTCGTCGGAGGTGAGCTCGAGCGAGCGCTCCAGCAGGGCGCGGCCGTCGTCGGCCTCCTGATACGCGAGCTCGACGTCCTCGATGAATGCGCGGAGCCGCGGATCGTCGGGCAGGTCGCTCCCGAACCGGTGCCGCAGCTGCCGTCGCAGCATCGGGTGCGGTGCCGAACGGCGCATCAGGTCTCGGCGAAGGTCGTGATCGTCATCGTCTGGTTGTGGAGCTCGCAGCTCGACGCGCCGGAGGGGCCCAGCTCGCCCAGCGAGTAGAAGCCGAGCATGGCGGCATCGCCGACGACCTCGCGGACCGCCTCCAGCTCGTCCTCGGTCCGCTGCTGCAGGACCAGGCGCCGGCCGGCGCAGCTCACGAGCAGCGCGAGCTGGGCGTCGCGGCCGAGCCGCGTCGTGCCGGCCTGCGCCGCGCCGTGGGCGCCCTCGACCAGGCGATCGAAGTTCGCCTTCATCAGCCGCGCGATGTGGCCCTCCGGCATGTCCCCGGCGAAGGTCAGGCTGCCGGCGGCCTCGTCCATGCCGAGGATCGTGCGCACCACCGTGTCGGGGGAGTCGGGCGCCCGCACCGCGAGCGGAAAGAGCAGCCCGCTGCCCGGCAGGCCGGCGGCATGCTCGCCGAGGTAGCGCCGGTACAGCTCGAGCGCCGGGCGGTGATCGAGCTCGAGCAAGACGTTGCCCTGGGAGCGGGTGATGCGGCGCTCGGGGCCGAAGGGGTCCCAGCCGCCGAGGCTGCCGCACCCGACACGGAGCGACGTCCCGTAGAAGCCGATCGCGGCGATGACCCCGGTCTCGGGCGGCGCGTCGGCGATCACCGTGGTGCGGGCGAAGGCGGCGTCGGCAGCGAGCCCGCCGCTCACCGACACCGCGCCACCGAGGGCACGCATGAGCCCGCGCACGAGCGGCGTGCCGTTCACGGTGAGCCCGTCGGAGAGCACGAAGACGTGCACGAGCTCGTCGCCCGCGAGCTGCGCGCCCAGGTCGAGGCCGGCGCTCTCCGAGTCGGCGGCCGACGTGATGCGCACCCGGGCCAGCCGCACCCGCGTCCGGTCGAAGCGGATCGCGGCACCCACCAGGTCGTCGCGTAGGCTGCTCGATTCGATCGCGCCAGCGGTGGAGCAGCCGACGAGGTGGGCCTCGGGGTAGCTTCGGCGCAGCTCGTCGAACCGCTGGTCGTCGATCCGCTTGCCGTCGTCGAAGAGCAAGACGAGCTGGGCGTCGGGGGCGGCGGGCTCGTCACTTCCGAGAAATCGGATCTTCATCCTGTTCGCCATCGACCAGCATCGCCGCTGGTCGAGGCGCGCGGGGCCCCCGATACCCCATCGATACCTCGCCGCGACGCCCGCGGGCGGGCGGGGGCGTCACTGACAGCGGGGCAGACCGCCGGGGGCCTCGAGCTGGAACTTCTCGGGAGTCAGCTCGAGGTCGAGGGCGCGCTCCTTCCAGATGACGAGGAGGTCGGCCTTCTCGCCGGGTGAGCGGAAGCGGGACTTGCCGGGGACGCGGCGGGGGAGGCCGTGCACGTCCTTCACCGTGGTGTAGTCGGTGTTGTCGATGCGCCACTCCTGGGTGCCGTCGGCGAGCTTGACCTCGCTCGAGATGATGTCGGCGCGGCCGTCGCGGGCGTCGAGGACGATGTGCTGGGTGCGGCCGTCGTCGCCGGTGAGCTCGAGGACCTCCTTGGCGGCCTTCGCGTCCCAGCGGACGGTGCCGGTGGCGCCGGGGATGACGGGGGTCGTGCCGGTGGCGAGCTGGACGAAATCGTCGGGCGCGAGCGCGATGCGGAAGAGCGCCGCGATCGTCTCCTTGCTGCACGGGCCCATGAGCTGGCAGTTCTTGTTCTTGTCGAGGAAGACGTAGTCGGTGCCGTCGCACGCGAGGTCGGCGATGACGTCGTTGCCGGCGGGGGAGAGCGCGTTGATGCGGACCTGCGAGCCGGTGGTGCCCATGACCAGGACGCCGCCCTTCACGCGCTGGTCGTTCATCCAGTAGTCCATCGTGGTGTCGGCGGAGAAGCTGCCGACCGCCTCGCGCGTGGCGGCGATGCGGCCGAGGAGCTCCTCGACCTTGGGCTCGGGATACGGGCGCTTGTGCGAGCCGCCGGGGCAGCCGCACGCGAGGAGGGCAAGGAGGGCCAGAGCAGGCAGGAGCAGACGCATGCGGAGGTGATAGCACCCTTCGACTCGCCGCTCCGCGGCTCGCCCAGGGTGACCGGAGCCGGATCACATGCCCAGCTGCTGGATCAGGAATGCGTACATGTCCGCGGTCGATTCCACCTGTTGCCGGACGAGGTCGGCCCCGCCGTGGCCGGCGTTCTTCTCGATGCGCAGGAGCACCGGGCGGTCGCTGGCGGTCGCGTGCTGGACGAGCGCGGTGAGCTTGCGCGCGTGCATCGGGTCGACGCGGTCGTCGTGGTCGGCGGACATCATGAGCAGCGCCGGGTACGCGACGCCCTCCTGCACGCGGTGGTAGGGCGAGTACGCCAACAGCGTCTTGAACTGCGCGGGATCCTCGGCCGACCCGTACTCCGGGATCCAGGTCTTGCCCGAGCCGAAGAGGTGGTAGCGCACCATGTCGAGGAGCGGCACCGAGCACACGACGGCGCGGAAGAGCTCGGGCGCCTGGGTCATCGCGGCGCCGACGAGGAGGCCGCCGTTCGAGCCGCCGTGGATCGCGAGCTTCTGCGGGTTCGTCCAGCCTCGATCGATCAGCCACCGCGCGGCGGCGATGTAGTCGTCGAACACGTTCTGCTTGTTCGCGCCCATCCCCGCCTTGTGCCAGTCCTCGCCGTACTCGCCGCCGCCGCGCAGGTTGGGGATCGCGAGCATGCCGCCCAGCTCGAGCCAGACCGCGCGCGACGACGAGAAGCCGGGCGTGAGGCTCACGTTGAAGCCACCGTAGCCGTAGAGCAGCACCGGGCGCTGGCCGTCCGGCTTCGCGTCGGCGCGACGGAGCAGGAACATGGTCACCTCGGTGCCGTCCTTGCTCGGATAGCGCACCTGCTCGGCCACGATCCGCGACAGATCGATCGGCAGGGTCACGCGCGACCACTCCTTCACCGCGCCGCTCTCGATCGACGTCTCGTAGACGACCGACGCCTGGGTGAACGACGTGAAGGCGAAGTAGCCGGTGTCCTCGTCGGGGTTGCCGCCGATGCCCTTGCTCGTGCCGAGCGGCGGCAGGTCGACCTGGCGCAGGCGCTTGCCGGCCAGGTCGTGCACCACGATCTCGCTGGCCGCGTCGCGCAGGTACGTGAGCACGAGCTTGCCGCCGACGATCGACGCGCCCTCGAGCGTCGCGTCGCGTTCGGGCACGAGCTCCTTCCACGCGGCGCGCGCCGGCGTCTTCGGATCGACGGCGAAGACGCGGTAGCGCGGCGCCTCGTGGTTGGTGTGGACGTAGAAGCGGTCCTTCCACGCCGTCACCCGGAAGATCGCGGGCACGCCGGCGACCAGCGGCCGCCAGGCCTTGTCGCCCTTCTTCAGATCCTTGACGTAGACGTCGGTCGCGTTCCATCCGTGCTGGACGACGGCGAAGAGCCAGCGCCCGTCCCACGAGACGTTGCCGCCGAGGAAGGTCTGGGGGTTGCGCGTCGCGGGATGGACGACCGCGTCCTTCGCCGGATCGGCGCCCAGCGCGTGGAAGCGGAGCTCGGCGAAGCCGGGGCGATCGGCGACGGTCACCGGCCCGCCGACCGGCGGCACCCAGGTGTAGTAGAAGCCCTTGCCGTCGGGTGTCCACGACACGTTCGCGTACTTGGTGCCGGCGATGACGTCGGGGAGATCCTTGCCGGCGGCGACGTCGCGCACGTAGGTCGTGGTCTCGTCGGAGTTGTTCTCCTTCTTCGCGTACGCGACGTACTTGCCGTCGCGCGATGGCCACCAGCCGCCGAGGCCGACCGAGCCGTCGGTCGACCAGGTGTTGGGGTCGAACAGCACCTGCTCGGCGCCGTCCTTGCCCAGCTTCCAGTAGACGACGGTCTTCTCCTTGTCGGCGTGCTTGCGCGCGTAGAAGTAGCGGCCCTTGCGGTGGGTCGGCGCGAAGATCGCGTCGTAGTAGAAGAGCTCCTTGAGGCGTGCGGCGAGCTGGTCGCGCCGCGGCAACGTCTCGAGGCGCGCGCGGGCCAACGCGTCCTGCGCGTCCATCCACGCCTTCACCTCGGGCCTGGTCTCGTCCTCGAGCCAGCGGTACGGATCGGCGACGCGCGCGCCGTGGATCGTCTCGACGATGTCGTCACGGCGGGTCGCCGGGTACGGCGGCTTCGACGTCGCGGCGAGCGGCGGCTCGACCTCGACCGGCGTGGGATCCGGCATCGGCGCCGCCGTCGGCGTGACCACGTCGCCGGTGCGCGTGGGCGGCGGGCAGCACGAGGTCAGGGCGAGGGCGACGATCAGGGAGACGACGACGGCGCGCATGATCGTGGTAGAGGGTGGCATGAGCGTCAGCCGCCGTCATCCCAACGTCGTCAACGTCCGCGAGGTCGAGGGGCAGGAGCGCGGCATGGGCACGCGCTTCGGCGCCGTGCGCAAGAACCTCGGCGCGGCCAGCGGCGGTCGCGCGCTCGGCTGCACGTGGCACGAGGTGCCGCCGGGGCGCGCCGCGTACCCGCGCCACTTCCACACCGCCAACGAGGAGGCGGTGTACGTGCTCGAGGGCACCGGCAGCCTGCGCATCGGCGAGGACACGGTCGCGGTCGGCCCCGGCGACTTCATCGGCATGCCGGTGGGGCCCGCGCACGCGCACCAGCTCGTCAACACGAGCGACGCGCCGCTGCGCTATCTCGCGTTCTCGACGATGCACGACGTCGAGATCGTCGGCTATCCCGACTCGAAGAAGATCGGCGCGATGGCGGCGGCCGACCTGCGCGCCGCGTTCCTCGGCCAGGCGAAGCCGTGGGTCGCGCACATCGGGCGCGAGGCCGACACCGTCGGCTACTTCGAGGGCGAGGACACCGGCGAGCCGGGTTGACGTCCTTCGACTCGGACCTGCGGTCCTCGCTCAGGATGAACGGGTCACATCCGGCGGAGGAGCAGGCTGCCGAGCGAGTAGCCGGCGCCGAACGACGCCATGATGCCGTAGGCGCCCGCGGGCAGGTCGTCGTTGTACCTGGAGAACGCGATCGCCGAGCCCGCGGACGCGGTGTTGGCGTACTCCTCGAGGATGAGCGGCGCCTCGAGCGCCGTCGGGCTGCGGCCGATGAGGCGCTGCGCGATGAGGTCGTTCATGTTGCTGTTGGCCTGGTGCAGCCAGAAGCGCGCGACCTCGGTGGGCGCCACGCCCGCCTTCTCCAGGTGCTCGCCGATGAACCTGGCCGCCATCGGGACCACGTCCTTGAAGACGCGACGGCCCTGCTGATAGAAGAGCTTGTCGGCGTCGTGGGCGCGCTCGGGATCACAGCGGTTGAGGTAGCCGCCGTTGTTGCGGATGTTCGACGAGAACCTGGCCATCGCGTGGGTCGAGATGACCTCGTAGCTGCCGGCGCGCGCGCTCGCGACCGGCTCGACCAGACAGGCGACGCTGGCGTCGCCGAAGATGAAGTGGCTGTCGCGATCCTTGAAGTTGAGGAAGCCGGTCGTGATCTCGGGCGTCACCGCGAGCGCGCACCTCGACTTGCCCAGCTGCACGGCCTCGACCGCGAGCGTCAGCGCCATCGTCGCGGACGAGCACCCGAGCGCGAGGTCGAACGCCGAGCCGGTGCCGCCGAGCGCGTCCATCACCTCGATGGCGAGCGCGGGATAGAGGCGCTGCAGGTTCGAGGTGCCGAGCACGACGTAGTCGACGTCCTTGCCCTCGCGGCCGGCCTGCGCCAGCGCGCGCTGCGCCGCGTGCACGCCCCACTCGGCCTGCAGGCAGAGTTGATCGTCGGGGCGCTGCGGGATCCGCGGCGCGAGGATGTCCGGATCGAGCGGGCCGGTCTTGTCGGCGACGTAGCGCTGCTTGATGCCCGACGCCTTCTCGATGAACTCCGGCGTCGACTCGCGCAGCGGCGTGAACGTGCCGGCCGCGATCTCGGCGGCGTGCGCCTCGTTCTCGCGGCGCACCCAGACGTTGAACGCCTCGCACAGCTCGGCGTTGGTGATGACCGTCTCGGGATGCCACACGCCCGAGCCAGTGATGGCGGTGCCCGTCGTCGAGCCGGCCTTGCTCATGCGGCGCAGAATACGCAGGCGCGGATCATCGTCAACCGCGCGCGGCCGTCGATCGCGTGTTCGTCGTCGCGCCTGGTCGGACCAGATCGCGCACGGTGCGTACGACGACGCGCAGTGCGTAGGATCCGTGGCGCCCCGGCGTCATGAGATCAAGCCCTCAGAGTCTGGGAATCAATCGATTCCCAGACTCTGTCGATCGAGTTTCCTCGCCATGATGGCTCGGGCACTCTGTACGGAGACGGGATTGATTCTCAATCCCTCAGCGCCTCGTCAGCTCCATCAGCGCGGCGCGCAGGAACGTCGACTTCGGATCGGCCGCGATCGCCATCTTGAGCTGCAGCACCGCGGCGGCCTTGTCGCCGGTGCGCTGCGCGCCCTCGGCGCGGCGATAGAACGCGAGCGCGCGCGCGTTCATCTGGTGCGCGGGCTCGAGCGCGCCGTCCCGGTCCACGCGCGCGGCGGGTTCGCTCGCCGCCGGGGGCGTGGTGATCGGCGCCGCGCGCGGGTTCGAGATCTCGGCGCGCGACATCACGGGCGCGTTCCCCGGCGGCGCCGTCTGCGGGCGCGGTCCGCGCAGCTCGCGAAGGTAGGCGGCGCACTTCTCCGGCTCCTTCAGGTCGGCGTACGCAGCCGTGATGCGGCCGTACATGCGCACGAGCCGGTCCAGCAGCACCGGGTCGAGCTGACGGTAGAGGTCCGGATGCCGCGTGCGCGCGATCGCGTGATACGCCTCCTGGATCGCGGTCGCCGAGGCGGTCGGTGGGATCTCGAGCCAGTCGAACTTGCCGCGTTGTTCGGCGGTTCGTTCGATCTCGTTCAGCCACGCGACCAGCTCCTTCACGCTCCAGGTCACTCGATCTCTCCTCCTCGTCAGGCCGCGGCCGGCGCCCCCAGGACCTCGAGCGTTGCCTCACGGACGATGCCGGTGTCGGTGTCCCGCGCCCGCACGTGCAGGATACCGTCTTGATCGACCCGAAAGGTGACATCGATGCGGACCTCGCCGCGCCGGCGCGGCGGCAGCCCGTCGAGCACGAGGCGCCCGAGCGGCTCGTTCTCGTTGACGCGGCGGCCCTCGCCGCGGCAGCAGTCGATCACGACCGAGGTCTGGTGATCGCGTGCGGTGGTGAAGGTGCGCGTCCGCTCGATCGGCGTGGGCAGGTTGCGCTCGAGGATCTCCTCGGTGAAGCCGCCCGCGGTCGCGACGCGGAGGCTCGCGGGCGTGACGTCGAGGAGGATCGGCCGCTTGGGCGCGGTCGAGGTGGCCCAGGGGACGTCGCCGTGGGCGAGCGGGGACAGCGCCGCGGTCGGGACCGCCTCGCGCGTCGACATGCCGACGCCCTTGTAGAGCGATCCACCCAGGCTGCCGGCCTGGATCGCGGCGCCCTGGGCGACGACCTCGTCGGGGTTGATGCGCAGCGCGGGCTCCTTGCCGAAGAGCTCGGTCAGGCGCTGGCGGACGAGCGGCACGCGCGTCGTGCCACCGACGCACACGACCTCCGTGATCTTGCGCGGCTCGAGGTGCGCGGCGGCGAGCACGTTCCTCGTGAGCTCCATCGCGCGATCGACGAAGCCGCGCACCATCTCCTCGAGCTGCGTGCGGGTGAGCCGGAACGACAGCTTGTATTCGCGCCCGTCGAGGTAGAGGCCGTCGATGACGCCCTCGGCCGACGGGGACGACGACAGGTGGATCTTGATCTCCTCGCCGGCGAGCGCGAGCCGGGTCATGAGCTCGTGGTGCGGGCGCGGATCGAGGCGCTGCTGGCGGTTGAGCTCGGCGGCGAGGAACTCGGCGATCGCACGATCGATGTCGTCGCCGCCGAGGAAGAAGTCGCCGTCGGTGGCGAGCACCTGGAAGATCTCGTCCTTGATCGCCAGCACGGAGACGTCGAAGGTGCCGCCGCCGAAGTCGAAGACGCAGACGGTCTCGTCCTTGCGCTGGCCGAAGCCGTAGGCGAGCGCGGCGGCGGTCGGCTCGTTGATGAGACGGAGCACGTCGAGCCCGGCGAGGCGGCCGGCTTCCTTGGTGCCCTGGCGCTGGGCGTCGGAGAAGTTGGCGGGGACGGTGATGACCGCCTGGGTGACGCGCGAGCCGAGCTGGCGCTCGGCGCAGCGCTTGAGGTGCCCGAGCACCTGACCCGAGACCTCGGGCACGGTGAGGCGGCGATCGCGGGTGACGATGATCGGCTGCTGGTTGGGGCCTTCCTCGACGCGGAAGGGCAGGCCGGTGAGCGCGAGCTGCACCATCGGCGAGCGGATGTTCTGGCCGATGAGGCGCTTCGCCGAGTAGACGGTCGTGTCGGGCTCGGTCGCGCGGCGGACCTTGGCCTCGGTGCCGACGATGACGCCGCCGTTCGGCGGGAACGACACCACCGACGGGTGGACGCGCTCGCCCTGGGGACCGAGCGCGAACTCGACGCCGGTCGGGGTCGCGATAGCGACCACCGAGTTCGTCGTGCCCAGGTCGATACCTACGGCGAAAGACACCGGCGACATCTTACGAAATCGGCTGGCGGAGCCAAAGAGGCGCCAAGGGTTTACGAACGATCTCCGGAGGATCCGAGCGTGGGTTCGGCTACAGTGCGCCGCCGTGCCCGACGTCGCCCCGCTGTTCGAACCGCTCGTGTTCCCCTGCGGCGCGGTTGCGCCCAACCGTGTCTGGCTGGCGCCCTTGACCAACGGCCAGAGCAACGACGACGGCACGCTCGGCGACGACGAGCTGCGCTGGCTCGCCCGCCGCGCCGACGGCGGCTACGGCGTCGTGACCACGTGCGCGGCGTACGTCGGCGCCGACGGGAAGGGCTGGCGCGGCGAGCTCGGCGTCGACGACGATCGCGACGTGCCCGGGTTGCGCCGCCTGGCGGACGAGGTGCACGCGCGAGGCGTGAGGGGGGCGCTGTGCCTCGCCCAGATCTTCCACGGCGGCGTGCGCGCGCCGAGCGCGCAGACCGGCGCGCAGCCGTGGAGCGCGTCGACATGGACGGAGGAGGGCGCCGAGTTCGAGGCGCCGCGCCCCGCCACCGAGGACGATCTGGCGCGCGTCATCGCGCAGTTCGGCGCCGCGGCGCGCCGCTGCGCGGAGGCGGGGCTCGACGGGGTCGAGCTCCACGGCGCCCACGGCTACCTGCCGTCGCAGTTCCTGTCGCGCGTGTTCAACCAGCGCGACGATCGCTGGGGCGGATCGCTGGAGAACCGGGCGCGGCTGATGCGCGAGGTCGTGCGCGCGGCGCGCGCGGCGACGCCGGCGAGGTTCGTCGTCGGCGTGCGGCTCTCGCCCGAGGACTTCGGCTACGCGCGCGGCCTCGATCTCGACGAGACCGTGCAGGTCGCGCGCTGGCTCTGCGAGGACGGCGTCGACTTCGTGCACCTGTCCCTCTGGCGCTGGGAGCGGATGACGACCAAGCGCCCCGAGGAGCACGCGGTGCCGCTCTTCCGCGCGGCGTTGCCGTCGAACGTGCCGATCGTCGCCGCGGGCGCGATCTGGACCCCGGCCGAGGCCGTGGCGGTGATGGAGAAGGGCGCCGCCGCGGTCGCGCTCGGCCGCGCCGCGATCGTGAACCCCGACTGGCCGCGCCACGTGCGCGAGGCCGCCGCCCGCGGCGAGCCGTGGGAGCCGCGCCGCCCGCCGCTGTCGCCCGCGGACTACGCCGACCTCGCCGTGTCGCCGCGCTTCGTCGAGTACCTGCGCCGCTTCAAGAACATGGTCGCGGTCGACGCCTGATCAGGTCGGGTTCACGCCGAAGATCGAGCGGGCGATGATGCGGCGCTGGATCTGCCCGGTGCCCTCGAAGATGTCGTAGATCTTCGCGTCGCGGTACCACTTCTCGACGGGGTGACCGGGCTCGAGCGCCTCCTCGCCGAGCAGGGTCAGCGCGCGCGACGTGACGTCCTGCGCGACCCTGGCGCCGTAGGCCTTGGCGATCGACGCCATGCGCACGTTGTCCAGGTTGTGGTCGGCCATCCACGCCGCCTTGTGGACCAGCGCGCGCGCCGCCTGGATCTCCATCTCCATCTCGGCCAGCTCGAACGCGACGCGCTGGTGCTGCGCCAGCGGTGTGCCCTGCATCGTCCCGCCCTGCACGCGCTCGACCAGGTAGTCGTACGCCGCGCGCGCGATGCCGACCGCCTGCGCGCCGACCATCGGCCGCGTCGAGTCGAGCATCTTCTTGGTGTCGCCGAGCCCCTCGCTCGACTGCCCGGCGCCCAGCATCATGTCCTTGTGGACGCGGCAGTCCTCGAAGTGGACCTGCGCCGTCTCCGACGCGCGGATGCCGAGCTTGGTCTCCTTGCGCCCCGGCACGAGGCCCGGCGTCCCGCGCGCGACGATGAAGCCGCGCACGCCGGCGCGCCCCGCCGACGGATCGGTGTTGGCCCACACCACGTAGACCGACGCGCTCTGGCCGTTGGTGATCCACTGCTTGTGGCCGTTGAGGACGTAGTGGTCGCCGTCGGGGCGCGCCGTCGTCGACAGCCCGGAGATGTCGCTGCCCGTCGAGGGCTCCGAGAGCGCCATCGCCGCCACGCGGATGTGCCCCTGCTCGTCGTCGCCCTTGAGCAGCCGGCGGAACTCCTGCTTCTGCTCCTCGGTGCCCATGCGCGCGACCGGCGACGCCGCCAGGCCGCTGCCGCCGATGGCGAGGCAGATGCCGGCGCACCCGTAGGCCAGCTCCTCCGAGCCCGCGACGCCGAGGCGGGCCTGGCTCTTCGGCTTCTTCGCGTTGCCGTCCTCGCCCTCGTCGTCCTTGCCGGTGAGCGCCTTGCGCCCGTCGACCACCGCGGTCTGTGTCATGCCGAAGCCCTGGGCCATCTTCATCAGGTCCCAGGGCATCGACTCTTCCTGGTCGTGCTTCGTGGCGATCGGCCGGATCGACTGGCGGGCGAACGCGCCCAGCATCTGGCGCACGCCGGCGAGCATCGGATTGTCGTGGAAGATGTCCATGGTCATGCTCCCTGCGCCGCGCGCACCGCGAGGATGCGATCGAAGCGCTCGTCGCCGAGGAGCTGCGCGAACGGACGGGCGTCGCGCATGAGCTTCTCGACCGGGTAATCGTTGACGAAGCCGTAGCCGCCGAGGATCTGCACCGCGTCGATCGTCGCTCGATCGACGACGTCGCCGGCGAGGACGCGCGCGCGGCTGGCCGCGTCGTGGGCGGCCGCGCGCGACGTCGCGTCGCGGACCCGGTCGGCGAGCCACGCCGCGTGGAACGCCATCAGGCGCACCGCAGCCGCGCCGGTGTCGGCGTCGTCGCGCAGCCGGATGAGCGACTCGAAGCGACCGATCGGCTGCCCGAACTGCACGCGCTCCTCGGCGTACTTGCGCGCGTGCTCCATCGCCGCCGTCGCCACGCCGGCCGCGCGCGCCGCCATGCTCGCCTTCCACCAGGTCAGCACCTCCGTGATCGCGTCGACCGCGGTGGCGCCGCGCGCGAGCACCATCGACGCGGGCACCGCCGCCGACTCGAGCGTCAGCGTGCCCCAGGCGCCGGCGCGCCACGCCGACGGCGTCACCGCCTCGCGACGTCCCGCGCTCGTCGGGACGAGCGCGAGCACGTGCTCCTCGCCCGTGCGGGCGGCGAGGAGGACGTGGGTGGCCGTGCCCAGCCCCGGCAACGGACCGACCTTGCCGCTCACCCGTAGCGCTTCGCCCTCGCGGACGACGTCGAGCGCGCCGCGCGCGTCGCGCGCCGTGACCGCGAGGCCGCCGCCGGCGAGGCTCTCGAACAGCGCCCGCTGCGCCTCCGCGGAGCCCCAGCGGCTCACCGCGAGCGCAGGCTCGACGTTGGTCTCGAGCAAGGCCGCCATGCCGGCGCAGCCGCGGCCGAGCTCGTAGCCGCGCAGCGCGCGCCGGGTGTGCGAATACGCCCCGTCGAGGAGGCCGCCCGCGGCTTCCGGAACGGCGTCCAGGAAGAAGCCGAGGTCCCCGGCGACCGCGTGCAGGCGCGGCGGCGCCGCCCCGGCGCGATCGGCGTCGGCGGCCCAGGCGCGCACGTCCTTGTCGACGAAGCGCCGGACCGTCTGCGCGATGAGCGTCTGCTCCTCGTCGAGTGCGAAGTCCATGCGAGCAGCATTACGCGCGCCCGCCGTGGCATGAAAGCCGAGTTCGCCTTACTCGCCTTACCCCCTTGCGAGCCGGCTTTCTTCCGACTAGCTTTCGCGGCCGTTGGCGGGGTAGCTCAGGGGTAGAGCAGGGGTCTCATAAGCCCTTGGTCGGCGGTTCAATCCCGCCCCCCGCCACTCTTTTCGGCTCCTCGCCGGGCTCCTCCAAAGGGAGTATCTTTTCGCCTCCTTCGGGGATCGTCTAATGGTAGGACACCAGCCTTTGGAGCTGGCCATCAAGGTTCGAATCCTTGTCCCCGAACTCGAGAGCCCCCCACGCCCATGAAGCTCGACAAGACCTGTTCGCTGTTCTTCGGCACCAAGATCGACTCGAAGCTCCGTGAGGCGTTGAGCCAGGCCAAGCCCGGCGACAAGAAGTACTTCGACGGGACCTCGGAGGAGTTCCTGCGCATCGTCGAGCTCCCCGACGAGAAGTGGATCGGCAAGGTGATCAAGCCGGGTCCGGTCGTCACCGAGGTCGACGACATCCAGCGCAACATCGTCTCGATCATGCGGCGCGTGGCGCCGACCGCGCGCGTGTCGGCGTCGGGGATCCGGATCTTCGTCTTGCAGGGCGCGGCGTCGCAGGCCGTCATCGATGACGGTGGGATCGGCGAGGACGACGACGCCGGCGCGTCGGGTCCTTACATCACGATGTAGCGGTCAGGACCTCGTAGGCGAGGCCCCAGCGGATGCCGCGGTCGCTCACCACGACGCGCGGCGCGGCGAGGCGGGCCGCGAGGCGCGTGAAGATGGCGGCGCCGCCGGCGATGACGTCGGCGCGCTGCGGCTCGATGCCGACGATCTCGCGCCGCGCCGCGATCGTGGCGGCGAACAGGCGATCGGTGAGCTCGGCGAGCGCGGCCGGCGTCATGACGTGGCCGTGGATCCGCTCCGGCTCGTAGCGCTCCATCGCCAGATCGGCGGCCGCGAGGTTGGTGGCGGTGCCGGCGACGGCGACGAGCGCGGCGCCCGACGGCAGGGCGAGCGGCGCGAGGTGCGCGTCGATGTCGGCGTCGAGCGCCGCGCGCTCGGCGGCCGACGGCGGATCGCTCTTCAGGTGGCGCTCGCTCAGGCGCACGGCGCCGATCGGCACGCTCACCGCCGACACCACGCGCGCGCCGTCGCTGACGATGATCTCGCTCGAGCCGCCGCCGACGTCGGCGACGACGAACGGCTGGCCCGCGAGCGCCGGCAGGCTCCGGCGCTGGGCGAGGTAGGCGAGCTCGGCCTCGCGCGCCCCGTCGATGGTCTCGATGTTGGCGTCGAGGATCTGCGCGGCCGGACCGACGAGGTCGGCCGCGTTCTCGGCCTCGCGCATCGCCTGGGTCGCGATGACGCGCACGCGTTCGACGCGGTGGTGATCGAGCAGGCTGCGGTACTCGCGGAAGACGACCAGGCAACGGGCGATCGCGTCGGGGTGGAGCCGCTTCGTGGCGTCGAGCCCCTGGCCCAGGCGGCCGAACCGGCACACGTCGGCGAGCGCGCGCACCTGGCCGTCCCCGCAGCGCTCGGCCACGAGCAGGAGGAGGGTGTTGGTTCCGATGTCGATGACGCCGAGTCTCACGGCGCCGAGTCTACAGGCGCCTCCCTGGAGTGTCGCTATAGTGTCGGCCGATGCGCAGATCCGGAGCGAAGGGACGGCAATGAAGGTCACCGCGGTCGTGCTCACCGGGTTCCTCGGCGCCGGCAAGACGACGCTGCTCAATCGCGCGATCGCCTTGCGCGCGCAACGTGCGGAGGAGAACACCGGCAAGCTCGGCATCATCGTCAACGAGCTCGGTGCGATCGGCGTCGACGGCGATCTGCTGCCGAGAGGCGCGGCGCGCCAGGTCGAGCTGCCCGGCGGGTGCGTGTGCTGCATCCTGAACGAGGACCTCGACCGGACGGTGCGCGACATGCTCGACGCCGCGCCCGAGATCGACACGCTCATCATCGAGACGACCGGCGTGGCCGAGCCCTTGCCGATCGTCTGGGCCCTCGAGGAGCCGTCCCTGGCGGAGCGCGTCCGCGTCGCCGCGGTCGTGGCCGTCGTCGATCCGACGAGCTTCCCCGCCGCGCGCGCCGTGAGCCCGACCGCCGAGCAGCAGGTCGAGCACGCCGACGTCGTGGTGATCTCGAAGCGCGATGTCGCCGCGCCGGCAGAGGTCGAGGCGATGCGCGCGGCGGTCCGCGAGCTGGCACCCGCCGTCCCGTGTGTCGAAGGTTCGCTCGACGAGCGCGCCGCCTGGCTCCTGGACGTGCTGCGGGACCCCGAGCTGCAGCGGCCGGTCGCCGCCCACGGTGACGTTCACGATCACGCTCACGGCGATGGGCACGGCGGCGTTCAGGCTCACGGCATAGATGCAGTGGCAGTGAACGTCGACGAGCTGGTCGACCTTGAGGAGCTGGAGGACGCGCTGGGCGAGCTGCCACGCGAGTACCTCCGGGTGAAAGGGATTCTGTGGGCGGTCGACCCGCGCACGGGAAGCGAGGTCCCCGGGTGGATCGCGGTTCACCGGGTGGGCACGCGGGTATCGAGCGAGCGGGTCGGCGAGCCGGTCGGAGGTGGACGTCTGGTCGCGCTCGGTCCGGGAGTGATCGAAGGCCCGCTCCGTGCTGGCCTCGCGCGCGCCGTGGTATCGTCCGAGTGAGCACGTAGGATGGCCGTCGACGAGCGACCACAAGCGCGCACGCTGCGCGAGCTGCTCCTGGAGATGCGTGGGGGGTACGTCCTGCATCGACCGGTGGTCGTCGACGTGACGCCGGGCGCGCGCGACGGCGCCGAGGCGACGCTCGAGCGAACGCTGACCGTGCAGCTGCCGGCCGCCGGCAACGGCGACGATCTGTCGGCCGAGCTCGCCGGCTGCACCTTCATGCTGGTCGGGCCCAACACGCTGTCCGCCGGCATCGAGACGCCGGTGACGATCGGTCGCAGCCGGCGCTGCGACGTGCGCGTCGACAACGACTCGGTGAGCAAGGTGCACGCCTCGGTCGTGTTCGATCAGGGGCGGTCGGCGTACATGCTGGTCGACGAGAACTCGCGCAACGGCACGCGGGTCAACGGGCAGCAGCTCTCGCCCGGGGTCGCGGCGCCGGTCTACGCGGGCGCCCAGGTCGCGTTCGGCGACGCGGTGTTCGTGTTCATCGATCCGCCGACCCTGCGCAAGCTGGCGCGCATCGCGACCTGAGCGATGCGCGCGCTGGTCGTGACGGCGCTCGCAGCTCTGGCCCTCGCCGCCGCGCTGGGCGGCTGCAAGGACGACCCGATCGCCGTCGCGCCGGCGGCGTCGTCCGGAGACGGCAGCCACGCCGCGCTCGTCGAGGCCGCGGGCGCGCTGCGGGCCGCGAGCCACACCGCGGCGGCCTACCGCACGTTCGCGGCGCGCGTGCTCGCGCTGCGCGTCGACATGGACGAGACCGTCGCCGAGGAGGCCGAGCTCCTGATCGCGACCGAGGCGCTCCCGGTCGTGCGCGGCGCGTCGGCCCGCGGCGAGACCGCGGAGGTGCTGGCCCTCGCGGTGTGGCCGATCGCGCTGGCGCCGCCGATCGCGGCGCCGATCCCCGGCACGCCCGAGGCCGACCGGTGGGCCGCGTACGTCCCGGCCGCCGGCGAGGATCACCGCGCGTACCTCGAGCGCATCTGCGGCACGGAGCTCGCGCTCGCGTGCAAGGACGTCGTGCCCGAAGGGCACCTCGACATCGTCGGCGCGCTCGCGGTGCAGCGCTTCACCGACCGTGCCCGGCGCGCGATCGCCACGTGCTCGACGTGCGGCGAGCCCCGGTGGGCGCAGACGGTCGCCGGCTGGGAGCAGGTCGCGCGCGCGGCGACCGCGACCGTCGACGCCGCGCGCCGCGCGCACGCGCCGTCGCGCTGGCCGGAGGCCGGCGCGGCCGCGGTGCCCGTGCCGCCGGCGTCAGCGGAGGTGCGCCACGTCCACCTCTCGCCGGACGCGCGCGTCGAGCGCGTGCGTTACGCCCTCGACGATGCGCGCGCCGCCGGCGCCGCGTCGATCGCGCTCCTCGCCCGCGAGCGCGCGTACCCGTACCCCCGGCGCGCATACCTGATCCCGACGTCGACGAAGCGCCTGCCCGTCCGCGCCGGCGAGCCGGTGCAGATGCTGACCCGCGCGCTCGACGCGGCTACAGCCGCTTCAGCGGCTCGACGCCGGTGAGCACGACGGAGCCGTCGCGCGCGATGCGGATCTCCGCGGTCGGCGTCGCCTCGACCTCGGCGCGGGTGTGGCGGCGGCCGAGCACGTGGATCTGCTGGTTGGCCGAACCGCGCAGGCCGGCGCCCACGCGATCGCCGGCGACGTAGCGGCCGTCGACGAGCACGTCGGTGTGCGCGAGCACGGCGGGGCCGAGCGCGTGCGCGCCGATCTCGTCGAGCGTGTAGCCCGAGAACACGAGCGTCGACAGCCCCAGCCGGCGCGCGCCGAGGAGCAGCTCGAGCGCGGCGGGCGCTTGCTGCAGCGGCTCGCCGCCGGAGAGGGTGAGCCCGTCGAGCCCACGCGTGGCCGCGACCTCGGCGAGCAGCGCCGCGGTGTCGACGAGCTCGCCGCCCTGGGGCGCGTGGGTCGTCGGGTTGAAGCAGCCCGCGCAGCCGAGCGAGCAGCCCTGCAGCCAGATCACGAACCGCGTGCCGGGCCCGTTGGCGCGGCTCCGCGGCTCGCGGGCGTGGATGCGGGCGATCACTTCGCCGACGGAGGCGGCACCAGCGGGCGCGCGCGCAGGCCGAACGTCGACGGCACCAGGTCGAGCTCCTTGAACAGGAGGTCGGGCGTGGTCACCGAGCTCTCGATCCCGGACGAGGGCACGAAGCCTTCGTTGACGCCGTCGACCTTGTGCGACAGGTAGTCCTCCGTCGAGGCGAGGAAGTTGAGCACGAACGGCGTCTTGCCGGTCGCGACCACGTCCTTCCACGCCTTGATCGGCACCTCCGCGAGCTGCACGCCGCGCACCAGCGTCTCCTTGCCGTCGAGCCCGACCCGGTAGGCGAGCAAGGTCGGCGGTGGCAGCGCCTGGTTGGCGTTGACCGCCATCTGGATCAGCTCGCGACGGCTGAGCTCGGTCGCCGCGGTGATCGCGGCGTCGTCGAGCTGGCGGATGATGAGGCCGTGCTTGAGGCCCGCCGCCTTCACCTCGGCGAGGAGCTTCTTCCTGAGCGCGGCGGGCGCGAGGCCCCCCTTGGCGCTGACGATCAAGTTGGTGGCCGTGCCGTGGAAGGCGCCGCCCGGCGCCGTGCGCCGCGCATGTCCGTTGGACTGGCCGCCCTTGTCGGCGCCGACCTGGGTGCGGGCGGAGAGCAACGTCTTCAGCATGCCGTCCTTCACCACCTCGACCCGCTGCGCGGCGACGCCCTCGTCGTCGATCTTGTAGCCGCCGATGACGGCCTTGCCCGCGACCACGCTGGTCGTCGGGTCGTCGACGATGTTGAGCGACGGCGCGGCGACCTTGAGGCCGACCTTGTCGGTCAGCGCGCCGCCGAAGAGCTTGGCCTGCTGCGGCGAGAGCCCCTCGGGGAGCGGCGTCGAGCCCAGGTGCGGCGCCAGCGTCCAGCGCACCAGCCCCGCGGCGCCTTCGCCCTCGAACAGGACCGGGCCCGAGTAGCGCTCCGCGAGCGGCGCCGCGGCGAGGGCGACGATGTTGTCGGCGAGCCGCCGGGCCTCCTTCTGGAGCTCGGCGTCCGAGGGCAGATCGTCGAAGGTCTGGCCGTAGCGGCTGAAGTACTGCGCGAGCTCCTGGCCGTCGCCGGCCTGGCCCGCCGCGACGATCATGACGCCGCTGGCGCGGCGCGTGTCGGTCACGCTCGTGCCCTCGGTGGTGAGGTACCAGCGCCGCTCGAGGTACGAGGTCAGGGCGACGCGCGAGTCGCGGATCGCCGGCATGCCGCGGAAGATCGCCGAGAGCTTCTCGGCGCGCGCGACCACGTCGTCGAGCGACTCGAGGGGCGGCACGAGCACCGGCTCCTCGCTGACCACCGCCTTCTCGGTCGTCCACGACGTCAGGCCGCCGCCGCTGCCGGCGCGCGCCGCGTCGAGCTTGTTGCGGAGCTGGATGAGCGCCTCCTTGTACGCCGTGTCGGTGACGATCCAGGCGGCACGGCGGGCGATGCGCGGCGTCGCCTCGAACGACAGGCTGGTGCCGGCCGAGCCGTCGATCGACTCGCCGCCGGCCACGACGAAGTTGCCGTTGTCGATGCCGTCGAACTTCACGCGCACGCGGCACTCGATGTTGACGAAGTGCCGGTGCTTCTTGTTGGTGACGTGGCCGAGGCTCGCGACCGCGTCGTTCACCTCGACCTCGGTGACCTTGTACGAGATCTGCGACGGCCTGGGCGCGCCGGGCAGCTCGAGGTTCTTCATCGCGCGATCCATCTCCTCGGCGATCGCGTCGATGATCTCGTTGGTGACCGCGCGCGACGGGGGCCCGGCCGGCTTCTTGGCGGCGGCCGGGGCGGCGGTCAGGGCGACGAGCGCCGCGGCGGCGATGACGTGCAGGCGTCGTGAGGCGCGCATCAGAGTCCTCCGGTCGTGATGCCGGTCGTGATGGACGGTGGTCCGAGCACCGGTGGGCGATCCGGTGGGATGAACGCCTTCTCCACCTCGATCTTCTCGAGCAGGAGGCTCGGCGCCGACGCCGACACCGGCACCCAGCCGCTCTCGGCGCCGCAGACGCCGTTGAACGTCTCGATCTCGCGGCTCGCGGCGCGGATCGACTGCAGCGCGACCAGCGGCGTGCCGCTGATGTCGATGCCGCGCACGAGCTCGCGCCTGCCGTCGGGGTAGAGGCGGTAGGCCATCACCGGGTTGACCTTGAAGGCCTGGGGCGCGAACGCGCTCGTGTTGGTGAAGCCGCCCGAGATGTCGGTGAACACCATGCCGTAGGGGCGGCCCTGCCGCTTCACCTCGGCGAGCAGCATCTTCTCGAGGTCGGCGCGCTCGACCGAGCGCGCGCTGGCGACGACGAGGTTGCCCTGGCGCGCGACGGGATCGAAACCCGGCTGCTTGCGGCCGTGGCCGTTGGACGCGGGCGACGGGGCGATCGGGCTCCGGCCCATGAGGAAGTCCGTGAGCACGCCGTCCTTCACCAGCTCGACCCGGCGCGCGGCGACGCCCTCGTCGTCGAAGCGGTAGAAGCCGTTCAGCTGGCGGCCGTTGAGCGTGACGAGCGTGGGGTCGTCGTAGACCGACAGCCACTCGGGCATGATCGACTTGCCGACGTACGACGAGAACGTCTGTCCGCTGGTGTCGTCCTTCTGGCGATGGCCCTCGATGCGGTGGCCGAAGACCTCGTGGAAGAAGACGCCGGCGGCGCGGCCCTCGAGGATCGCGGGCCCGACGTAGGGATCGGCGAGCGGCGCCGCGTGCAGCGCGTCGAGGTCGTCGGTGACCATGGTGATCATCTTGTCGATGGTCACGTCGTCGGGGAGCGCGGCGGGCGTGGCGGCGAAGGCCTGCTCGAGGCGGCCGAGCCCCTCGCCGTCGTCGGCCTTGACCCCGACCGAGACCGCGAGCTGCGCGGTCGTCCACGACTGCTGCTGCTGGTTGCCCTCGCTGTCGACGAACCAGGCGGTGTTCTGGGTGAAGATGACGCCGCAGCTGCCGCGCGTCGCCATGCCGTGCAGGGCCTTGCCCGAGCAGCGCTTCAGCCGGGACACCCACGCGGCCTTGTCGAACTCGAGCTTCACCGGCTTGCCGATGTAGGTCTGCTTCTGCGACGGCGCGAAGTCGGCGACGGCGGCGCGCCGCTTGCCCAGCGTGCGCTGATCCTGGCGGACGTAGGCGAGCGCGATGACGGCCTCGCGGTAGCGGCGGTCGGTCTCGAGCCAGATGTGGTTGGCGATGGCGAGCGGGTCCTCGCCGAACGGCACGACGGCGCGGCGGCGCAGCGGCTGGTTCAGCTCGTTCGCCTCGTCGGAGAGGGCGCGCGTGTTGTCGAGGTCGGGCGCGCCGACGCGGATCTCGACGTCGAGGATGCGATCGGTGTCGTCGTTGTCGCCGACGATCGCGCCGCCCTCGGCGTCGAGCGAGACCACGCGCTGCTCGACGATCTGGTAGGCGAGGTAGTAGGCGGGATCGCCCTGCTTGGCGAGCACGGCCATCGAGCGGGCGTTCTCCGCCGCCATGATGTCGAGGATGGGCGAGCGCGCCGCCGGGTCGTGCCCTTCCATCGGCGGGCTGGCCGTGGTCTCGATGCGAGACGGGATCCTGGGGAGCTCGGCTTCCTTCTCGTCGAGCGTGGGGAGGTCGGGGTTCGGCTTCGTGGTCCCGCCGCCCTTGGGACCGCAGGAGGTCAGCGCGGGGAGGATGAAGGTCAGTGCCGCCAGGATCGGGGCAGATCGATACATGGCGAGAAGCCTACGAGGCGGGAGGGGAAGAAACAACCGGGCACGGGCACGGGCACGGGCACCGGCACGGATCAAGCGCGCTGGGCGGACAGGGGCGACGAGCGGCGCTGGGCGATGAGCGAGCCGTGGATGGCGGCCCCGACGCAGACCGCCTGCTCGGGCGCGACGCCCGCCTTGAGCGGGACGCCGAAATGCTTCTGCACGGCCTCGCGCACCACCGGCATCTGGGACGAGCCGCCGCACAGGTAGACGGCCGAGAGATCCGAGCCCTTGATCCCGGCCTGGGCCATCGCGCGGTCGGCGACCTCGAGGCTGCGGCGCACGATCGCCGCCGCCGCGCGCGACAGCGTGCCGCGGTCGAGCGACAGCTTGAGGCTCACCATGCCCTCGGCGGTGCGGAGCACGTCCTTCACCTCGAGCCGCGTGCTCTCGACGCTCGACAGCGTGCGCTTGGCCTCCTCGCTGGCGAAGCGCAGGCGCTGCCACTCGACGGCGTGCTTGCGCAGGTCGACCTTGTGCTGGCGCCAGAACTGGTTGGCGGCGGCGTCGGAGAGCACCGCGTCGATGTCGTCGCCGCCGAGCCACGGATCGCCGCCCGAGGCCACGACCTGGAAGCGCGAGCGCGACACGTCGACGATCGAGAAGTCGAAGGTGCCGCCGCCGAAGTCGTAGATGCCGACCAGGCCGCCGAACCCGGGCACGTAGCGATTGGCGAGGGCGGCGGCGTTGGGCTCGGCGATGAGCCCGACCACCTCCAGGCCGGCGAGGCGGGCGGCCACCTCGACCGCCTTGCAGCGGCCTTCGTCGAAGCTGACCGGCACCGCCAGCACGGCGAGGCGCACGTCGTCGAGCTGGCGCTCGGCCGTCTTGCGCGCGGCGTCGAGGATGAAGCCGCAGAGCTGGGGCATGGCGTAGCGCTCGCCGTCCATCTCGACGAGCACGGTGCCGTCGTCCGCGGCCTCGGTGCGGTAGGCGGCGCCGCCGATGAAGCTCTGGACCTCGCGGTCGTTGAACTTGCGGCCGAGGAGCCGCTTGGGCGACGAGATCGTGCGCGACGGGTCGGTGGCGATGCGGCGGCGGGCCTCGGCGCCGACGATCGGTGGGCCCTCGCCCTTGTGCGGGAACGAGACGACCGACGGGATCGCCTTGCATCCGTCGGGGCCGGCGAGCACGCTCACCTTGCCTTCACGGACGACCGAGACGGCGGTGTTCGAGGTCCCCAGATCGATGCCGATGATCGTGGGGATGGCGCGAGCGGAGGGCATCGGAAGGCGACCGGAAGCGGACCCCGGGCCACCCAGTATACACTCGCAGGGGTGGGCCCGCGCCGGACGATCCTGCTGCTGCACCACGACGCGCTGCTCCTGGACCTGCTCACGCGGGTGTTCGAGGCGCGCGGCTTCGTCGTGAACCTGGCGGCGACGCCGATGCAGGCGCGCACGATGCTCGCCGCGGACCGACCACTCGATGCCGTGGTGGCGGCGTGGGATGGTGCGCACAACCTCGGCGGTGACGTGTACCGGTGGGCGCTGGAGCACAGGTTCGAGCTGCGCGATCGCTTCGTCTTCGTCGGGGAGGAGGTGCCGGCGGAGTTCGATCGCATCGTGGCCGGGCGCTGCCTGCTGGTGCGACCCAGCGACACTCCGGAGATCATCCGGGTCGCAGAGGCGACGGCGACGCGCAGCCACCGGGCGCGCACGGCCGATCCGGAGCCGGCGTGGTCCGAGAGCGGCCAGCCCACGTTGCTCCTCGCCGACGACGACCCGCTCCTGCTCGGCGTCATGAGCGAGCTCCTCACCGATCACGGATGGGCGGTCACGCCGGTCGACAGCGGCAACGCGGCGACCGAGGCGCTCGACAAGGGCGACTACGACATCATCCTGTGCGACTGGCACATGGCCAACGGCTCGGGCGGCCACGTCTTCAACTGGGTCGTGACGTTCCGCCCGTGGCTCCTCGAGCGGGTCGTGTTCCTCGCCGAGCGACCCGGCGACGGCGCCGAGCGCGTGGTCCAGGGACGCCCGGTGTTCGCCAAGGGCTCCGACTCGGCGAAGCTGCTGGAGGCCCTGCGCGCGATCGCCGCGCCCCGGCGGGCGTGAGGCTCGTCAGGCGTCGGCGTCGAACATGCCCTCGCGGTACTCGACGATCTCGCCGGCGACCGCGGACGCGGCGACGGTGAGGGGCGAGGCGAGGTAGAGCTTGCCGGGGCCGCTGCGGCCCTTGTAGTTGCGGTTGATCGCGGAGACCGTGACCTGGTCGCCGCGATCGGAGACGCCCGGGCCGCAGCCGATGCACGCGCCGCAGCCGGGCTTGATGACCTCGACGCCGGCGCGCGCGAAGAGCTCGAGGTACCCCTTGTCGCGGGCGTACTCCTCGACCTCCTTGCTGCCGAACTGGATGTAGAAGCGGACGCCGTCGGCGACGCGCTTGCCGGCGCGGTCGGCCTCGGCGATCACGCGCGCGTAGAAGTCGATGTCGTCGCGCTTGCCGGCCGTGCACGAGCCGCCGTACGCGATGTCGAGCTTGACCCGGCCGACCTCGGGGACGCGCGCGCCGTTCTTGGGATCCGACGCGATGCCGCGGTCGGGATCGCCCGGCGTCGCCAGCATGGGGCCGATCGTGGCGAGGTCGATGACGTGCACGCCGCCGTCGTAGTGGGCGCCGGGATCGGGCGTGACCACCTTGGCGCGGAGCCCGGCCATCTTCGCGCCCATCGTCGCCTCCGGGGAGACGCCGGGGCGACGGCTCGCGATCCACGCGAGCATCACGTCGTCGACCTCCATGATCGCGCCGCGCGCCGAGCACTCGGTCGCCATGTTGGCCAGCGTGGCGCGCTCGTCGGGCGAGAGCGCGAACAGGCCGTCGCCGCCGAACTCCATCACGCGGTCGAGCGTCTCCTCGCGCTTCGCGTGCGTCGCGAGGATGTGGAGCATGACGTCCTTGGCCGTGACGCCGGGGCGGAGCCGCCCGCGCAGCTCGAAGCGGATCGACTCGGGCACCGCGATCGGCGTGAAGCCCCAGTACGCGAGCGCGGCGTACTCCGTCGAGCCGACGCCCCACGCCAGCGCGCCCGAGGCGCCGCCCATGCAGGTGTGGCTGTCCGTCGCCTGGACGAAGTCGCCGGGATCGATGAACTGCTCGCGCGCGACCTGGTGGCAGATGCCGGGCGACACGCCGTTCTCGGCGGAGTAGTTGCGGGCGCCGGTGCGCGCGGCGAACGCGCGCTGCATGTCGCGCAGTCGCTGGATCTTGTCGGCGTACTTCGCCATCGCCGGCACGCCGGTGGCGTAGATGAGGTGATCCTCGAAGACCGCGAACTTCGACGGATCCTTGAGCTGGTAGTCGGCGCCGTACTCCTGCTGGAGGAACCAGTCGACCTGCGCCGTCGTGAACTCGTGGGAGTAGCCGGCGTCGACCTTGACCAGCACGGCGTCGTGCGGCTTGACGTGCGTGCCCTGACCCGGCAGCAGCTTCGAGGCGAGCACCTTCTCGGCGAGGTTCATCGGGCGTGGGCCGGTGCCGGTCGGTGGCACGGTGATCTCGCCCTTCGCGAGCCGCGAGCAGAACGGGAGGAGGCCGCCGGATTCGATCACGAGCGCCGTGATCGCGTCGTGGCCGCGGGTCAGCTCGTCGAGCCCGATGGTCTCGCCCGCCTCGAGTCGCGCCAGCAGCGCGTGGTCGCCCATGAGCTGCCCGATGTTGATGTTGTTGCGCGCGTGGATCGGCGCGAACGACGAGGCGACGGCCATGCGGCTGCCGCTGAAGACCTCGCACTGCGCGGCGGTCTCGCGCGAGCTGCCGACGCCCTTCTGGGCGCCCGACACGATGACCTCGAAGCCGCCGCGCGCGAGCGCGTCGGGCGGGATGAGGCGCTCGCCGCCGACGACGAGGCCGGCGTACGCGTTCTTCGCGATCTCGGCCGGGTCGAAGTCGAAGCAGACCCACGCCGGCGTCATCGCGTCCGTGTTGATGTCGTCGAGCAGGTCCTCGGGGCGGACGTCCTGCATTCGCAAGGTCAGCTCGCCGGCGAGCTGGCGGCGGATCCGGTCCGGATCCTTCGTCAGGTACAGGACCCGCTTGCCGGGAGTGAGCGAGAACGACCGCGCAACCGACATCTGCCCACGGTGTACCACGCGCG
>ERZ761602.2589-NODE-2589-length-27800-cov-4.720779_pt1 | contig 27800 bp, 20 predicted proteins | sample MGYA00512165_ERZ761602 | MGnify/ENA primary metagenome ERZ761602 (study PRJEB28899, sample SAMN02445085) | bioreactor sludge metagenome | biome: EBPR sludge; isolation source: Thorneside wastewater treatment plant | place: Australia: Brisbane, Thorneside...
GACCGAGTTCGTGGCCAACATGAGCCACGACATCCGCAATCCGCTCAACGGCATCGTCGGCCTGACGCTCGCGCTCGAGGATTCGGCCCTCGACCCGCGGCAACGCGAGATCGTGACCACGCTCCGGGATTGCACGACCTACCTTTCCTCGCTGGTCGACGACGTGCTCGACTTCGCCAGCATCGAGGCCGGCCGCATCGAGCTGCGCCCGGTCGCCTTCGCCCCCGGCGACCTCCTGCGCTCGATCGTCGCGACCCTGCAGAACGACGCCACGCAGTCGGGCGCCGTGCTCACGGTCGAGGTCGACGCGGGCCTCGCCGCCCACCTGCAGGGCGACGCGGGCCGCATCCAGCAGATCCTGGTCAACTTCGTCTCCAACGCGCTCAAGTACGCCGGCGGCCACATCGAGCTGGTGGCGGGCGTGCCGGCCGGCGCCGCCGACGAGGTGGAGTTCGCGGTCCGGGACCACGGGCCCGGACTGGGCCCGGAGGAGCAGGCGGCGCTCTTCACCAAGTTCACCCGCCTCCGCCAGCGCCACGGCTCCGAGGACATCCCGGGGACCGGCCTAGGTCTTGCCGCCTGCCGCCTGCTCGCCGATGCCATGGGAGGAGCGGTCGGGGTCGAGAGCGAGCCGGGCCGGGGCGCCCGCTTCTTCCTGCGCCTGCCCGCGGTGGTGGCGGCGGAGCCTCCGCCGCCGGCGGTCGACCCGCTCGCCGACGCGCAGGTGCTCCTGGTCGAGGATACCGACTACAACGCGTGGGCCGCGACCGCCGTCCTTGCCCGCCTCGGCCTCGCGTGCGAACGGGCCGCCACCGGCGAGCAGGCCCTGCAGCTCTTCGCCGCCCGGCGCTTCAACATCGTCCTGCTCGATCGCAACCTGCCCGACATGGACGGCACGGAGGTCGCGCGCCGCATGCGTGAACTCGAGGCCGGCGGCGCCCGCGCCGTCCTGCTCGCCGTGACGGCCTATTGCACCGCGCAGGACCGCGAGCTCTGCCTCCGGGCCGGGATGGATGCCTTCGTCGGCAAGCCGCTCACGCCGGACAAGCTGCGGCGCGTGCTGGCCGAGTCGAGCCGGCGTCTCGTCGGCGCCCCGACCGTCCACGTCACCGGCGACCCCAGGCCGGCCGGGCTCGACCTCGGGCTCCTGGCGTACCTCGCCGACGGCAGCCCCGAGGGCATCGAGCGCCAGCTCCGGCGCTATCTCTCCGAGCTCGACGCCGTGCTGGTCCAGCTCGCGCCGACCGCCGCGGCCGGCGACCTCGCGACCCTGGCGGAGCTTTCCCACCGGCTGCTCAACCACACCCGGATGGTCGACGCCGCCGCGCTCGCCGGCGCGGTCACGCGCCTGGAGGTGAGCGCGCGGTCGCGCGACGCGGCGGCCTGCGAGACCTGGCTGGCGCGCGTCCGCGCCGAGTCCGCCCTGCTCAGGGCAGCAATCCTTCAGCGCTGCCCGTCGACTCCGACAGCGTGAAGCCGTGGTCGCGCGCGTAGCGCACCAGCTCGGTCGTGCTCTTCAGCTCGAGCTTCCGGAGCAGGTTGAAACGGTGCTTCTCCACCGTCTCCACCGCGATGCCGAGCCGCGGCGCGATCTCGGCGTCGCTGAGCGGCACTCCCACCAGCATGAGCAGCGAGCGCTCGCGCTCCGACAGGATCTTGTCGAACGCCAGCGGATCGCGGCGCCGCGCGGCCTTGATCCGCTGGAACGCCTCCGAGAACCAGATCCGGCCGCCGGCGATCGCCTCCACCGCGCTCTTCAGCGTCGCCACGCTGTTCGTGTTCTTGTCCACGAAGCCCTGCACCCGCAGCCGCTCCGCCTCGAATACCGTGTATTCGTCGCAATGGGACGAGAGGATGAGGATCTTCACCTGCGGCAAGCGCTGCCGGATCTCCTGCGCCACCGCGAGGCCGTCGACTCCCGGCAGGTGCAGGTCGAGCAGCACGAGATCGGGCCGGAGCTGCGCCACGAGCTCGATCGCACGCCGCCCGTCGTCGGCCTCCGCCACCACGTCGTGCCGCAGCTCCTCCGAGCACACTTTGCGCAGCACTTCGCGGAACATCAGGTGGTCTTCGACGATGACAATCCTCACGGGGGGGAAGGAAGCCGGGCCGGATCCGACGACCCGCGAAGCATGCGAAGCCCGCGCAAATCTTGGCAAGGACCAAGGGGTCCGGGCGGCCAAAGAAACGCGCGGCGACCGCTCCCGTTCGCCCGACCTGCAACTCGTTCACACGCGCGCCGCGATTTCCTGCACCCAATTCTCAAAAACGGCGCGCTGCCGCTCCAGGCTGCGCACGAGCGCGAACTGGCTGGCGGCCCGCTCCAGGTTGTGCCCGGGGTGGCGGACTTTGTAGTAGGCGTCGCCGGCGAGGTGGTCGGTGAGGAAACGCACGCCCTGCTCGAAGGTGATCACGATGCCGCCGAGCACGAGATGTGCGATCTCCGCCGGTCGAAGGAACGAGCCCGCCGTGGCCAGGTAACCCTCCGCCAAGGCGCGGAAGATCTCCGGGCGCGCCTGCACGCGGTCGAGCGAGCGTTCATCCTCGGCGGCGGCATTGGTCGCCGAGCGCACGAGGTCGCCGAAATCGTGCAGCGCCAGCCCCGGCATCACCGTATCGAGGTCGACCACGCAGAGCGCGGCGTGCGTCGCCTCGTCGAGCATCACGTTGTTGAACTTGGCGTCGTTGTGCGTGACGCGCTCCGGAATCTCCCCGGCCGACTGCAGCCGGTGCAGCGCGTCCGCCAGCGGCTCGCGCTCCAGCGCGAACGCGATCTCGGCCCGCGCGGCGGACGCCCTTCCGGCCACGTCGGCCAAGACGGCCCGCTGCAGCGCCTCGAAACGGCGTCGGGTGTGGTGGAAGGCGAGAATCGTCTCGTGCAGCCGGCCGCCGGGCAGGTCGACCAGGAGCCGCTGGAACTCGCCAAACGCCCGCGCCGCGGCCGCCGCCTGTTCCGGCGTCCGCACGAGATCGTAGCTGCACGCGCCCTCGATGAAGTCGTAGCAGCGCCACCAGCCGCCGTCTCCGTCCCGATGATACGGGACCCCGTCCCGCGCCGGCACCAGCGTCAGGGCCCGCCGCGCCGCATCGGGCTGGCCGCGCGCGCGCTCCCCCGCGTGCCGCGTCACCCGCTCGATGTTCGCCATCAGCGCGGGCACGTCCCGGAACACCCGGTCGTTGATCCGCTGCAGCAGGTACCGCCGCCGTCGCCCGCCCTCCGTGCAGGTCACCGCGAAGGTGTCATTGATGTGCCCGCTGCCGTGGGACCGGGCGGCGCCGAGCTCGCCCGGCAGCGAAAACGCCCGCACGATCGGTTCGAGGTCGGGTACGAGGGAGGTGACGCTCATGTGCGGCCGGAAAAACCCCCAGCGCAGCCGGCATCGCCGCGCGGCTCAATCCGGAAACGCTGCGGCCGGCGGGCGCGCTTCCCGCCGGGCGGCCCTCAACGGGACTCTTGCAGCTGGCCTTCAACTCAGCCGTGAAAACGGCCGCGCTGAAAGGTGGAGCAGCTTGTCCTCAAGCAGCTGCGGACCGGTCCATCGCACGTCAGCCGCCTGGGGACAGGCGGCTCCACCGCAACGGCATCGTTTCGGCTCAGATCTTCAGCCAGAGCTTCCGCCGGTATAGGGCGTAAAGCAGCAGCCAGAGCACGAGCAGCGTCGCGCCGCCCAGCAGCAGCGGCTGGTACGCCTCGCCCAGGACCTTGAAGGTGCCGGCACCGAGGTGCGTCACCAGGTTCTTCTGGATGAAGCCCTCGAACAGGTGCGCGAAGAGGTAGGCGGCGATCGAGTTGGCGCCGATCACGAGGAGCGGAAAGGCCCAGCGCTCCCGCCGCCCCAGGTCGATCACCCCATGGAACGCCGCCAGCAGCAGCAGGCACCAGCCGCCGGAGTAGAGCACCCACGAGGGGGTCCAGATCCGCTTCACCACCGGGCAGAGGCCGAGCGCGCCGAGCAGCCAGCCCGCGGCGAGCGCCGCGACTCCCGCGACGACAAACCAGCGCAGGCGGGCCGCCGGCGTTCGCCCGGAGCGCAGCACGTTCCCGGCGATGAGGCCCAGGAGCATGGTGGCCAGCGTCGGGACGAAGCTCAGCGTGGCGTATCCGCCTCGATTGGACACGAACGGCCGTTCGCGCCCGAAGAGGTTCAGGAACCAGGTGTCGAACGCCCAGGCGGCGTTGCTGTTTTTCTGCCAGTGGACCGCGAAGCCCTCCAGGCCGTGCGCTTCCAGCCAGGAGGCGGTCACGCCCACCCTTGCATAGTCGAAGTCGGGCGGCGGCCGCGGGTACCACGCGAAGAGCGCCCAGGTGCCGGCGAGGATCGCGCCCAGCGCGGCCCATTGGACCCGCACCGTCTGCAGTCCCAGCGCGAAGAGGAAGCCGTACCCGAGCCCGATCTGTGTCAGCGTGTCCTCGAAGGTCCAGTTCGTCACGTTCGTGCCGGTCGACCGGAGGAACACGCCGAGCAGCACCAGGACGAGGGCGCGCCACGCCGCATGGCCCAGCAGCGCCGGACGCGAGTGGCCCCGCGCGGTGCGGCTCGCGATCGAGAAGGGCAGCGCCACGCCGACGAGGAACGAGAACGACGGCTGGATGAGGTCGTGCAGCGTGCATCCGACCCACGGCACATGACTCTGGTGCCAGGCGAGGAATTTCCAGAAGCCGCTGTCCGGAATCGCCTGCGCCACCCGGCCGAGCCGCAGCACCTCGGCCATCATCAGGAACATCACGAATCCGCGGTAGGCGTCGATCGACGCCAGGCGGCCGGGCGCGGGCGGGGCGACGGGCACCGAGGCGCCCGGGGGGTTCAGGTCGGGAGCGGCGGAGGGCATCGAAACTCCGGAACGCGGGACGGTCAGGGCACGCGGGCCGGTGCCGGCGCGGCGGCACCCCCGGCCGCCCGGAGCCGTTCCTTGGCCCGCAGGAGCTGCCGCAGCGGGTGGAATTCCTCCTCGAGCGTGAGCGGCATCGGCGCGCGCGTCACGATGCTGGCCGCGACGAAATCGAAATAGTCCCGCGCGGGCCCGGAGCGCTCGAGCGGCTCCGTCATCTTGCCGGGCGTGGCGAGACGCGTGCGCAAGCCGCCGTCGACCGACTCGATGAAGCCCTTCGTGCCGAAGACGCGCAGCGTCTCGTTGCCGTGCGGCAGTCCGGTGTTGGGCGGGTTGAGGTAGTTGATGACGATCGAGGCGAGGCCGCCGTTCTCCAGGACGATCTGGACGGCGCCCGCGATCTTGCCGTCGCCCGCCTCGGGTTTGCCGGTCGTCGTCTCCCACCCCGCGATCGATGCAATCCGCACGCCGCCCACGTGCTCGACCAGGCGCGCCGCGTGGATGCCCGCCTGCAGGAACATGCCTCCGTCGATGGCCTCGTCCTGCGGCCGGCGCGGTCCATAGCGGTAGGATTTCTGCACGAAGACCTGGATCACGTCTCCCACCGCGCCGGCGCGCACCTGCTCGCGCAGCGTGAGGTACGGCTGCGCAAACGCCGTGCCGGCCATCTCGTGGAAACGCCGGCCAGTGCGCCGCGCCACCGCGAGCACGCGGTCCAGCTCCGCCTCGGTCAGTGCCGCCGGCTTCTCGGCGTAGACGTGCCGCCCGGCTTCGAGGCAGCGGATAGCGTCGGCCGCCTGGTCCGCCCGCCGGGGCGAACACAGCGAGACGATTTCCACCGCGGGGTCGGCCAGCATCGCCTCGAGCGAGGGGTGCTGCCGCACGCCGTCCGGCAGCGCGCCGGCGCGGGTCTGCGCGACCGCGACGAGCCGCGCGTGCGGATGGGTGGCGAGTTTGTCCGGGCGCAGTTGGTGGCCGTTCGCGCCGTAGAGGCCGACGCCCAGCCGGCGCGGCGGGGGCACCGGCTCGGCGCTCCCGCCCCGGCCGAGGGCGAGACCGAGACCCAGGAGGCAGCACAGCAGACGCGGGAATTTCATTGGCGGACGGAGGCGGGGGTGGACGGCGCCGAAGACGCACGGCGAGCATGCGGAGATTTCCCGCGCGGCGTAAAGCGCCATGTCCACGCCGGCCCGGTCCGCAGGTTCATCGCGCGATAGTGCCATCGCGGCGGCGCACAATGGAGTCGCGTTGCGGCGGCGGCGCCCTCTAGTTTCCGGTCGCGCGGACACCCCGACGCAGCCCCATGAGCCACGCCACGCCTTCGCTCGACCCCCGTGCTCCGGTTTCGATCCATCCGTCCGTTCCCGCCGCGGGCCCCGCGCCCGTGCCGGCGTCAGCGGACCAGCGGCTGCAGTCGCTCGATGCCTACCGCGGGCTGATCATGGTCGCGCTCGCGTTCAACGGCTTCGGGCTCGCCGGCGTGGCGCGCAATCAGCTGCGCGAGCAGCCCGACTCCGGTTTCTGGGCGGCGGTCCTGCACCAGTTCGAGCACGTCGAGTGGATCGGCATTGGCTTCTGGGACCTGATCCAGCCCTCGTTCATGTTCATGGTCGGCGTCTCGATGGCCTACTCGTACGTGCGCCGCCAGCGCGAGGGGCAATCGTGGAGCCGGATGTTCGGACACGCCTGCTGGCGCGCCCTCGCGCTGATCGCGCTCGCGGTGTTTCTCTCGTCGGCGTCGAGCCGCGCGACCAACTGGACGTTCATGAACGTCCTCGCGCAAATCGGGCTTGGGTACCCGTTTCTCTTCCTGCTCTGGGGACGCTCGCCGCGGTTTCACGCGCTCACCGCCCTCGTGCTCCTGGCCGGCGTGTGGCTGATGTATGCATCGTTCCCGGGCGCGGGCCTCGATGTGACGAAGGGCAACCCGCAGGCCGGCGTGTCGGCCGCGTGGGCCCAGCAGCATCTCACGGACGTCGGCGCGGCCTGGCACAAGAACGCGAACCTCGGCCACGCGATCGACCGGTGGTTCCTGAATCTCTTTCCCCGGGCCGAGCCGTTCGCGTTCAACAGTGGCGGCTACCAGACGATCAATTTCATCCCTTCGCTGGTCACGATGCTGTTCGGGCTCATGTGCGGCGAACTGCTCCGCTCAAGCCGGGCCGCGCCGCGCAAGGCACTGCTGCTGTTTCTGGCGGGGCTCGGCGGGCTGGCCGCCGGGGCTCTCCTCGAGCTGGCCGGAGTGCCCCTGGTGAAACGCATCTGGACGCCTTCCTGGGCGCTATACTCCACCGGCTGGTGCTGCCTCATCCTGGGTTCACTCTACGCGATCATGGACGTGCACCGCTGGCGGTCCTGGGCATTCCCGCTGCTGGTCGTGGGCATGAATTCGATCGCCATCTACTGCCTGGGCCAGTTGCTCCGCGGCTGGACGGCACGGTCGCTGCAGACGCACCTCGGCGAAAACGTCTTCAAGCTTCTCGGCGCCGCATGGGCGCCCTTCGTGCAGGCGACGCTCGTGGGCCTCGTGTTCTGGCTGGTGTGCTACTGGATGTACCGGCGGAAGATCTTCCTGCGCCTCTGATGCCGCCGCCGGATTCCGAGGCCTTCGTCTGGTACGCGCGGCATCTGCAGCCCCATGAACCGATGCTGCGCGCCTGGCTGCGCAGCCGTTTCCCTGCGGCGGATGAGGTGGACGACGTGGTCCAGGAGGCGATCGCCCGCGTCCTGCGGGCTCAGGCCACCACGCAGATCGTCTCGCCCAAGGCGTTCCTGTTCGCGACGGCGCGGAATCTCGCGCTGGGCCGGATGCGGCAGCGGCACGTGGCGGTCAGCTTGGACTGCCTAGCGGAAATCGACGCGGAGAGCGTCTTGGATGAGGCAGCGCCGGTGCCCGACCAGGTCGCCCGCGCGCAGGAACTCGAACTCTTGACCCAGGCGATCCAATCCCTCCCCACGCGGTGCCGGCAGGTGCTCACGCTGCGCAAGATCTATGGCCTCTCGCAGAAGGAAGTCGCCGCCCGGCTCGGCATCTCCGAGCACACGGTCGAGGCGCAGGGCACCATCGGCCTGCGCAAGCTCGCGGCGTATTTCGAGCAGATCGAGCGTTCGCATCCTCCGCGGCCATGAACGCCTCCGCCTTCCCTTCTCCTCCGGACGGCGCCCCTGCCGCCGAAGCGGCCGCCTGGGTGCTGCGGTGCGACCGCGGCCTGACCGCGGCGGAACAGGATGCGTTGAGCGCCTGGCTGGCCGCCGATCCCGCGAATCGCACGGCGTTCGCCCGGCAGCGGCAGCATTGGGGGCGCCTCGACCGCCTGGCGGCCTGGCGGCCGGAACATGCGACCGATCCCAATCCCGATCTCCTCGCCCCACCGCTGCGCCGCCGGCTTGCCCCCTGGCTGTGGTCGGGCGCCGCCGCGGCGATGCTCGTGCTCGGGGCGGCCTGGCTGTCGCGTCCCGACGCGACGCTCGTCCCGGAGCGCGTCGCGGTCGTCCCCGAAGCCGGCCTTCCTCCGGCCGGCCCGAGCCAGCGCGTGCTGCCCGATGGCTCGATCGTCGAGCTGAATCGCAACGCCGAGATCACCGTGGCTTACCTGCCGCACGAACGCCGGGTGTCGCTGCGGAGCGGCGAGGCCCTTTTCTTCGTGGCGAAGCAGCCGGGGCGTCCGTTTGTGGTCGTTGCGCAGGGCGTTGCCGTGCGGGCGGTCGGCACTGCGTTCAACGTGCGCGTCGCGGACCGGGTGGTGGAGGTGCTCGTCACCGAGGGCACCGTGCAGGTGGAACGTCCGCCGGAACCCGCCTCCGCCCCGGTGTCGGCGCCCGAACCCGCGCCGTTGCTGCACGCCCGGCAGCGGGCCGTGATCGACCTCGCGGCGACGGCACCCGCCCCGCAGATCGCGACGCTGACCGCGGGCGAGATCGAGCGCGTGCTGGCCTGGCAGCACCGCCAGCTCGATTTCAGCGGCGCGCCGCTGGCGCAGATCGTGGCGGAGTTCAACCGCCGCAATCGCATCCAGCTCGTCGTCCTCGACCCCGAGCTCGCGGCCGAGCGGATCAGCGCGACTTTCCGCTCGGACAACATCGAGGGCTTCGTGCGCCTGCTGGAGGCGGGCTTCGGCGCGCGCGCCGAGCGCCGCGGCGAGGCGGAGATCGTGCTGCGCCGCGACGGCGCGCGCTGAACCCTCGGGCCGATGGACGTCGCAGGGCGGCGCGCGTCGCGACGCGAGAAATTTTTTTAACGGAAAGTCCGGGCACGCGCATCATGGACGCGAACCACGTCCGCATGCGCCCCACGCTTTCACTTTCCTCCCGTGCTCCTCCTCGGCGCCGCGCTCCCCACCCTCCTCCGGTTTGCGTTCCCCCGGCTCCTCGGCCCCGGCCTCTGGCTGGTGCTCGCCTCGGCTCTTGCCGCGGAGGCGCGCACCGTGGACTTCGACCTTCCCGCCGGCGACGCCGCGCTCACGCTGAAGCTGTTCGCGGGCCAGGCCGGGCGCGACCTCATGTTTCCCGCCGACCCGGTCGCGGGCATCCGCACGCCGCGCGTACGCGGTCACCTTGATCCCCACTCCGCCCTCGGCCTCCTGCTGACGGGCACGCCCCTTGCCTTCACCGAGGACGCCGCGACCGGTGCATTCGTCGTCCGGCGCGCGGTTGCCGGTGTTCCTCCCTCCTCCGCTTCCGACCCTTCCCGCATGCTCTCCAAGAATCCCCTCCGGGTGCTCGCCGCCTGGATCGCCGGCTCGTTCGCCGCGCACGCCCCGGCCGACGCCTCCACGACCGCCGCGCCTGCCACCGGCACGATCGCAGGCTACGTCAGCAACTCCGCCACGAAGAACCTGCTCGAAGGCGCCCGCATCGAGATCCCGACGGCGGGGCTGGCCGTGCTGACGGACAGCACCGGGCGCTACGTGCTCACCGGGGTGCCGGCGGGCACCCACGAACTCACCGCGAGCTACCTCGGCCTCGACCCGGGCCGGACGCGCGTGACGCTCGGCGCCGGCGGCCGCGCGGAGCAGAACTTCGACCTCACGACGGGCATCTACCGCCTGCAGGAGTTCAAGGTCACCGGCGAACGCGAGGGCGCCGCGGCCGCGATCACGGCGCAGCGCAATGCCGAGAACGTGAAGAACATCGTGGCGATGGATACATTCGGCAACCTGCCGAACATGAACCCCGGCGAGGTCGCGATCCGGCTTCCCGGCGTGGCGGGCAATCTTGATAACGAGGGCAACGTCACCAACGTGATGGTGCGCGGAATGGGCTCGGCGCTGAATACCGTCTCGATCGACGGCGGCATGGCGCCGAGCGAAGGCGGCATGTCCCGCAGCTTCCCCACCAGCTTCATCAGCGGGGCGCTGTTCGACCAGATCGAGGTCACCAAGGGTCTCACGCCGGACAAGAGCGCCGCGTCGATGGGCGGGGCGATCGACATGAAGACGCGTTCGCCGCTCAGCCTGCGGGAGAAGCGCCGCTTCACCTACAGCTTCTCCGCGCGGGCCGCGCCATCGTTCACGGAACAGACCCCGCTGCGGGAGGCGCACCGGTATCATCCGCTGCTGAACGCGTCGTATCAGGAAGTCTTCGACGTCTTCGGCGGCACGCGCAACCTGGGCGTCTCGCTCACGCTGTTCTACAGCGAGAATGTGGCGGGGTTCTTCAACACCATCCGGGACCACCAGAACACCACCGCGCGCCCCGCTTTCATCTGGGACTACCGCACCGTCGATTCGTACAACAACCGCAAGCAGGGCAGCATGAACGTGCGCGTCGATTACCGCCTCTCGCCCGCGACGCGGCTGTCGTTCAGCGCCCTGGGCAACAACGCGCACGAGCCCTACCGGCGCGTCTACGAGGTGCGCGCGTACACCAACCAGACGGTGGGCACCACCGCCACCGCCGGCATCCTGCCCGGCTACACCGACCGGATCACGGAGGTCCGTGCGGTGCCGGCCTCGACGATCGACGTCACGTCCTCGACGTTCAGCTTCTACAACCGGCTCCGCTCCGTCGACCTCGGGGCCGAGCATCTCTTCGAGCGCTGGCAGATCGACTACAACGGCCGCTACAGCCGCGCCCACATCAATCCCGGCAGCAGCAACGGTGGCGTGATGATCAACCGCCTGGCCAATGTCGGCTGGCGCCTCGACCGCACGGCGAACGAACTGCACCCGGCCTTCGTGCAGACCGCGGGGCCCGATCTCACCAACCCGGAAAACTACCGCCCGGTCACCGTCAGCAACCGCAACGAGAGCAACAACCATGACATCAAGGAGGCCCGCGGCAACGTGCGCTACCGGCTGCCGCTGGCTGCGCCGACTTTCCTGAAGACCGGCTTCAACTGGCGCCACCAGCGCGCGTTCAACGGCAGCGACATGCGGCGCTGGAATTACACCGGCACGACCGCGCTGCCTTCCGATCCCTCGATTCGCACCTTCGATCGGGTGAAGACCGGCCGCGCGATCCCGCTCTGGGAGACCGCGGCGCACATGACCAAGGACGGCCCGGCCAATCCGGCGTTGTGGCGCGAGGACGCATACTTCCGCGCGGCCGGCCAGTACACCGGCACCCGCGCCGTCGAGGAGACCGTCACCGCCGGCTACCTCATGGCCCAGGGCAAACTCGGAACCGGCGGACTGCTCGGACGCACCGGCTACCTGGGCGGCGTCCGCACCGAGAAGACGGAGATGGCGAGCTGGGGCTGGGTTCGCGCCCACTCCGGCAGCACGGCGGCCCAGCAGCAGGCGGACCCCGTCGGTTCCGCGCAGCGCGATTATGCGAACACGCGCCGCGAACTGGCCGGCGAGTACACGAAGTCGTTTCCCAGCGTGCATTTCACCCACGACGTGACGAGCAACCTTCGCGCGCGCCTGAGCTGGTCCACGGGCTTCGGGCGACCGGCGATGAGCAACGCCCTGCCGAACGAGACGTTCAACGACACGGCCCAGACGCTCACCATCAACAATCCAAGCCTGCTGCCGCAGATGGCGAAGAACTGGGACGCGACGCTGGAGTACTACTTCGAGCCCGTCGGCAACCTCTCCGTCGGCTGGTTCCACAAATCGATCCGCGATTTCATCGTCAGCGGCATCAACGCCGGCACGGTCGCCACCGGCCCCAACAACGGCTACGACGGCGAATACGGCGGCTACACCATCCTGACCACGTTGAATGCGGGCACCGCGGTCGTGCAGGGCTGGGAGTTCAGCTACCAGCAGCAGTTCACCTTCCTGCCCGGCCTGCTGAAGAACCTCGGCCTGCTGGTGAACTACACGGTCCTCGACACGCGCGGGAACTTCGGCGGCACCGCGAACCTCACCACCGGGCAGGTCGCGGGCTTCATCCCCAAGACCGCCAACCTGATCCTTTCGTGGCGGTACCGCGGGTTCAGCTCGCGCGTTCTCGTCAACTACACCGGCGACGGCATCACGAGCTACACCGCGACCTCGGTGGGCCGCAACCTGTACCGGGCGGAGTCCACGCGCGTGAATGTCGGCGTCGGCTACGAGGTGCGCCCCGGCATCACCCTTACGTGCGACATCTCGAACCTGTTCAACGAGCCGCAGGAGTATTACCGTGGCGTTCCGGAGCAGATCCAACGCTGGACCCACACGGGCACCACGATCTCCCTCGGTGTCTCCGGCCGCTTCTAACCGCTCATGTCCGACCCTGCCACCACCTCCGGTATCCGCTATGCCCACACCAACCTCACGGCCGCCGACTGGCGCCGGCTCATGGCATTCTACGTGGAGGTGTTCGCCTGCGTGCCGGTGAGTTCGGAGCGCGACAACCGGGGCGCGTCCTTCGACGCCCTCACCGGGCTCGTGGGCGGCGGCGTCAGGGGCCGCCACCTCCGGCTTCCCGGCCATGGCGAGCACGGCCCGACCCTGGAGATCTTCCAGTTCGATCCGCAGCTGCCAGCTGCCGGCACCGCGCTCAACCGGCCGGGATTCGCGCACATCGCGTTCGAGGTCCCGGACGTCGCTGCGAAGCGCGCGGAGATCCTGCGCTGGGGTGGCCGGGATTTTGGCCAGCAGGTCACCCTCGACATTCCGGGCGCGGGCCGGCTCACCTTGATCTACATGACCGATCCCGAGGGCAACATCGTCGAGCTGCAGCGCTGGCACCGCGACGCCACCTGAGCGCGAGCGCCGGCTTCTCCCCGCTGCCCGCCATGACGCACCGTTTCACCCGCCTTCGCCGCCTCCTCCTCGCCGCCGCGCTCGGCCTGCCCGGGCTCCGCGCCGAGGTGCTGATCGACCGGATCTTCCTCCCGCACGGCGCGTCGCCGAGCAGTTTCGCCATCGGCCTGCCGGGCGGCGTGAGCTTCTGCTTCGACCCGCTGCGCGGCGCCGTGAGCTACGTCTGGACCGGCGGCTTCATCGACGCAACGCCCGCGCGGCCCGGGCTGGGCAAGTTCACCTCCGCGGTGAAACTGCTGGGGCCGATCGTGTATCAGGAGACCGGAGTCGCGCCGTTGCGGCGCGACGACCCGCGGCGGGTGCCCGCGGTGGAGTTCACCGGCTACACGCTGAAGGCGGCTGCCATCGAGTTCCGCTACGCCCTCGACGGGCGCCCGGTGCGCGAGGAGATCGCCGTCCGCGCCGACGGCCGCGCGCTGGTGCGGACGCTGCACGTCGCGGGTGGGGCCGATGCGCGGTGGTGGCACGTCGTCGACGGGCAGCCGGCCCGGGAGCTCACGCCCGCGGCCGGGGGCGCGCTCGTGCTCGAACTGCCGCTGGCCGCGCCGGCGCCGGCGCGCTGACCCGTCCGACTCATGCTGCCGCCCCGCCTCGTCCCCGAACGCCCTTTCCGTCCGCTGGCCCGCGGTTTCGCGCTGCTCCTGGCCCTGGCGGCACCGGCCCTCCGCGCCGGCTATGTGGTCGAGAACGTGCCCTACCCGGCGGAGATCACGGGCGGCATCGCCGCGGTGACCTTCACGCCGGGCGGATCGCTGGTGATCGCCACCCGGCTGGGCGAAATCTGGATCCGGAACGCCGCCGGCGCCTGGCGGCGGTTCGCCCGGGGGCTCGACGAGCCGCTCGGGCTGGTCGCGGAATCGGAGACGCGGATCTTCGTCGCGCACCGGCCCGAGCTGCTGCGCGCCGACGATCGCGACGGCGACGGCCGCGCCGAGACGTTCGAGTCGATTGGCGGCAGGTGGGGCGCCACGCAGAACTACCACGAATTCTTCTACGGCCTGAAACGCGACCGGGCGGGCAACTTCTACGGCGCGCCCTCGCTGGGCTCGACCGGCGCCGCGAGCCCCGAGCAGCGCGCGCTGTATCCGACCCTGCCCTACCGCGGCACGCGCAACCTCGAGAACGTGCTCGAGCCGACCGGCCACCGCTCCGAGGTGCCCTGGCGCGGGTGGGTGGTCCGCATCACGCCGGATGGCCGGATGGAGCCGGTCGCGGCGGGCTTCCGGCAGGCCAACGGCTTCGGCCTGAGTCCCGACGGCGACCTGTTCGTCACCGACAACCAGGGCGACTACAAGCCGTCGACCGGCCTGCTCCACGTCGAGCAGGGCGACTTCCACGGCCATGCCGCGAGCCTGAAGTGGGAACCGGGCTTCGACGCCGCCGCGGTCACGACGGAGGCGCTGTGGCGCCGGCTCAAGACGCCGGCGGTCGTTTTTCCCCACGGGCCGCTCGGCGTCTCGCCGGGCGAGCCCGTGTGGGACGAGAGCGGCGGGAAATTCGGCCCGTACGCGGGCCAGGTCTTCACGGGCGATTACAGCCGGATCGTGATCCGGGCGTCGCTGGAGAAGGTCGCCGGCGCATGGCAGGGCGCCGCGTTTCCCTTCCTTGGACGCAACGAAAACGCGCCCTACGTCACGGGCGACCGGCTCAAGGCCGGCACGACGCGTGGCGCCTTCGGGCCCGACGGCAGCCTCCACCTCGCCGCCACCGCCGGACAGGGCGCGGGCGAGGACGGGCTGCAGCGCGTGCGCTGGGATGGCCGCGTGGCGCCGGACGTCCACGACATCCGGCTCACCGAACGCGGCTTCCGGCTGACGTTCACCCGTCCCATGAATCGGGATACGCTCGCCGCGGCGGGCAACTACGAGCTCACGCGTTTCCGCTACTACTACCACTACAAGTACGGGTCGCCCTGGGTCGACGAGGCGAAGGTCGCGGTCCGCGCGGTCGCGCCCGCGGCGGACGGCCTCGCGGCGAACCTCGAGGTCGAGGGGCTGGAGCCGGGCTACATATACGAGTTCTCCCTGCCTCGCCTGCGCACGCAGGCGGGCGAACCGCTGGCCAATCCGCTCGGCTACTACACCGCGAACCGCCTGCACGACGGCCGGGTGGCCGTCGGCGGCACCACCCGGCTCCCGCGCCCGGGGGAAACCTCCCTCACCTCGCGCGAAGCACCCGGTGAGACGGCCAGGTCGAGCGCGGCCGAGACCATTGCGGCCGGCGAACGCGTCTACCGGTTCTACTGCGTGGCCTGCCACCAGCCCGACGGCCGCGGCGTCGCGGGCGGAGCGGCCAATTTCGTCGACGACCGCAGCCGGCTCGCGAAGTCGGACGCCCAATTGCTCGAGGTGATCACGAACGGCATCGAGGCGAAGGGCATGCCGGGATTCGGCGCCATCATCAATCCCCTGCAGCGCCGCGCCGTGCTCGCGTACCTTCGTTCCCAGTTCGGCGGGCCCGCGACGCCGGCGCCGTAAGGCGGACGGGCGCGCGCTGTGCGGTCCGAGGGTCGAGCCGCGCGCCCGGCGGAGGGAGTTCCGGGGCTCCCAGGTGAAGATTCCCGGCCGTGCCGCACCGGCGGGCGATCCGCGCGCTCCCGATTCCCTCGCAGCCGGGAAGTTTGAGATTCCTCCCTTCCCCCGCCTCTGGTTGATCGTCGCGCGCATGACGCTGGCCGCGCCGATCCTCATCCTCGCCCTGGCGGGCTTCACCCAGGGCATGACCGGGTTCGGCTTCGGGCTGGTGTCGATGGCGCTGCTGCCGCTCTTCCTGCCGTTCAAGGACGCGCTCGTCGTCGTCGCGGTCCTCAACGTCCCCGTCTGCCTGCTCACGCTCTACGCCAACCGCCGCCACGTGCAGTGGCGCCGCGGGCTCGCGCTGGCGCTGGGCTCCTGCGTCGGGGTGCCGATCGGCTTCTACCTGCTCGTCCGCCTCGACGGCCCGCTGCTGCTGCGGATCCTCGGCGGGCTGCTGTGCGCGTTCGCCCTGCACGAGCTGCTGCTCGCGCGCCGGCATCCCCTGCGCTTCCCGGCCTGGAGCGGGTTTCCGGTCGGCCTGCTCAGCGGCGGCATCGGCGGCGCGTTCAACGTCGGCGGCCCGCCCGTGATCGCGTACGTCTACGCGCAGCCCTGGACCAAGGAGGAGATCGTCGCGGTGCTCCAGCTCGTCTTCGGCTCCAGCGCGCTGCTGCGGCTCGCGTTCGTGGGCCACTCCGGACTGCTCCACCGCGAGCTGGGGCAGCTCTCGCTCCTGGCGCTCGTGCCGCTCGTCGCCGGCATCCTGGCCGGCGGCGCCCGCCTGCTCCACCGGGTGCCGCTGCGGCCGCTCAAGCTCGCGGTTTTCCTGTCGCTTCTCGTCCTCGGAGCGAAGTATCTCCTGGGCCTCTGACGGCGTCCCGGCCGCGCCGCCTTCGCGCATGAAAACGTACCCGCTCTACCTCAACGGCGAATTTGTCGCGACCGCCACGTCGCGCCCCGTGCTCGATCCGGCCACGGGGGCCGAGTTCGCCCGGATGTGCACCGGCGAACGCGACGTCGTCGCCCGCGCCCTGGCCGACGCGCACGCCGCATTCCTCGCCTGGCGCCACGTCGTTGGGCGGACGCGCGGGGATTTCCTCCGGCGGATCGCCGCCGAGGTGGAAGCGAGGCAGGACGAGTTTGCGCGGACGATCACGCGGGAGAACGGCAAGCCGCTCGCCCAGAGCCAGGGCGAGGTGGCGATGACGATCGATCACCTGCGCTGGTTCGCCGAGGAGGCGCGGCGCGGCTACGGGCGGATCATCGCACCGCAGGCCGACGGGAAGCGCCACCTCGTGCTCAAGGCGCCGGTGGGGGTGGTCGGCGCGATCAGCCCGTGGAACTTCCCGCTCACGCTGGCCGCACGGAAGGTCGCCCCGGCGCTCGCGGCCGGCTGCACCGTGGTGCTCAAGCCCGCGAGCGCCACGCCCCTGAGCGCCGCGCTGTTCGCGGAAGCGGTGCACGCGGCCGGCGTGCCCCGCGGCGTATTCCAGCTCGTGGCCGGCGCGGCCGGTCCGATCGGCGCCGAGTTCCTGGAGAACCCCCTGTGCCGCAAGGTCACCTTCACCGGTTCCACCGAGGTCGGCCGCACGCTCATCGCGGGCGCGGCGCGGCTGATCAAGCCGCTCTCGCTCGAGCTCGGCGGCCATTCCCCGGCGATCGTGTTCGACGACGCCGACCTGGCGCGCGCCGTCGAGGGCGTCCTCCTGGCGAAGTTCCGCAACACCGGCCAGTCCTGCATCGCGGCGAACCGCATCTACGTGCAGCGCGGGGTGGCGGACCGGTTCATCGCTGCGTTCGTCGGGCGTGTCCGGGCGATGAAGGTCGGCCCGGGGCTGGAGCCCGGCGTGGAGATCGGCCCGCTGATCAACGCCGGGGCCGTCGACCTCGCGCTCGCCCACATCGACGATGCCCGGACGCGGGGCGCGGAGCTGCGGTGCGGCGGACGCCGGGTGCCGGGGCTGGGGCCCGCGTTCCTGGAACCCACGGTGCTGACGGGCGTGTCGGCCGCCGCGCTGGGCATGTGCGACGAGACGTTCGGGCCGGTGGCTTATATCAACGTCTTCGATACGGAGGCTGAGGTCGTGGCACGGGCCAACGACACCGCGTACGGCCTGGCCGCTTATGTCTTCACCCGTGACCTGGACCGCGCCTTCCGGCTGATGGAAGCGCTCGAAGCGGGGATGGTGGGCGTCAACGATGGGTTGCCGACGACCAGCAACGCGCCGTTCGGCGGCATGAAGCAGAGCGGCTGGGGGCGCGAACTCGGGACCGAGGGCCTCGAGGCGTTTCTGGAAACCAAGCACGCCTCGCTCGTGCTGGGCTAAACAGGTCCGTCGGCGCCCGCCATGCTGGATTACCTGGCCGTCCCAGCCGCTGACCTCGGACGCGGCACGTCCGTGCGGGTGCGCCGTCTTGGCGACCTGGCCGCCGTCGCCGCCGACTTTGCGGCGGCCATGGAGAGCGAGATCGTAACGGCGCGCGCCGCGGGCCGGCCGGCCACGCTCATCGTGCCGGTGGGGCCGGTCGACCCGTTTCCGCTGCTCGCGCGGAGGATCAATGCGACCCGCCTCGACTGCCGCGACGTCGTGTTCATCAACATGGACGAGTACCTCGGCGCGGACGATCGCTACGTGCCGCTCGAGCACCCGCTGAGTTTTCGGGCCTACATGAACCGGGCGTTCTACGACCTGCTCGACCCCGCGCTCGCGCCGCGCCCGGCCCATCGCGTGTTCCCGGATCCGGCGGATCCTGCCGGCATCGCGCGGCTGATCGCGGAGCGGGGCGGCGTCGATGCGTGCTTCGGCGGCATCGGCATCAACGGCCACATCGCCTTCAACGAACCGCCCGAACCCGGGCTTACGTCGACGCCCGCGGCCTTCGCCGACCTGCCGACGCGGGTGCTCACCCTCGCGCGCGAGACCCGCACGATCAACGCGGTCACGGTCGGCGGCGAGATCGGGGTCATTCCGACGCGCGCCGTGACCGTGGGCATGCGGGAAATCCTCGCCGCCCGGCGGCTCCGATTCTACTGCAACCGGCCCTGGCAGAGCGCCGTCGTGCGCCGCGTGCTGCACGGCCCCGTGACTGCGGCGTGCCCGGCATCGCTGCTGCGGCTGCATCCCGACGCCGAGATCGCGGTCGCGGCTTACGTGGCGGAGCCGCCCGATATCCGCCTGCGCTGATGCCCCTTCACCGGCCGCCGCCTTTCAACCTCCGCTGGGGCCGCGGCTGCGGCGGAACGCAGCCCGCCGAAAACCACCGCTGTAACTCATCCCTTCCATGAAGCTCAGTTTCTCAGGTGAGCGCGTGCTGGCGGTCGTCGCCCATCCTGACGACGCCGAACTCCTGTGCGCCGGGACCCTCGCGCGCGCCCGCGAGGATGGCGCCGAGGTCGCCATCGCCGTGCTGTGCCGCGGCGACAAGGGCCAGCCCGACCGTCCCATCCGGCAGCTCGCGGCCCGGCGCCGGCGCGAGATGCAGGCGGCGGCACGCCTGCTCGGAGGGAAGCTGTTCCTCGCGGGCTTCAGTGACGGCGAACTGGAGCCGGGCGTGCCGGAGCGCCGCCGGCTGCTCGATATTCTGCGCGCGTTTGCCCCGACGCTGGTCCTCGCGCATGCCCCGCAGGACTATCACGCGGATCACCGCGCCGCGTCCACGCTCGCGGAGATCGCGAGCTGGTCGTGCGCGTCGCAGGGCTACCGCACCCGGCGCCGCGCGATCGACCGCGCGCCGGCGCTCTGGTGGATGGATACGATCGGGATGCACCAGTTCGAGCCCTCCTTTTACGTCGATGTGAGCGCCCACGTCGGCCTCAAGGAGCGGATGCTCGGATGTCACCGGAGCCAGCTCGCCCGGGGCAACGACGGGGATTTCTCGCCCCTGCTCGATCTCATGCGCCTCCAATTCCGCGCGCGCGGCGCCCAGGCGGGCGTGGCCGCGGCGGAGGCGTTTCGCCTGCACGCGGCGTTCAAGCGGACCGCGGCGTGGTGACCTGTTCCCGCCGACGTCATCCAGGCTTGCGAAAGCGGTTTCTCCACCCTGCCCTTCCTGCACCCCTTTTCCATGAGAACCACTTTCTGGCGTCGCGCCCTTCCCTGTCTCGCCCTCGTTCTGGTCATCTGTGGCGCCCCCGCTTTCGGCGCCGAGCCCAAGGCGGGCAAGGGCGGAAAGGCGGCCAAGGCGGCGCGGCCCCAGACCGTCGGCCCCGCGATCGGAGAAAACAAGGCGACGCCCGTCAGCCGCATCAAGGCGCCCAAGGATTTTCGCGTGGAACTCATCTACTCCGTGCCCGGCGTGGAACAGGGATCCTGGGTCAACCTCTGCGTCGACCCGAAGGGCCGCATTCTCGCGAGCGACCAGTATGGCGGCCTCTACCGCTTCACGCCGCCGGCGCCGGGCCAGGTGCTCACGCCCGCGCAGGTCGAGAAGGTGCCGGCTGAGATCCGCGCGGTGAACGGCATGCTCTGGGCCTTCGGCGCGCTCTACGTCGGCGTCAACGATTACGAGCAGCAGATTCCGTCGGGCCTGTACAAGATCACCGACAGCGACGGCGACGACCGCCTCGACAAGGTCGAGCTGCTCCGGGCGATCGAGGCGCGCGGCGACCACGGCGTGCATGCGGTCCTGCTCACGCCGGACGGCAAGGACCTGTTCCTCGTCACCGGCAACAGCGCCAAACTCACCGCCCACGCGCCGTCTTCCCCCGTGCCGCCCGTCTGGGGCGAGGACCACCTGCTTCCCCGCGTGCCCGACGGGCGGGGCTTCATGCGCGACGTGCTCGGGCCGGGCGGGATCATCTACCGCGTCTCGCCGGACGGGAAGAAGTTCGAGGTCTTTGCGTCGGGCTTCCGCAACATCTTCGACGCCTCGCTCGATCGCAACGGCGAGCTCTTCACGTACGACGCGGACATGGAGTACGACTTCAACACCTCGTGGTACCGGCCGACGCGCATCAACCATGTCGTCAGCGGCGGCGAGTTCGGCTGGCGCAACGGCGCCGGCAAGCGGCCCGCCTTCTACCCGGACAACCTTCCCGCGGTGATCGACATCGGTCCCGGCTCGCCCACCGGGACGACCTTCGGCTACGGCGCGAAGTTTCCCGCCCGCTACCAGAACGCCCTGTTCGTCCTCGACTGGAGCTGGGGCAAGCTGCACGCGGTGCACCTGGAGCCCGACGGCGCGACCTACAAGGCCGAGCGCGAGGAATTCCTCGCGGGCGCGCCGCTGCCGCTGACGGATGCCGTCATTCATCCGGGCGACGGCGCGATGTACTTCGCGATCGGCGGCCGCCGCGTGCAATCGGGCCTTTACCGCGTCACCTACACGGGCACCGAGTCGACCGCTCCGGTCAACCCGCGCCCGGTCACGACGCCGGAGCGCACGCTCCGTCGTCAACTCGAGGCCTGGCATGGGAAGTCCGATCCGGCGGCGGTCGCGGCCGTCTGGCCGCACCTCGGACACGCGGACCGCCATGTGCGCTGGGCGGCGCGCACGGCGCTCGAGCATGTCCCGGTCAAGGCCTGGGCGGAGCGGGCAGTGAACGAACGCCAGCCGCGCGCGCGCGTCGAGGCGCTGCTGGGCCTGGCCCGCGCCGGCGGGATCAGCCCGCCGCATCGGCAGCCCACGGACGCGCCGGTCGACACCGCGTTGGGACGGCGCCTGCTGGCGGCGCTGTCGGCCACGGACTGGAAGGCGCTGGACGAATCCGGCCGGCTCACCCTGGTGCGCACGGCGCAAATCGTCCTGCATCGCTTCGAGTTCGCCCCCGGCACGGACACCGCCCCGCTGCTCGCGGCGCTGGAGCCGCGGTTCCCGGCGGATTCGCCGGAGCTGAACTGGCTGTTGTGCGAGACGCTGGTGTTCCTGAAGGCGCCGAGCGTGGCGGAGAAGGCGCTGGCGTTGATGGCGCGCGCCCCGACGCAGGAGGAGCAGATCGAATACGCGCGCTCGTTGCGCATGCTCGACCGCGGCTGGACGCCCGCCACCCGCAAGGCGTACTTCGAATGGTTCCACAAGGCGGCGAACTTCCGCGGCGGCGCGAGCTTCGCCAAGTTCATCGAGTTCATCCAGACCGACGCCCTCGCGACGCTGTCGCCCGCGGAGAAGGCCGCCCTGGCGCCGGTGCTCGAGAAGAAACCCGAGGTGAAGAGCGCGATCGTGAACCTCGGCGACGTGTTTGCCGGGCGCACGCCGCGGGCCTGGACGCTCGACGAGCTGGCGAAGGCGGCCGACCGGGGGCTTTCCGGCCGCAACTTCGACCAGGGCCGCCGGATGTTCGGCGCCGGCGCGTGTTTCGCCTGCCACCGCTTCGGCAACGAGGGCGGCATGACCGGCCCCGACCTCACCGGCGCCGGCGGCCGCTACAACGCGCGCGACCTGCTCGACCAGATCATCAATCCGAGCAAGGAGATCAACGAGCAGTTCGTGCCCGCGGTGCTCACGAAGAACAACGGCGACACGGTCGTGGGCTCGGTCGTGAATCTCAGTGGCGACACCGTCACCATCAACACCGACCTCTCCGACCCGAACCAGCGCGTCACCGTCGACCGCAAGGAAGTGAAAAGCATCGAGCCCTCGAAAGTCTCGCCGATGCCGCCGATGCTGCTCGCCGCGATGACCGAGGCCGAGATCCTCGACCTCGTCGCGTACATTCTCAGCGGCGGCCGGCGCGACCACGCGATGTTCCGCCGGTGAGCGCCGGGGCGCGGGCGAACTCGCCCGGCGTGGCGCTGCGCGAGACTTCCGGCTTCGTGTCGCAGCGGAGGCGGACGAGGACGTCCGCGCTCCCGGCGCGAACTTTTTGCTCGATCTGTCCGCCGTACCGCGTTGCGGTCGACTCACCCCATGCCCCCACCCGATTCCGAAACTTCCCGGTGGTTCGAGGAGCAGGTGCGGCCGCACGAGCCGATGCTGCGCGCGTGGCTCGGCAGCCGGTTTCCGCAGGAGGATGACGTCCGCGACGTGCTGCAGGAGGCATACGTGCGCCTGTTTCGCGCCCGGGCGAACGGCCCGATCGCCTCGCCCAAGGCCTTCCTGTTCGCGGTGGCGCGCAATATCGCGCTCGACCGGCACCGGCATCGTCAGGTGAGCCGCGCGGAACCCTTAGTGGAAAACGAGCCCCTGGCCGTCTTGGAGGAGGGAGACGGCATTCCCGAGACCGTCGCCCGCAACCAGGAACTCGAACTCTTGACCGAAGCCATCCAGTCGCTGCCCGACCGCTGCCGACAGATTTTCACGCTGCGGAAAGTCTACGGCCTGTCGCAGACGGAAATCGCCTCCCGCATGGAGCTTTCGGAGCACACGATCTCCGCGCAGCTCACGATCGGCGTCCGGAAATGCATGGAGTTCATGCAGCGGTGCCGCCGCGAACGGGAGGGACGCCGGTCATGACACCGTCGGGTTCCGGATGCGGCCCGGAGGATCCGGGCGTGGAGGCGGCCGCCGCCGACTGGCTGGTGCGGCGCGACCGCGGGTTGTCGGCGGCCGAGCAGGACGGATTTCTCCAGTGGCTGGCGGCGGCGCCGGCGCACCGGGAGGCCTTTGAACGCCACCGGCGGATGTGGACCGATTTCAACGCGCTCGCCCAGTGGCGGCCCGAGCACAGTGCCGAGCCGAATCCCGACCTGCTGGCCCGTCCGGCGAGCGCGGGCACCGTGCGCTGGCTGGCGCCGCTGCTCGCCGCGGCCGCCGCCGTCGCGCTCCTCGTGTGGTGGGCGCCGGGGAGCGGCGACCACGCCCGGGAGCGCGTCGCGTACGAGGCCGCGGAGTACCGTCAGGAGACGCTGCCGGACGGCACCGTCGTCGACCTCAACCGCGGCGCGCACCTCGTGCTCCAGTTCACCGCGGCCGAGCGGCGCGTCGTCCTGGTGCACGGCGAGGCGCAGTTCGCCGTCGCCCGCAATCCGTTGCGGCCCTTCGTCGTCCGGGCCGGTGGCGTGGATGTCCGCGCGATCGGCACCGCGTTCAACGTCAAGCTCGACGGGGCGCAGCTCGAGGTGCTCGTGACCGAAGGCACCGTGCAGGTGGCCGCCCGGCCGCCCGCGGTCGCCGCGACGGCGGACGCGAGGCCGCCCGCGCCGATGGTCGAGCGGCTCACGGCCGGCCATCGCACGGTGATTTCGGTCGCGCCCCGGCCCGCCGACGCGGTCCCGCCCGTCGTGATCGCGACGTCGCCCGAGGAGATTGCCCGCCTGCTCGACTGGCAGCCGCGGCTGCTCGATTTCGACTTCACGCCGCTGCACGAGGTCGCCGCCGAATTCAACCGGCGCAATCGCGTCCAACTCACCCTCGCCGACCCGGCGCTGGCCACGCTGCCGATCGTGGCGTCCATCCGCTCCGACAACGTCGAGGGCTTTGTCCGGCTGCTCGAGACCACCCTGAACATCCGGGCGGAGCGGCGCACGGCGGACGAGATCGCGCTGCGGGCGGGGCCGTGAGCGACGCGGGCCGGAGGCTCCGCGCCCGGCGCGGAAAAATTCTTTTAGCGTGAATCTGCGGGTCGCACGTCTTCGCGGGCATACAACCCCTCCTGCCAGTCCCGGTCCCCCTGGTCCGTCGCGGCGCGGCCGTCTCCGGCTCCGCATCGCCGCGCCCTGGCTGCTCTGGATCTGGCTCGCCGTGTCCGCGCCCGGCGAGGAGCCGGTCCGGCGGACGTTCGACCTGCCGGCCGGTCCGGCGCTCGTCACGCTCAAGCGCGCGGCCCAGCAGGCCGGCGTCGAAATCGTGTACGCGGCGAGTGTCGTCAATGGACTCCACACCCGCGCCGTCCGAGGTGAGTTCACCGCGGCCGAGGCACTCGAGCATATGGTGGCCGGCACCCCGCTCGCCCTGGTCACCGACGCGCAGACCGGAATCCACAGCGTCATCCGCCGGTCCGACCCGCCGCCTCCTCTCCCTGGAGAACCCAAGCCACCCTCCGACACCGAAACCGTCATGAAACGCAAAACCCCCTTCGCCGTCATCGGCGGCTGGCTCGCCCTCGCCCTCGGCGCCCCGGGCGGCGCCGCCGCAGCCGATTCCCCTTCCGCCGCGGCCGCCGCCACCGGCGGCCTCACCGGGCGCATCCAGAATGTCGCGACGGGCCAGTACCTCAACAACGCGCGGGTCCAGGTCCGTGGCACGGAGCGGATCGCGTTCACCGACGAGACCGGCACCTACCGGCTCGCGGCCGTACCGGCGGGAAGCGTCGTGCTCGACGTCACCTACACCGGGCTCGACGCGCAGCAGATCACGGTGCAGGTGGCCGCGGGCAGCGTCACGACCCAGAACGTCGACCTCACCAACGTCGAGCGCTACGGCCGCACCGCGGGCGGCGTCGTGCAGCTCGACGCCTTCACCGTGGCGTCCGGGCGCGAGACCGATGCCGAGGCGATCGCGATCAACGAGCAGCGCTTTGCGCCCAACATCAAGAACGTCGTCGCGGCCGATTCGCTCGGCGACGTGATGGACGGCAACATCGGCGAGTTCATGAAGTTCCTCCCCGGCGTGATCCCGGAGTACGACTACGAGGACGGCACGACGGTATCCACCATCTCGATTCGTGGTTTTTCGCCCCACATGGTGGACATCTCGACCGACGGCGCCCAGATGGCCAACACCTCGAACGCCATGGGCGACTCCCGCGCCTTCGCCTTCAACCAGGCCTCGATCAACAACATCTCCCGCATCGAGGTCACCAAGGTGCCGACGCCCGCCAACGCCGCGAGTTCGCTCTCCGGCTCGGTGAACATGATCAGCAAGAGCGCGTTCGAGCGGAAGAGCGCACAGTTGCGCTACAACCTCAGCTTCGCGGCCAACAGTGAGAACTTCTCCTTCCAGAAGGAGCCGCACACCACCGAGGAGAAGATCTTCAAGATCCTCCCGGGCGGGAACTTCGATCTCACGCTGCCGCTCGGGCCGCGGTTCGGCATCGTGCTCACGGGCTCGAGCTCGGACCGCTACGCCAAGCTGCATTACTCGTACAGCACCTACAACGCGAACGCGGCCGGCACCGGCGCCACCTTCGACCGGCCCTACCTGCAGACCTATCGCCTGCTGGATTCGCCGCGCGTGCTCACCCGGCGCTCCGCGGGCATCAAGGCCGACTGGAAAATCACGCAGAACTCGGTCCTCTCGCTGGGCGCGCAGGTGAGCCATTTCGAATCGAAGCGCATTGCGACGGAGTTCAACCTCAATGCCGGCACCAATGCCGTGCCCACCCCGGCCACCGGCATTCCCCTGACGTTCGGCCCGGATTTCGTCAGCGGCGCGACCGGCCGCGGCGCCGTGACCACGGGTGGCGCAGCCTCGGTGCACACGGTGACCGACGGCACCGCCTGGAACCTGCGCTACCGCTACGACAACGGCACCTGGCGCGTGCAGGCCGGGTTCGACCAGTCCCGCGCCGTCGGCGGCTACCGCGACACGGCCGAGGGCCATTTCCGCCAGATGGCGATCAACCTGCGGGTGCCGGTGCGCGTGGTGTTCCGCGACATCAACGAGGTCCGCCCCGGCACGATCGAGATCCGCGACAACAGCAACGCGCCGGTGGATTTCTGGGATCCCTCGAACTACCAACTGACGACCGCCAACTCCACGCCGCGCCGCACCGACGACCGCTTCGAGTCCGCGTTCGCCGATGTGCGTCGCACGCTCGGTTTCCTCTCGTTCCCGGCTGCGGTGCAGCTCGGCGCGCTCGAACGCAACCACACGCGCGACATCCGGCGCCGCAACCAGAACTGGACTTACAACGGCATCAACGGCGACCGCTCGCCCGTGCCGTACCTCTCCAAGGTTCACACCAACGAGTACCACTACTACGGCTTCCGCGGCTTCCCGCTCATCTCGCCCAAGCTCGCGTGGGAGGCGTTCCAGGCGAACCCGGCGCTTTTCACCAAGACCGCCGCCCAGCAGGTCACGGAGGAGACGTTCCGCCGCGTGAACTCCGAGTTTTTCGACGAAACCGTCTCCGCGTACTACGGGCAGACCGAGTTCAGCCTCTTCAAGTACCGGCTCAAGGTGCTTGGCGGCGTCCGCTACGAGAAGACCGCGACCGAGGGCCAGGGACCGCTCATCGACCCCGCCGCGGTCTGGCAGCGCAACTCCGACGGCACCTTCGTGCGCAACGCCGCGGGGCAGCGCATCCGTCGGCCCGAAGCCGGCGCCGCCAACTCGATGGAGCAGCTCAACCTCACGCACACCGAGCGCGGCTACCGCGCCAGCCGCGCCTACGACGGCTTCTACCCGAGCCTGCACCTCAACTACGACCTGACCGACAAGCTCGTTGTCCGCGGGGCTTACGCCCGGACTTACGGCAAGCCCAACCTTAACGATGTCATCCCGACCGCCACCGTCGACGAGGCCGACCTCGACGCCGACGAGATCGGGGATCCGGCGATCATCCAGGGCAACATCACGGTGCGCAACACGGGCCTCAAGCCGTGGACCGCGGACAACTACGATCTCTCCCTCGAGTATTACACGCGCAACGGCGGCATCTTCAGTGCGGGTGTTTTCGTGAAGAACATCAGCAAGTTCTTCGGCAACCAGGTGCGCATCGCCACGCTCGCCGACACCGAGGAACTCGGACTCGATCCGCGGTACGTGGGCTGGCGCATCACGAGCAAGTTCAACTCCGGTGATGCCCGCGTGACCGGCGCCGAGTTCAACGTCCGGCATTCGCTGCGCGAAATCGGTTCATGGGGTCGCTACTTCAGCGTCTTCGTGAACGGCACCAAACTCGACCTCGATGGCGACCGCGACGCGGATTTCTCCGCGTTCACGCCCGAAAGCCTCAACTGGGGCTTCAGCTTCAGCCGAAAGCCCGTCATGTTCATGGCGAAATGGAACTACCGCGGCAAACGCCGGCTCGGGGCGCTTCCCAACCTCGGGCCCGATGCCTACGCCTACGACGACCGCCGGCTCACGCTCGACCTCAACGCGGAATTCCAGCTCCACAAGTCGATCTTCCTCTACGCGGCGGCGCAGAACGTCTTCAACACGCCGTCGCTCGAGATGCGCTACGGCTCCGTGACGCCCGACTACGCGAAGGACCAGCGTTACGGATACAACGGCGTCGGCATCACCTTCGGCATCAAGGGCACGTTCTGATCGTCCGTCGCCTCCTGCGGGGAAGGGCGGCCGTGCCCCACCCTTCCCTTTTTCCCGCTCACGTTCCTGGACATTCCGCGTTTCACCGTTCCGCATGAACTCCGTTCCGACTCCCGCCTCCGGCGCCAGCCGCCGCCGCTTTCTCCAGACCGCTCTCGCTGGCGCC
>ERZ761602.2590-NODE-2590-length-27798-cov-5.253469_pt1 | contig 27798 bp, 17 predicted proteins | sample MGYA00512165_ERZ761602 | MGnify/ENA primary metagenome ERZ761602 (study PRJEB28899, sample SAMN02445085) | bioreactor sludge metagenome | biome: EBPR sludge; isolation source: Thorneside wastewater treatment plant | place: Australia: Brisbane, Thorneside...
GAGCCGATCGCGGAAACGGTCGAGGCCCACGCAGTTCTTCACCTCGTAGTCGGGGAAGACGTAGTGATCGAAGCCGTTTGGGTCGAGCTCGGTGAAGCCGACGTGCTGGAGGCCGAGCCGATCGAGCAGATGGCGGAACGAACCGCCCGGCCCGCACTCGCCGATGTAGTGGATGCCCGGATCGAAGTGGAAGTGTTTGCGCGAGAAGGGGTTCGTGTAGCCGCCGAACTGCTTGCCCGCCTCGAGCAGGAGCACCGAGCGCTTCTGCCGCGCGCAGGTCAGCGCCGCCGTCAGGCCGCCGATGCCGGAGCCCACCACGATCACGTCGAATCGTTCACTCATCGTTGCTTCCCCTTCGTCGCTCGGTTCGTCGACGCCTTCGTCCTCGCGTGAGTCTTCGTGGTCGGCGTGCTCGCCGTGCTCGCCTCGCTCGCACTGCGCTCGGTCCGCACGCGCTTCGTCGCGTCGTTCGCTGCCGTGACCACGCCCACGGTTCGTTTCCGCTTCGCGGCCGTGACCACGCGCTCGGTTCGCACGCGCGTCGTCGCGCGCTTCGTCGCGCGGGCCTCGCTCGGCAGGTGTGCGCGCACCAACGCCTCCGTCATCGCGTCGAGCGTCGCGTCCGCGCTGCGCCCCGACACCAGCTTGTTCGCGAGGTGCAGCGTCGCGACCCCGTGGATGCCGGCCCACATCGTGTGCGCGACCTCGAGCGGCTCGCCCACCATCGCGCCCGCGCGGATCGCCTCGCGCACCACGCCGTGCAGCACCGACCACGCGTCCGCGCCCGCCGCCGCCACTTCTGGGCTCTCCGTCGGGTGCGGCTGCCCCATCTCGAACACGATCCGAAACGCCGCCGGCTGCTCGCACGCGAAGTCGAAGTAGGCGCGCGCGAGCACGCGCAGCCGATCGATCGGGTCGACCGCGCTCTCGAGCCGAACCCGCAAAAAGCTCGCGAAGCGCCGGAAACACTCCGCGCGCACCGCGGTGAAGATCGCGTCCTTGTCGGCGAAGTAGCGGTAGGGCGTGGTGTGCGAGCAGCCGAGCTCCGCCGCGAGCGAGCGCAGGCTGAAGCCCTCGTAGCCCTGCTCGACGAAGAGCCGCACCGAGACGTCGCAGATCTTGCGGCGGAACTCGTCGAGCGCGTCTTCGCTGAGGGCGGGGCGGGGCACGGGTCGTTTGCCGTTCTGGAGCCGACCGCCAGGTCGAGCGACCCGCGGCAACGTGAGCGTCGCCGTCGGGCGACCGAACCGAGCAATGCTTTACGATGTAAATTAAACACCGTCAACCTTTCCCGACGAACATCGCGAGCGTGCCAGCTTGACGGCGGACCATTCCTGCGGGAGCTACCGCGCGCCGTTCGCGGACCGAGCTCGTTCTCGCCGCGCACGGCGTGCTCGAGCAGGCCCCGCCACCATTCGATGGTTCGGTCGCCTGACGGCGACGCTCACGTTGCCGCGGGTCGCTCGGCCTGGCGGCCGGCTCCGAAAACGGCAATTCCACGCGGACGAGCTCGCCGACGACTCGAGGCACACGAACCGACGCCGACAACCTCGCCAGCGCTCCTCGCAATCCAAGACGAGCGCGCTGGCGCCTTCCGTCCGACGCCAGAGCGCGCCGGATCCTCAGCAGAGAACCAGCGTGGAAAGCACTCCGACGTACGCCATCGCCACGGGCACCCTCGCCCTCGTGCTCGCGGCGATCTTCTACTTCCGTGTCCGCTCCGCCCCCGAAGGCGGCCCCGAGATCGCCCGCATCTCGCGCTACATCCGCGAAGGCGCGATGGCGTTCCTCGCGCGTGAGTACAAGGTGCTCGCGGTCTACGCGGCCCTCGTCGCCAGCGCGCTCTTCTTCGGCTTCAAGGAGCACGGACTCGGCGGACACGCCGCGCTCTCGTTCCTCGCGGGCGCGTTCCTCTCGCTGCTCGCCGGCTTCTTCGGCATGCGCGCCGCGACCTTCGCGAACGCCCGCACCACCGAGGCCGCTCGCACCAAGGGCAAGGCCGCCGCGCTCGTGATGGCGCTCGACGGTGGCGCCGTGATGGGCCTCTGCGTCGCCGGACTCGGCCTGCTCGGCCTCGGCGTGGTCGCGCACCTCTTCGCGAGCTCCGGCGCGCACACCCTCGCGATCGTCGTGCACGCGTTCGCGGTGGGCGCCTCCTCGATCGCGCTCTTCGCGCGCATCGGCGGCGGCATCTACACGAAGGCGGCCGACGTCGGCGCGGACATCGTCGGCAAGGTCGAGGCGAACATCCCCGAGGACGACCCGCGCAACCCGGGCGTCATCGCGGACAACGTCGGCGACAACGTCGGCGACATCGCGGGCATGGGCGCGGACATCTACGAGAGCTACGTCGCGGCGATCGTCGCAGCCATCGCGCTCGGCCTGACGATGCCGGTCGCGGAGCTCCAGATCCTCGCGCCGACCATCAGCAGCGAGGCGAGCCTGCGCGCGCTCGCCGTGAGCCTGCCGATCTTGCTCGGCACGATCGGCCTCGCGGTCTCGATCGTCGGCATCCTCATCACGCGCAGCCTCTCGAAGCTCCCGCCCGCGCGTGTCCTCCGCATCGCGCTCATCGTGCCGCCCTTCCTCGCGATCGCGGCCGCGTACTTCGTGCTCCCGCGCTTCGGAATCACGAGCGCCGCGATCATCACCCTCGGCGCAGGCGCGCTCGGCGGCGGCATCGTCGGCCTCGTCACCGACTACTACACATCGATGGGCCCGGTTCACAAGATCGCGAGCTCCTCGCTCACCGGCCCCGGCACCAACGTCATCCGCGGCCTCGCGGTCGGCCTCGAGAGCTGCGCCGTCCCGCTGCTCACGCTCTGCATGGTCGGCTGGGTCGCCGATCACTATCTCGGCCTCTACGGCATCGCGCTCGCCGCGGTCGGCATGCTCGCCGGCACCGCGATCGTCATGACGGTCGACGCCTACGGACCCATCGCGGACAACGCGGGCGGCATCTCCGAGATGGCCGGCCTCGGCCCCGACGTCCGCAAGATCACCGACGAGCTCGACGCGGTCGGCAACACCACCGCCGCGGTCGGCAAGGGCTTCGCGATCGGCTCGGCCGTGCTCACGGTCGTCGCGCTCTTCGCCGCCTTCAACATGGAGGTCAACGCGAGCCGCGCGCTCCGCGGCCTCGAAGCGCTCGAGCTCAACCTCGTCGACGCGGAGGTCCTCATGGGCCTGCTCTTCGGCGCGATCCTCCCCTGCCTCGTGGGCGCGTTCACGATGACCGCGGTCGGCCGCGCGGCGGGGAGCATCGTCGAGGAGATCCGCCGTCAGTTCCGCGAGATCCCCGGCCTGCTCGAAGGCAAGGAGGGCGCGGAGCCGCAGCCCGCGCGCATCGTCGACATCGCGACCTCGGCCGCGATCCGCGAGATGGTCGCGCCGGGTGCGATCGCGATCGTGGCGCCGGTGCTGCTCGGCTTCTTCTTCGGCGCGAAGGTGCTCGCGGGCGCGCTCGCGGGCGCGCTCGTGGTCGGCGCGACGCTCTCGCTGCTCATGGCGAACGCGGGCGGCGCCTGGGACAACTCGAAGAAGCACATCGAGAAGGGCGGCCTCGCCGGTCATCCGAAGGGCTCGGACGCGCACAAGGCGGCCGTCGTGGGCGACACCGTCGGCGATCCCTTCAAGGACACCGCGGGCCCCGGCGTGTCGATCCTCATCAAGGTGATGGCGGTCGTCTCGCTGCTGATCGCGCCGATGCTCACCTGAAGCACGACGGAGCTCCCAGCGTCGACACGAGCTCGGGGATCCACGGATCCTCGGGCTCGTTCGTTCGGTCCGCTCGCGTCGTCTCGCTCGCGTCGCGAACTGCGCGCTCAGACCTTCGCGCGCAGCTCTTCGTAGCTCCGCCCCGGCTCCGGCGTGAGCCCCATCGGGAGCCCACACGCCATCCAGCCGGGCTCGATCGCCTTGCCGAACGCGTCGCGTGCGCCGCCCCAGCCCGCGAGCTGATCGCGCACGTCCGTGAAGCCCGCTGCGGCGAGTGCTTCGGCGGCGGCCAGACTCCGACCTCCGGCTTGGCAGCCGACGATCAGCTTCGTGTCTTTCGCGAAGCACGCCGTCATCACCGCGAGGAAGTCCGGGTTCGGCACCAGGCCCGTCGCGCCGCGGTGCTGCCACGGCACGTTGTACGCGCCCTCCGGGTGCCCGGCCTCGAACTCCGGCACCGAGCGCACGTCGACGTAGACGAAGCCCTCGTCCTCCAGGAGCACGAGCGCTTGTTCGGGGGTGATCCGTTCGACCGTCATCGCGCCGGTCCTACGGCGCGAGCCGAGCCCGCGCCAGTGTAGACGCCCTCGAACGGCGCGGACCTCGCTCGAATCGTTCGCTCGAATCGTTCGAGCGAATCGTTCGAGCGAATCGTTCGAGCGACGATCGATCCGAGCGACGATCGATCCGGGCGAATCCGATCAGGGCGCGCGCCCGAGCAGCTCGCAGGCGGTGTACCAACGGTTGTTCGTCGGGCTCGCGACGCAGGTTCCGCAGTTGGCGTTGAAGCACAAGCCGTTGTGACCCTCGGTCCACCCGTCCCACTCGATGAGCACGGGCAGCGTCCCGTTGCTTCCGGCGATCACGGTGCCGAGGTGTCCCTGGCGGATCCCACGCGCGCTCGATGGCGAGTCGAAGAGCGCGACGACTCGATCGCCCGGCGAGAACTGTCCTCCGCATCCGCAGGTCAGACGATTCGACGTCAGCTCGGAACACTGGACGTACCAGCTGTCGCTGATGCGCGAGGTCGTGCACGCGCCGCAGGTCGAGGCTCCGCAGTTGCCGGTGTGCCCGCCGGTCCAGCCCGACCAGCGCACCAGGAGCGGCGGCGAGCCACCTCCCGAGATCGCGCGTCCGTTCGTGCCTGCGGCCAAGCCCCTCGCACCCGATGGGCTCGCGACGGCGGCCTGCACCGACTCACCCACCGCGAAGGTGCCCGAGCACGCGCAGCCGATGAGCTCGCCGCAGATCGCGGGCGCTCCCACCCAAGCGCCGCTCGCCGAACAGACCGCGCGGTTTCCACCGAGCAACCGTCGGCCGCGTCCGCACGTGTACGTCGCGACGCTGCCCTCGGTGGTGCCCATCGTCGTGCTCACCGTCGCGCCCGTCGCAGGCGGCGGCGGTCCGCAGTCGGCCATCTCGAGCGTGCACGAGGGCGTCACGCCGCTCCACGTCCCGTTCGCCTGACACTCGCGCATGTTCGAGCCGACGAGCTCGTAGCCGTCGTTGCACGAGTAGACCGCGAGCGAGCCGAAGGTCGTCGACGCCGCGCCGACGTTGCCGTTCGCGGGCGCCATGAGCGGTCCGCAGTCGACGGGCCCGCACACCGGCGCGCGGCCGCTCCAGCTTCCGGTCGAGAGGCAGGTGCGCGTCGTCGGATCGTCGGTGCGCCAACCTTCGTTGCACGCGTAGGTCGCGGTGCCGCCGAGGGTGGTGCGGTCGGTCATGACCGTGCCCTCGGTGGGAGCCGGCAACGAGCCGCAGTCGACGAGCATGCAGGTCGGCGCCGCGCCAGACCACGCGCCGCTCATCTGGCACGTGCGCGTGGTGTCACCGACCAGCAGGTAGCCCGTGTTGCACGCGTACGTCGCGGTCGCGCTGAAGCCGGTCGACGGCGCGTCGACGCTGCCGTTCGTCGGAGCGCTCAAGGCGCCGCAGTCGACCGACGAGCAGAAGGGCTCGGTGCCGCTCCAGGTTCCGTCCGCTTGGCAGGTGCGCTCGGCGTCGCCGACGATCGTGAAGCCCGTGTCGCATTCGTAGGTCGCCGTCGCGCCGAAGGTCGTCGCGTCGACCGCGAGCGATCCGTTCTCCGGGGTGTCGAGCCCGCCGCAGTCGACGGGCAGGCACTCGGTGGTCCCTTCGCCCTCGAAGCCGTCCGCACACGTGCACGTCACGCCGGCGTCGCCGTCCGCGCACACCGCGTTCTCCACGCAGCGGCTCGCGGACGCGTCGCAGTCGCAGCCGTCGGCGACGCCGTCTCCATCGTCGTCGAGAGTGTCGTCCTCGCCTGCGCAACGATCGCAGGCGTCCGGCACCCCGTCGGCGTCCGCGTCCTGATCGTCGGGCCCGTTGATGCAGACGTCGTCCTCGTCGCAGACCCCATCGCCATCCGAGTCCACGCAGCCACCGTCGGGCTCACCCGCGTCGGTCGGGCCGGAGTCCGGTGTGCTCGCGTCGTCGCCGCCCGCGTCGGCCGGCGGGCCCGAGTCCACCTCGACCATGCCGTCGTCATCACCACACGCCGCGAACGAGCCGACGATCGTCAGCAAGACAAGGATGCGCGCCCTCATCGATCCCTCCCGTGCGCGTCGAGCCCGGCGCGCGGGTGGAGGATAGCCCCCCACACGCACCCGCGTCACTTCGCGCTGTCGGGGATGGGCGACGGGGATCGTTGCAGGTGGACGTCTTCGCCGCTCACGTCCGCGACGAGGTCGACTCCACGAACACGTCGCCGACGACGTCCGCGAGCACGTCCCGCAACCGTCCCCTGGACTCACCCCCCAAAAAGGCCGCCGGGAACGGGGGTGAATCCCGTTCCCGGCGATGGTGGTGGTGGTGGTGGTGGTGGACGAAAGGGAGGATGGACGCGAGCCGTCAGGGGGGCGGCTCGCTGGGATGCGGTCTCAACGACAGATGCCGTCGATGCATTCCTCGCCGCCGCTGCAATCGGCGGACGTGGAGCAATCGCTCGTCACCTCGTTGGTCGTCGCGCAGTAGCCCTCGAAGCAGATCGAGAAGGCCACGTCGATGCGCGCACACTCGGGGCTGGTCTCGCAGGGCGAGCGGCACACACCGGCCACGCAGGCGAAGCGGCAGTCCGCGTCGCTGGTGCAGAAGGGGCGCGGGCGGTCGTCCACGCGGCAGATGCCGTCATCGCAGTAGCGGCCTTCGCCGCAGCCCGCGTCGTTGGTGCAGCCGTCGACGCAGCTCGAGTCGATGCAGATGCGGCCGGTGCCGCACTCCGCGTCGTTCTCACACTCGCCCGTGACGGGCGGGATGTCGCGGCAGAGGCCGTCCTCGCAGGTCTGACCGGTCGGGCACGGCGCCTCGGCGCTGCACGCGGCGGTGCAGCGACCGTCGATGCACACACGACCCGCGCCGCACTCGGTGTTGAAGCGGCAGACGTCCTCGTCCGCGCGGCACTCGCCGTCGAGGCAGACGAAGCCCGCGCCACACGCCGCGTCCGACTCGCAGCTCCGGTCGTTCGGGACACACATCCCGTCGCGGCAGAGCAGGTCGTCGCCGCAATCCGCGTTGCGGGTGCAGGTGCCGGGGTTCGGCTCGGGGGTGGGCTCGGTCGGACCGACGCAGAGCCCTTCTTCGCAGACCGTCCCGTCGGGGCAGTCACCGTCGCGCTCGCACTGCGCCACGCAGCCGAGGTCGGTGCAGAGGGTGCCCTCGGGGCATTCGAAATCGCCGCGACAATCCGGACGGGGCGGTGGGTCGACGTTTCGACAGCCGAGGCCGTCGCAGTAGTAGCAGCCGGTGTCGTCGCAGTAGTAGCGGTCGGACGAGCACGCCGGGCTGATGGCGAGGGCCAAGGCGGCGAGGGCGAAGCTCAAGGTGGCGTGGCGCATGTCGGTCCTCGGGTTCGAGCTGACGCGGAGGCGTCGGAGCTGCGGCCCTCATGTTCCACGATCCGTGCCACGCCGAGAAGGAAGCGACACCGGACGACGCCGCGCTCGTGGATCCGCGACGATCCCGTGGATCCGCGGGAGGATCGTGGAGCGCTTCCGCTCGCCCGACCTTTTCGGGAGGTTCGCGCGACCCTCGGGCCTCGCGCAGCGCGGTCACGGATCGTGAAGGGGGGTTCACGAGGGCGTGCGCGCGCTCGGTGGGCCTCGAAGCGAGCGCACGCCGCGAGGACGCGCGACCCGGGCGCCTGCTATGGTCGCCGCCGTGCGCCTCTGGGTCGTGATGTGGCTGGTCTCGGGATGCGCCGCGCAGGCGGTCGACGCCGGGCCAGAGGTCGCGATCGCGCGTTGGGCAGACGCTCTCGAGCGACGGGACGCGGAAGCCGTGCATGCGCTGCTCGACGACGAGACGCGTCGGGCACGCACGGTCGAGGACGTGCGCGAGCGGCTCGAAGCGAACCCGGCCGAGGTCGAGGAGCACGTCGCTGCCGTGCGCACGACCGAGCCGCGCGCGCGAGCGGTGGTGCGGCTCACGGACGACGAGCGGGTGACCCTGCACCGCGAGGAGGGTCATTGGCGCGTGTCGGGCGCGCTGCTCGGGGTGCCGACCCCGACCACGCCCGAGGACGCAGTGCGGGCCTTGCGACGTGCGCTCCAGCATCCCGCGCTCGAAGGCGTACTGGCGGTGCTCGCGCGGCGTCCGCGCGCGGGGATCGTCGCGGAGGTCGAACGATTCCTCGAGGACACGACGGACGAGCTCGCGTGGCGCACGGAGCTCGCGGGGAACGACGCGACGGTGCGGACCGCGGGCGGCTGGACGATCCGACTCGTGCGCGAATCGGGGGAGTGGCGCGTGGCGGACGTGGTCGCGAGCACCCCATGAGCGTTCGTCCAGGGTCCTCGGGTCCTCCGCGGTCGTGCGCGTAACGCGGAAGCAACGGCGCTCGACCGAAGTTCCACGTGTCTCCTCCGCTTCTACGGGCCGCTCGCGCTACCGTGGGGCGACTCTTCCGCGGCGCCGTCCTTCGAGGTGCCCGCACAAGGTGGCTCGTGTGCGTCCACTGGTTCTTCTCCTCGCGTTCGTGATCGCGTGTGCCCCGGACGAAGCCGCGCCGGAGCCCGCGCCGCGGCTCGTGCGCACGGAGGTCGTCGCGCGTGGTCCCGCGATCGATCGCGTGGTGCTGCTCGGCGACGTCGAAGGTGAGCTCGACGTGCGGGTGGTCGCGGAGCTGCCCGAGCGAATCCGCGAGCTGCACGTGCGCGAAGGCGAGGCGGTGCTCGAAGGCGCGCCGATCGCGACGCTGGAGGCGGCGATGCCGGCGGCGGACGTCGCGCAGGCCGATGCGGCGCTGCTCTCCGCGGAGGCGGCGCGCGATCGGCTGCGCGTGGACCTCGCGCGCACCGCGCCGCTCGTCGAGCGAAGCGCCTTGCCGCGTGCGCAGCTCGAAGCGCTCGAGGCGCAGCTCCGGAGCGCGGACGCGCAGGTCGCGCAGCTCCAGGCGGGACGTCGCGTCGCTACGCTCCGGCGCGGTCGAACGGTGGTGCGCGCGCCCGCCACTGGGATCGTGGCGGAGCTCGGGGTGGAGGTCGGCGATCTCGTCTCGCCGCAGCTCCCGATCGCGCGTGTGGTGCAGATGGATCGCGTGAAGGTCGCGCTGCGCGTCGTCGAGCAGGACTTCGTGCGGCTCGCGGAGGGCATGCGCGTGCGCGTGCAGCCGACCGCGCTGCCGGGCGTGACCCGTGAGGGCGTGCTCGTGCGACGGAGCGCGGTGCTCGATCGGCTCTCGCGCACGGGGCTCGTGGAGATCGCGGTGGAGAACGCGGACCACGTGCTGCGGCCGGGCATGGTCGCGGAGGTCGCGATCGAGCTCGAGCGCCGCGAGGACGTGGTGCTGGTTCCGTCGCGCGCGGTGCTGATGACGACGCGCACCTCGCGCGAGCGCGTCGCGCACGTGTACGTGGAGCGTGAAGGCAGCGTGCACCGCCAGGAGGTCGAGCTCGGGCGTCGCTATCCGGGCGCGGCCGAAGAAGAGTCGCGCGTGGAGATCGTGCGTGGGCTCGAAGGCGGCGAGTCGGTGGTGATCGAAGGACAGCACGTGCTGCGCGACGGCGCGCGCGTGCGGGTCGCGGAGGCGGTCGCGAACGTCGGAACCGAGCGTGGACTTCGGCCGGAAGACGATCGAGCCGAGAGCGAGCGAGCCGACGGTGTTCAACCCGAGAGCGGGCGCGGCGGATGAACGACGATCCCGAGCGTGGCCTCGCGGCGTTCGCGGTGCGTCGTGGCGTGACGACCGCGATGCTCGTCCTCGCGCTGATGGGCTTCGGCGCGTACGCGCTCTCCGGCTTGCCGGTGAATCGGTTGCCGGAGGTCGAGCTGCCGGTCGTCGCGGTGGTGACGACCTACGACGGCGCGAGCCCGGAGGACATCGAGACGCTGGTGACCGAGCCGATCGAACGCGCGGTCGCGAGCGTGTCGAACGTGGAGACGCTGCGCAGTCAGTCGCGGCAGGGCGCGAGCATCGTGCTCCTGGGGTTCACCTGGGGCACCGACATGAGCGAGGCGGAGACCGAGGTCCGCAAGAACCTCGACATCTTCACCAACGAGCTCCTGCCGGGCGACGCGACGAAGCCGCTGACCTTCGCGTTCGATCCGAGCCTCGCGCCGGTGGTGTTCTTGTCGATCGAAGGCGCGCTCGACGGTCACCAGCTCCGGCGCATCGCGCAGGAGCGCGTGCAGCCGTTCTTGTCGCGGCTCGACGGCGTCGCGGCGGCGGAGGTCGTGGGCGGGCTCGATCGGCAGATCCAGGTGTTGCTGCGACCGCGGCAGCTCCAAGCGCTCGGCGTGGCGCCCGCGCAGGTGGTCGACGCGCTGCGCGCCGCAAACGTGGTGGTCCCGAGCGGCAACCTCGACGACGGAGTGCAGGCGCTCAACCTGCAGCCGACGGGGCTCGTCACGAACCTGCGGCAGATCGAGAACACCGTGGTCGCGGTGCGCGGAGGCCGCACGGTGCTGGTGCGCGACGTCGCGGAGGTGGTCGACGGCTTCGAGGACGAGACGCACGTCGTGACCGCGAACGGGCAGAACGCGGTGTTGCTCCTCGTGCGCAAACAATCGGACGCCAACACCGTGCAGACCGCACGCACGATCGCGGCCGCGCTGCCGGAGCTCTCGGAGACGCTGCCCGAGGGCGTGACGCTCACGCGGCTCTTCGACGAGAGCGACTCCGTGATGCGCGCCGTCACGAACCTCGGCATCACCGCGCTCCAAGCGTTCCTGCTCACGGGGCTCGTGCTGCTCTTCTTCTTGCGGAGCTGGCGCACCTCGCTGGTGGCGGTCGTCGCGGTGCCGACGTCGCTGCTCGTGAGCTTCTCGATCCTCTCGTGGCTGAACGTCACGCTGAACCTCATCAGCATGGCGGGGCTCGCGCTCGCGATCGGCATGTTGGTCGACAACGGGATCGTGGTGCTCGAAGCGGCCTTCCAGGAGCTCGAGCGTGGCGCGTCGGCGCGCATGGCCGCGCTGCGAGGCGCGAAGGAGATGACGCTCCCGCTCTTCGCCTCGACGCTCACGACCGTTGTCGTGTTCGTGCCGATCCTCTTGGTCGAAGGCATCGCCGGCGAGCTCTTCCGCGACCTCGTACTCGCGATCACGATCACGCTGCTCGCGTCGTTGGTGGTTGCTATCACGGCGGTGCCGTTGCTCGTGAGCCGTGCGCTCGGCGGCGAGGTGGTGCGCGCGCGGGCCCGCAAGGAGCGGTGGATCGATCGCCTGCCGCTGCGCTACGAGGGCGCGCTCTCCTGGGCGCTGGCGCGACCGGGGCGCGTGCTCGGGGTCTCCGCGCTGCTCTTCGTGGGCTCGCTCGCGCTGGTGCCGATCCTCGGGCGCGACTTCCTCCCGAAGTCGGACGTGGGCGAGATCCGGCTCGAGATCACGGCCGCGCCGGGAACGAGCGTCGGGCGCATGCGCGAGATGGTCGCCGAGGTGGAGGACGTGCTCCACGACGCGGTGCCGGAGGCCACGGTGATCACGGCGGACTACGGCGCGTCGGAGGGCTTCGCGGCGCTCTTCGGAGCGACCGCGAACCGCGGCACGATGCGCATCAAGCTGCCGCCGATCGCGGAGCGCGCGCGGCATCAGAAGGAGATCGAGGAGGTCGTGGCGTCGCGCCTGCGTGAAGAGATTGCGGGGCTCGACGTGCGCATCCAGGGCTTCTCGCTCTCGGGCAGCAGCGGCGACGTCTCGGTGAAGCTCTTCGACGACGACCTCGACGAGCTCCGCGTCTGGGGCGAGCGCCTCCGCGACGAGCTCGGGGCACTGGAGGGCGTGCGCGAGGCGCGCTTCTCGATGATGCAGGGCAGCCCGCAGCTCGCGCTCGACTACGACCGCGAGCGGATGCGTCTGCTCGGGATCTCACCCGCGCAAGTCGCGAGTGCGGTGGCGATCTTCTATCAGGGAGAGACCGCGACCTTCTATCGTGAAGACGGCGACGAACATCTGGTTCGGGTCCGCATGCCGCGCGAGCTCCGTGGCGATCTCGATCTCTTGCGCTACTTGCCCATCCCCTTGCCGCAACCGGAGGGCGCGGGTGCCTTTGCGGGCGTGAGCGAGGCGGCGACGTTCCTTCCGCTCTCCGCGGTGGCCACCGTGCGCGATCGGCTCGGTCCGACCGACATCGAGCGCGAGGCGCAGCGGCGCTACGCGACCGTGGATCTGGCGGTGGGCGGGAGCGATCTCGGCAGCGTGGTCTCGCGGGTCGAAGCGCACCTGCGCTCGGTTCCGAAGCCCGACTCGTTGCGCACCGAGATCGGCGGTTCTGCGGAAGACTTGAAGAAGGGTTTCGAATCGATCGCGTATGCGTTCCTGGCCGCGATCCTGCTCGTCTACATGGTGATGGCGTCGCAGTTCGAGTCGCTGCTCGAGCCCTTCGTCATCATGTTCACGGTGCCGCTCGCGAGCGTCGGGGTGATGCTCGCGCTCCTGGTCACGGGCACCTCGCTGCAGATCACGGCGCTCGTCGGCGTGATCTTGTTGGCGGGCGTCGTGGTCAACAACGGCATCGTCCTCGTCGACGTCCTCAAGCGACGGCGCGAGGAGGGTCGCGGCCTCGAAGAAGCCGCGCTCGAAGCCGCGCGCACGCGTCTGCGCCCGATCTTGATGACCTCGCTGACGACCATCCTCGGCATGGTCCCGCTCGCGCTCGGCTACGGCGACGGCGCGGAGACCTGGGCCCCGATGGCCCGCGCGATCATCGGCGGCATGATGGCGAGCTCCCTGCTCACGCTCTTCGTGATCCCGACGATGTACGTGGGGCTGCGACGTCGTCTCGAAGCGCGCGCATCGCGGCGGGCGCGGCGGGCGGAGGTGAGCGGAGCGGTCGACGCGGCGGAGTGACGTCGCGCCGTCACGCGCGTTGACGTTCCGGCGCGCTGCGACCACGTTCGGCCCCGTGAGCCCGAACGACTCGTCGATTCCCTACGATGCTTACGTGGTCGAGGCGCTGCGTGGCGTCGTCGCGCGCGTGATGAAGGAGACCGCCGCGCGCGGTCGGCTCGTGGGCGAGCACCACTTCTTCATCACCTTCGTCACCACGCATCCCGGCGTGCGCATCGGGCCTGCGCTGCGTGCGCAGTATCCCGAGGCGATGAAGATCGTCCTCCAACACGTCTTCGAGGATCTCGAGGCGGACGAGCGCGGCTTCGCGGTGACGCTGCGTTTCGGTGGCGTGCCCGAACGGCTCGTCGTGCCTTACGGCGCGGTGGTCGAGTTCCGCGATCCTTCGGTCGGGCTCGCGCTCGGCTTCCCGCCCGTGGTGCCGGAGCCGGAGCCGGAGCCCGAGTCGAAGCCCGTCACGAACGGCAACGTCGTGACGGTGGACTTCGGCAAGAAGAAGTAGGGCCGCCGACTCGCCGGCTCCGTCGCCGGCTGACCGTCGTCTCGCCTTCGCCTTCGCCTTGCGGTATGCACTGCGAGGGCGCGCGGGGGAGACATGAGCGCGAAGAGGCGGTGGGGGCCGCTCACGGAGCGTCAGCGTTTGATGTGGTTCGAGCACGAGCTGCATCCAGACGTTCCGTCGAGCCACATGATCGCGACCTTTCGGATCGCGGCGGAGCTCGACGAGGCGAGGCTCGCCGAGGCGTGGTCGCGCGTGGTCGCGTCGAGCGACGCGCTGCGCTCGGTCTTCGCGCGCGTGGACGGCGAGCCGCGTCGCGCGGTGCGTGACGATCTCGAAGGCACGCTCGAGCGCTTCGATCTCTCGAGCGCCCTGGACGTGGAGGGCGCGCTCACGACGTGGGTGATCGATCGCAAGCAGCGACCTTTCAGGCTCGACGTCTGCGCGTTCGACGCGGCGCTCCTGCGGCTCGGACCGCGCCAATACGTCTGGTACCTCGGGCTGCACCACCTGATCACCGACGCCGCGTCGTTCGCGCTCGTGTACCGTCGCGTGCTCGACGTCTACCTCGGCGAGCCGCTCGCCGAAGCGCCTCCATACGAGGCGTGGGTCACGGAGCGCGCCGCGCGGGAGGGCACCGCCGACCACGCCCGCGACGAAGCGTTCTGGCGCGCGCGCCTTCAGGATCCGCCGCCTCCTCTGCGCCCTTACGGTCGACCTCGCGCGCGCTCGCCGTATTTCGTGCGCCACGTCGTCTCGCTCGCGCCGCACGTGGGCGCGTTGCGGAGCGCGCTGTCGAACGTCACGGGCGCGCCGCCGACCGACGCGTCGATGGCGCTCGCCACGATGACGGTCGCGGCGGCATGGGTCGCGCGCGTGAGCGGCAACCGTCGACTCGGCCTCGGGACGCCGCTCGCAAATCGCCCCCACAAGTCGGCGCGCGAGACGATCGGCGCGTTCCTCGAGGTGGCGCCGCTCCGCGTGACGCTCGACGACGACGAGACCTTCGCTTCGCTCTTCGCCAAGCTGCGGCGCGAGCTGATCGCGATCCTGCCGAGCTCGCGTCACACGGTCTCCAATCCGTCGAGCGCGCCTGCGTTCGAGGCGATGGTGAACCACCACACCGCGTCGTTCCCCGCGCGGCTCGGTCCGACGCGCACGGAGCTGACCACCGGCGTGGTCGACGTGCCGCTCGAGCGGCGTCGCACGCCGAGCCTCTCGCGCGGGCCCGAGGCCGAGCAGGTGGTGATCACCCTGCACGACTTCGACGGCACCGGCGCGCCGACGCTGCTCGTGGACTTCCGTGAGGACCTGCTCGACGAGCGCGCGCGCGTCGACGCGGTCGGGCACCTCGAGCGCCTGCTGGAGGCGTTCGCGCAGGATCCGGACCGTCCGATCGACGCGGTGCCGCTCGTGAGCGCGGACGAGCACGTGCGCCTTTTGGCGCCTTCACGGCGGGCGTCGCCCGCGCGGGCTCACGCGTCGGGTGACGCCGCGCGCGACGTCGCGGTGCATCGTGAAGCGCACGGCGACGCGGTCGACGGGGAAGGGCTGCACGGCGACGCGGTCCTTCGCGAGACGGCGCTCGATCTCGTCTTCGAGCGCGCCGCGCGGAGCCCGGACGCGGTGGCGGTCGTGCACCGTGAGCGCGAGACGCGCTACCGCGAGCTCGTGGACGCGACGTTGCGCCTCGCGGCGCGGCTGGAGGCCGCGGGGGTCACGCCCGGCGATCGTGTCGTGGTGCGCGTCGAGCGCTCGACGCAGATGCTGGTCGCGCTGCTCGCGACGTGGCGCGTCGGCGCGGCGTACGTGCCGATCGATCCTGCGCACCCGGCGCTCCGGAGCGCGGTCGTGCTGGAGGACGCGCACGCGCGCGCGGCGATCACGCAGCGGGCGCTCGGCGCGCTCCGAGGGTTCGAAGGGGCGACGCTCTTCGTCGACGAGGAGCCTTCCGTCGACGCTCCGGACGTTCGCGCTCGCCTGCCGCGCGCGGACGACGTGGCCTACGTGCTCTTCACCTCGGGCTCCACGGGGCGGCCGAAGGGCGTCGCGATCGGACACCGCGCGTTCGCCACGTTTCTGCGCGCGATGGCGCACGAGCCCGGGCTCGGCGCCGACGATCGATTGCTCGCGATCACCACCCTCGGTTTCGACATCGCGGGCCTCGAGCTCTTCTTGCCGCTCGTGGTCGGTGCGACGGTCGAGATCGCGGATCGCGAGCTCGCGCTCGACCCGAACGCGCTGCGCGATCGGCTGCTTCGCGCGCCCACGATTACCACGCTCCAAGCGACCCCGACCACCTGGCGCATGCTGATCGAGGCGGGGCTTCCGCCGAGCTCGTTGCGCGCGCTGGTCGGCGGCGAGGCGCTTCCGCGACCGCTCGCGTCGGCGTTGCTCCCGCGCGTGCGTGACCTCTGGAACCTCTACGGCCCCACCGAGACGACCGTCTGGTCGACCGCGCATCGCGTGCGTGAGCGAGATCTCGATGCGGAGATCCCGATCGGGAGACCGATCGCCGGCACACGCGCCTACGTGCTCGATCCGCGCCGACGGCTCGTGCCCGCCGGCGTGGTGGGCGAGCTGTGGATCGGAGGTCTCGGGGTCGCGGACGGATACCTCGGGCGACCGGAGCTCACCGCGGAGCGCTTCTTCGAGGACCCATTCGTGGAGGACGGCGCGGTGGCCTCGGACGTGACCCACGACGAGCCGCGAGATGCCGACGTTACGCAGGGTACGCAGCGTCGCGCGCGCATGTACCGCACCGGCGATCTCGCGTCGCTCGATCCCGAGGGTGTCCTCCACTACCACGGCCGCCTCGATCGCCAGATCAAGCTCCGTGGTCATCGCATCGAGCCGGGCGAGGTCGAGCACGTGCTCGCGCAGCACCCGCGCGTGCGGGCTGCGGTGGTGCGGCTGCGGGAGCTGCCGAGCGGGCCGCGCCTCGAAGCCTTCGTCGAAGGGGACGTCGACCTCGCGCCGAGCGAGCTCGCGGCGTTCGCGCGCGCGCGCTTGCCCGAGTACATGGTGCCGGCGAGCGTCGGCGTGCTCGACGTCTTCCCACTCACGCCGAGCGGAAAGGTCGATCTGGCCGGGCTCCCGATCGGCGAGGACACGTCGAGCGAGCGCGCGTGGGCTCCCCCCATCGACGATCTCGAGCTCCTCCTCGGCGCGCTCTTCTCCGAGCTCCTCGGCGTCACGCAGGTCGGTCGCGACGACGACTTCTTCGCGCTTGGGGGACACTCGCTGCTCGCGCTGCAGCTCGCGCGACGCGTGCGTGAGGAGGTGGGCGCGGAGCTCGGCGTCGGGCGCGTCCTCGAAGCGCGCACGGTGGCGGCGCTCGCCGAGGTTCTGCGTCACGGGCACAGCGCGCCGCCGTCTCTGGTCCCGCTGTTTTCGCCTGTTGCACGCGGGCGAAACGAGGGGCGTGTCGACGTCGCGCCGCTCTTTTTCGTGTGTGGGATCCACCTCTATCACGAGGTCGCGCGTCACCTCGCGGACGTGCCGAGCTTCGGGCTCTTCGCGGCGATCGAGGAGGAGGTCGTCGCCGCGCTGCAGTCGGGCCGCCCGCCGCCGAAGCTGACGGTGCGCAGCATGGCAGACCGCTACGTCGAGCTGCTCGTGCGCGGACGCCGCGGGCACGAGCCCTTGCGGCTCGCGGGCAGCTCTTTCGGCGGCGTGCTCGCGTTCGAGATGGCGCGGCTGCTGCGTGCGCGCGGCGAAGAGGTCGAGCTCGTGGTGCTGCTCGACTCGATCCTGCCGAGCGCGCGTCGTCGTTCGTGGAGCGCTTGGGCGCGCGCGCGTTGGCAGGAGCTCGACCTCGCGTCGGCCGGCTCGATGGCCCGTCGTGCGGCGCGCTCGGTGAGCGAGCGGCCGCTCGGTCGAACGGTCCGACACGCCGGTCGTCGGCTCGGGCTCGCACGATCGGAAGACGTGAGGGCGCCACACGACCCTGCCGGCGAGTCCCACGACGTCGAGGTGTTGCGCGAGCGGCTCTACCTCGAAGCGATGTCGACGTGGGAGCGCGAGAGCGACGCACGATACGACGGCGACGTCCTCGTCGTTCGAGCATCGGATCGCCACGAGCACGTGAGCGATCGGGTCGCGCACGACCTCGGCTGGGGCGCGCGTGTCCGCGGTTCGATGGAGGTCGTGGAGGTGCCCGGTGACCACCTCGGCATCGTGCACGGCACCTCCGCGGCGCGCGTGGCGGAGGAGATTCGGCGCCGCCTCGCACCGGCTCGCTCGTAACGGCACGTGACGGAAAGACGAAGGCCGCCCGAAGGCGGCCTCGTTCGAGAGCGCTTCTCGATCACGCGAGCGGCGTCCTCACAAAAGCTGCGTCATCACGCGAGGAGCGGCGCGATCACGAGCGCGACGACGCTCATCAGCTTCACGAGGATGTTGAGCGAGGGACCCGCGGTGTCCTTGAAGGGATCGCCGACGGTGTCGCCGACGACCGCCGCCTTGTGGGCCTCGGAGCCCTTCGGGTGCGTGGTGCCGTCGCTCATCTTGAAGCCACCGCCCTCGAAGGACTTCTTCGCGTTGTCCCACGCGCCGCCGGCGTTCGACATGAAGATCGCCATGAGCACGCCGGAGACGGTCACGCCCGCGAGCAGACCGCCGAGCGCCTCCGCGCCCATCTTGTCGCCGAGGAGGTTGCCGCCGAAGCCGACGAGCACGGGCGAGATGATCGCGAGCGCGCCCGGCGCGACCATGCGCTTGAGCGAGGCGTTCGTGCTGATCGCGACGCAGCGCGCGGTGTCCGGCTTCGCGGTGCCCTCGAGCAGGCCCGGGATCTCGCGGAACTGACGGCGGACCTCTTCGATCATCTCCATCGCGGCGTCGCCGACGGCGCTCATCGCCATCGCGGAGAAGAGGAAGGGGAGCATGCCGCCCACGAAGAGGCCGGCCATGACGATCGGGTTCGCGATGTTGATGCCGCTGATGCCGGCGGTCTGCGCGAACGCGGCGAAGAGGGCGAGGGCGGTCATCGCGGCCGAGCCGATCGCGAAGCCCTTGCCGATGGCGGCCGTGGTGTTGCCGACGGCGTCGAGCTTGTCCGTGCGCTCGCGGACCTCGGCCTTCTGGTGGCTCATCTCCGCGATGCCGCCCGCGTTGTCCGCGATGGGGCCGTACGCGTCGACCGCGAGCTGGATGCCGGTGGTCGAGAGCATGCCGAGCGCCGCGATCGCGACGCCGTAGAGGCCGGCGACCCACGACGAGCCGATGACGCCCGCCGCGATGCAGAGGATCGGCAGCGCGGTGGAGCGCATGCCCACGCCGAGGCCGGCGATGATGTTCGTGGCGTAGCCGGTGCGCGACTGGTTCGCGATGCTGTCGACCGGCGGCTTCTCCATCGAGCAGTAGTACGAGGTGATCATGCCGACCGCGACGCCCGTCGCGAGGCCGATGACGGTCGCGAGGCCGATCTCCCACCAGAGGTACGCGTTGGTGTTGATGACCGCGCCGGTGCGGATGTCGATGTCGTGCACGCCCGCCTCGGGCCACATGAACTTCGCGATGCCGAAGGTCGCCGCGGCCATCACGCCGGCCGCGCCGAACGAGCCGGCGTCGAGCGCGAGCTGCGGGTTGCCGCCTTCCTTCACGCGCACGACGAAGGTGCCGAGGATCGAGCAGACGATGCCGGCCGCCGCGATGACGAGCGGCATGATGATCGGGCTGAGGCTCGTGCCCTGGTGGACGACGTCGAAGCTGAGCGCGAGGACCATCGCGCCGACGATCGCGCCGACGTACGACTCGAAGAGGTCGGCGCCCATGCCGGCGACGTCGCCGACGTTGTCACCGACGTTGTCCGCGATGACGGCGGGGTTGCGCGGGTCGTCCTCCGGGAGACCGGCCTCGACCTTGCCGACGAGGTCGGCACCGACGTCGGCCGCCTTGGTGTAGATGCCGCCGCCGACGCGCGCGAAGAGGGCGATCGAGCTCGCGCCCATCGAGTAGCCGGTGAGCAGGTTGATCACGAGGGCGACCTGCGAGTCGCCGGGGAAGAGGAAGGTGCTGAACAGGATGTAGAGGCCGGCGAGCCCGAAGAGGCCGAGGCCGACGACCGTCATGCCCATCACGGTGCCGCCGCTGAACGCGACGTCGAGCGCGGCGGGCAGACCGACGCGCGCGGCCGCGGTGGTGCGGACGTTCGCCTTGGTCGCGACCTTCATGCCGGCCCAGCCGGAGATCGCCGACGCGAGCGCGCCGACGATGAACGAAGCTGCGATGAGCGGGCTGCGACCTTCGCCGGTCGAGTTGGCGGCGGCGAGCAAGCCCGCGACGATGACCACGAAGATCGCGAGCACCTTGTACTCGGCCTTCAAGAAGGCCATCGCACCCTCGTGGATGAGAGCGGCGATCTCCTTCATCTTGTCGTCGCCTGCGTCCTTCTTGCCGATCGCCGTCGCTTTGATGAAGGCGAAGAGCAGAGCCAGGACGCCGGCAGCCGGCGCGGCGTAGATGAGCTGATCCATCGATGTTCCTCTCGGAGCGACGGACGAGAGGGCCCGTCGCGAAGCGTTTCTTCCGCTGCCCGCGAGCGAATCGCTCGACGGCAGTCGCGTCGGAACACGCCTCTCGAGGAGACCGGCCCCCGCGACCGGCCGGGTTCTACAGGATTCCCGGGCGGGGTCAACACAGGGGCGGTTGGCTCAGCGGTGCGCGGCGATCGCGGCCCGTGCGGCGTCGAGATCGTCGGGTCCCTGCACGTTCGCGCGCGCCACGTCGGGTGCGATGCGCTTGATCATCCCGGTGAGCGCGCTGCCTTGGCCGATCTCGACGAAGAGCGTGACGCCGTCCGCCACCATGCGCAGCACGCTCTCGTCCCAACGCACCGCGCGGCTCACCTGCCGCACCAACGCGTCGCGCGCGGCATCGCCCGTCGCCACCGGGGCGGCGTCGACGTTCACGTAGACCGGGAACGAGGGATCGCGGAACGTGGCCGCTGCGAGGTCGACCGCGAGGCGTTCTTCTGCGGGCTTCATCAGCGAGCTGTGGAAGGGCGCGCTCACGGGGAGCTTCATGGCGCGCGCCTTGTGGGTTTCCAGCGTTGCGGACGCCGCCGCGACCGCTTCGGCCTCGCCCGCGATCACGATCTGCCCCGGCGCGTTGAAGTTCACCGCCTCGACCACCCCGGGTGTCGCCGCGCAGACCTCTTCGACGAGGGCGCGCTCCGCCTTGAGGATCGCGGCCATCGCCCCCACCCCGACCGGCACCGCGTCCTGCATGTAGCCGCCGCGCTTGCGCACGAGGCGCACCGCGTCCGCGAAGTCGAGCGTTCCGGCAGCCACGTGGGCGGCGTACTCGCCGAGGCTGTGGCCGGCCGCGACGTCGCAGCGCACGTCGAGGGCGCGCAGAAGGGCGATCGAGGTGGTCACGAGCGCGGGCTGGGTGTTCGCGGTGAGCGTGAGCTCCGACTCCGGGCCCTCGAAGCAGAGGGTGGAGATCGAGGAGCCGAGGGCCTCGTCGGCCGCCTCGAAGACCGAACGCGCCACGTCGAACGCGTCGTGCACGGCCTTGCCCATGCCGACCTTCTGGCTGCCCTGACCCGGAAACACGAACGCGACCTTGCCCATGACGTTCTCCCCACCGAGCCTCCGTTCGGTTCGGCGTGGCGGCTCCCTATCGGGAGTCGCCGGAGTTCGCAAGCGCGCGCCCTCCCTCGCGGAGCCGCGCACCCTGGTGCGAAGCCACCACGTCCGGCGTTTGCCGGATTCGCACCGAAGCGCGCAGCGAAACTGGCCCCGTTCGCGGACGTTGCGATACGCTCGGCGGCCCGTGACGCGAGCCCGCATCGACATCGGCCCGGATGGGCACGTACGCCCCAGCGACGACGCGCGCGATCGCCTCAAGCGTCGCTACGGCGCCTACGAGCTCGCGCTCGATCTGCCGGGCGTGGTCGTCCTGCGCGGCGAGAGCCACGCGCGCCTGCAGATGGCGGGCGAGATCCTCAACCGCATGTCGGTCATGGAGATCATCAACATCGTCGCGACCTCGAATTGGCGCGGCGATCTGCACATCGTGTCGCCCGAAGCGACGCGGGTGCTGATCTTCGATCAAGGCGCGCTCAAGGGCGCGCGCAGCGACGCCCCGGTCGATCGGCTCGGCGAGGTGCTCTTCCGTGGTGGCTTCCTCGATCGCGACAAGCTCAAGAGCCTCGTGAGCGCGACGGGCGAGAAGCGGCTCGGCGAGCTGGCGGTGGAGCGCGGCTACCTCGACGCCGCGCAGCTCTACCAGGCGCTGCAGCGACAGGCGGAGGAGACGTTCTTCAACGCGCTGCTGATGGCGGAAGGCTTCTACGCGTTCCTCGTCGACGACGAGGACGAAGACCCGGCGAGCACCACGGTACACCTCTCGGTGCAGGGGCTGCTCATGGAGGGCGTGCAGCGCATCGACGAGATGGCGCTCTTCCGGGAGCGCATCCCGTCGAGCGCGCTCTGCCCCAAACGCATCGCGGACGCGGCGCCGCCCAAGAAGCTCGACGACGCGTCGCTGCGCGTGCTCGAGCACTGCGACGGCGACACCTCGATCGACGATCTCGGACGCCGCACCGGGCTCGGCGAGTTCGGCGTGACCAAGGCCGTCTACCAGCTCCTGCAACAGAAGCTGGTCGCGCTCCAAGCGGCGCGCCGCGTCGATCCCACGCGAGTGGTCGCGCTGGTCGGCCGCTTCAACGAGATCCTCCAGGACATCTTCCTCGCGGTGGCGACCTACGGCGGCCTCGATCAGACCCGCGCGACCCTCGACGCGTGGATCCAAGGCAGCGGCTACGGCCCCTACTTCGGCCCGGGCGTGGACGACTTCGGCGCGATCGACGGTGAGTTCGTGGCCAAGGCGCTCGAAGGCGTCGACATGGAGCACCCGCTCGAGGCGCTCCACCAAGCGCTCCACGAGCTCGCAGCCTTCGCGCTCTTCAGCGCGACCACGGCGCTGCCGCGCGATCAGGAGCTCTCGCTCGCGCGCGACGTGAACGCGCGGCTCAAGGCGATCCGGATCGAGTGACGCGTTCGCAACCTCGCGAAGCCCATCGGGCTATGCTCCCGACCGATGGACGCGTCGTCGATCGAAGTGAAGACGTACCGGAGCGTCACCGAGCTGCGCTTCGAGCTGCGCGACGGTGAGCGGCGCGCGACGTGGATCTACGATCCGCGCGAGACCGGGATCTTCTTCGTGATGGGGCCACCGCGGTGGGACGACGGAACGCCGATGGAGCGGGCCGTGGCCGACGCGCTGCAAGCGAGGGTCGCGGGCAAGCGCGAAGCGGTGGTCGAGCACGATCCCGAGCTCGGCGCGTACGTGCTGCGGCGGTACGCGTCCGATCCGGGACGCACGTTCCTGCGGGTCTGGGCGTCGCATCACCCCATCGGGCGCGAGGTCGGATCGGGGCACGTCGATTGGTTGTGTCCGGGGCGCACCGCGCGGATCGATGTGGAGCTTCGTGCTCGACTCGACGGGTCGGGAGCGATCGTCGCCGGCCCGTTGCGGCTTCGGCTTCTCACGGATACGGCGCGCTGGCTCCAGGACGGCAACGCGCTGTCGACGAGCGAGCTCGACGCGCTCCGAGCGCGCTTGCGGGGCGTCACGCACTCCGAGCTCCTGTTCACCTCGGTGTACTTCGAGCTGGAGCCGTGACCTCGCTCGCGGCCTCGTCGGGGTCGGTTTGACCGCGCCGTGCGCGACACGCGGCCGCGGTCCAGCGTCGAAAGGCGCGGACGAAGGTCGACGCCGACTCGTAGCCGAGCGACTCCGCGACGTCCGCGAGGCGATGCCCTTCGAGGAGCTGACGTCGCGCGCACCTCGTCCTCGACGGGCGATCCGTCGAGGACGGGTTTGCGGCTCGCGTTCAGGGAACCACGATCTCGAAGACCGACGTGGTGCCGCTGATCTCGTTGCCGACGATCAGGAGCGGGGTGCCGTTCGGGCTGTCGGTCGCCGACACGAACGTGATGCTCTCGGGACCGAGGTCGCCCGCTTCGTCGAGCTCGTCGGGGAGCTCCGCGGAGAAGTTACGCGGGTTGACGTACTGCACGAAGCGCGGGCTCTCGGGGTGAGAGACGTCGTAGACCATGATTCCGCCGAGGCGCTCGAGGCCGATGAATGCGTAGGTCACACCCTCGATCGTTCCGACGGTGACGGCCTCGGGTTCGGGGCCCTTGTCGTCCGAGCGCGGCTCGCCACCGTTCTCGTCATTGTTCGAATTGAAGTCGCGACCGAAGCGACGCGCGGCGAGCACCTCGAAGTCGTGGCCGCTGTCGAAGACGAGTCGGCCCGTGCGGCCGTCCCAGATCGAGAAGGAGCGCGCGCCGAACGCGTGCAGCTCGTCGAAGTCGCCGTCGCCGTCGAGGTCGCCGCTCGCGGTGGACACGTTGAGTCGACCGAGCGCGGCGTTGTTCTGCAGGGCTGCCGCGTCCGGGAACGCAGTGGGATCCAACGTGAGCGAGCCGACGCGGCGCGCCTCGACGAAGCCATCGTATTCGCGTGCATCGCCTTCGTTCGCCGTGACGAGGTAGGGAGCGCCGCCCGCCACGTAGGTCGCGATCGTGTCCGGCATGTACATGCCCCAGACCGGCCAGTTTCGGATGCGCACCGCGCCGTCGCGATCGCTCGGGTCCAACTCGTTTCCGGGCAGCAGATGGTCCTTCACTCCGAGCGGGATCACGTCGCGGACCACGGGCGGCGTCGCCGTGAGATCGACGACCGCGAGCGCGTTGTTCTCCTGCAGCGTGACCCACGCGGTCGAGCCATCGGTCGCGACGTACTCCGGCTCCAGATCCTGCGAGACGCTCGCGTTCGGGCCGAAGATGCGCACGCCCGCCTCACGCAACGCGTCGGCGTCGTCGTCGAACGCGGCGAAGCCGACGTCGATCACCGTGGGCGTCGCGAAGCCGCCGCTCACGTCGATCACCGAGATCGAGCCGACCGGATCGATCGAGTAGTCGTCGTTGGGCTCGCCTTCGTTGGCGACGAGCACGCGGTTGCCGTCCGGCGTGAAGGTCAGCATGTCGGGCAGCGCGCCGACCGAGACCGCGCCGAGGCGCATCAGATCCGAGGTGCCGTAGAACGCGACCACGCCGGGGCTCGTCTTGGGGTCTGCCTCGATCGCGACCGCGAGGGTGCCGCGCGCGACGGACACGCTGTTGGCGGCGCCGAGGGTGCGACCGGGGAACGCGTCAGCGAGCTCGATCGTGTCGACGAGGGTCGGCGTGGACGGCGTCGAGAGATCGAGCACGTCGACCGTGGCGGCCGACGCGTTCACCACGAATGCGCGATCGGTGCTCGGATCGAACGCGACGATCTCCGCCGCGCTCTCGTCGAAGATCCCGCTCGAGTAGCGGCCGACGTGGCGAAGGAAGATGCCGGCCGCGAGGGGCGCGCCGTCCTCGCCGTCGGCGCCGTCCGTTCCGTTCGCGCCGTCGTCACCGTCGTCGCCATCGTCTCCGTCGGTTCCGTCGCGACCGTCCATGCCGTCGACGCCGTCCATTCCGTCGACGCCGTCCATGCCGTCGGCGCCTACGGGGCCACGGTCGCCCGTGCAGGCCGCGAACGCGAGCACGAGGGCTCCCACCTTCTTCCAGGTCGTCATCGTTCCTCCTCGATCGGCGCGCGGCGTGTCGAACGTGCGCTCGATGCGGCGCGGCGCGTTGCGCTGCGGGAGGTAGCGGAGCGAACGCGACGCCGAGGTGACGCGTTCGTCGCGAGGTCGGATCGCGCGACGCGTGGGTTGCGCTCGCGTGACGGTCCCTCGACGCGCGTGACGACGGCGAGACTTCTTGGTCGAGTCGGCGGGGTCAGCCGCCGACTTCTTGGTCGAGTCGGCGGGGTCAGCCGCCGACTTCCCTCCGGGGCGTCGCGTCCCTAGCTCTCCGCGTCATGGAGCGCTTCGACGTGGCGGTGATCGGCGCGGGCTTCGGCGGGCTCGCGTGCGCGCTCGAGCTCGCGAGCCGCGGCGCGCGCGTCGCGCTCTTCGAGCAGCTCCGTTATCCGGGCGGCTGCGCGTCGACGTTCACGCGTTTCGGTCATCGCTTCGAGAGCGGCGCCACGCTCTTCTCGGGATTCGGCGACGGCATGCTCTTCGATCGGTGGATCCGCGAGCACCGCCTCGACGTGCGCGTGGAGATCCTCGACCCCGTGATCGAGCTGCGCGCGCCGGGGCTCTCGCTCGAGGTGCCACCCGACCGCGGACGTTTCCTCGCCACGCTCGAAGCGTTGCCGGGAGCTCCCATCGAGCGGATCCGGGCCTTCTTCGACGAGCAGCGGCGCGTGGCGGACACGCTCTGGGAGCTCTTCGACGACCCGTCGATGCTCCCGCCGCTCGGTCCCCGCGCGCTCGGTCGTCACGCCGCGCGTCTGCCGCGCTACCTGCCGCTGCTGCGTCTCGTGGGCCGCCCGCTCGCGTCGGTGCTGCGACGTCACGGCCTGGAAGACTTCGCGCCGCTGCGCGTATGGCTCGACGCGGTCTGTCAGATCACGGTGCAGGCAAGCGTCGAAGAGGTCGAAGCGCCCTTCGCGCTCGGCGCGATGGACTACGCGTTCCGCGGCACCGGGCACGTGGTCGGCGGCATCGGCACGCTCGCGTGGGCGCTCGCGCGGCGTGTCGTGGAGCTCGGCGGCGTTCTCCGCACGAGCGACGAGGTGCGCGCGCTCGCACCCGAAGGGAAGGGCTGGAAGATCACGGCGCGCCGCGGCGAGGTGTACGCCGATCGCGTCGCCGTGAACCTCACGCCCCACGCGCTCCGTCGGGTGCTCGGTCGCAGCACCGGCACCCTCGACGCGCTCGCTTCGGAGGTCGAGCGCGGCTGGGGCGCGGCGATGCGCTATCTCGTGTTGGACCCGGCGAAGATCGAGCGAGATTCAGCGTTTCATCTCGAGCTCGTAGACGACGAGAAGTCTTCTTTCATCGAGGGGAACCACCTCTTCGTCTCGGTGAGCGACGCCGCCGAGGATCGGGGCCGAGGGATGCGCACCGCGACGGTCTCCACCCACGTCCCGATGCGGACGCTTCGGGAATCCTCCGACCCCGCGGCGTACCTCGACGCGATCCAAACGCGCATCACGGCGACGTTGAAAGCGCGCGCGCCGGAGATCGCATCGGCGAAGGTCCGCGATCTCACCGCGAGCCCGCGGACCTTCCAGCGCTTCACGGGTCGAGACTTCGGCTATGTCGGCGGCATCCCGCGGCGCGCGGGTCTCGCCAACTACCGCCGCCTCGGACCGACCGCGGTGCTCCCGGGGCTCTACCTCGTGGGCGACAGCGTCTTCCCGGGGCAGTCGACGCTCGCGACCGCGCTCGGAGGGCTGCGGGTCGCGGAGGTGATCGCACCGAGGCGCTCTGCGCTCGCGCTACGGACGGGGGCCGAGGCGGCGGAGTGAACGACGGCGTTGCGCGCGACGCGTCGTGCTGATGAAGTTCGGCGAGGACCGTGCCCGACCTCGCTCGCTGGGATCGACTCTCGGAGTCGCAGTGTCTCGACGTCGCTCGTGACCTCGTGGTGCCGGGCTTCGCGTTCGACCGTCTCGTGCGCAGCGCGCAAGGGGACGCCGCGCGATGGGTCGCGGTGTTTCGACATCGATCGGGCGCGGAATTCGCGCTCGTGCCGGGCGGACCCACGACCCTCGGCTACGACACCGCGCGTCCGCTCGTGTTCGACACCGAAGCGACGTCGAGCTGGGACACCTCGATGTCGGAGTTCGGTATGCCCTCGCTGCCGACCTATCTGAGCGAGGTCCTGCAGCCCGCACGACAGGTCACGATCGCGCCTTCGTTGATCGAGATCACGGCGCGCTCGATCGGCGACGCGATCGGTGAGCCCGACGACGACGACGACTCGTCCGCGCACGAGCGTGTGGTCGCCGCCCTCGCGGCCGACGGCTTGCGGCTCCTCACGGCCGACGAATGGGAGCACGCGTGCTCCGGCGGGACACGAACGTTGTGGCGCTGGGGCGACGCGTGTCCCGGCGATTGTGAGCCTTTCGGTCAGATTCCGTTCGCGGAGCTGCGGCGCCCCAACGCGTTCGGACTGGTCATCGCGCAGAACCCGTACGACTGGGAGTACATCGACGACCCGGACGAGATGCGTGGGGGTGACGGCGGCGAGGCGCTGTGCGGTGGCTACGGCGCGGTCGCCTCGTGGATCGCCTTGGCGTCGTCGTACCGCTGGCCGATGTTCGACGAAGACAGCTACCTCGAAGAGGGCTTCGTTCGTCGCGCGATCACGGTCGACTGAGATACCGTGACTTCGTGCAACCGAAAAAGTCGGATCTTGGCTTTCTCG
>ERZ761602.2591-NODE-2591-length-27796-cov-4.821600_pt1 | contig 27796 bp, 23 predicted proteins | sample MGYA00512165_ERZ761602 | MGnify/ENA primary metagenome ERZ761602 (study PRJEB28899, sample SAMN02445085) | bioreactor sludge metagenome | biome: EBPR sludge; isolation source: Thorneside wastewater treatment plant | place: Australia: Brisbane, Thorneside...
CCCCTGTTACCGGCGTGAGAGGCCGATGTCCTAACCACTAGACGATGGGGCCGAGACGCCGTCGCGACGGCCCCGAGACGGAGACGACCGAGACGACCGAGCAGCGGATGCAACTCCCGAAGGAACGCGGGTACAGACGAAGTAACTGGTGACCCCAAGGGGACTTGAACCCCTGTTACCGGCGTGAGAGGCCGATGTCCTAACCACTAGACGATGGGGCCGAGCACTCCGAGCGACGTGCGCCGGAGCGGCTCTCACACCGTTCTGGTTTACGGTGCGTTTGGTTGGGGGACTAGGATTCGAACCTAGATAGCTGGAACCAGAAACCAGAGTCCTGCCGTTAGACGATCCCCCATTGAGATCGGGACACATCACACGAAGAACCTCGAGAGAAGCTCGTGTGACGTGGATGCTGCTCGGTTTTCAAACCCGCACCGAGGATGCCCGGCGCGAGGGGTGGGAGAGGTAGCCGCTCACTCCACCGCTGTCAAGGACGGATGGTCGCGTCGATGCAGTCTCGGGTCATGCGACGGGTCACCCGGCACCGCCGACGCCGAGTGCATTCCCGACGGCTCGGAGGCGGTCGGTTTGTGGGCGTGAAGACACCGACCATGTCGATTCACGCACTTTTTCAGTCAACAACGTGCGCGACATTCACGAACGATTTCAGCAGCAGGCGCGCCAGACAGCATTTCCCGACTTGACGCATCGGCTTTGTCGGGGTCATAGAGGCGCATCGGAGGTTCGATGAGCGCGCCCAAGACCCTGCCCACGAAGACCTGGAAGTCCGAGCTCGAAGGTCGGCTACCCGAGGCGATGGCCCGTGAGATCGACGTGTTCGAAGGGCAGATCGCCCTCCGCAAGCAGGGCAAGATCGACGAGCGCCTCTTCGCGGAGACGCGCCTGCGCCGCGGCGTGTACGGGCAACGCTACGACAACGGGCTCCGGGACGACGGCACGGGGCCCAAGCCCCTCACCTTCCCGTCCGACCCGCTGACGAAGGGCCCCGACACCGTCTGGGACGCGCCGGGCATGCAGCGCATCAAGGTCCCCTACGGCAAGCTCTCGTCCGAACAATTGGAGATCCTGGCGGAGCTCGCCGAGGAGCTCAGTGACGCGATTCTCCACATCACGACGCGTCAAGACATCCAGCTCCACTTCATCCACATCGAGGATGCGCCCGACATGCACCGGCGCCTCGCCGCGGTCGGCCTGACGACGCGCGAAGCGTGCGGCAACAGCGTCCGCAACATCACCGCGTGCCAGTTCGCGGGCGTCTGCAACGACGAGAGCTTCGACGTCACGCCCTACGCAGAGGCGATGACGCGCTTCTTGCTCGGCCACCCCGACGTCCAGGAGTTCGGGCGCAAGTTCAAGATCGCGTTCAGCGGCTGCGACGATCACCCGTGCGGTCTCGTGACCTTCCACGATCTCGGCGCGGTCGCGTTCGTCGAGGACGGCAAGCGCTACTTCAAGGTCGTCGTGGGCGGCGGTCTCGGCGCGGTGCCGGTGACCGCGAAGGTGCTCGTGGACAAATGCCCCGAAGAGGAGCTGCTCCCGCTCACGCAGGCCGTCTCGCGCGTGTTCGCGCGCCTCGGCGAGAAGCAGAGCCGCGCCCGCGCGCGCGTGAAGTTCCTCGTGCAGAAGCTCGGCATCGACGAGTTCAAGCGCCTCGTCGCGGAAGAGCGCGAGGCGCTGCGCGACGATCCGCGCTGGACCGAGTACCTCGGGAACCTCGCGATCCTCGACGAGAAACCCATCCGACCGGGCGGCGCGATCCCGCAGAGTCCCTCGACGCGTTTCCGTGCGTGGGTCGAGACGAACCTCCGCCCGCAAGCGCAGCCCGGCTACTACGTCGCGACGCTCACCACGCCGCTCGGTGATCTGTCGAGCGATCAGGCCCGCGCGCTCGCGGATCTCGCGCGCCGCTACACCGGCGACGCGATGCGCCTGACGGTCGAGCAGAACCTCTGCTTCCGCTGGCTCAGCGGCACCGACGCGCTCGCGTTCTGGGAAGAGGTCGAAGCGCTCGGCCTCGGGGATCCCGGCGCCAGCACGCTCGCCGATCCCACGAGCTGCCCCGGCACCGACACCTGCAAGCTCGGCATCTCCTCGAGCCGCGGCCTGACCGCGCAGCTCCGCAAGAGCCTGCCCGTGCTGGCCGAAGATCCGGTGCTGCGCGGCCTGCGCGTGAAGACCAGCGGCTGCTTCAACAGTTGCAGTCAGCACCACGCGGCCGACATCGGTTTCCTCGGAGTGAGTCGCAACGTCGGCGGCCGAAAAGTGCCGCACTTCAACGTCGTCCTCGGCGGCCAATGGAGCCAGAACGCCAAGAGCTACGGACTCGTCGTGGGCGCGGTTCCCTCGAAGAACGCACCGAAGGCGGTGGAGCTCCTGACGCGGACCTACGCGGCCGAACGCCAAGGCGAAGAGGCCTTCCACGAGTGGATCTCGCGCATCGGCAAGGCGCGAATTCGTGCGCTCCTCGAGTCGGTGAGCAAGGCGCCTTCGTACGAAGAAGATCCCAGCTTCTACCGCGATTGTGGCAACCCGCGCGAGTACTCCACCGGCGATCTCGGCATCGGCGAGTGCGCGGGTGAGATCGTTCCGTGGGTCGAGTTCGGGCTCACGACCGCCGAACAAGAGACCTACGAAGCGCAGGATCTCCACGACGCGGGTGAGCACGCCGCCGCGGCCGCGAAGGCCTTCGCGTCGATGGTCACCGCGGCCAAGTCGCTCGTGCGTCACCTCGGTGGCCAGGTCCGCGACGACGCGGAGGACGTGGTGGCCGCGTTCGAGACGCACTTCGTGAAGACCGAGCTCTTCTTCGATCCCTTCGTGAAAGGGAAGTTCGCGGAGTTCTTCTTGCGCGCGTGGGCGCGACGCTCCTTCGAGACCGACGACCCCGAGCGTGTGCACGCGCTGCTCGACGAGGCGCGCCTCTTCCTCGAGGCCTGCCACGCCTGCTACCAGCGCGTCGGCGCCACCCCGACCCCGATCACCACGCTCGCGCCACACGCCGCGCCCGCGAGCCCCGCGGAATGAAGAGGAGCACGAAGATGAGCACCACGATCGAGCACGCGGAGCGGGTCCAGGTGAAGCTCTATGGCGAGGGCGCGAAGCTCTCGGAGGAGGCGCTGGTGCCGGTGTGGCATCGGTGGATCTCCGAGCGACGCGTGGAGGACGACACCCTGATCGACGTCGCGGACTACGGGCACGTCAAGGACGGCCCCGGGATCGCGCTGATCGGCCACGGCGCCGACTTCTTCTACGACGAAGGCGAAGGCCGCCCGGGGCTCTTGATCTTCCGCAAGCGCGCGTTCGAGGGCGACCTCCGTGCGCGCCTCGAGGACGCGTTCACCCGCGTGCTGCTCGCGAAGTCGTGGCTCGAAGCGGAGCCCGGCCTCGGCGCGCGCTTCGGCTCGGACGAGGTGCTCGTGCGGATCCTCGATCGCCTGCACGCGCCGAACGACGACGCGACCTTCGAGGCCCTCGCGCCGATCGTGCGTGAGGTCGCGGAGAAGGCCCTCGGCCACGCGGTCGAGGTGAGCCGCGCAGGCACCCCGAAGGGTCCGCTCAGCGCACGCGTTCGCCGAGCCGCGGAAGCCTGAAAAGAAGCTCAGCCGATTTCGCAAGCCGCCCTACCGGACGGCCGTGGGGGAGGGTCTGGCGACAGACCCTCAAGGAAGCTGACTCCGACTTGGACGGTCTCCGATTCCGTCTCCGTCCTGTCGTCGCCGTTCACGTCGCCGACCACGACCACGACCACGTCGACGATCACGTCAACGCCTCTCGGGACTGTGGCCGCACGAGAGACACACGCCGCTCGCCCGCGCTTCGAGCTTCGCGACGAGCGGCTGGTCCGCGGGCGGGAGGTCGTGCTCGCGGAGCTTCTCGGGCGGAACCCACGCGTGATCGGCCACCCCGAGGTGCTGGACCTCTCCCTCGCGGAGCACCGCGTCGTAGAAGAGGAGCAGCACGCTCTTGGTCGGGTACGCGTGGAACGTCACGTCGAGCAGGTCGCCGACGTCGATCACGATGCCGCACTCTTCGAGGCACTCGCGCGCGACCGCGACCTTCGGGTCCTCGCCGTCCTCGACCTTGCCGCCGGGGAACTCCCATTTGCCCGCGAGATGCGCGCCCGCGAGCCGCTGGGTGAGCAGCACCTCGGGCGCACCTTCGCGTCGAATCACCGCCGCCGCCACGAGCACCGTCATCGCGTTCGCTCCGCGCGAAGCCGACGCCCGCTCACTGCGCGGCCATCGAGAGATCGAGCCGCGCCTTCGCGAGCCGCACCGCGATGCCCGCGTCGACCACGTCGAGGCGCGCGCGCGTGAGCTCGGACTCCGCGTCGATCACGTCGGCCGTCACCGCCGCGCCCGCCGCGAGCTGCTCGCGCCGCACCCGGTAGCTCTCGTCCGCCGCCGCGAGCCCGACCACCGCCGCTTCGAACGCGAGCAACGACGATCGCAGCTCCTCGTGCGCCTGCGCGACCTCGAGCCGCACCGCGTCCTCGAGCGCGAGCATGTCGGCTTCGAGCGCGAGGATCTGCGCGCGCGCCTGCTCGATGCGCTGTCGCGCCTGGCCCATCTCGTTGGGCGACCAGCGCAGCACCACGCTCACGTCCCACGTGGTCCGGAACTCTTCCTGCTGCGGGATGATCCGGTTGTTCGGGTTCGCGATGTCGACGTTGCCCTGCAACGCGAGCTGCGGATAACGCCGCCCGAGCTCGACACGAATCGCGGACTCCCGCGCGCGCACCGCCTCGCGCATCGCGACCATCTCCGGTCGATCGCGCAGCGCGTTTCGCGTGAGCGCTTCGAGGTCTCCGTCGAGCGAGGGCAACGGCGCCGCGAAGTCCTCCGCGAGCCGCACGGGCTCACCCGGCGTGTGAAGCAACACCTGCAGCGCGCGCTCCGCGATCGCGGCCGAGCCCTGCGTGCGCGCTGCACCGACTCGGGCGCGCGCGAGCTCCGCGTCCACGCGCATGAGATCGACGCGCGCCGCCGCACCCGCGTCCACGAGCGCCGCGACCTGCGTCCGGTGCGCCGTCACCTGCTCGACCGCCTTGTTCGCGACGACGAGTCCACCGCGCGCCCGCGCGAGCGCGTAGTAGGCCTCGCTGGCGCGCAGCGCGATCGTCCGCTGCTCGACCGCGATCTGCGCGCGCTGCGCGCTCTCCGCCGCTTGCGAGGCACGGTAGCCGGGCAGGATCGTGAAGAGCAGATCCGAGATCGGATAGGTCGCGCTGATCCGGAAGGCGTAGTTGTTGAGGATGACGGGGAACGTGAAGCCGGAGTCTTCGCCCCCGAAGGCGCCGAGCAGGCCGTTCCAGAGGATCCGCGCGTTCGGATCCTCGAGGCCGTCGATGATCGGCTGCGCGAGCGACGGGTCGAGCGCGTCGCCGCCGAACGAGAAGCTCGGCTGCGTGATGCGCGAGAGGCGCGTGTAGCGGAAGCTGCCCTCGAGGATCGGGAAGAAGCCCTGCCACGCGAGCCGCGTCGCCGCTTCGGACGCGATCACCGCGCGCTCGGCGGACGCGATGGACGGCGCCGACTCGACCGCGCGCCGCACGACGTCGCGTGCGCTCAGGCCGCCGTCGTCCATCAGCTCCGCGAGCTGATCCCGCAGCGCAGCCGCGAGCTGATCGGGGGTCAGCGTGGTTTCGGTCTCGCTCGCCCGCGCCGCCTCCGTGGGGGAGACGTTCGCGCGCGCCGCCTCTTCGGGGGTCGGCGCAGCAGGGGTCGGGGTCTGCGCCTGGGCGCGAGCCGACGAAAGGACGAGAGCGAGCAGCGTGGCGAGAGAGAAGAGGTACGCGCGCATGGGGCCTCCGGCGGCCGTTTGGACCAAGCCGCGGGCGAGAGCAACTCACCCGAGGCGCCCGCCATGGTCGCAGCAGCGGCCGAAGCGTGAACGCGACGACGCCAACTCGAAGCGGAATCGTGCGCGGCGAACCGGACGAGCGCGAGCGCGGAGCCGACAAACCGCCTCCACATCCTCGAAAACGTCGACCGACTCGGGGTCTCGCGTTTGACCACCGCGGGGGTGCGCGATAGAGCGGGCGGCATGACTCAGTCGCTCAAAGTCGCCGTCGTCGGCGCGACCGGCGTGGTCGGTCGCGAGATGCTCCGCGTGCTCGAAGCGCGAAACTTCCCAGTCGGGGAGCTCGTGCCGGTGGCCTCCCCTCGCAGCGCCGGAAAGACGCTGGAGTTCCGTGGGCAGCCGGTCACGGTGCGCGCGATCGCGCCCGAGGTCTTCGAGGGCGTCGACGTCGCGCTCTTCAGCGCCGGTGGCAGCACCTCGCGCGAGTGGGCGCCGATCGCGGCCGCGAAGGGCGCGATCGTGATCGACAACTCGTCTGCGTGGCGGCGCGATCCGGAGTGCCCGCTCGTGGTGCCCGAGGTGAACGCCGCCGCCGCGAAGAACCCGAAGAAGGGCATCATCGCGAACCCGAATTGCTCGACCATCCAGATGGTCGTCGCGCTCAAGCCCCTGCACGACGCCGCGAAGATCCGGCGCATCGTGGTGTCGACCTACCAGGCGATCAGCGGCAAAGGCCACGAAGCCGTCGAAGCCTTCGAGCGTCAGCGCGCGCAGCTCGCGAAGGGTGAGCCCCTCGACGCCGCCGACCGCAAGCTCCTCGAGGGCCAGCTCGCGGGCAACGTGCTCATGCACTGGAGCCGCGACGTCGAGAGCGGCTACCAGGAAGAAGAGCTGAAGATGGTCTTCGAGACGAAGAAGATCTTCGGCGACGAGTCCATCCGCGTCTCGCCGACCACCGTGCGTGTGCCCGTGATCACCGGCCACGCGGAGTCGGTCACGGTGGAGCTCGAGCGCCCGCTCACCGGCGCGCAGGCGCGCGCGCTCCTCGAGAAGGCCGAAGGCGTGGTGGTCGTCGACGACTTCGCCAACGGCATCTACCCGACCCCGCTCGACGCGGAGGGCAAAGACCCCGTCTACGTCGGCCGCATCCGCGAGGACGTGGGCAACCCGGGCGGGATCCAGATGTGGATCGTCGCGGACAACCTCCGGAAGGGCGCGGCGACCAACGCGGTGCAGATCGCGGAGTCGCTCTTCGTGCGCTGACCTTCGGGCCCGATCGGGGGCGCTGACGTTCTGTCAGAGCTGGCGTGTGTCATGCTGACAGAACGGCCGGAAGCCTCGCCGAACGCCCCCTGGAACCGGCGGGTTTCCTTGCTTTCCCTCCTGGCTTCGATTTTGCTCAGCGGTGCCCCGATGCGTCATCTCCTCGCCCTCGCGCTCCTCGCGCTCGCGCTCCCCTCGGTCGGTCACGCGCAGCTCACCGTCGCACTCGTCTCGATCGACGGCGAAACGATGCGACCCGAACTGATCCGTGGCGTCAACGCAGCCCACTGCGAGTCGAACGCCGAGTTGGTGTTCCAGATTGGGACCACCATGATGCCGGTGCTGAACGTCGACGTGTGGCACAGCAACGGCACGGACGCGGACTGCACTTCGACGACCGACCGCTCGATGGACCCTGCGGTGCGTCGGTGCGTCAACGTCGGCACGGTGGCGACCAACCGTGGGGAATTGAGGTTCAACGTCGCCGACCTCGCGGAAACGGCGTCCTCGATGTGCGAGTCGGATCGGACCCCCTACACCTTCCTGTTCGTCGATAGCAGCACGACCGTCACCGGTGAGCTCCCTGCGGGAAGGTTTGGCTCCATCGAGGTGATCTTCGACGCGCAGCCGCCAAGCCCGCCCACAGTCACCCGCACCGAGGTCAGCGGAAGCGGCAACGTGCCGATTGGCTGGGAGCCCGTCGGGCCCGACAACAGCAACCAGCCGATGCGCTACCAAGTCTACCGGTTGGACGGCGGCTGTGGCTCCACGCCGGACGTGGATGCTGGGACGGATGCAGGGCCAATGACCATGGACGCCGGCATCGATGCCGACATGGACGACGCTGGCATGGACGACGCTGGCACGGACGACGCTGGCATGGACGACGCCGGCATGGACGACGCCGGCATGGACGACGCCGGCATGGACGACGCCGGCGGCGGGGTGGGCTCCGGCAGCGCCGCGCTGACCGCGCAAGGTTCGATCACGACTGGCAACTCCGCGAGCGTTCCTGCACCCGGTGCGTACGTGGTCCGTACGGTCGATTTCTCGAACAACGAGAGCGCCGACTCCGAGATCGTGTGCGTCACCGAGGTGCCCACGGTCGGCTTCTGCGACATCCGCGAAGGTGGCTGCCCCGACGGTTGTTCGGCGGGCTCCACGCGCGCCGGTGGCACCGCCGCCGTCCTCGTCTTCCTCGGCCTCGTCCTCGCTCGTCGTCGAAAGCTCGTATGAAGCGCCCTCTCCTCCTCGCGCTCGCGCTCCTCGGCGCGGCTCCGCTCTCCTCGTCGCTCACCGCGAACGCCGATGCGCAGTACTCCGACGAGCTGCGCGCGCGCGCGCGTCGCGAGTCGGTCGAACGGTTCGCGTTCGAGCTGAAGATCGGCACCTACCGAACCTCCGGCGACGCCGTCGACGGAGGCAATGCCGGCTACCGCTACTTCCGCGGCGACAAGGGTCCGCTCATCCAGCTCGAGCTCGACGTCTACGCCTTCCGCATCCCGTACTTCGGCTCGATCGGCGCGGGCGCGTCGTTCGGGTGGGTGCGCTACGAAGCGCGTGCGTGCCTCACCACGGATTGCGTGCCGAACTCCAACGGAGGTCGCGCGAACAACAAGGTGAAGCTCCGCGCGTTCCCGATCACGCCGATGGCGGTGCTGCGGCTCGACGTGCTCGCCCGCGATCTCGGCATCCCGCTCGTGCTCGTCGGCAAGATCGGCTTCGACATGTTCATCTACGACGTCAACGGCGCGGGGGGCGGCGGCGGAACCACGTTCGGTCTGCGCTGGGCCGCCCAGGCCGCCCTCGAGCTCGACTTCATCAACCCGCGCCGCGCGCGTGCGCTCGACGACCAGTGGGGCATCAACCACACGTACCTGCTCTTCGAGCTCTTCGGCTCGACGGCCGAGATGGCGGACCCCTTCGCGTGGACCATCGGCCTCGGCATGACGTTCTGATCGGCGTGCTCGCCGCACCGCGAGCGCGCGCACGAGCCTCCGAGCCGCACGCGTGATCGCGATGGAGAACGACGAGACGGCGCCGGCCGAGAACGAACCGGCGGAGACCGTGGACGACGCCACGGCGAACGGAGCTCCGTCGAGCGGAGCCGAAGAAGCGCGCTCGGCCGGCTTCGATCACGGCGTCCGGTTGATCGTCTCCTACGACGGCACCGACTTCGCGGGTTGGCAGAGCCAGCCCGGCCAACGCACGGTCCAGGGCGCGATCGAGGACGCGTTGCGCGCGATGGACGTGCGCCACTCGCGCGTGCGCGGCTGCTCGCGCACCGACGCGGGCGTGCACGCGCTGGGACAGGTCGTCGGCTTCGGGGTCGAGCGCGCGCTGCCGGAGCGGGCTTGGACGGTGGGCCTCAACGGACACTTGCCGGACGACGTCGTGGTCCGCGCCGCGAGCCCCTGCCCTCCGAGCTACGACCCGCGCTTCGACGCGCACCGCAAGCTCTACCGTTACCTCGTCTCGATCGGACCCACGCCCGATCCGCTGCTTCGTCGCACCGCGTGGTACGTCGGCCCGCGCCTCGCGCGGCGCGACCGAAAGCCGCGACGCCCGATCGTCGACGACTACCTCGATCTCGACGCGATGCGCGACGCCGCACGACGTCTGCTCGGAACCCACGACTTTCGGGCGTTTCGATCGCTCTCGGACGAACGCGAGATCACGATCCGCACGCTCTTCGACGTGCGCGTCCTTCCCGGCTTCGGAGGTCGCGACGACCTGCTCGCGATCGAGGTCGAGGGCGACGCGTTCCTGAAGAACATGGTGCGAATCCTCGCGGGCACGCTGGTCGACGTCGGTCGTCATCACTTCCCGCCCGAGCACGTCGACGCCTTGCTCGGTCCGGACGGGCATCGCACGAAGGGCGGACCCACCGCGCCGGCGCACGGGCTCTGCCTCGTGCACGTGACGCTCGGTCGATGGGTCGAGAGAGCATGAGCCGATTCACGATCACGCTCGCGGTCCTCGTCGCGAGCGTCGCGACGAGCCCGAGCGGCGCGCGCGCCCAAGAAGCTGCCCCTCGGGATGGCGCGAGCGTACCGAATGCGGACTCGGAGAACGCCCGCGCGGACGACGCGGACACGAACGCCGACGTGAACGCGGACGGCGCGAACGCGGACGGCGCGAACGCAGACACGAACGCGAACGACACGAGCGCGAACGACACGAGCGCCGCGAACACGAGCGCCTCGAACGGCACGAACGCCGCGATGCCCACCGACGACGCGACGCCCACGCGCGCGCCGCGCGTCGCGACGGTCCTCGTGGGGGATCCCGAGCCGGTGCGACGCGCGCGAGCCGCCGAGCTCGACGCACGTCTGGGAGGCGTCGGCCTGCGGCGCCTCGACGACCCCGCGATGCGCGCCGCGCTGCTCGGCGACGTGCACGAGGACGACGGGCTCGAGCGGTTGCACGCCGCGCGTCGCCGGCTCCTCTTCGAGGACGACCCGACGGAAGCGCTGCGCGACCTCGGGGCACGCCTTCGAGTCGACGCGCTCGTCGTCGTGCGCGCCGCCGACCCGCTCCGCCTCGCGGTCTTCGATCTCGCCGCAGGTGCGTTCTACGAGGACGAACCCACGCTCGACGACCTCGACGCTGCGGCCGCCTTCGTACGTCGCGCCGCCCGCGCCGCCGCGCGCCGCGCGAGCGCTCCCCAAGCCAGCGCACCGAGCCCCGCGGAGGCCGCCGCGGCATCGTCCGGTGCCGCCACCGGAACACCCGCCGCGACCGCGGCCGACACGCGCCGCCCCGCGCGCCGCTGGTTGAGGTCGAACTGGGCCTTCCTCGTCGCCGGTGCGCTCCTCGTGGGCGTCGTGACGGGCTTCATCGTTCGTGGGCGCCGACAAGACGACGATCCGCCGCCCATCCTGCGCTTCCGGCCCGGCCTCGAGTGACGTCCACACACCCGACGCTCGCCACGCGGGTACGTCGACGCGCCGCCACGAACCGCATCATCGACGTCGCGTCGGTTTCGACTGCGACTTCGGCTTCGGCTTCGGCTTCGTCGCCAACGGCGCACGCTCGGCCCCCGTCAACGTCGCGGCCGCGTGATCCAAGAACGCGCGCACGCGCGGCGTCGCGCGTAGCTCGGGCAGCGTGAGCAGCCAGAGGTCGCGCCCGAACTCGTTCGCGACGTCGGAGACACGCACGAGGCGAGGATCGGAATCCCCCTCGTTCGTCGGGAGAAAGTGCACCCCGAGCCCCTGCGCGACGAGGTCACGCCAGGCCGACGTCGCGACGTCGAAGCGCGCGACGATCCGCGCCCCCGGCGCGCGCTGCGCGAGCCAACCGTCGAGCCACGGGGTCCCGAGCCGAAGATCCCAGCCGAGCCACGGAAACGAGGCGAGCGGTGGGCTCTCGCCCTTCCGCGCGCCATGATCTCGCGCGATCCGCCGCGCGAGCGCGCGGCTCGCGTACACGGCGAACTCGAGGCGCCCCACGCGTCGGCCCACGAGCCCCTCTGGCGGTGAGCCCGTCAACCGCAGGGCGACGTCCGCCTCGCGTCGCACGAGCGAGACCTCACGATCACTCGCGCACACCGTGAGCTGCACGCTCGGATGCTTCGCCACGAACGAGGCGAAGAGCGCGTGGTGATGTCGAAGCAGCATCTCCATCGTCGCCACGCGCAGCTCGCCTTCGAGGCGCACGTCGCGCCCGAGCACGCGTGCTTCGAGCGCGAGCACGTCCTCTTCGAGCCGCGCCGCGACGCGGGCGACGTCGTCCCCCGCGGCCGTCGCGACGTAGCCCTCGGGCGTGCGATCGAAGAGCCGCACCCCGAGCCGCTCCTCGATCGCCCGCAGTCGACGTCCGATCGTAGTGTGCGTGCTCGCGAGCGCCTCCGCGGCCGCGCTCAGCGTGTGCGCGCGGTGCAACGCGAGCACGTAGCGCAGGTCGTCCCACTCCAGGCCGTGCGCCGTAGTCAGGTTCGTCATGCATCACCCTCGTTCCGCATCGGGTCGTTCCACATCGCGTCGTTCCGCATCGCGTCGTTCCGCATCGCGCCGCACCGCCTCGCGCCGCACCGCCTCGCGTCGTTCCGCCTCGCGTCGTTCCGCCTCGCGTCGTTCCGCCTCGCGTCGTTCCGCATCGCGTCGTTCCGCCTCGCATCGTTCCGCCTCGCGCCGCGCCGCACAGCACCGCCCCGCCCAGCTCGGAGCACGCTCAGGGTTCCACGCGGCGCCGTCTCTCACTCGATCCGTCGCTGTGCATCCGTGCACAACGATCGCACACCAACTCGCGATGCGTGCACACGAACGCACAGTCAGATTCGACTCCATGCGCGCCATCGTCCAGTACCGCTACGGCGACCTCGACCAGCTCTCGTACCGCGAAGACGTATCCCTCCCCGCCCCGCGTCGCGGCGAAGTCGCGATCGCCGTCGCCGCCGCCTCCGTGAACCCCGCCGACCGATTCCGCGTCTCGGGCATCCCACGCCTCGGCCGCCTCGCGTTCGGACTGCTTCGTCCGAAGGTTCCCGTGCTCGGCATCGACGTCGCCGGCACCGTCGTCGCGGTCGGCGAAGGCGTCACGCGTTGGAAGATCGGCGACGAGGTCTTCGGTGAGACCCTCGGCTCGTTCGCGGAGCGGGTGTGTGCTCGCGAAGATCGCGTGGCCGCGCGTCCGCGCAGCGTCTCGCTCGAAGAAGCGGCCGCCCTCCCCGTGGCGGGCATCACCGCGCTCCAGGCGATGCGCGACGCCGCGAAGGTCGCACCCGGATCGCACGTCCTCGTGAACGGAGCGGCGGGCGGCGTGGGCAGCTTCGCGATCCAGATCGCGCGCGCGCTCGGCGCGGAGGTCACCGCGGTGTGCAGCGGCCGCAACGCCGCGCTGGTGTCGTCGCTCGGCGCCACGCACGTGATCGACTACACGCGCGAAGACCTCGCGCACGCCATCGAAGCGGGCGCCACGCCCTACGACGCGATCCTCGATCTCGTCGGCACCGTCCCGCTCGCGCGCTGCCTCGCGTCGCTCTCCGAGCGCGGTGTGTACGTCTCGTCGGTCGGGCGCACCGGATGGATCTTGCGCGCCGCGCTGCGCTCGCTCGTATCTCGGAAGGTGAAGGTCCTCGTCACCACCGCGAACACCGCGAACCTCGAAGCCCTCGCGCAGCTCGTGGACGCGGGCGCGGTGCGACCGGTGATCGATCGCCGCTTCGATCTCGTGCACGTGCCCGACGCGCTGAGGTACTCGGCGACCGAGCGGACCCGGGGGAAGTCGCTGGTGATGGTCGGCGGCGCGGCGGGCTGAGGGCTACTGAGAATGCCGCGCAGAACGTGAACGTGAACGTGAACGCTTCAGCGACAATCGGCGAACCAATCGTCGCCGCTCACGTCGCCGCTCACGTCCACGACCACGTCCACGTCAACGTCGACGCAGGGTGCGCGGCCGGCTCTACCGAGCGAAGAGCTCGTTCGCCGGGATGACCCTCATCCGCTCGCGCGGGATGCCGATCCGGTAGCGCGCGACCTCCTCGTCGAGCGCGCGGACGTCGTCCGGGACCGTGGCGCCCGCGTGGCGCATCGGGGACTCGGTCTCGCTCGCGAGCTGATCCGCGAACGCGGCTGCATCGCTCGTCACGAGCGCGATCTGGAGTTGCGCGGGATCCACGTGACGTCGAAGCGCTGCGTTCACCTGCTCGACCGTGAGCTCGCGCCAGGCTGCGCGCAGGCCCTGCAGCCACGGGTCGGCGGTGTCGTAGAAACGATCGTCGACCGCGAAGCCGAGCGCGCGCGACTCGGTCTGGAGGTAGAGCGCGAAGTAGCCGTCGACGAAGGTGCGGATGCGCTCGAAGTCGGCCTGCGTCATCCCGCGCGTGATCTGCTCGCGAAAGGAGCGCACCGCGAAGCGGAGCGCGAAGTGCGCCTTCTCGCGCGGTACCGGGCGGATCCAGAACGAGAAGTACTGCTGACGACGCGCGGTGTGCGGCGCGGGGAATCGCGTCCAGCCCTCCTGCTCGAAGTGCTCCGCGTAGGCGTAGTCTCCGTAATTCAATCCACGTTTCCCACGCATCTCGCTCATCAGATAACCCGCGAACGTGCGATGCGCGCCGAGCCAGGCCGCCGCGAGCGTGAGCGCCGGATAATCCGGATGATCGCGCGTGACCTCGAGCGGTACGCCGAGCGACATCGCGACCGACTGCGCGTCCGGCTTGTCCGCGAGCCAGACGCGAGGCCCCGGCGTCGCCGGCGTCGGAAGGACTCGGCGCCCGAGGCAGCGCTCTGAGTCGAGCCCCGCGAGGTCCTCCATCACTCGCGCCGCGAGCCCCTCCGGGTACGCGCCCGCGAGCCCGACCACCGCGCGGCCTCCGCAGTGAAAACGGGCACCGAAGTCGAGCACGTCCGCGCGCGTGATCGCGTCGAGGCCGCGCTCGGTGCCGAGCTCGGGGTGACCGTAGGGGTGCCCCTCGTAGAGCATCGTGTGCAGGAGCTCCTTGCCCAGCGTCTCGTCGTCGCTGCCCCGCAGCTCGAGCGAGAGCGCGCTCTTCGCGCGCGCGAGCAGGCGCTCGAAGTCGCGTTCGTCGTAGCGGGGGCGCGTCAGCACGTCCCGGAAGATCGCGTAGAACGCGTCGACGTGATCGCGGTGGACGCGCCCCACGAAAGCCGTTTGTTCACGGCTGACGCTCGCCTCGATCGTACCCGCCATCGGATAGAGCGCGCGCACCAACTCGGCGTAGCTGCGATCGCCCGCGCCACCTTCGACGCGGAGCCGCGCCGCGAGCCGCGCGAGGCCCTCTTTGCCTTCGGGGTCCTCCGCGCTTCCCACGTCGAAGACCACGCGAATCGTGACGATGGGCGACGCGCTGCGTGCCTCGACGAGCTGCGCGACCCCGAGGTCCTCGCGCTCGATCGGCGTCGTGGTGTCGACGACCACGTCCTGCACGTTCTCTTCGACGTCGAGGGGCGGAATCTCACCCGTCGCGCGCGGCAGGCTCGGGCCGCAACCGACGAGCGCGAGGAGGAGAAGCGAAACGTTCGAACGAGTCATCGCGCACCTCCCGCGGTGGGCTCGGGACACAGCGGCGCCGCCTCCGGCCGTGGCCCGTCGCTCGTACGACGCTCCGCGAGCGTGACGACGAAGCGTCGCTCGGGGACGAGGTAGCGGCGCGCGGCGGCCGCGATCTCCTCCGGCGTCACCGCGGCGAGCGCCGCGAGGTACTCGTCGAGCGCGGTCACGCTTCCTCCCGCCGCCGCGAGGTTCGCGAGCAGGTCGGCGACGTCCGAGGGGGTCTGCACCTGCGTGAGCATCCCGTAGCGAAGGTTCGAGCGGACGGCCTCGATGCGCTCGACGGGCGTCTCACCCGCCGCGATGCGCGCGAGCTCACTCTGAATCGCGTCCGTCACCGCCGAGAAGTCGGCGGCTGACCCCGCCGACTCGGGCGACACGTCGGACGCGACCTCGCGGTCTTCGCTCGGCGCGAGCACCGAGGTCACGAGGAAGAGCCCCGGGTCGCGCGTGAAGTCGTTCGTCCACGAGGCGAGCTCGAGCAGCTTTCGTTCTTCGACCACCAGGCGTTGGTAGAGCGGCGACGGCTCCGCGAACGCGAGGGCCTTCGCGATCTCGAGCGCGGCCGTGGTTCGGAGCGCGGTCGCTCGCGCCGCGCCGCGCGCGTGGCCGCCGTCGAAGCTCGGCCCGCGGTACGCCATCCACACGCGCGGAGGCGTGGGCGCATCCCACACGAGGTGCCGAGCGCCGCCCTGCGTCGGCTCCGGCTCGACGGGGATGCGCGGCTGATCGCGGCGCCCGCGCCAACGTCCGTACGCCTCGCGCACGAGCCGCACGAGCTCCGCGTGATCGACGTCGCCGACGACCACGAGCGTCGTGTCGTCCGGCGTGTAGAAGCGGCGGAAGAAGCGCTGCGAGTACTCGAAGCGCGTGGGCATCGCGCAGACGTCGCGCAGGTAGCCCATCGTGGTGTGCCCGTAGGTGTGGCGCGTGAAGGCGAGCTCGTTGATGGCCTCCCACATCGGCAAGAACGGGTTGCTCGCGTTCTTCGCGTACTCGCCCTGCACCGCGCCCGTCTCGGTGCGGAAGACGTCTTCGTCGTAATGCAGCCGCTGGAAACGCTCCGCCTCGATCGACACGAGCTCCGAGAGCGACGCCGAAGGCGCGGTCAGCGTGTAAAGCGTGAAGTCGCGCGTGGTGTAGGCGTTGTTGTCGGCGCCGAGCGCTTGGATGCGTTCTTCGTACGCGGGCCCCGGCATCGCCTCGGTGCCTCGAAACATCATGTGCTCGAAGAGGTGCGCGAAGCCGCTGTGTCCCGGCTCCACCTCGTCACGCGAGCCGACGCGCACGAGCGTGTAGTACGCGACGATGCCCGGCGTGCTCCACGGCACGCTCACCACCGTCAGCCCGTTGGGCAGCCGCGTGGTCTCGGGAGGTCGCGGGAAGAGCGGATGCGCAGGCGCGTCGGCGGCCGGTTGGGCCTGCGCGACGCTCGCGAGCATCAGCGCGAGCACGAGGGTGGAGGCTCTCATCGCGGCGGACTGTAGATCAGGCCGGCCCGGAGGCGAACGCGACCTCAGAAGTCGAGGCCCGAGCCCAGATACAGCCCGATCTCGTGGAAGAGCACGTCGATCGGCGGCGTGTAGTCGAAGAGCGGTCCGTCTTCGGTCGCGAGGTTCGCCATCGTGCCGTAGCCGGCGCCGACGCCCGCCGCGTAGCGCACCGCGAGGGTCGTGCGGAACACGAGCTCGTCGGGGCCGCTGCTCTCTGCGTCGTCGCGGCCGAGGCGAACCGGCGTGTCGAGCGTCACGCCGACGCTGCCGCCGTAGTAGTCGAGCAGCGCGAGCGCCGCGTAGGCCTCGAGCTGCGGTGTGCGATCGGTGAAGAAGCCGAACCCGAGCTCCACGTGCTCGCCCACGTGGAACGCCGCGCCCGCGCGGAAGTTGTATTGAAAGACGTTCTCGAAGAGCCCCTCGTACGCGTGGGTGAAGCGCACCTCGGCAGAGAGGCGGACGTCGTCGTTGCGGTAGCCGATGCCGGTCAGGATCTCGATCGGCGCCGCGAGGGTCGCCTTGCGATCGCGCAAGCGCTCTTGCCCACGCTCGCGACCGAAGAAGAAGTCCGTCTCGGTGCCGTCCGTGAACGCTCCGAACGAGAGCGTCTCCACCTCGATGCGATCGGAGAGCCGGATGCGCGGTCCGCGCACCACCGCCGCGAGGTGCACGCCACGCGGGAGCTCGAGCTGCGCGCCGATCACGAGCTCGAGCGCGAGCCGCGTGAGCTCGAAGCGGAGATCCTCGCTCGCCGCGACGCGCACGCCGTCGTCGAGCTCGATCTGCAAGCTCGGCCGATCGTTGGAGGCGATGCGCTCGTAGACGAAGAAGAGCGACGCCCCGAGCCGAAGTCGACCGAGCGAGAAGCCGACGCCGGGCCCCGCGTGCAGGCGCTGGTGTTGGAAGCTCGCGTTGGTCGCGAGCTCGAGGAACCCTTCGTCTTCTTCGCGCACCGTCTTGGCCGCCGCGAAGGTGTCCTGCACGGGGACGAACACGCCGAACCCCGCCGTCACGCGCGGCGCGAGCTGCCGCACGTAGCTGATGGCCGAGGGCACACTCTGGAACTCCGTGCTGCGAAGCCCGCGCGTGCTCGCGCCGTCCTCACCGAAGTCCGCGACCAAGTAAGGATCGAGGTTGCGCAGCCGCAGCGAGAACACGCTCCCGCTCAGCTCGAGCCGATCGCGCGCGTTGCTGCCGAGGCCGGCGGGGTTGTACCAGAGCAGGTCCGGCCCCTCGCCCACCGCCGCGACCGCGCCGCCGAGCATCGCGGCGTCGTTGCCTTGGAAGAACGAGTCGTCGTTGCCGGCGTGCGCGCGCGTGGTCAGCGCGAGCGTCGCGATCACCACCCAACCGAGTCTCCCCATGCGCGCATTGCGCCGTGACGGGGGCGCGGCGTCAACCGGGGTCCGACCTCGCCGCGATCTTCGCGAGCGGTCCCCCGGCGCACATCAGCCCTCGGAGCGCGGCACGATGCCGTCCGCGGCGAGGCTCGGCACCATCGAGGGTCGCTGAGGCGGCGGTGGTGGAATGCTCTCGGGCGAGAAGAGCGAGAGCGCTTCCTCCGCGAAGCCGCTACCCGCGTGCGCCATGACGTGGAACGCCGCGTCCGCCCCCGCCGCGATCAACGCGTCCACCTCGTCGGCGTAGCGCGCCGTCGCGGCTACGCGGCCGGGGAACTTCTCGGCGCGAATCTGGCGAATCGCCACGAGGTTCTCGAGCTGACTCGACATCGCGAGCAGGACCAGTCGCACGCGATCCGGGTCGACCTTCAAGCGCTCCCAGAAGTCGGCGTCGGTCGCGCTCGCGAGGTAGACGCGACGCCCCTCCGCGACGTGACCTTCGATGGTCGCGGTCTCGACGTCGAAGCCGATCACCACATCGCCGAAGCGCGCGCGCAGCGTGTCGTACGCGCCGGTGCCGACCCGGCCCATGCCGAAGATCAACACCTCCGCGTCGACCACGTCGACCGCCTCCTCTTCCGGGATGCGCTCGGTCGACTCGCGCAGTCGATCGCGGAAGCGACGGTAGAGCTCGAAGGCGCGTGTGTTGAGCGGCGACGCGAGCGCGAACGAGATCGAGACGGCGATCGCGATCGTCACGAGCCAATCGCCCGCGAGCCAACCCGAGGCGCTCGCGATCGTGCCCACGATGAGACCGAACTCGGAGTAGTTCGCGAGAGAGAAGGTCGCGAGCAGGTTCGTGCGGGCGCGCAGGCGAAAGCGCGCGAAGAGGCGATAGAAGAGCCAGGTCTTGAGCGGCAAGAGCGCCACGAGCGCGAGCGCGACGAGGAGCATCTCCGCCGTGGGCGCACCGTTCGCGCCGACCGTGAGGAAGAAGCCCACGAGGAACACGTCCTTGAGGCTCATCAAGGACTTCGCGAGCTCCTTGGACTTCGGGTGTCCACCGAGGAAGACGCCGGCCGCGAGCGCGCCGAGGTCGGCCTTGAGCGAGACGAGATCGAAGAGCGCCGCACCTCCGAGCGCGGTCGCGAGACCGCCGAGCACGAGGAGCTCCCCGTGCCCGCAGAACGCGAGAAATCGGTGGACCAGCGGGCGCAGCGGAAAGAGCGCGACGAGCGCGATCGCCCACGGGCTCGGCAGCTTGCCAGTGGAGGCGGCGAGGAAGATGACGGCCGCGAGATCCTGCACGACGAGGATGCCGACCGCGGTGCGCCCGTAGAGCGTCGGCATGTCGTCGCGATCTTCGAGCACCTTCACCGCGAAGATCGTGCTGGAGAACGAGAGCGCGAAGCCGAGCACGGCGGCGGCTCGGTGATCGAGGCCCGCGAAGAGCCCGAAGCCCGTGAGCCCCGCGAGAAACGCGATTCCTCCGAAAACGATCGTGGTGATCGAGGTGTGGGCGAGCGTGACCGCCCACACCTGCGGCTGGAGGATGCTCTTCAGATCGAGCTTCAGACCGATCGTGAAGAGCAGCAGCAACACACCGACGTCGGCGAGCTCGCGGAGCGCATCACCCGACTGCGCACCCACCGCTTCGAGCACGAAGCCCGCGACCAAGAAGCCGACGAGCGGAGGTTGTCCGACGCGCTTGGCCAAGAAGCCGAGCACGAACGCGACGCCGATCCACTGCAGCTCCATCGTGCTCGCTCAGCTCTTCGCCGACTCCGCTTCGAGCACCGCACGCGCGTTCTTCAGGCCCGCGCGCGCACGCTCCAGGCTCGGCCCGACCTCGTCCCACGCTTCGTCGACGATCGCGCTCCACGCGCGCGCCGCGCCGCGCTCCATCGACGCGAAGTGGCCGATCATCTCCGCGAAGGTCGCGAGCCCGAGCTGGCGGATCATGGCTTCTCGCAGCTCGAGGAAGTCCGCCACCGGCTCGTCGATCAGCTCGTCGAGCTTCTTCGCCATCCCCTTCGCGTCGCCCGGGAGCTTCGCGGCGTCGAGCGGCTCGAGGATCGTCTCCATGCGCGCGATCAGCTCCAGCGGTCGGTCCTTGGAGGGCGTGGCGCCCGCCTGCTGGGCCTGCGCGCGCTCGACGACCTGTTGCGCAGCCGTCATCCCGCGCCGGGCGACGACGCCGCCGAGAATCATCAGCGCGAGCCCGCCGAGGAACGGCAGCCCCGCCGCGTCGAACCACGTCGACACCCGATCGGAAGCGGTGACGGCGCCGTTTTCTCCGGAGCCTTCGGCCACCTCGACCTTGCGCGCGCCGTAGCCCGACGCCGCGGCGAGACCGACCAAGAAGAGCGCGAACCCGAGGGCCTTCATCACGAACCTCCGCTGGCGAGGGTGATCATCGTGAGGGTCAGGCTGGTGAGCGCCTCGCCGATGATGAAGCCGGCCGCGACCGGCACGAGGATGTCGCCGTAGAAGCGGCGCCCCTTCCACTTCTCGAGCCCCATGGAGGCGAGGCAACCGATGCCGTAGCCGAGCGTGATGTCGAAGGGCAGGTACATCGCCAGACCCACGAGCACGCCGAGGCCGCTGATGGGGAAGAGCGCGAGCGCACCGCCGATGCTGGCGCCCGCGATGTATTTGTCGATGGGCGCGTTTCCGCTGACGACGCCCTGCACCATGCCTTGCAGCGCGCCCGCCTGAGGTGCGGGGAGCGGCGTGCCTTCGCCGAAGCCGTTCGCGCCGTTCGGCCCGCTCGCCCAGAGCAAGAGCACCGTGCCGACCGCGATGGCCGGGCCGATCCACGCGACCATGAGCTGCGCGAGCTGCTGCTTGCGCGGCGAGGCGCCGATGAGGTGACCGGTCTTGAGGTCGCCCATCATGTCGGAGCATTGATTCGTCGCGACGCAGACCGCGACGCCGATCGCGACCGCGAGCGGGACGTTGTTGGCGCTCAGCGCGAGCATGATGGTCACGGCGATGAGCGCGAGACCGGAGAGCGGCGAGATGTCCGTGGCGCCCGCGGCCTGCGCGACGATCATGCCCGCGAGCGCGAGCCAGACGGTTCCGGCGACCGCCACGCTGATCGAGGTCCCGATCGCGCCGTCCGAACCGAGGAGCGCCACCACGAGCAGACCGATGAAGCTGCCGACCATGCCGAACGAGAGGACCTTCGGCGAGAGCTCTTCGGCCGCGTTCGGATCCCCCGTCTTCGCCAGCTTCGCCGCAGCCTGAAGGCCCTTGATCGCGCCTTTCAGTGCCGGATACGCGGCCACCACGCCCGCAAGCGCGCCGCCGATCAACACGCCGATCCCGACCGGACGCAGCGAACCGCCGTAGACCGCACCCCAGAGGTCACCTCCCGTGGCCTCCGCCGGAACCCAGCCCTGGCCGACCACGAAGGGCGCGATCACCCACCACGCGAGCGCCCCACCGAGCGCGAACGGGAGCCCGCCCTTGCCACTCAAGAGGCCCGCGCCGAAGTTCGCCATCGAGAGCGAGAGCGCGGTGCCGAGCGCGACGATCCCTCCCGGGCCGCTCGCTTGCTCCGGATCGGCGAGGAACCACTTGCCGATCTCGAGGGTCTCGGGGAGTACGTGAAAGTTGGTGAGCAGCGTGACCGCCACCGCGATCACGAAGCCGACGCCGAGCCGCACCGCCTTGGCCGAGCCGGCGCCCGGCGACTTCAGGATCGTGGCGACGGCGATGCCCGACGGGAACTTGAGCCGCTCGATCTCCAGCATCTGCTTGCGCAGCGGCACGATCACCACGATGCCCATGAAGGATCCCGCGAGCGCGGCTAGGATCACGGTCGAGAGATCGTAATCGGATCCGAGCAAGAGCAGCGCCGGGAACGTGAACGTCACACCGCTCGAAGCAGTGTTGATTCCCGACGCGATCGTCTGGTTGATGTTGTTCTCGACGATCGATCCACAGCCTTTGATGCCGAGCGCGTTGCGCCCGACGCCACGCAGGAGCGCGAAGCCGAGGATCGCGGCGACCGTGGAGCCGGAGAGACCGAAGCCGAGCTTGAGCCCGATGTAGACGAAGGCTGCCGTCATCACCGCGCCCTGGATCACTCCGAGGATCACGGCGGCGAAGGTCAGCTCCCGGTAAGTGGAAGCCGTCGCGGACATACGGGGCGGGGGGGTACGTCGCGAGCGGCGCCGACCGCAAGGGCGGGACGGTCGCGAGACAGGTTCGGCCCCGCTTGGCAAGCCGGCCTCGAGGGCGGCACGCTGCGTCGATGCGCCACCTGATCGTGTTGGGCCTGCTCGCGACGTTCGCGTGTGGAGATGACGACGACCCCACCGTGGACGGCTCGGTGCCGACGGACGGCGGTCGACGCGACGCGGAGGCCGACGCCGGCGACGACCGCGACGCGGCCGAGCCCGAAGACGCCGGATTCGACGCGGGAGCCCAGCCGTGCACGACGACCGCGCTCCCGGGCCTCACCACGGAAGAAGTCGTCGGCGGCCTCTCCGCCCCGGTGTTCGCGACCACGGCGCCCGGCGACGCCGACACGCTCTTCGTGGTCGAGAAGACCGGCACCATCGCGGTCGTCCGCGACGGCGCACGGGTCGGAACCTTCCTCGATCTCCGAGCAGGCTTGCTGTCGGACGGCGAACAAGGCCTGCTCGGCCTCGCGTTCCATCCCGACTACGCCACCAACCGTCGCTTCTTCGTGTTCTTCACGCCGGGCGGCCCCCGCCGAAACGTGGTGGCCGAGTTCCGACGCAGCGAAGACGATCCCGACGAGGCTGATCCGACCGAGGTCGCGCGCCTCGTCGAAGAGGACGACGGCGAGTCGAACCACAACGGCGGCATGCTCGCGTTCGGTCCCGACGGCTACCTCTACGTCGCGATGGGTGACGAAGGCGGCGGCGACGACCGCCACGGAGAGATCGGCAACGGCCTCGACACGTCGACGCTCTTCGGAAAGATCCTGCGCCTCGACGTCGACGCGGACGAGGCCGACTTCGCGGCCGCAGGCAACCCGTTCTCGGGCGAGGCCGGTCTGCCGCAGATCTTCCACTACGGCGTACGCAACCCGTGGCGTTTCTCCTTCGACCGCGCGACCGGTGACCTCTGGATCGCCGACGTCGGCCAAGGCCGCTTCGAGGAGATCAACCTGCTCCCTGCAGGCACACCCGGGGGCCGCAACCTCGGCTGGGCCGAGTTCGAAGGCTTCGAGCCCACCCCCGGTCGCCCCGATCTCGCGGGCACCGTGGTCGACCACTACGAGCCGCTGATCGCCTACGGCCGCGGCGAAGAGCCGGTCGGGGGCAACTCGATCTCGGGCGGCTACGTCTACCGCGGCGACGCGATCCCCACGCTGCGCGGCTGGTACCTCTACGGCGACTTCGGGAGCCCCCACGTGGGCGCCGTGCGCGTCTGCGAGGGCGAGGTGCGTGACCACCTTCGCGCGACCGGGCTGTCGTCGCGTGGTTCGGGGCTCGTGAGCTTCGGGGAGGACGCCGACGGCGAGCTCCTGATCGTCTACATCGGCAGCGGGAACGTGGTGCGTGTCGTCGCCGCCGACTGACGCTCACTCACTTCCGACCAAACCTTCGATCGCGGCCGCCTCCTTCGGGAGCGCGGCCGTGAGCACTTCGGGGCCCGCGTTCGTGATCAGCACGTCGTCCTCGATGCGGATGCCACGCACGCTCGCGAACTTCGCCAGCACCTCGCGATCGACGCGGCCCTTCTCCGCGCGCTGCCGCTCGGGGTCGCGCAGAATCGCGGGCACCGCGTAGAAGCCGGGCTCGATCGTGACCGCCATGCCGGGCTGGAGATCGCGATCGAGCCGCAGGTAGCCGAGCCCGAACTGCGCGCTCCGCGTGCGACCCGGCGCGTAGCCCGCGCGGTCGCCGAGATCTTCCATGTCGTGCACGTCGAGCCCGAGCAGGTGCCCGATGCCGTGCGGGAAGAACGTCGCGTGCACTCCGTCCGCGACGAGCTCGTCGACGTCGCCGCGCAAGATTCCGAGCGCGACGAGGCCCTCCGCGATCGCGCGACACGCTGCGAGGTGAACGTCGCGGTAACGCGTGCCCACGGTGCAGCGCGCGATCGCCTCCTTCTGCGCCGCGAGCACCACCTCGTAGAGCGCACGCTGCGCACCGTCGAATTGCCCGTTCACCGGCCAGGTACGGGTCACGTCGCCCGCGAAGCCGAGCGAGGTCTCCGCGCCGACGTCCGCCAGCAAGAGATCACCTTCGCGCGTGGTGCCGGCATGGCTGTGGTTGTGCAGCACCTCACCGCGCACCGAGACGATCGAGCCGTAGCTCGTGCTCATCCCGCGCCGCATCAGCTCGCCTTCCATCGCGGCCCGGATCGCGTGCTCGGTCACGCCCACCCGCGTCGCCGCCATGCCCGCGCGATGCGCCGCGACCGTCGCCTCCGCCGCGCGTCGCAGCTCCACGATCGCGGCGTCGTCGTGCTGCAGACGCAGCATGATGATCGCGTCCTGCAGCGCGAGGTCCGCGTCCGTCGCGTCGAACGCGTCCATCGAACGTCGCAGCAACCCCGCCGCCACGCTCCGCGCGCGCTCCCCCTGCGGCCAGAGCACCGCCGCCTCGGGCGAGACCGGCGCGAACGCCTCCAGCGGCGCGACCCGCAGCCCCGTCACGCGCGCGAGGTCGTCGAGCGAAGGCGTCGGCCCGTGCCAGAGCTCGTCGTCCGGCGCGGGCGCGTCGACGTAGAGCGTGGTGTCGTCGCCGCGAAGCACGAGCTGCGCGCCCGGCAGCGGAAGCCCCACCAAGTAGAGGAAGTGGCTCGAGGCGCGGAACGGAAACGGATTGGCCGGGTAGTTCTTCGGAAACGGAAGCCCCGCCGGAACGAGCGCTTCCCCGGAGAAGCGCGCGCCGAGGCGAGCGCGACGCGCCGCGAACACGGCGGCCTGATGCGAGCGGAGGTCGTCGGGATCGATCACGCGACAACCTTGGCAGAGGTCCACGCACGGAGCGACGGGTCACGCTCACAGACGCGCGCGCGTATGCTCACCGCCGTGCACACGCGCGACCGGCCGCTCCTCACGTTGCTCCCGCAGCTCGCTTCGCGCCTGCCCTTCGTCGCGCTCGGCGACTTCCCGACGCCCATCGACGATCTCGCGCCCGTGATGCGCGACGCGGGCCTCACGACGCCCGCCTTCGTCAAACGCGACGATCGAAGCTCACCCGTCTACGGCGGCAACAAGGTGCGCACGCTCGAGGTCCTCTTCGCCGAAGCGCTCGAGCAGGGCGCGACGCACGTCGTCTCCACCGGCGCGTTCGGCACCAACCACGGCGTCGCCACCGCACTGCACGCGCCGCGCGTCGGCCTCGACGCGAGCGCCCTGCTCTTCCCACAACCCGCGAGCCCCTGCGCGGTCGAGAACTTCGAGGTGCTCGCCGCGCGTGAGCTGCACGCGATCCCACACTGGTCCGCGCTGCCGCCCGCGATGCTCGCCGCGACCGTGCGCGCGCGTCTTCGTCACGAGCGCACCTACGTGATGGTCCCCGGCGGCGCGACCCCACGCGGCGCGCTCGGCTACGTGAACGGCGCGCTCGAGCTCGCGCAGCAGGTCGCGGCGGGAGCACTCCCCGAACCGCGCACGATCGTGCTCGGCGTCGGCTCGACCTGCACCACCGCGGGCCTGCTCGTCGGCGTCCACGCCGCGTCGCGCCTCGGCCTCGCGTTCCGCGCTCCCCCCACGATCCACGCGGTGCGCGTGACGCCGTGGCCCGTCACCTCCACCCACCGCGTCGTCGCGCTCGCCGTGCGCGCGAGCCGTCTGCTCGCCGATCTCGCGGGCGACGCGCGCCTCGCGTTCGACCCCCGCACGCTCGCGCGCTCGTTGCGCGTCGACGGCTCGCAGCTCGGGCGCGGCTACGGCCACGCGACGGAAGCCGGCCGCGACGCCATCAGCCGCTTCGCGGCGATCGAAGGGCTCACGCTCGACACCACCTACTCGGGCAAGGCCGCTGCAGGCTTGCTCGCGCTCGCTCGGAGCGGCGCACGCGGGCCGCTGCTCTTCTGGTCCACCAAGAGCACCGCCCCGCTTCCAAAGCCGCCTTTTGCGGGACACGACGATCCCCACGCGCCGTGGTGGACGCGCGGATGGATCCGACGCGCCTCCCGCCCTTGACGCCGATCGCGCGCGCCCGTACGCCGTGGCGGTGGCGAAGCAGCTCGGCTTCGACTTCTTCTCGGAGATGCTCCGCTCGGCGCGTCCGGCGACGCCACGCTCGGCTCCCACGAACGCCGACGCGCGCACGCCGCACCCGCCCGCCCCCTCGCGCTCGCCCGAAGACGCGCTCGCCGCGCAGCTCGCTCGCCAAGACGCCGCGCAGCGCCGCGTCGAGGAGCTCGCGCGTCTCGCGGGCCGCCTCGTCGACGCGGCCAAGCAGGACGATCCTCCCGCGCTCCGGCTCGCGCAGCGCCTCGCGCTCGGCCTCGGCCAGCCCGTTCGCCTCACGGTGACCGACAACCGCCGCACCATGCTCTCCGCGCGCCGCGGCGAAGGCGTGATCGAAGTGCGCCTGCACCGCATGTTCCTCGACGCGGACGAGGCCTTCGTCGACACCCTCGTGCGCTACCTCGGTCGCCGCGAACGCGACGCGGGCCAAGCGATCGAGGCGTTCATCGCCGCCAACCGCACGCTCATCACGAAGCCGCGCGAGCGCCGCACCATCCTGCGCACCCGCGGCGCGCACCACGATCTGCGCGCCATCTTCGACACGCTCCTCCCGCGCTTCACGGAGAGCTTCGACGGCGTCCACATCACGTGGGGTCGCCTCACGCGGCGCAAGCGCGGTCAGCGTGGGCTGCAGCTCGGCACGTACACGCCCGCGGAGAAGCTGGTGCGCATCCACCCGGTGCTCGACCAGGCTTGGGTGCCCCAGTTCGTGGTCGCCACCGTCGTGCACCACGAGATGCTCCACCACGCCCTCCCCGCGGTGGAGGCGAACGGCAAGACCTTCTTCCACACCCCGGAGTTTCGACGCCGCGAGGCCGAGTACCCGGATCACCTCCGCACCGAGGCGTGGGAGCGCACGCACCTTCCGGCACTGTTGCGTTCCATGCCGCGTTGAAGAAACGTGTTCGAAGCGCGGCGTTCTTTCCGGACAGAACGTCAAAACCCGATTCGGAGGTGATCCGAATCGGGCTTCGTCGAGGTACGGTTTGCCGTCGTGAGCTGGGCGTGTCGGGAACGATTCGTTGGAACGCTCAGTGCGCGTGCGAGCCGTGCCCGTGCGGCGAGCACGAGTGCGAGTGCGCCGGCCGCGCGCCGCTCAGCGTGAACGACCAACCGACCTGCACCACCACCGCGAGCTCCACGCCGCGCGTCTCGAGCGCAGGCGCCTGCGAGGGCTGGTAGTGGCGCAGCGGGATGCCCATGCGCATCGCGACGCCCACGGGCCCGAAGGTGATCGTCTTGGCGAGCTGGAGCGACGTGGCGGCCGCGAAGTCGCCCTCGGTGCGGTGCGCGACGCCCGCCTGGATCCCGAACATCCCGTAGCCGGCGGACAGACCGCCCGCGAAGCGCGCCGCGCCGTCGAGCTCGCCGAAGCCCTCCGCGAACACACCCCAGCGCCAGCGCGACGCGTTCGGGAAGCGGATCAGCTCGAGCCCACCGCCGAGACCGTGCGTGCGCTCGCCCGTGACCACGCTCCAGCCGACGCTCGGGCGGAGCTGCAACGCGCCCGCGGCGTAATCGGGCAGCGCCTGCGCCACGCTCGTTGTGCTCGTGGATCCGTCCACCTCGGGCGCTTGGGCCGAGGCGTGCGCTCCGAAGAGAAGAAGCGACGCGAACGTGAGCGAGGCGAGCTGGCGCATGAGATCCTCCGGAAGCGAACGGTGTAGAGC
>ERZ761602.2593-NODE-2593-length-27760-cov-17.957805_pt1 | contig 27760 bp, 27 predicted proteins | sample MGYA00512165_ERZ761602 | MGnify/ENA primary metagenome ERZ761602 (study PRJEB28899, sample SAMN02445085) | bioreactor sludge metagenome | biome: EBPR sludge; isolation source: Thorneside wastewater treatment plant | place: Australia: Brisbane, Thorneside...
ACCCGTATCTTTTCAAAGCAAAGAATATTAATAATGCGAATGATTTAGTCAAATTATTTCTTAATGCTCATCTATCTTCACAAGAAGAAACGATATTTGGTGAATTTCTTGAAAAATTGGCTATTTTTGTTTGTGGTCAGGTGTATGGCGGAAGAAAATCATCTGCTGAAGGAATTGACTTAGAATTTCAAAAAGATAACGTTGTTTATATTGTTTCAGTGAAATCAGGTCCAAATTGGGGAAATAGCAATCAAGTTAAACGTATGGTAGAAAATTTTAAGCAAGCCAAAAGAATCCTGCGAACAGGCAATAGCAATATCAATGTGCAAGCGATTAATGGATGTTGTTATGGAAAAACCAATTTAGATAAAGGGGATTATTTGAAAATATGTGGTCAAGAATTTTGGACATTTATTTCTGGTGATGAAAAATTATTTGTAGATATTATTGAGCCATTTGGTTATCAGGCAAAAATTCGCAATGAAGAGCTTGCGGCTGAATATGACCGAGCCTTAAATCTCTTTACACAACAATTTATGAATGATTTTTGTGTAGACGGTGTGATTGATTGGGAGAAATTAGTACGTTTTAATTCTGGCAAGCCAATCTCTAAAAGTAAAAAATAATTTACTTACTTGACCATCTCGCATACACCGCCTGCGACAACAAGCGATTTGCACTTTTTTCGCGTGTCACCAATTCACCACTTTCAACATCCCCTTTATATTTTTTCATCATCTCATCCACGGCTTGGGCGACGTGAATCGCAGAAGCACGCACTGCATAGACTGTCACAATCACAAATAAAGGGTTATTGCTCAAACACTGTCGGCACATTTCTAACAAACTTGGCAATGATTTATACACTTCCCAAACTTCGCCTTTTGGTCCACGCCCAAACTTGGGCGGGTCTAAAATGATGCCATCATATTTGACTCCGCGTTTTATTTCGCGTTGCACATACTTCACCGCATCTTCCACAATCCAACGAATTGGCTTGTCACTCAAACCAGATAATTCCTGATTCTCACGTGCCCATGCCACTGATTTTTTGGATGCATCCACATGCGTCACAGATGCTCCAGCCGATGCGGCGGCTAAACTCGCCAAGCCAGTGTAGCCAAACAGATTAAGAATGTTGGGGCTAGTCGTCTGTTGACGAATTGAATCAGCCATAAAGTCCCAATGAGAGGCGACTTCGGGGAAAACCCCGAGGTGACGACCTGGCGTCGTCATTGCCCAGAATTTTAAATCCCGATAATTCATTGACCATTTCTCTTCGACCTTTTTCTTAAACTCCCAATGACCGCCGCTTTCTTCGCCTGTAGGCTGAAACACCGCGTGAGCATTTTGCCACTCTGACGCATTTAACGCCCGACTCCACATGGCTTGTGATTCGGGGCGTGAAAAAATGTACTTGCCAAAGCGTTCAAGTTTCAGTCCATCCCCTGAATCAAGCAATTCATAATCTTGCCAGTGGGTGGCTTCGAGCAGTTTAAAAGAAGGGGAGGGATTCATAGTGAATATATGACCAAAGTAACGCCTTTGTAAGGTGAGAAAACCCCTCTTACCACTTGCTTTTTCGGTCAAAAAGCGTATAATGTGGTAAGAAGTGGTAGAAAGTGGTAAACGCCACACAGGAACGCCGAATGGTTCGGCGTTCGTGCATTAAAAGGATAAGTAGCACAAATGTTCTTAGGTCACTTCCAGCACAACCTCGATGATAAGGGTCGCCTGATGATACCAGCGCGCTTCCGTGAGTTGCTGGAAGGCGGTGCTTTCATCACGCAGGGTTTTGATAAATGCCTCATGGTAATGACCGAGACATACTTCAAACAAGTGTATGAGCGCATTGAAGCCATGAACCTTGCCGACCCAACTGCTCGCTTACTCCGCCGTTTGATTCTTTCCAATGCCTATCCAATCGAAGCTGACAAAGTCGGGCGCATTTTAGTTCCACAGAACTTACGCGCCTTTTTGGGCATTGAAAACGGCGAACTCATTGTAGCAGGGCAGGGCGAATATTTTGAAGTTTGGACGCCTACTCTTTGGAATGAGCAAATGACCGAACTACAAAATACTGAAGCCAACAATGCCCGCTTCTCAACATTAGATTTATCGAAGAGCAATTGATAATTAATAATTGTCAATTGTCAATTGCTAGTGCATAAACCTGTACTTTACCAAGAAATTATACACGCTCTGCAACCCCGAAATGGTGGGCGTTATGTAGATGGTACTTTAGGCGCGGGCGGGCACGCTCGCGGAATTTTGGAGGCTTGCGCGCCGGATGGGTATTTGCTTGGTTTTGATGTTGACTCAAATGCTTTGGCGATTGCTCGTGAGACCTTGGCTCCTTACGAACATCGCATTCATCTCGTGCAAGCCTCCCACATCACATTGAGTGAGCAATTACAAAAATTGCAATGGAACTCAATTGATGGAATCGTTTTGGATTTAGGCGCATCGTCTATGCAGTTTGATAACCCCGAACGCGGATTTTCATTCATGCAAGATGGTCCACTCGATATGAGATTTGGAATCAATGCCGTGATGAGTGCTGATGAAATCATCAACACCTTTGATGAAAAGGAATTAGCCGACATGATTTTTAAATATGGCGAAGATAGAGATGCAAAAAAAATTGCCAAAGCCATCGTGATGAACAGACCGCTTCACACTACGGGACAGTTGGTTGCTGTAATTCAGAAAGCATCTCCACGCCGAGGCGACAAGACTCATCCAGCCACGCAAACGTTTCAGGCTTTGAGAATCGTCGTGAACGATGAATTAGCCGCAGTGGAGAAAACGCTTCCGCAAGCAGTAGCAAGCCTCAACGTCGGAGGAAGATGCGCAGTGATTTCGTTTCATTCACTCGAAGACCGCATCGTCAAAGATTATTTTCGAGAGCAGAGCAAGGAATTAATAAATCCGCCTTATGAAAAGATTTATGAGCAAGAACGCAAGGCAATTGTGAAATTGATAAATAAAAAACCGATTACGCCGACAGAAGAAGAGATGAAAGAAAATCCGCGAGCCAGAAGTGCAAAGTTGAGAGTAGTAGAAAAATTATGAACATACCAAATATCAATCTTATTCATGCTTATCGCATCGCTCCATGGAGAATTCAACGCCAATGGATTGGGAATGCTTTGTTGCTCGTTGTTATTTTAGCAATGGTAGCGGCGTTGTATTTGAATGTGACATCACGCACTGCCATTGCTGGGCGTGAAATTCAAGATTTGATGAATGCAATTGCTATCAGTCAACAAGCCAGCAGTGACTTACAAACTCAACTTGCTTCACTCACTTCTTCGGTTGCGTTTGAAACGCGCGCACGTGAATTAGGCTTTCGTCCAATTCAACCAGAAGATTTGGAATATTTGATTGTGCCAGGCTATGTGGCACCACAACCTCTTAATCTCTCGTCTAATACTGCGCCACAATTAAGTGCATTGACTATTCCGCCAGAATACAATCAATCATTATTAGATTGGTTAGATGAACGCATTTCTTCACGGAGAATTCAGTAATGAGAAGTCAGTATGCGCGTCGCGTACAAGTATTGGCTGGTGCGATGTTGCTCATCGCATTAGGAATCGTTGTGCAATTGACGCGCATTCAAAATAGCCCTGAAGCGGCTGTCTTTCGTCAACAAGCAGAAAATTATGCTTATGAGTGGAAGACGTTTTATCCAAATCGCGGTGAGATTTATGACCGCAATGGTCGTTTGTTAGCGGGTCAAAAAACGGTTTATGAAATTGGAGTAGATTTAAATACGGTAACAGACCCTCACGCCATTGCCTTTGCTGTCAGCCGTGAATTGGGTTTGAATTATGACAATTTGATGAACGTCATTCAAAATCCGCCGGAAGGAATTTCATATCTCGTTTTGGCAGATTTTGTTGATGCACAAAAAGCTTTGAATTTACAAGAATTAAAACGTGCTTTGCAAGAACAAGCCGGTACAAGTGGATTGGGCGGTTTAACAGGTTTGCAATTTAAAGCACATCCACAACGCAGTTACCCAGAAAATGCTTTGGCTTCTAACATTCTCGGCTTTGTCAATCGTGAAGGCAAAGGCTATTTTGGCATTGAAGAAAATTATGATAATTTGTTGGCAGGGAATCCAGTCACAGTTTTAATCCCCACAGACCCGAACAAGGCTTACGAAATTCCACGCGTGCCGGATGGTACGACCATGATTCTCACCATCAATCGTGATTTACAAGCCGCCGCGGAAGATATTTTAGATAATGCTTTGCTTGAGTATGGTGCGCAAGATGGCACGATTGTGATTATGAATCCGCAAAATGGCGAATTATTGGCTATGGCAGTTTCGCGCCGCATGGATTTGAATAACTTTTGGAATTATGGCACAGTCTATAACAACGCTACTGAATTTAATCCAGTGATTTCAAAAACATATGAACCGGGTTCTGTTCTGAAAATTTTAACCATGGCGGCGGCGTTAGATACAAATACCGTCACACCCAATACAACTTATTTAGATACAGGTTCTGTTTTGATTGGTGGTGTTACGATTCAAAATTGGGATAGAAACCCTTGGGGCATACAAAATATGATTGGTTGTTTACAACATTCATTGAATGTGTGTATGGTGAACTTATCCACTCAAATGGGTGCGACTAATTTTTATAACTACATGGATGCGTTTGGACTAGGTCATCTCACAGGCGTAGATTTGGCTGGGGAATCAGCGGGCAGGTTGAAAGTCCCGGGTGATGCGGATTGGTATCCTGTGGACTTGGGTACAAATTCATTTGGTCAAGGTGTAGCTGTCACTCCGATTCAAATGATGGCGGCAGTTTCAGCAGTTGCAAATGATGGACGCATGGTCACACCGCATGTTTTATATGCAATGGTGCGCGATGGTCGTCAATACGATGTACCTGCTCAATTTTCTGGTTCACCAATTTCTACTCAAACAGCCGATACATTAACTGAAATGTTAGCGGTTTCACTTGAATCAGAATCATCGTTAGCACTTGTTCCGGGGTATCGCGTGGCTGGTAAAACAGGTACGGCTCAAATTCCAGTCAACGGTTTTTATGATGGTACACAAACCAATGCTTCATTCATCGGTTGGGGACCTGTGGATGACCCACAATTTATGATTTATGTTTGGCTTGAAAGACCAACCACATCACCTTGGGGTTCTGAAACTGCGGCTCCCGTTTTTTCAGAAATGGCACAAAAGACGGTTATCTTATTAGACATTCCGCCAGATTTTATTCGTCAACAAATTGCCTCACAATAACATGTTATTAACTCTTGCCGATGTTCTTGAAGCCTTAACCACAATTCGCCCTGCGAATGCAAACGCTGTGATTACCGAAGCGGCAATTGATTCACGCCAAGTGATTCCGGGTTCGTTATTTGTAGCAATGCCCGGCGAAAAAGTAGATGGACATGACTTCATCCAAGATGCATTTAAGCGGGGGGCATCTTTTGCTTTAATTCAAAAAGACGTGAACGCCTCATTCTCAACCTTCGACCTGCGCGGCAATGTTCAATTTGATTCAAGCCTACGCTTTGATTCTCCATTATGCCTGCGCGTAGACAATACCTTATCCGCTTTACAACAAATCGCACGCTTTTGGCGCAGAAAATTAGATTTGAAAGTTATCGGCATCACCGGCAGTGTTGGCAAATCCACTACTAAAGAAATGGTCGCCGAAGTGCTTGGAATGAAATATCGCACACTCAAAAGCCCGGGCAATTTGAATAATGAAATCGGTTTGCCCTTAACCATTTTGAAACTTGGTGCTGGTTATGAACGCGCTGTACTAGAAATGGGATTTTATGTGCCGGGTGAGATTCAATTTTTATGCGATATTGCCCTTCCTCATATTGGTGTTGTATCGAATGTAGGTACAGTCCATGCTGAACGTGCAGGTTCACAAGAAGCTATCTTTAGAGGAAAAAGCGAATTACCACAATCACTTCCAGAAAATGGCGTAGCGATTTTAAATTTTGATGACCCATGGGTTCGCAAAATGGAAGAGAAAACCAAAGCAAAAATTTTCTTTTATGGTTTATCTCCCGAAGCCGATTTATGGGCTGACCAGATTGAAGGCTTAGGTCTAGACGGAATCCGTTTTCGTTTTCATTACAAAAAAGAAGTTTTGCATACCCGCGTGCCAATGATTGGTCGTCATTCTGTGCATACAGCTTTAAGAGCCGCATCAGTTGGATTAAATGATGGACTCACATGGCAAGAAATTTTAGAAGGCTTATCACATGGACATGCTCAATTAAGACTCGTAGCAGTCCGCAGTAACATCGGTGCATTGATTTTGGATGACACGTATAATGCTTCTCCTGAGTCTATGTTAGCCGCATTAAATTTGTTAGATGAATTAGATGGCAGAAAAATTGCTGTGCTAGGCGATATGCTTGAGTTGGGTCAATACGAAAAGCAAGGGCATGAATTGGTTGGAATGCGAACTGCTCAGGTTGCAAAAATCCTGCTGACGCTGGGCACGCGGGCAAAAATCATAGCTGAAGCGGCGCGTAAAGCAGGCATGAAATCTACAAACATTTTTGAATTTGAATCATCTGAATCCGTTATTGATTGGTTAAATAAAAATCTCACAGCGAACGATGCTGTATTAATCAAAGGTTCGCATGGCTTACGCATGGACCGCATCACCGCTACATTGGAGGTTCGCTCGTGAGAGATATTGCCCTTTCACTTAGTTTGGCAGGTTTGGCATTTGTGATGACTGCCATTTGGGGCGGACCGTTGTTACGCATTTTGCGTCATTACAAAATTGGCAAAATTATCCGCGTGGAAGAGCCAGATGCACATCGCGTCAAAATGGGCACACCGACCATGGGTGGCATCATGTTTATTTTGCCGGTGATTTTGTTTAGCGGTTTGCTCAACTCAGTTGGCATTATCGGTTTAACTGCTAGCGTGGTTGGTCCTTCTATTCTTTTACCAATGGCAGTCATGTTTGCATTTGCAATTCTCGGAGCAATTGATGATTGGGAAGGTATTCATGGCAGGCGCAAAGGTGATGGAATGCGCGCACGCACAAAATTTATGGTGCAAGTAGTTTTGGCATTAGCCACTGCCTATGTATTGAAATATGTCATTGATGCACCCGATTTATATTTGCCCGGCTTTTTCTTTGAAATTGAAATCGGTTGGTTATATGTACCAATTGCCGCTTTTATTATTGTTGCCGAATCAAATGCAGTTAATTTTACAGATGGATTAGATGGACTTGCCGGATTAATTTCTGCAACAGCAATTGCGGCATTTGGTGGCATTGCATTGATGCAAGAGCAAGTTTATCTCGCAAGATTTTGTTTTATTCTCGTTGGTGCATTATTTGGTTTTCTTTGGTTCAATGTTCATCCCGCGCAATTAATTATGGGTGATACTGGTTCTATGGCATTAGGTTCTGTGTTAGCAGTGATTGCGTTGATGACCGGTCAATGGCCCCTTTTATTAATCATCGGCATTATTCCATTAGCAGAAATGTTAAGTGTTGTGATTCAAATTACATATTTCCGCTGGACAGATGGCAAACGTTTTTTCAAAATGACACCAATCCATTTACATTTTGAATTACTCGGCTGGAGTGAAACACAAATCGTGCAACGCTTTTGGCTCATCGGTTTGATGGCGGCGTTGATTGGTATAGGACTTTCGCAAGTGTAAACATGGCAAATTACTGGATGAACAAACGCGTTTTGATTTTAGGAGCCGCACGACAAGGTCTCGCCCTTGCACGTTGGCTCTCAACACGCGCTTCATCCGTGACGTTGAATGATGCTCGCCCTGCGGAGGCATTATCTTCCGCCCAAGCAGACTTGAAAAATGTTAAGGTCAAATGGGTGACAGGTTCTCATCCCATTGAATTATTAGATGAAATTGACTTGCTGTGTATTTCTGGTGGCGTGCCATTAGATTTGCCCATTGTGCAAGAAGCACTTCAACGTGATATTCAAATCTCCAATGACTCGCAAATTTTCATGGAAGTGGTTCCATGCCAAACGATTGGTATTACAGGCTCGGCTGGAAAAACCACAACCACAACTTTAATTGGTGAAATGGCAAAGTCTGCTATTAAAGTGCAGCCTGTAAAAAAAACATCGTGGGCTACGGTGCGTCGTCCGCGGGCGTATGTAGGCGGAAACATCGGCGACCCATTGATTAATTATGTGGATGAAATGCAAGAAGATGATTTAGCCATTTTGGAATTATCTTCTTTTCAACTTGAACAAATGACGATTTCGCCAAACATCGCTGTAATTTTGAACATTACGCCGAATCATCTAGACCGTCACGGAACAATGGAAGCCTATACCAAAGCCAAAGCACGTATTTTAGATTTTCAATCCAAAGATGATATTGCCATTCTTGGTTTTGATAATGCAGGTGCGTGGAATTTAAGCGATAAAGTCAAAGGCAAATTGTTTACGTTTAGTTTATCTGAATTACAAAAAGATTTAAATGGCGCGTATTTGAAAGATAAATTTTTATATATTCGTGATGGTAAAAAAATTACAGAAATTATACCTAAAGAAAAAATACAATTGCGTGGTGACCATAATATCAGCAATGTGCTTGCCGCTTTTACTATCGGGTACGCCGCCGGTTTCGACATGAACACAATGATTGAAGTAGCTCAAGAATTTCGTGGTGTAGCACATCGTTTGGAATTGGTGCGTGAGTTGAATGGTGTGCGTTGGTACAACGATTCAATAGCGACTGCTCCTGAACGAAGTATGGCGGCGATTAATTCATTTACAGAACCAATTGTGCTACTGCTCGGTGGCAGAGATAAGAATCTGCCGTGGAATGATTTGGCTAAGTTAATTCATCAACGTGTTGAGCATGTGGTTGCGTTTGGTGAGGCGAGAGAAATGATTGAGGATGTCGTAGCAAGCATCACCGTAGGCAGAGGCGTGGATGTGCATCTTGCTAAAAATTTAAGCGAAGCAATCTCAAAAGCGAATCAAATTGCAAAATCAGGTGATGTGGTTTTGTTATCACCGGGTTGCACAAGTTTTGATGAGTTCAAAGATTTTGCAGAGAGAGGAGAATTTTTTAGAAAATGGGTGCAGGAACTTTCATAAAAGAAAATTCATTTCCAAACGCGGCACGATTTGTGCGCGGGTTTGATATGCCATTGCTGGTGGTGTTGGTAACGTTGGTTGTGTTTGGTTTGGTGATGTTGTATTCAGCCTCGTGGGATTTTTCGTTCGCGGCATACGATGGTGATGCAATGTATATGTTTAATCGTCAATTGATGTGGCTTGGGCTTGGCTCAACGATTGCTTTGTTTTTAGCATTCTTTGATTATCATCATTGGCGCAGATTAATTGTGCCTGCTATGGCATTTACAATTTTGATGTTAATCACAGTGTTGGTGATGAGTGAAATTCGCTTCAATGCTAGGCGTGCTATTTTTGCAGGTTCAGTGCAACCTTCTGAATTGGCAAAATTAATTTCCATTATTTATCTGGCGGTGTGGTTATATGCCAAACGAGATTTGTTACAAGATATTTCGTTGGGATTAATTCCGCTCGGTGTTATTTTAGGAATTGTGGGCGGTTTGATTTATCAGCAACCAGATTTGAGCGCGGCAGGTACAGTGTTGATGCTTGGTGGCTTGTTGTTCTTCTTAGCAGGTGGTGACTTAAAACAAATCGGCGTTTTGTTATTGATTGCCAGTGTGGCCGCATGGATTGTGGCTTCGATAAGTCTGACAGGTCAAGAACGTATTTCAGATTTTGTTGCCGGTATTAAAGACCCGTTGCAGGCTTCGTATCATGTTCGCCGTTCGTTTGAAGCGATTGTGAATGGTGGCTGGTTTGGAGTTGGCATCGGCAATTCATTATCAAAAGTGACCGGTTTACCAGTTCCACCAACCGATAGTATCTTTGCAGTGGTTGTTGAAGAATTAGGTTGGTTTGGTGCAGTGGCTTTAATTGCGTTATATGGTTTATTAGTCTGGCGCGGATTTGTAATTGCACGCCGCGCACCCGATATGCTTGGCACATTGCTTGCATCTGGTTTGGTGTTGTGGGTTGGCATGGAAGCATTAATCAACATGGCAGTCATGGTTGGCTTATTACCGTTTGCAGGGAATGCACTTCCATTTATTAGTTCTGGAGGTTCAAGTTTAGTAACAACACTTGCGGCAATCGGAATTTTATTTAACATTTCACGTCAAGCAAGTTTGGCAACGAATACATCTGATGACGAATGGAGAACATACAGTGCGGTTACTCATTTGCGCTGGTGGAACGGGCGGAGGGGTGTACCCCGCACTGTCCGTTTACGAAACGCTAAAAAGTAGAAAGGCAAATATGCAAACACTGTGGGTCGGTGGTGAAGGTGGTATGGAAGAAGCACTTGTGAATCGTGCTGGTATTTCATATCGTTCTATCTCTGCCGCTGGTGTGCATGGTGTTGGTTTGCGTACCTTACCGCAAAATATGTTTAAGTTAGCGCGTGGCGTTGTTGAATCGAAAAAAATATTAAACGAATTCAAACCAGATGTTTTATTTTTTACTGGTGGTTATGTCGCCGCACCAATGGCATTTGCTGGTAGAAAAAATCCAATCGTTTTATATGTGCCAGATATTGAACCTGGACTCGCCTTAAAATTTTTAGCAAACTTTGCAGATGTGATTACATTAACTGCTGATGACTCAAAGAAATATTTTTCATCATCAAAGAAGATGATTGTTACAGGTTACCCGCTTCGTGCTGGACTTTCAACTTGGTCTCGCAGTGACGCATTCTCTCACTTCAAACTTGATTCTACAAAACCCGTGTTGCTAGTCACCGGTGGAAGCAAAGGTGCGCGTTCAATTAATATGGCAGTCGTCAAACACTTGAAGCACATCCTTGAAATTGCCCAAGTGATTCACATCACCGGCACAACAGATTATGACGTCATAGAAAAAACTACAAATACCTCTTTATCGAATGAATTAAAAAAACATTATCATGTCATACCTTATTTACATGATATGGGCGCGGCATTAGCCGCCGCAGATTTGGTGTTATCGCGTGCGGGTGCATCTTCTTTAGGTGAATATCCGTATTTTGAATTGCCTGCTATTCTTGTGCCGTATCCGTATGCGTGGCGCTATCAAAAAGTAAATGCTGATTATTTAGCCAATCAAAGTGCCGCTGTGATATTAAAAGATGAATTATTGCAAGACGAACTTTTTCTCGTAATCAAAGATATACTTTTGCATGAAAGCAAACGCCAAACCATGAAAGCCGCTATGAAAACATTATCAAACCCCAATGCGGCAGAATTAATCGCCAGCCAGTTGGTTGAATTGGCAGGAGAGCAACCCCTATGATGAGTATTATTTATATCTTTTGGATGTATGTGCTACTTTTTGCTTTTATCGGCGCAATGCGCGGATGGGCAAAAGAGTTATTGGTTATTTTTAGTGTCGTTACTTCTTTGGCAGTTAATTTGCTTTTGGAAAGATACATTCCGCTCGTGCGCGATTTAGACAAAGCCTCTACATCCGTCTTTTGGACGCGCGTGATTATTTTAGGTGCGATGGTTTACTTCGGTTATCAAACGGTGAATTTTTCACGTTTTCAAGCAGGCTCTAGACGTGAAAAACTACAAGATAATCTCTTTGGTGCGGTGTTAGGTGCTGTGAATGGATATTTAATTGCAGGTAGTGTTTTATATTACATTCATGTCGCTAATTATCCGCATCCAACGGTGCTTAGCCGTGCAACCGACCCCGCCATTGCAGAAGCAGTGGAAAGAATGATGGCAGTCATGCCACCGCGCTTTTTAGGCGAACCCGGCATCTACTTCGCGGTCATCATCATTTTGATATTTATTATTGTGGTTTACATCTAAACTATGAAACGCGTTCACTTCATTGGCATTGGAGGTTCAGGGCTTTCTGCCATCGCGTTTCTATTAAAAGAAAGCGGCTATGAAGTGACAGGCTCAGACCAAACACCGAGTCAATTTGCGTTAGATTTACAAAATCAAGGTGTGACTGTTTACATCGGGCATCACCCGCGTAATATCGGCAATGCTGAAATGGTGATTATGTCATCCGCAGTAAAAGCAGATAACCCCGAGGTTGAAGCGGCGAAGAAGGCTGGTATCCCTGTCTATAAACGCTCAGATTTTCTTGGTCAATTGATGGAGAAAAAAACTGGTATCGCAGTGGCTGGCACGCATGGAAAAACCACAACGACTGGCATGATTGCTTGGATGTTATCTGCCATGAAACGCGACCCATCATTTATTGTGGGTAGCACGTTGAATAATTTGAAAGTCAATGCTCATGCTGGCGAGGGCGATGTGTTTGTGATTGAAGCCGATGAATATGACAATATGTTTTTGGGTTTGAAACCACAAATTGCAGTGGTGACGAATCTTGAACATGACCATCCAGATTTTTTTCCGAAGTTTGAAGATATGTATTCGGCATTTCAAAAATTTGTAGATTTATTACCCGAAGATGGCACGTTGATTGCTTGTGCAGAAGATGAAGGTGCTGTTTCTTTATTGAGCCATGCCCGCCGCAAAGGTTTGAATGTTTTATCTTATAGTGTGCAAGGTGAAATGACAATCAATAGCCCGCAATGGTTGCAAGCCCGAACCGTAAAACCAAACACACGCGGCGGTTTTGATTTTTCTGCAATGACCAATCTCGATTTATCTGCAACGATGAATGTTTCATTACAAGTGCCGGGTGAACATAATGTTCGCAATGCACTTGCGGCTTTATCTGTTGCGGCAATGCTTGGTTTGCCATTAGACCAAGCCGCAAACGCATTAAGTGAATTCACTGGTACAGGTCGCAGGTTTGAAATTCGCGGTGAGAAAAATGGCATTGTCATCATTGATGATTATGCTCATCATCCCACTGAAATTCGCGCTACTTTGGCAGGCGCAAAGGCTCGTTATCCAAACTCGCGCATTGTGGCTGTGTGGCAACCACATACCTATTCACGCACAAAAACTTTGATGATGGATTTTGCCAAAGCCTTTTCAGATGCGGATGAAGTGTTGGTGACAGAAATCTACGCCTCACGCGAAGGGACGCAGGATTTTTCATCTGCAGAAGTAGTTTCCATCATGCCACATGCTTCGGCGCGTTACACAGGTTCCTTAAGTGAAACAAAAGAATATTTGTTGAAGCATTTGCGTTCAAATGATGTTGTCTTAGTTTTATCCGCTGGTGATGCGGATAAGCTGAGTGGAGAGTTGTTGAAGGAATTGTAGAGAGCGTAGGGACACAGCGAGTCATTTTAGGATTTTGACTGTAAACCGTTTCGCTGTGTCCCTACAAAATGAAATTATGTTTATGACGAAAACCATTTCTGCTTTTGAAATATTATCCCCACAGTTTGGGAATGCCGTGCAAGAAAATGTATCGCTTGCGCCTTATACATCCGCACGCATTGGCGGACCTGCCGATGTGTTGCTTACGGTCAAATCAAAAGATGAACTCGCAAATGCCATAAAATTAATTTGGGATAACAATATTCCCTACACAATTCTTGGTGGCGGTTCGAATGTCTTAGTCAGTGATGCTGGTTTCCGCGGAGTTGTGGTTTTGAATCGTGCCAAGGAAGTGAAATTTGAATTTGGCGACCAGCCTCAAGTGTGGTGTGAAGCGGGTGTGGTCATCAGCAATTTATCAAGGCGATGCATTGATAAAGCCTTATCTGGTTTGGAATGGGCATGTACTGTCCCTGGCACAGTCGGTGGGGCAGTGTATGGAAATGCTGGTGCGTATGATGGTGATATTTCACATAATTTAATTTGGGCAGAAGTATTAACTGAAAATGGAATTGAAAAATATTCTGTCCACCAAATGAAATATAACTATCGTAGCAGTGTGATGAAACGCAATGAAATTAAAATGGTTGTCCTTTCAGCTTTGTTGGGATTAAAAAATTCAACGAAAGAAGAAGTGTCTGTTAAAATTAATGAGTTCAGTGAACGCCGAAAGTCCACACAGCCGCCGGGTGCGAGTATGGGTTCCATGTTCAAGAATCCGCAAGGTGATTATGCTGGACGATTAATCGAAGCCGCAGGTTTAAAAGGTAAGCGCATCGGCAATGCTGAAATCAGCACGGTACATGGAAATTTTTTTGTCAATCATGGTGAGACGAAAGCAAGTGACGTTCTCGCTTTGATTCAATTGGCTCAAAAGACAGTTAAAGAAAAATTTGATGTTGAGTTGGAATTGGAAGTTGAACTAGTTGGCTTTTAGAAAATGACGATGACGAAGAAACTTAAAGTAGCAGTTTTATTTGGCGGTCGTTCAGGTGAGCATGATGTTTCGCTCATGTCTGCGCGTTCGGTCATTTCTGTTTTAGACCCACAAAAATATGAAGTCTATCAAGTTGGCATTACGTTAGATGGCAACTGGCTGACAGGCGAAGATGCACTCTCCGCGTTTGAAGCAGGCAAAACGCAAGATTTGAGGCGCGTGATTCCGCCAACGGAACCTGCTTCAAGACAATCGTTATTTGTCACACGCGAGACCAAATCAGGCGAAAAATTGGAAACACTTTCTGCAATTGATGTATTCTTCCCCGTTTTGCACGGACCGTTCGGTGAAGACGGCACGATTCAAGGTTTACTCGAATTAGCAGATTGCGCATACGTTGGTGCAGGAGTTGCGGGTTCATCCGTTGGCATGGACAAAGCCATTTTCAAAGATGTGATGCGTGCTAATAATATTCCGATTGTTGATTCGATTTTCGTGTCAAGAAACGAAATTGAAAACAATATGAACGACGTGATTGCAAAAGCAGAAGCGATGGGTGTGTATCCATTTTTTACAAAACCTGCTAATCTTGGTTCATCGGTCGGAATTAGTAAATGCAATTCACGCTCTGATTTAACAGAAGGTTTGATGGATGCCGCGCGTTATGACCGTCGTGTGTTAATTGAAAAAGGTGTTGGCAATGTGCGTGAAGTGGAAGTGAGTGTGTTAGGCAATGAAGAACCAATTGCCTCTGTATGTGGTGAAGTGTTACCCAGCCGTGAGTTTTATTCTTACGAATCAAAATATGTAGATGGCACATCAGGTTTAATCATCCCTTCGCAATTGTCGAATGAAATTACAGAAAAAATTCGTGAGTTTGCTATTCGTGCTTACAAAGCTATTGATTGTGCAGGCATGGCACGCGCAGACTTTTTTGTTGAAGTTGGCACAGGCAAAATTTATATAAACGAGTTAAATACATTGCCGGGCTTTACTTCAATTAGTATGTATCCAAAATTATGGCAAGCTAGCGGATTAACCTACGCTCAATTGGTAGATAAATTAATTGAACTGGCTTTAGAAAGAAAATCACAAAGAGATAGAACGGAACGTCGGAGAACTGCATGAGTAACAAACGTGAATTAACCCGTGCCGAAATTGTGCGTCAACGCCGCAATGAACGCGCCGCAAAAGAGATGACTCAAATTGCGCAACAAGCCACCAAACCGATGGTGAAAGTCACTTCACGCACACCTACGATTCCGATGAATGTGTACTCGCCAACCAAGCAACAACAAAAACGCCGTTTTAATTTGTCACTCGGTGTGCCTGACTTTCATTTTCCTAAACCAAAAATCACATTGCCAAATTTCCGCATCAATGCCAATTGGCGCATTACATCATTTGTGATTGCTTTGTTATTGGGCATTGCACTTTACTTCTTGCTTACACTTCCATACTTTTATGTTCCACAAGCCACTGTGCTTGGTAATCAACGGATTACGCGCGAAGAAATTAATGCGGTCAGTGGCGTTGTCGGTGCATCTATTTTCACAGTGCAAAGTGATGAAGTGCAAAAGAATATTCTCATGAATTATCCCGAATTGCTTTCGGCGGAAGTGAATGTATACTTGCCGAATCATGTGTACGTCACAGTAACGGAGCGTGTGCCTGTCATCTTATGGCAACAAAATGGCGGTTACACTTGGATTGATTCAACAGGCGTGGCGTTTCGTCCGCGTGGTCTTGCAGAAAACTTAATGTTCGTGAATGCAATTGATACACCACCTGCTGGAATTGCAGTTGAAAATGCACCGACTCCATACATGCAAAAAGATTTAGTGGATGCGATTACGCTTCTTTCCTCGGTGAAACCTGCTGATGCGACTTTGACATTTTCTTTAACCGACGGTTTACACTGGATAGACTCACGCGGTTGGACAGCCGCCTTCGGCACATCATCGCATGATATGCCTTTGAAGATTCGTGTGTATCAATCATTAGTAGATTCATTAACGGCAAGCAGAAAGACCCCGATTTATATCAATGTTATTCATCCCGATGCACCGTTTTATCGCATGGCTGAAGTGACAGAGGCAGAAGAATAAAAATATTATGGAAGAAATTGTAGTAGGCATAGACGTAGGCACAACCAAAGTCTGTACACTTGTTGGAAGAGTGGAAGATGATGGCAATGTTCGCATTCTCGGCGTAGGCATTGAGCCTTCGGCAGGAATTCGCAAAGGCATTGTTGTGGATTTAGCCGCCGCGTCTCAAGCCATTAAACGTTCTGTAGAAAAAGCAGAAAGCACATCCAGTTTGGAGATTACAACCGCATTGGTCAGTTTGGCTGGTGCACATGTTTCATCAGTCAATAGTCGTGGCGCGGCTGGCATCCCAAGCGGAATTATTGATATGCATGATTTAGCACGTGCTTTAGACCAAGCTCAAGCCATCGCTATTCCGCATGACCGTGAAATTGTACATGTCATTCAACGCGGCATTTCAGTAGATGGTCAAGAAGGCGTGAAGACTCCAGTTGGCATGCATGGCTTCAAATTGGAAGTTGAGACTCACATCATCACTGCCGCAAGTGCCACAGTAGATAACATTCGTCAAAGCGTCAGTGCGGCAGGTGTAGAGATTCAACAATTTGTTTTGAATCCGCTTGCTTCTGCTGAAGTCGTGTTGACCGAACAAGAACGTCAGGCAGGTGTAGCAGTGTGTGATATTGGTGGTGGCACAACTGATTTAGCCATTTATGTGGATGGTGATGTGTGGCATACGATGGTGTTAGCAGTTGGTGGCAATCACATCACACAAGATATTGCACATGGACTTCGTTTGAATTTGTCTCAGGCTGAGGAAGTGAAGAAGCAACAAGGTCATGCCGTTCGGTCAGAGATTGGAAGCGAAGAATATTTCTTAATCCGCCCGTTTGGTGAAGATAAAGATGTGCGCATCAATCGTCAAGATTTAGCACACATTATCGAAGCAAGAGTAGAAGAAACATTCGGTTTAATTTTGCAAGAGATTAAACGTTCTGGGTATGATGGTTTATTACCTGCTGGTATGGTTTTGACTGGTGGAACATCAGCATTGCCTGCGATTCATAAAGTTGCTAGTGAAGTGTTAGGAATGCCTGTGCGAACTGCACAACCACAAAATTTGAAAGGTCTTGTTGATAAATTAAACTCACCGATGTATTCAACAAGTATTGGATTGTTGAAATGGGCAATTGCCATGCACGACCATCAAGTGGTGATTGCAAGTGGAAGTAAAAGACGAAGAAACAGAAACGAGTCGAACGTTAATTTTGAAGCGTTGAAGAATTGGATGAAGAGGTTGTTGCCGTAGAATTGAGTCTTTCTTCTTTCATCTTTTTATGCAATGAAAGAAGAAAGAGGAAAGAAGAATCATTGAAAGTCAAATGGTAAATTCGTACTGATTAACCCTGTTAAAAAATCAAGTTTTCGTTTAAGATTAGGCATATTCTTTGCCAGGAGAATAAAATGGACACAAACAAAAGAAACTTACAAACCGAAGCCTTTGCTCGCATCAAAGTAATTGGTGTGGGTGGTGGTGGACAAAACGCCGTCAACCGCATGATGGAAGAAGGTATTCAAGGCGTTGAATTTATCGTTGCGAATACAGATGCGCAAGCATTGACTCTTTCACGCGCGCAAACACGTGTTCGCCTCGGCGATAAAATCACACGTGGACTTGGTGCAGGTGGCGACCCTGAAATTGGTCGTAAAGCCGCAGAAGAATCATCGGATGAGTTATATAACGTGCTCAAAGGTGCAGATATGGTTTTCGTCACTGCTGGTATGGGTGGCGGAACAGGAACTGGTGCCGCACCTGTGGTTTCACAAGTTGCCAAAGAATGTGGCGCGTTGACGATTGGTGTGGTCACACGTCCATTTACATTTGAAGGCAACAAACGTGGTCAATCTGCCGAAGTGGGTGTTGCAAAAATGAAAGAACATGCACACACACTCATTTCAATTCCGAATGACCGCTTGCTTCAACTGGCTGATAAAAAATCTTCATTGCAAGATGCTTTCCGCATGGCGGATGAAGTGTTGCATCAAGGTATTCAAGGTATTTCAGAATTAATTACCATCCCAGGTTTAATCAATTTGGATTTTGCAGATGTACGTGCTATTATGTCTGAAGGTGGCGCGGCATTAATGGCAGTGGGTCGTGGCGCTGGGGATGAACGTGCCAAGCAAGCCGCTGAACAAGCCATTTCAAGTCAATTGCTTGATATTACGATTGATGGCGCACGCGGTGTCTTATTCAACGTCACTGGTGGACCAAACATGACACTCTTTGAAGTCAACGCCGCCGCCGCGATTATTCGTGAAACTGCTCACCCAGATGTCAACATGATATTTGGGGCAGTCATTGACCAAGATATGGGTGACGAGATTCGCGTGACGGTCATCGCTACTGGATTTGAACGCAGTGGAGTTCCACGCCGCGCTTTAGAACGCCTCCCTCGCTCTAACGAGAAACCTGTTTCAGTTTCCAACACGCCTTTTGCTACCCCCAAAGAATCAGTCAGCGTGAGCGCAGAGACACGTTCATCCAGTGATGTCAAATCACAACCAGCGCCGAACCTCGGCTCTGATGATTTAGACGTCCCGACTTTCTTGAGGAATAGAAGATAGAGTTTTGTATATAGCTAAAGAGACAGTCACTTTCGTGGTGACTGTCTCTTTTTTGTTCATGTCATTGCGAGCCGCCGTACTTGTTCTTTGGCGGTGAAGCAATCCCCAACATAATCATAAGATTGCTTCGTCGTGACTTCGTCACTTCTCGCAATGACATAGTATTTCATGCTAAAATATCCTCAATGACCGAAAAAGCGAAAGTACCGCAACGACCTGAGCATTATTCATATTTACTGCACCGCAAACAACGGGTGACTAAGATTATCATGCCTGTAGTCATCAGCGCGTTGGTATTTGTCGGTTTTATTGTGTGGGTCAGTTTTGCTACCTTCAACCAAGGCGGTGACGTGGGACGTTGGGCGGCAATTTCTACCATTTGGATTGTGATTCCAGTAATGCTGGCAGGTTTAATTTTCCTTGCTTTGTTAATTGGTTTGATTTATCTCATGGCTCGTGCCATTGGCGGATTGCCGTATTACACAGGCATTGCTCAGGAATACGTATATATAGCCGAAGCCTACATCAAACGCGGAGCCAATATGGCGGCAAAACCTATTATCGCCATTAATGGCTGGCTAGAAGCAATCAAAGCATTTTTTGAAAAGGTGACTCCATGAACAGAAGCAGAACAATTTTTGGCGGTGTAATTATCGGTGCAGTGGTAGGTCTCATTGCCGCGATGTTATTAAATCGCCGTGCCGAACGAAGTAACAGAGAAACTGCTATCACAACAGGCGAGGGATTGAAGCTTGGTGTGCTATTGTTTGGTTTGTTACGCGCCATTGCGGCATTGAATGATGATTAATCAGACCGTAGACGGTGGACGATAGACCGAGACTTTATAGTCTCGGTTTTTTTATTATGTCATTCTGAGCCGAAGCCCTGAACGAAGTGAAGGGGCAAGCGAAGAATCTCTACCATAATCTTCTAGACTCTTCGCCGCAAAGACCAAGAGCTCGGCTCAGAGTGACACACTTTTATTAATAGAACAAATGGACTATAATCGAAATATGGAAACTATTTCAAAACAAACCTATCGTAGATTTTTGCTTGGAATACAAGGCTTATACCCAGGTCGAAGATTTGAAAATGTCAAAGGTGTTGAATCAGCTTTACGTCAGATTGAGGCGCTGCAACTTGATCCATTGACGATGGTGGCGCGAAGTCAAGATATTGCCATGTATGGTCGCGTGTTAAATTACAAGCCTGAAATGCTATATCAAATGGCGTATGAAAAACGTCAGGCGTTTGATTATGGTAATTGGCTGGCGATGTATCCGATGCGTGAGTTCCCATATTGGCGTTTGCCGATGAAAAATTTTCAAGCGCGTGGTATGCGATACGAATCGTTTAAACATCCACCAAAAGATTTAGTAAAACTTATTTTGAAAGCGTTGAAAGATAACGGACCGATGGGCAACCGTGACTTTGAAGGTAATGCTTTCAAAGAGTGGAGTTATCGCGGACGAAAAGATACAGCTGTAGGTTTATATTATTTGTGGTTGACGGGTGAAGTGATGATTTCACATCGCAAAGGTTTTGACCGCATTTATGATTTGCGCGAAAGAGTTGTGCCGAAAAAATATGATTATGTTGCCGATGAAAAAGAATCGGAAACACATTTTGCAATCAAGCAAATTAACATGGTCAACACGCTCAAAGAAAAACGTTTTCATTATGTTTGGAAATACAGCATAGAAAGACCTACGATGCCCGCAAAAGAAGCACAAAAAAAATTAGATGAGTTATTTGAAAATAAAAGTATCACACGTTTTCAAATAGAAGGTTCAAAAGATGTTTGGATTACGTTGAGTGAAAATAAAAAATATTTTGATGATTTGGAAGCGGGGCGAATCCCAAAAGCGTGGAGAGCGTTGGATACAACCACTGATGAAGAAGTAACGCTTCTTGCTCCACTTGAAATGGTTTCTGCTCGTGGACGCGCTAAACATGTCTTCGACTTTGATTACGTGTGGGAAGTATATAAGCCTGAACATCAACGTAAGTGGGGATATTATGTTCTGCCGATTTTATATGGTGATGATTTGGTCGCTCGCCTCGACCCGAAATTTGATAGAACCACAAACACGCTTCATATTCTCGGCTTTTGGCTTGAGGATGATACTGTTGTAGATTCTAAATTTTCGGATGCGTTGGCGAAAGGTTTAACTCGTTTTGCAAACATGATTGGCGCACATAAAATAGATGTAAGTAAAATTAAACAAACAAAAATCCGTGATTATTTGAAAAAGAATATAAAATTAAATCAGAAATAAGCTGGCAGTTGGTTGAATTTAAAAAATCATAAAGGCAATCACAATATGAAAAAAACAGACCTACATCCTTTAGTAAAGCAATTACAATTCACACGCAGTGAATTTAAGCGTGCTTTGAAGGGTGTGACTGACCAAGAAGCCTCAAAACGATTTATGCCAATGAATTGCATAAGCTGGAATGTAGGTCATTTAGCATGGCAAGAACAAAGTTATTTTTTACATCGTGCACAAGGTCAAATGATTTTGCCTGAAATTGATAAACTGTTTGCTTATGGTGCACCTGCTAGTACGCCAAAATTAAGCGATATGATTCAAGCTTGGGAAACAATTACAAAAGCAACAGACCCTTGGTTAGCAACATTAACTAGTAAAAAACTTTCAGAATACGTAATTAATAAATATGGAAAACCTAGTCAACGTATTTATGGTGCAATGCTTCAACGAGTGATTTATCATTATTGGTATCATACCGGTGAAAATATGGCGATTCGTCAAATGCTTGGGCATACAGGTTTACCTCAATTTGTGGGGAATATTGATGATAAAGCACCTTATACTTCTGAAAATAAATAAGCATCTCAGCAATCACTCTTCCTTTGACTCCAATTCGTTAACTTTGCCCATTCTTCTGCTCCGCCGATGATGATGTCACAGACTGGGTCTTTGATATCGTAATACGCTTCCATATCTTCTTCAGGATGATATTTCACAAGTTCATGTTTTACTTTTCCGTATGCTTGTGCGACCATAGGCAATGCTCGTAAATAATCGCGGAATAAAATTGGGTAACGTTGATTGGCTCGATTTTGTATTCTCACATGCAAATTGATTTTGCGACTCGATGATGTGGGTTTGAAAATCCACTTTTCCCATTCTTTCGGGTCAGTTGTAGATTCGGGTGGGATGTGGTCACTTGTAATTCTTGTCACTCTTTCAAAGCCTGCTACATTCATTGCTCTTTCTAATTCTGCGGACAATGAATCAACTGTCACTTGAATATCAATAATATCTTTGGCATCCAAATTTGGCACAGAGGTTGAACCGATATGGTCAATGCGAATAGCCAAATCCCCAAGTATGTTTCGTAACATCGTGCCAATCTCCTGAAATTCTTGTTTCCATTCAGGTTTATATGGTGTTATGGTTATCATGGATTCTCCACACAAAAAGAAGTAAATTTTTGCTAAGCAAGAGAGTCTATCATAGCGTGATAACATCGTCATTGCGAGAAGGAGCGAAGCGACGACGAAGCAATCTTGTAATTTAGCATGGGATTGCTTCGGGCTTTGGTCTCGATACGGACTTCGTCCTACTCGACCATCAGCTCTCGCACTGACGGAAAAAACAACAGGAGAAAAATGCTCAAACCGATTCGTTGGAATACTTTTGTCCGTGATTTTTTTGTGATTCAAATTGGCTTTGCTTTGTATGGTTTGTCTATTGCGTTAAGTCTGCAAGCAAACCTCGGCACAAATACATGGTCAATATTTGAAAAAGCACTTGCAGATATTACAGGATTAACCGTTGGCACAATGTCTGTGATTGTTGCTTTCTTTGTACTATTAATTGTGCTTTTATTTAGGGAAAAAGTAGGCTGGGGAACTTTAGGAAACATTCTTAGTATTGGTCCATGGTTAGATTTTTTTTTGTATCTTATTCCACCGTTAGAAAACAATCTTGTTTTACAATCTCTTATGTTGCTTGCTGCTGTTCTAATTCAAGGTATAGCTAGCGCAGTGTATATTGGCGTGAATGCAGGCGCAGGTCCGCGCGATAGTTTGATGTTGGCGATTCATCGCACCACCAAGTTGAGTCTGCGACTTGCACGTGCTTCAATTGAATTGACAGTGTTTACAATTGGTTGGCTTCTCGGCGGACCCGCTGGAATCGGCACATTAATTTTTGCAATCTTGATTGGTCCATCTGTGCAATGGGCGTTTAAGATTTTCAACGTCAAACCCCATAGAGAAGAACTACCTGAAAGTAATGTCGTTGTAAAATAATCTGACGAGGAATCAAATGACTGAAGAATCCCTTTCAAATGCTCCAATTTCAGAACCACAAAACCGCAGTACAGCATCACTTGTCTTTTACTTATTGTTGACAATCCCTTTGCCATTTTGTTTATTCATCTATCATTTCATTGTTTGGTCGTTTGAACAAAGCGCCATCATTTCGTTAAGCGCACAAGCGTTTGCATGGTCTGGGATCGTTGGTTTGCTTGTGCAAACGATTGCTTTAGGCATTGTCACAGGTTTATTGTGGTGGCTGACAAATGATGCTCGCTTCAAAACATGGTTTCGTGGAATTTTTATTGCAACATTAATTGGTCTCTCAACTTTATTGCTTCGTTTATTAGGAGCAAATAACGACCAACTTGGTTTTATTACTCAGTTTTTGATTGCGATAATTTTATTTTTTATCTTATATCGAATTGAGAAAAATAATTTTGTTTGGGGAAAAGATAAACTTCCATTTGGGTTATTGATTTCAGCCATCGCAATTTCGCCTTTGGTCATTTTTGGTTCACTTGGTTTAGTAGGCGATGTATTCCTCAGTTTGTTAGCAGGTTTAGCAATTGGCTTATTGGCATCAACCTTAATCACTGACTCAGCCGAAAATGTTTTACTAAACGGACTCGGTGTAAGCACAGTATTAACGTTGCTGGCTTCATCATTTGGGTATGATGGTTCACAATTAATCTTAATTGTTTTATTACCTGCTTTTGCGTTTGGGATTGCCGCACTTTTACCATCCAAAAGTGCTACAAGCGTAGCTATTGGTTTAATCACGTTTGCTGGCTTAGCATTTTTTGACCCAACTGAATTAACCATTGTGCTTGGCGATATTGCAGGCTTGGCAGTTAATGCAACAGCAATCGCATTACTCATTGGTTGGGGAACAAGTTTGGTTGCATTGCTCATTCGTCAGGTAGCAAAAACAGGTTCCACGTCAAGAACGAAGCGAGCAATCAGTTGGTCAAGTGCGGGCATTGCATGGATGTTTCTCATCGCAACTTATTTTCTGTTTGGCAATCCAGGCAATTATGGTGACCGTTTATTTGTCATCTTAAAAAATCAAGCCGATATTTCTGATGTTGCAAATATTCAAAATCGCGATGAACGTTTACAAGAAACATACAAGCGACTCACCGAACATGCCAACGTAACTCAAGCAGATTTGCGAAATATTTTTGATATTGCTCGCGTGAAATACACACCATATTATTTACAAAATTCGATAGAGGTACAAGGCGGAACTTTGATGCGACTCTTTTTAACATTTCATCCTGATGTTGAGCGCGTCATTCCTAGCCCACGCCTGCGTGCCGCACCCGAAGCATCTCCTTCACCTGGCTTTGTGACTGAGGTTGATGGAAGTGTGCAATGGAATATCACCATGATTGGTGCAGATAAAGTCTGGGAAGAATTTGGTGTGCAAGGTGAAGGAATTATCATCGGGCAATCTGATTCAGGTGTGGATGGTGAACACCCTGCCATTGCGGGACAATATCGTGGTTATAACGGTAGCGATGATTACAACTGGTTTGACCCGTGGGCTGGTACAACCTCACCAAATGATGAAGGTGGGCATGGCACGCACACGCTCGGAACAATTGTAGGGAAGTTTGGCATTGGGGTTGCACCCGAAGCAGAATGGATTGGTTGTGTTAATTTAGATAGAAATTTAGCCAACCCAGCTCTGTATTTAGATTGTATGCAATTTATGTTGGCACCTTTTCCGATTGGTGGAAACCCATTAACAGATGGAGACCCAACCCAAGCCGCGCATGTGTTAAATAATTCTTGGGGTTGTCCTGATATTGAAGGTTGTGATCCAAATGCTTTGTTACATGCAGTAGATAACTTACGACATGCAGGCATTTTTGTGGTCGTTTCTACTGGTAATGATGGTCCAAGTTGTGAAACAGTCGCTTCGCCTTTATCTTTATATGATTCTGTTTTTTCAGTTGGCGCAATTGATTGGAATGGAGACATGGCTTCATTCAGTAGCCGTGGACCTGTAACAGTGGATGGCTCTGGCAGAATCAAACCTGATATTGTTGCACCGGGTATGGATATTCTTTCTTCATTACCGCAAGGAACATATGGGGCTAATAGTGGAACGTCAATGGCGGGACCACATGTTGCTGGTGTAGTGGCATTGATTTGGTCAGCGCAACCAGATTTGATTGGCGATATTGATGCGACTGAGCAATTAATCATAGATACTGCTCAACCCTATTCTGGTAGAACAGATGAAGGTTGTTTTACGGGTGAAATCCCAAACAATGCTTATGGCTTCGGTGTTGTGGATGTATATGAAGCCGTGAAACAAGCGTTAGGTGAATGATGAATCGCAAAATAAAAATTGCCCTGAGTTTGTTCGTTACCATTTTGCTTGGTATTTTTGCTGGGTTGTTATATCAGACTCGCGTTGAAGCCATCAATTTATTAACGGCTCCAATGGAAACTCGTAATTTACCGAGTGAATCACCTGCTGATTACAACTTACCTTTTGAAGAAGTGACTGTCACAAATGGTGATGGGATGAGATTAGCAGGTTGGTTTATCCCATCTGAAAATGGGGCAGTGATTATCATGCAACATGGTTACAAAGCCACACGCAGAGAAATGCTCAATGAAGCGGCGATGATGCACAAACATGGCTATGGAATTTTGCTGACGAGTGTAAGAGCCCATGATTACAGCGAAGGTGAAAATATCACACTGGGAATCTATGAAATGTCAGATATGGAAGCGTGGTATCAATATCTGTTGACGCGGGATGATATCAATCCAAATCAAATTGGGATGTTAGGAAACTCATACGGCGGCATGTTGGCGATTCAATATGCGGCTCAAAATCTAGACATCAAAGCTGTTGTTGCGAATTGTGCATTTTCATCTATGCCTGATACTGTTTCTACGAGCGTAAAACATTTTACAGGTTTGCCAGAATTTCCATTTGTGCCGTTGATTGTATTTTGGGCGGAACAAAATACAGGCATCAAAATGGAAGAGATTGATACAACAAAATATATTCCGCTCATTAGCCCACGACCTGTGTTCTTAATGCAAGGCGGACAAGATACTGTCATTTCACCAAGTAGTGGTCAGATTTTATATGATGCGGCAAATGAACCCAAAGAATTATGGTTTGATGAAGCGTTGGGTCATACCGAGTTTGATAAAGAACGCGCAGAAGAATATGAAGAAAGAGTTGTTGAGTTTTTTAATCAATATTTATTAGGGGAATAATGATAAAGATAGTTCTTTCTTACTTTTGCCTTTTGTTTTCAATATTTTTAATTTATTTCCCATTATTCTTTTTAAGAGATATTGAAAAAATTTCTTTAAATCAATTAATCCAAAGAGATTCAAAATTCAAATGGCTTAATCCGTGGTATCAAATTATTCTTGGCATAGTCTTTTTACCGCTAGTAATTGTAGTTATTTATATCTCGGTTTATGAAAATCAACTTGGCAGACTTTATTTTGTATTACTAGTTCCTTTTATTAGCCTCATCACTTTGTTTCATAGCATTCTGGCTTCTGTTACAGGCGTTTATGCACATTTAGGTACAGCTTATTTGATGCGGTTTTCGTATGATGAAAATAAAATCAAAATATGGGTTGCAAATATGCAAATGGTTCTAGCGGTTGTTGTAAGTTTTGCTAGTCAATGGATATATTCTTTATAAAAAGATAGGGAGATAATTTATGTGGATATATCTCATTCAAGGGTTGGGATTTGGTCTCGCCGCCGCTTCGCAACCTGGACCTTTACAAACGTATCTGATTTCCCAAGCATTGACTCGTGGTTGGAAAAAATCTTTAGTCAATGCTTTTGCGCCATTAATCAGTGACGCGCCGATTATTTTGTTATGTGTTTTGATATTAAGCCAAGTCCCTGATTGGTTTCAAACTTTTTTATACATCGCCAGCGGATTATTTATTTTGTATCTGGCGTATGGCACATACAAAACATGGAAAAATTTTGACGAGAATCAAACGCAAACCGAATCAAAAATTGATGGCTTATCCAAAGCAGTGATGATGAACTTCCTTAGCCCAGGTCCTTATATTTTTTGGAGTTTGGTCACGGGACCGATTTTGGTCAAAGGTTGGAGAGAAACTCCAATTCATGGAATCAGTTTGCTACTTGGTTTTTATATTTCTTTTATCAGTGCCCTGATGTTAATCATCTTTATCTTCGGTACAGCCGCAAAGGCTGGACCGAAAGTCAACCGTGCCATGTTAGGGATTTCAGCAATTGCTTTATTTTTGTTTGGGTTGTATCAATTGTGGCAGGGGATTTAGGATGAAACTAAACAGTACTTACTTCGTATAGACTAGAAAGGAGCAAAATTATGAGTGATATTATGGATAATAAAAGAGTCCAAAAGGTTTCTTTGATACAAGAGAGTACAGCTTCATATATTCTCTTAATAAACTTTTTTTTATTGCTAACATTATTAATTGCCATTTTTAGTGAAGGTAATAATTTCAGTGCAGGTTTTAATCGAGCGGGAAT
>ERZ761602.2594-NODE-2594-length-27755-cov-6.899386_pt1 | contig 27755 bp, 33 predicted proteins | sample MGYA00512165_ERZ761602 | MGnify/ENA primary metagenome ERZ761602 (study PRJEB28899, sample SAMN02445085) | bioreactor sludge metagenome | biome: EBPR sludge; isolation source: Thorneside wastewater treatment plant | place: Australia: Brisbane, Thorneside...
AAAACGCGCGCCTTCGGCGGGCAGGCCGTCGACCGCGGTGATCGCCTCGACCGGACGGGTGCTGAGCGCCTGCCAGTCCGAAGTGACCGGCAGCAGTTCCTCGCATTCCTGCTGCAAGGGCATGGTGCCGGTGAAAGCCTCGCACGTTTCGAGTGCCGCCCGCAGCAGCGCGGTCAGCTGGGCATCGTCGCCCGACGTGGTGATGCCGAGCCAGTCTTTAAGCTCGACTAGCGCCGCGGGGGCAAGCACCGCAGGCGTGACAATGGCCCGCTTCATGGCGGTCTCCGGGTTGTTTGGGGAAATGGGAGAGTCAGGGGCCGGGCTTCCCCGGCCCCCGGGGGCAGCACTCAGACCGAGACCTTGAGCAGCTTGATCGCGTCGCTATCCAGCACCTGGCCGCCGACGCGCTTGGTCGCGTAGAAGTTGACGAACGGCTTGTTGGTGAACGGATCGCGCAGGATCGTGGTCTGACGCCGCTCGGCAATCAGGTAGCCGTTGCGGAAGTTGCCGAAGGCGATCGGGAAGGCGTTGGCGGCCACGTCCGGCATGTCTTCCGCCTCGATCACCGGATAGCCCAGCAGGCGGGCGGGTTGGCCGTCCATGATCCCCGGCTGCCACAGGAACGAGCCATCGGCGGCCTTGAACTTGCGGACTGCGGACAGGGTTTTCGAATTCATCACGAAGACGGCGCCCTGGCGGTGCGCCGCTTTCAGCGAATGGACCAGGTCGATCAGCTTCAGTTCCGGGCTGGTATCGAAGGAGCTGGCATTGCCGGTGGCGGTGAATTGCAGCGTGCCGAACGGACGGGTGGCATCGCCGGCGTTGCTGGTCGGCGCGGCCAGGAAACCGCGCGGCTGGTTGGTGCCGGTGCCGTTGACGAACGCGGTGCCTTCGGCCTTGGCGAACTCGGCGGCGATTTCACCGGCCAGCCATTCTTCCAGGTTGAAAGCGGCATCGTCCAGCATGGCCTGGCTGGCCGCCGGGTTGGCATAGAGTTCACCCATCGGCGGGGCGATCTCGTTGAACTTGGCGGTGCCGGTTTCCGGCCGCGCGGCGGTTTCGCTGACCCAGCCCGAGGCGGTGCCGGTCGAGCTGACCAGCTTGCGATAGCCCGAAGTGCCGACCTGCACGACCTGGGCAATCGCGCGGATCGGGCTGACCGCTTTCAGCTGTGCGGCGATCGCCACGTCGATCTCGCGCGGGACGGCATAGCCGCCATCGGCCAGCACGCCGGTGGTGAAGGACTTCAGCTCTGCCTCGCGGCCATGGCGCAGGTAGCCGTCGACAAAGCCCTTCAGCTCGGGGCTGGCGGCAGCGCTGCCGCCGATCGCCGGACGGGCGGCGGCGCGGCTGACCTTTTCGAGCCGCGACTTCACTTCATCGACATCGCCGCGCAGCGCCGACAGCGCCTGCTCGGCGGCATCCTGGCGGGCGACGAGATCGAACGAAGCATCGAGCGGTTCGGCGGGCATTTCATTATCCATGGGGCACTTACCTTTCACGAAAAAGGCCGCCCCACGGGCGGCCGGAGATGGGTGTTTCAGGCGACGAGATGAACCCGCGCGCCGTGTTGCATCGGGTGGGTGACCAGGCTGACCTCGAACAGGTCGAGATCGCTGAGGTCGCGGCCCGCTTCGCTGCGGGTGAAGCCCCGCGCGCGGTAGCCGAACGACAGGCCGGTCACCGCTCCGCGTTTCAGTGCCGCGGCCGCACCGCCTTCGGGGTTGTCAATCGTGGCGACGACGCGCAGGCCGCGGCTGTCTTCGGCCACGCTCTCGACCCAGCCGATCCGCTGATCGGGGCGGTGCTGCCAGAACAGCGGCAGCGGCTCCTGCCGCTCGGCCAGGGTCCGGGCGAAGGCGCCGGGCAGGATCGCTTCGCGCCCGGCATCGCGCTTGCCGAACAGGGCGGCATAGCCGGCAAAGCGCAGCGTCACTTGAGCAGCCCCGTCGCACCGGTGCGGATCGCGATGCCCAGCAGCAGCAGCGCCAGCGCCCCGCGCACCAGCCAGGTCACTGCCGCCTGCCACGCGCCGCGCTTGGCATCGCGCCAGGCCTGGAGCAGCTGGCGCAGCTCCGACAGGTCGGAATGGGCGGCCGGATCATCCAGGCCCATGCGATTGAGCACGCGCTCCGCGCCCAGCTCGCTCGCCTCCTCGATGATCGCGCGCAGCGTCACCAGCTCGGCGCCCTGGTCTTCGGCCTGGGCGACCAGCCGGGCGACCATTTCGTCACGGTTCATGCTTTGTTCCCTTCATCGGCGGGCGCCAGGCCCAGCAGTGCGCGCTTTTCCCCGTCGCTGAGGAACCCGGCCGCGCCGATCTGGCTCCACAGCCGCTCGCGGTCCTCGGACAGGGCCGGGATCCGGTCGAGGTCCACCGCCAGGCGCTGGTCCGGGAACCAGGTCTGCAGCCCTTCGGACAGGGCGGAGAGGATCTTGCTGGCCAGCGGCAGCAGGGTCAGCCGCCACAGCGCGCGGTTGGCCTCGCGGTAATTGGCGTAGGTGGCGTCCCCCGGCAGGCCGAGCAGCATCGGCGGCACGCCAAAGGCAATCGCGATGTCGCGCGCGGCGGCCGCTTTCAGCTCGGCAAAGTCCATGTCGGCCGGCGAAAGGCTGAGCGCCTGCCATTTCAGCCCGCCCTCCAGCAGCATCGGCCGCCCGGCATTGGCATGGCCGGCATAGGCCGCGCTCAGTTCCTGCTTCAGCCGCTCGAACTGGTCGGAGGACAGCCCCGCCCCGTCACCCGGATCATAGACCAGCGCGCCCGATGGCCGCGCCGCGTTTTCCAGCAGCTGGCGGTTCCAGGCCGCCGCCGCATTGTGGGTCAGCACCGCTTCCTCAGCCGCGGCGAGGCAGCCCGCGCCGTAGTGGTCGTCGGCCGGATGGAACGCCTTGATGTGGATCACGTTGGGGCTGGCATCCTCGTCCAGCACCGGGATGGTCAGGGTGCTATCGCCAACCTTGTAGGCATAGGCGGCGGGCCAGCCGTCGCTCCCCGCAATCACGCTGACCCGCTCGGGCCGCAGCGCGAACAGCTCGACCGGCCGGCCGGCCCCGTCCTTGATCACCTGGACCCAGGCATTGCCGTGCAGCAGCAGCTGGCTGCTCAGCGTTTCCAGCAGCGATTGCCCGCCGCTGGTCGCCGTGACCAGCGCCGCCAGCCGCGGATCGCAGGGCAGCAAGGGCGCGCCGCCGATCCCTTCGGCAACCAGCCGCACGCTGCGCTGCGCCACCGGATTGTCGACATAACCGCGCCGCACCGCCCGGGCATAGTCGAACGGCGCCTTGGTGCTGCCCTCGGCAAAGAACCAGGGCGAAAGCAGGGTGCGGCCCAGCGGCACGCGCGAAGACGCCCCGCCCTTGAAGGCGGAGGCCAGGGTTTGCAGGAAGGACATTTGGCTGATCCCTTGTCTGGTAGACGATTGAGAGCAAAAAGGAGTTTGGACTGGGTCCGGCTGATGGAGTTTAGGACATGCTTTGGCGGAACCCGAATCTGTCAATCGTCATCAGGTTTTCTTTGTCTTTGTTGCTGGCGACCAGCCTTTCAACCTGCGCTGGGTCGTCCCGGCACCCGAATGCGCGTTTGTCACTCCAAGAGGCGGCCTCTTGCCGTGCGGAAGGAGGCTTTGAAAGCCGTTCGGCGTTTGGGTACCCGATCTGCCAGCGTAACTATGCTGACGCCGGAAAGGCCTGCACCGGAAAATCCGATTGCACAGGACATTGCCGGATCAGTCTCGACGGCGATGGCCCCATGCCAAAGGCAGGTGATCCGGCAGTCGGACAGTGTCAGAACAGCGAGTATTCTCCTGGCTGCTTTGCCATCGTTGAGGACGGCAGGCTTCAGGACAACGGATTCTGCGAAGACTAGAAAAATTGACTGAGCCGAGCGTCCTTCCCTAGCTGACCCAAACCCTCGGCACTCCACTCCGCCCCAGCACCAGTTCCGTCAGCGCCCACACTGCCGCATCGGCGCGGTCCGGGGAGCGGCCCGGGCCTTCGTAGCCGCCGCCGGCCATCAGGCCGCAGAGCTGGTCTTCCAGCACCGGGAACAGGCCGGTGTGGCGGACGCGGCCGGTTTCATAGAGTGCGGCGACCGGTTCGGCGCGGGCGGTCTTGCCATGGCGGGCGTGGACCAGTTTGAGCGGCAGCGAAATGTCGGCGGCGCGCAGCACGGCGGCGACCATTTCGCCGCCCTGGTTGGCCTCGGCCACCACCCGGTCGGCGTGCCACCGGGCCGCCGCCGTGGCGACGGCGCGGGCCCACTTTTCCGGGCTGGCTTTCTCCACGCTGCAATCGGCCAGCACGCGGGCGAGGCCATCCTCGCCCAAAGCGCAGACCACGATCCCGCAGGCATCCCCGCCGGACGAAGCCGGGGGATCGACCCCGATCACCACCCGCACCGGCGGGCTGGCGGCGGCGCTTTCGCGGCAGGCTTCCAGCAGCGCGCGGGTCCACAGCGCGCCTTCCACATCCTGCAGCAGCTCGCCGTCCAGCTCCTGCCGGCCCAGCGCGCTCTTGCCGAATTCACGGCGCATCGCCGCCAGATAGCGCGGCGGCAGGTTCTTCCGGTTGTCCTCGGTCCGGCCGCGGGTGATTTCCACCTCCGGGTGGTCGATCAGCCGCAGCAGCAGCGGAACGGCGCGCGGAGTGGTAGTGGCCACCACTTGCGGGCGGCTGCCCAGCCGCAGGCCCAGCAGCAGGTTGTCCCAGGCGGCCAGCGCTTTCCCGCCGCTATTGTCCCACTTGGCAATCTCGTCGCACCAGGCGTGGCTGTGCTGCGGACCGCGCAAGCTTTCTGCCTCACCGGCGGAATAGAGCATGGCCCGCCCGCCGCCCGGCCATTGCAACTGGCGTTTCGACGGTTCGAACTTCGGCTTCTTGCCGTAGGGGGCAATGGCGAGGAGGCCGCTTTCGCCTTCCACCATCACGCTGCGCACTTCGCCCAGCGATGCGCCGACCAGCGCGATCCGCGCTTCGGGATCGGCCTCGGCCCGGGCGCGAACCCATTCGGCCCCGGCCCGGGTCTTGCCGAACCCGCGCCCGGCCAGGATCAGCCAGGCCAGCCAGTCGCCTTCCGGCGGCAGCTGGCCGTCATGGGCCCACAGCCGCCAGTAGTGACGCACGGCGTGCTGCTGGCGCTCGCTCATCGCGGCGAGGGCCTCGCGGCATTCCGCGCGGGACAGTTCCTGCAGAATGGCGGCGCGGCTGGCGCTACTCCGGCTCATCCGCTTCGTCCGGCAAGGAACGGACAGCGGCCCGCTTGCGCATCTCGTCGATCATTGCGTCGATCGAATCGAGCACGGCCTGTTCGTCTTCGTCCTCTTCAGCGGCCCGGCTCTGGGCCACGGCCTGGCGGTGCAGGGTCAGCAGGCGGATCGCGCTCGCCACATCCATCTTGTGATCCGGGCTGGGGTTCCGAAGATAGGCCAGCAGGTCCATTTCCAGATCCCGGTATCCTTCGGCCAGCGCCGCATCCCAGGCTCGGGCAAAGCCGGCGTCCTGCTTGCGGGTGCGATAGGCCCGGCTCGGCGCAACCTTGGCATAGGCCGCCGCCGCCCTGACATTGGAGGTCTGGACCAGGTGTTCCAGAAAATAGACCCGCCAGTGGCCGGTGCCGGGGCAGTCGCCTTCTTCGCGTGCGCGATTGGTGACACGCACCTGCGGCTTCTTCTTCCGGGCGGCAGCAGTCTTGCGGGCACGCGGCTGGGCCGGCGGCGCCTCGGGGGCCGTGGTCATGGGGGCATGCTCCTGAAAAGGGGGGCGGAGCCGATCGGGGCATGGCCCGGCGAATCGGTCTATCGCGATGTTCCATATTTGTGCCAGATAAGCGTGACGATGTCAAGCGCAAATAACCAGATAGGTTATCTTGGCATGGCGCTTGTCGCCCGCCGCGCCGCCCTCTAAGCAGGCCGCCGCGAAACAGCCTAACCGGGGGGTATCAATGCTGCGCCGCCTTTATGACTGGACCATGGCCAAGGCGGTCCATCCCCATGCCGAATGGTGGCTGGCGCTGTTCTGCTTTGTCGAGGCCAGCTTTTTCCCGGTCCCGCCGCACCCGCTGCTCGGCATCATGTGTCTGGCCGAACCGAAGAAGGCGATCCGCTTTGCGATGATCGCCACGTTCGCTTCGGTTGCCGGGGGGATGCTGGGCTATGCCATCGGCTATGGCCTCTATGATACGCTCGGCACCCAGATCCTGGCCGCGCTGGGGCTGACCGAAAGCTTCCCCAAGGCGGCCTGCTATCTCAACGAATACGGCTTCTGGATCTTCGTGGCCAAGGGCGCGACGCCGATCCCGTTCAAGCTGCTGACCATCACCGCCGGGTTCATCGGGATGGACCTGATGCGCTTCATTGCCGGGTCGATCATCTCGCGCTCGATCTCGTTCCTGGTGGTCGGCGTGCTGTTCCGCCTGTTCGGCGCGCCGATCAAGGCTTTCATCGACAAGTACCTGGGCCTGGCCACCGCCGGTTTCGTGGCGCTGGTGCTGGCCGGTTTTGCCGCGATCACCCTGCTGGGCGGCGGCGGGGACCAGGCCGGACACAAGTGCGATGCCGTGACCCATGTGGAGGCGATCAAGTGAGCCAGCTGCACCTCTTTCACTGCGCCGATGCCCGTTCCTTTCGCGCGCTCTGGGCGCTGGAGGAACTGGGGCTGGACTATGACCTGACGCTGATGCCCTTCCCGCCGCGCTTCCGCTTTGAAGGGTACCGGGATGTCAATCCGCTCGGCACGGTGCCGGCGCTGATCGCCGATGGCGCGCTGATGACCGAAAGCAGCGCGATCCCGCATTTCCTGGCCACCCGCTATGGCCCGTCGGACCTGGCCGTGGCGCCGGACGAGCCGGACTATGCCCGCTACCTCAACTTCCTGTTCATGGGTGAGGCGACGCTGACGTTCCCGCAGACGATCCACCTGCGCTACACCCGGCTGGAGCCGCCCGAGCGGCGGGTGACCCAGGCGGCAGAGGACTATGCCCAGTGGTTCGGCTCGCGCCTGAAGAACGCGGAAGGCATGATGCACGGCGAATTCGCCGCCGCCGGCCGCTTCACCATGGCCGATGTCTCGGTCGGCTATGCGGTGATGCTGGCGCTGTCGATCGGGCTGGACGAACAGGTCACGCCCGGCATGGCCGCCTATCTGGAGCGGCTGAGCCAGCGGGACGGATTCCGCCGGGCCAAGGACAGACAGGCCGCCGGGCCAAGCGCAGTCTAGCCGCCGTCCGCCAGCCTGCGCAGGCCGGCCGCATCGCGGATCGTGATCGTGCCATAGCCGCGCCGGATCAAGCTGGCGGCTTCCCATTCCCGCAGCAGACCGTTGACCGTCATCCGCGACAGGCCGGTCAGTTCGGCCAGGTCCTGCTGGGTCAGACGCAAGGCGGTCTCCGCGCCTCCCAGTCCGGACAGCAGGCCGGCCAGCCGCTCTGTCGCGTCCTGGCTGCGCGCGGCAACCAGGCTTTCCAGCGAGAATTGCCGCTGGTTGCCCAGCAACTGCAGCAGGCTGCGCATTGTGCCGGGATGCCGGGCCAGCACCGCTTCGAACCGGGCGGCATCGACCCACAGCAGCTGCGCCGGATCGGCCGCCACGGCATCGACCACGCGCGGTGCGCGGCGCAGCACGGCCAGCTCGCCCCAGCTTTCGCCGGGACCGAGCAGCGACAGGACGATGAACTGGCCCCCGGCGCTGAACTGGCCCAGCTTGACCCGTCCCTCGACCACGATCCAGCAGCCAGCCGCCGCATCGCCGCGTTGCTGGATCACCTGGCCCGCGGCAAAGCGGCGCGGCGTGGCCCGCTCGAGGAACGGGGCGAGTTCGGCGGCGCTCAACCCCGCCAGCAGCGAGGAGTGGAGCGGGCCGTTCGCGAAATGTAAGCTATCTGACATTCTGACCGGAGGCCATGCGCTAAGTCTGCTTCGATAACAAGCGGGGAGAGTGGCCGTCATGCCGACCGAGAACTGGGTAATCGTGGGGATCTTCCTGGGCTTTGCCCTGCTGGAGTTGGCCCGCTCCAACCTGCTGCACAAGCCGGAGCAAACCCGCGACGACTGGATCGTCGAACTGGTCAGCACGGTCCTGCTGCTGGCCGTGACCCAGCCCCTGATCCTCCTCGCCGTCGACCGGATGCTGGGTGCCTGGCAGCCGGACTGGCGCGGGGCGCTGGCGGGGCTCAACGTCTTTGCCGCGATTGGCCTGTTCCTCGTCTTCGATGACATGATGCAGTACTGGTGGCACCGCGCCTCGCACTCTACGCACTGGCTCTACAACCTGCACCGCGCCCACCATAACGCCCGCTACATGAGCGTGCGGCTCGTCTACCGGAACAACCTGTTCTATTACGCGATGATGCCGGGGATCTGGCTTTCGGCCGTGCTGGTCTACCTCGGGCTGGGCTGGGTCTATGCCGGGTATCTGGTGGTCAAGCTGCTGGTCATTACCGGAGCGCACAGCGATGTCGCCTGGGATCGGCCGCTCTACCGCATCAAGGCGCTGTCGCCGGTGATGTGGCTGGTCGAACGGACGATCTCGACCCCGTCCACCCACCATATGCATCATGGCCGCCATGCGGATGATCCGGCGGTCAACTACAAGGGCAACTACGGCAACCTGCTGTTCCTCTGGGATGTCCTGTTCGGGACCGCGAAGATTACCCGCTCCTATCCGCAAAGCTACGGGGTGGAAAACCTGCCTCCGGCCCATTTCGGCCAGCAACTGGCCTGGCCGCTGGTGCCGGAGAACAAGGTGATGGAACCGGAGGCCGAAGCCCGGCCCGCGGCCCGGCCTAGTCGCGCCTGACCGGCACCGTGTAATTGAGGCCAAGCCGCCCGCCATCGGGGTAGATCGTCTGGCCGGTGACATAGCTGCTCTCGCTGCTGGCCAGGAACACGGCGATGGCGGCGACCTCTTCCGGCTCTCCGCAGCGGCCCAGGGGGGTGCGGGACAGGATCCGCTCCTCGGCGGCGCGGTCGTTCATGATGCCTTTCAGCATGTCGGTCATGATCGAGCCGGGGCCGATCGCGTTGACGCGGATGCCTTTGGACGCAAGTGCCAATGCGGTTACATTGGCCAGCTGTTTGAGTGCCCCCTTGGATAGTGCGTAGGCAATCTGGTTCGGTATCGCGAGCACCGCGTTCACACTGCTCATGTTCACGATTGCCGCGCCTTTCGGCATCAGCCGCGCCGCCGCCTGGGTTCCCCACAATGCCGACTTGAGATTGACCGCCATGACCCGGTCGAAATCCTCCTCGGTCAGTTCGTCCAGCTCGGCCGCATGGGTGATTCCGGCGTTGTTGACCAGCACGTCGAGGCCGCCCCAGCGGGCCTGGACCCGCTCAAAAAGGCGGGTGATTTCAGCCTTTTGGGCGACATCGCAGACAAGGCTTTCCTGTCCGAGTTCCGCGGCAGTGGCAGCCAGCCTGTCACCGTCGATATCGGCCAGCAGCAATTCCGCTCCCTCGGCCGCGAAGGCCCGGGCAATCGCCGCGCCGATCCCCTGCGCCGCCCCGGTAATCACTGCCCGTTTGCCCGCCAGCCGCCCGCTCACCGCTGCCCCCCGAACTTCGCCTCAGCCGCGGCAATCGCCGCTTCCGCCACCGGTCGCATCGCCGCATATCCGGCGGCATTGGGGTGCACGCCGTCAGGCCCGAACTCGGGTCGCAGCTCACCATTCGGCCCGGTCAGCACGGCATGGTAATCGGCATAGACCGCCCCGCGCTCTGCCGCGTAATCCCGCAGCCAGCCGTTGAGTGCGGCAATCCACGGCGCGGGCTGCAAGGACGGGCTCCAGCCGAACCGGTCGGCCGGCGGGATCGAGCCGAGGATCACCACGATCCCGTTCGCTTCGGCCAGGGCGACCATCGCCCGAACCGCGTTCTTGTAAGCCTCTGGCGTGGTCGGTCCGGTGTTTCCGGCAATGTCGTTGGTCCCGGCCATGATATGCACCACGCGGGGCTTCAGCGCGATCACATCCTGCCAGAAGCGGACCAGCATCTGCGGACTGGTCTGCCCGGAAATGCCGCGCCCCAGCCGGCTTTTGCCGAACAGGACCGGATCGAGACCGACCCAGTTCTCGGTGATCGAATCACCGATGAACACCACTTGCGGCGGGTTGGCCGGATCGACCAGCGCGTTGTCCGCCCGGTAGCGGCACAGCCAGGCCCAGTCGTTGGCCCTGACCCGCTCGTCCTGCGCCCACAGCCCGTCCCGGCTCGCGGGGCAGGCGCTTTCGGCCATGCCGGGGGGCGGGTAAGGATTCACGCCTCTAGCTGCAGCCGGGGCCGACAGGGCTCCGGCCAGCAGGCTCAGCAGCGCCAGCCACCATCTAGCCAAGGATCCCAACGGCCTTGCCCGCGCGGGTGAACATGCCGATGATCTTCTGGACCTGCTCGGCGCTGTGCTCTGCGCAAAGCGAGCAACGCAGCAGGGTCATGTTGGCGGGCGTGGCCGGCGGCCTGGCGAGGTTGACGTAAAGTCCTTCGTGCAGCAGCGCTTCCCACATCATTGCGCCGCGTTCCAGGTCGGGCATGATCACCGAGATGATCGCGCTTTCCGGCTCCTTGGTGCCAAGCTGGAACCCGGCATCGGTCAGCCCCTTGTGCAGCACCTTGGAGTTTTCCCAAAGGTGCGCGCGCTTGTTCCCGGCATGCATCAGCTTGCGGATCGAGGTGGCGGCGGTGTGCACCACGCTGGGCGGCAGGCTGGCTGTGAACACATAGGGCCGGCAGACCAGCCGCATGATCTCGAACTTCGGGTGGTTCGAAACGCAAAAGCCGCCGACAGTGCCGACCGACTTTGAGAAGGTACCGATCACGAAATCGACCTGATCGAGTACGCCCTGGGCTTCGGCCACGCCGCGGCCATGCTCGCCGATGAAGCCCATCGAATGCGCCTCGTCGACCAGCACCATCGCGCCATTGTCCTTGGCGACCTTGATCATCTCCTTGAGCGGGGCGATGTCGCCCAGCATCGAGTAGACGCCTTCCAGAACGACCAGCTTGCCCGCGCCTTCCGGAATCCGCTTCAGGCGCTTCTCCATCGCCTCGATGTCATTGTGCTTGAAGGGCACAACTTCGGCATCGCCCATCTTGCAGCCATCCCAGATGCTGGCGTGGCTGTCGATGTCGAGCACGATGTAATCGCCCTTTCCGGCAATCGTGCTGATGATACCCAGGTTGGCCTGGTAACCGGTGGAAAAGACCATAGCGTGGTCCATTCCATAGAATTCCTTGAGCGCGTCCTCGACCAGCCGGTGCCCTGCATAGGTGCCGTTCAGCACACGGCTGCCGGTGGTGCCGGATCCGAAATCGTCCAGAGCCTGCTTGCCGGCCTCGATCACGTCGGGATCGAAGGTCATGCCCATGTAGTTGTAAGTGCCAAGCAGGATTGTTGGCTTGCCGTTGCAGATCGCCTCGGTTGGAGAGAGCACCTTCTCCATCACGAGGTTGAACGGGTCGGTCACCCCGGTCGAAAGCAGCGCGCGGCGCTGCTCGATCAGCGGGTCGAACTTGGAAAACAGGTCGGTCATGGGGTCTGTCGGATCCTCTGCTTGCCGGAGCCAGGCTCAGCCCTGAAGCTTGACAACGGCATCGATCAGCTGGCCGTAATTCTCGATCTCGGCCTGCTGGTTCATGCTGATGATGATGTCGAAAGCATCCTCGATCTCGGCGACGAAATCCATCACGGTCAGGCTGTCGAACTCCAGATCGCCGGCAAAGGTGGACGCCTCGGTGATCTCGATGCCCTTCTTGTTGAATGGGGCGATCAGCTCGGCGATCTTCTCGGCAGTGGCGGCGCGGTCCATGGTAATTGATGCTCCCGAAGTGATTTGCGGCGCTTTGGCCGATGAATGGGGCGGAAAATAGGCGGATGTCAGGCCGGAGCCCTTTCGACAAGTCCCTTCACCGCCTGCATGAAGGGGCCGATCGACACCGGCTTGGCCAGATAGCCTTCGGCGCCGGCATCGCGGATCCGCTCCTCGTCGCCCTTGCCGGCATAGGCGGTCACGGCGAGGACGGGGATTGCCCGGAGGACCGGATCCTTCTTGGCTGCCTCGATCAGGTCCAGCCCTGAAATGTTGGGGAGCTGGATATCCATGATGATCAGGTTGGGGACGAATTGCCGGGCAGCATCCAGCGCCAGCTGGCCATCTGCGCATGGTTCCACCGCATAGCCCTGACTGCGCAGCACATCGCAGAACAGCTTGCGGTTGAGGTCGTTGTCCTCGACAACAAGGATACGCTTTGCCATGAGCGCTGCCCTAGACCTTGGCGGAGAGCCTGACAATTGCTGCGCGAACCCCAATCCCCGGCCCCCGATCCCGCCGCCCTGGCGCTGGGCGCGCTTGGCTGGGTGCTTGGCGACGAAGATCGGGCCGGGCGCCTGCTGGCGCTGACCGGATTGACTGCGGATTCGCTGCGCGCCGGGTTGGGGGATCCGGCCGTGCTGGGCGCGGTGCTGGATTTTCTGGCCAGCCATGAACGCGATCTTGTCGCGGCGGCAGAACATCTAGGGATTGAACCGGCCGAGCTGATGGCCGCGAGAGAGAGGTTGTAGAACAATGGCAAGGCCGCTGATCATCAGCGATTGCGATGAAGTGCTGCTGCACATGATCGTACCCTTTGGCGTGTGGCTGGAGGAAACCCAGCCGGTATCCTTCAAACTCATCGGCAACGATTTTTCGAAGGCGATCCGTGACAAGCAGAGTGGCGAACCGGTCGAGCCGATGGAGATCTGGCGGCTGCTCAACCTGTTTTTCGACAACGAGATGCACCGCCAGAACCCGATCATCGGTGCGGTCGGCGCGATCAATACGTTGAAGGACCATGCCGATGTCGTGATCCTCACCAACCTGGCCGACAAGCACAACGAAGCACGGGCCCGGCAGCTTGCCGAACACGGGATCGAGGCGCGGGTCTTTACCAACCAGGGGCCGAAGGGGCCGGCGCTGCAAGCCATTCTGGATGAGTACAAGCCGTCGAAGGCCGTGTTCATCGACGACCTGGCCCAGCATCATGGTTCTGCGGCCGAAATGGTACCTCATATTGATCGCCTTCACCTATGTGGTGAACCGACGCTTGCCCCGCATATCACCTGCGGGTTTCAGGCAGGCCACGCCCATGCCCGGATCGACACTTGGGAGCATGCCTTGCCCTGGCTGCTCTCGCGTCTGTAAGAGGAACCCCGTGATGACTATCGATGCCCGCCTTGCCGAACTCGGAATCGTCCTGCCCGAACCGGCCGCGCCGGTTGCGGCCTATGTCCCGGTCGTGATTGCCGGAGGGCTGGCCCATGTCTCAGGCCAGGTTTCGATCGTCGGCGGCCAGCTGCTGAAAGGGCGATTGGGCGAGGATCTGACCCTCGAGCAGGGCGTTGAAGGCGCGCGGGCCTGCGGGCTGATGATCCTGGCGCAGCTCAAGGCCGCGCTTGGCTCGCTTGACCGGGTCGAGCGGATCGTCAAGCTGGGCGCGTTCATCAACTCGGCTGCCGATTTCACCGATCAGCCCAAGGTTGCCAACGGCGCCTCGGAACTGATGGTCGAAGTGTTCGGCGATGCCGGCAAGCACGCCCGCAGCGCGGTCGGTGTGCCCAGCCTGCCGCTGGGCGTTGCCGTGGAAGTGGATGCGATCGTTGCTGTTCGGCCTGCTTGATCGCTGGCGTGCTCCAGCCCCCAAGCCGGACAAGGTGGCCTGGCTTGGTGGCCACGCCTATGCCCATCGCGGCCTGCATGCCCCGGGGGTGCCGGAAAATTCGCTTTCCGCATTCAGCGCCGCAATCGAGCGGGGCATGGGAATCGAATGCGACGTGCAGCGCGCGCGCGACGGGCAGGCCATGGTTTTCCATGACTTCGAGCTTGAGCGCCTGACGGCCGAAACCGGCCTGGTTGGCGAGCGCTCAGCCGAGGAGCTGGCCCGAATCGAGCTGTCCGGCAGCCATGACCGCATCCCGACCCTGCGCCGCATGCTGGATGAGGTGGCGGGCCGTGTCCCGATCCTGATCGAAATCAAGTCCAAGCGCGGTTCCTTCGCGCGGACCGGGGCGCTGTGCCAAGCGGTGCGGCGGGTGCTGGAAGGCTATACCGGACCCCATGCGGTGATGAGCTTCGATCCCCGGGTGGTCCGCTGGTTTGCGGATCGGTCGCCGCTGACCGTGCGCGGGCTGGTGGTGACCGAGGAAAGCGACAAGGCGCTGCCGGGTATCATCCGCCGTCACCTGTTCCTGTGGAAGGCCCGGCCTGATTTCCTGGCCTATGACATCCGCGATCTGCCAAGCCGCTTTGCCGCGGCCCAGCGCAAGCGCGGGCTGCCGGTGCTGACCTGGACCGTCCGCAGCGCGGAACACCGCGAGCGCGCGGCTGAGCATGCCGATGCACCGATCGCGGAGGGCGCGGGGGTCGCTTGATCGAAGCGCGGATCGCCCGATCGGTCGGATCGCTGCCGGCAGCGGAGTGGGACGCGCTGGCTGGCGGCAATCCGTTCATGCGCCATGCTTTTCTTGCCGCGCTGGAGGATTCGGGCTCGGTCGGGCCGGGTACCGGCTGGTCCCCCGCGCCGATCGTGATCGAAGGGTCCGATGGACGGCTTGCTGCGGCGCTGCCGGCCTATCTCAAAAGCCACAGCCAGGGCGAGTACGTGTTCGACCATGCATGGGCAGACGCATGGCACCGCGCAGGGGGACAATACTATCCAAAGCTGCAGATCGCAGCACCATTCACCCCTGCCACGGGTTCACGCCTGCTCTTGGCGGATCAGGCGCTGGCCTTGCCGTTGCTGCGGGCGGCCGAGCAGGTCTGCACGGACAATGGCCTGTCATCGGCCCACGCCACGTTCATCGCGCCGGAACAACTCCCGCTGTTCGAACAGGCCGGATGGCTGCCGCGGAGCGACATCCAGTTCCACTGGGAAAACCGGGGCTACGGCTGCTTCGAAGACTTTCTGGCCGAACTGTCATCGCGTAAGCGCAAGGATCTGCGCAAGGAACGGGCCGCAGCCCAGGCCGGGGTGGAAATCCGCGCTCTGACCGGCGCCGAGATCGGTGAGGCGGAATGGGATGTCTTCTGGGCGTTCTATCAGGATACCGGCGCGCGCAAATGGGGCCGTCCCTATCTGACCCGCGAAGCCTTTACGCTGTTCGGTGAGCGGATGGGGGATCAGGTGCTGCTGGTTCTGGCCTGTCTTGAGGGCAGGCCGGTCGCCGGCGCGCTCAACTTCATCGGGCCGGATGCGCTTTACGGGCGCTATTGGGGGGCGCTGATCGACAAGCCGTTCCTGCACTTCGAGCTGTGCTATTACCAGGCGATCGACGCGGCGATCCGGCTGGGCCTGAAGCGGGTCGAGGCCGGGGCGCAGGGCGGTCACAAACTCGCCCGCGGCTATGAACCGGTGCGGACCTGGTCGGCCCACTGGATTGCCCATCTCGGCTTCCGCGGCGCGGTCGAGGAATTCCTCGAGCGGGAGAGGGCCGGGGTGGCGATGGACCAGAACTATCTGGCCGAGCGCACCCCGTTCAGGAAGCAGGATTAGGCGGCGCGGCGGCTTGCGGCGCTGAGCCATTCGCGGGCGCGGCGCTGGGCTTCGGCGATTTCGCGGGCGGTCATTTCCTCGGAAATGTCGGCCCGGCACATCGCGGCTTCGGCATGGCCGGCAACGGCGGCCAGGTTGAACCACTTGTGCGCCTCGATCAGATCGCAATCGACCCCGTGGCTGCCGGTCGAATAGGCCACGCCCAGATCGTAATAGGCGCTGGTATCGCCTTGTGCGGCGGCGGCCAGGCAGCTGGCAACCAGCAGGTCTTCGCAAGTCTCATCGGCAATGGTGACAGGACCCGTGAACGGGCCGGAAACCTTGGCGGTATCGATCCAGGCAGTGCTCATCTCAACTAACCCCCTTGATGGCGGGTGTCCTGGCCCGCCTTGCAGCAACAAGGTTACGGATCGTGGTCAACAAAAGGTTAACGCGTCTGAAGATTTCTGCGGAGCCATTCAGCGCGGCCTAATGTGGAACAATCCAGAGCGGCATCGGATTGCCGCTTGTGCGGGATTCTGCGGACCTCTATAGGCGCGCTCAAACCGGCGCCGGGAGGCCATCGGGAAAGCCCGAGGCCGCAGGACCCCGCTCACCCGGCCGGTTTGGCGTGGAGATGTTATGGCGAGCGTGCTCGGCGAAGAAATTGACGTTCTGGCCAAGGCAAAGCGGGCCATTGCTGGCGATTATGCGCCCAGCGACAGCGAACCCTACATGTGCGAGGCGCAGCAGGACTATTACCGCCGGCTCCTGCTCGAATGGAAGAAGCTGATCCTCTCGGCCGCGCAGGATACCCTGCAGCAATTGCAGGACGGCCCGATCCGCGAACCCGATCTCAACGACCGCGCCTCGAGCGAGACCGACTGGGGGATCGAACTGCGCACCCGTGACCGTCAGCGCAAGCTGATCGCCAAGATCGATTCGGCCCTGCGCCGGATCGAAGAGGGTGAATACGGCTATTGCGAAGTGACCGGCGAACCCATTGGTCTGGGCCGGCTGTCCGCCCGCCCGATTGCCACCATGACGGTTGAAGCACAGGAAGCGCACGAGCGCCGCGAAAAAATTTCCCGCGACGATTGAATGGCTTGGCCGATCGCCGCAGTATTTCGAAGCCGTTAACCGCTTTTTTGCCAATCCTGTTCTAGTTTCGCTCAGCCTGAACCCGGCATCAGCAGGTTCAGGACGCGGGTGAATCTGTTCCAAGGACTTCGAGGCTGGCAATGAGCGATAGCGATCATCGGCAAATCGGACGGGACAGCCTGTTCGTGCTCGCCGATCTTCGGATCGACGGGGTCGAGGGCGAACAACGCATTCGCGTGCGCAATCTCTCGGCCGGCGGGCTGATGGCCGAAACCACCTGCAAGGTGCTGCGCGGCCAGCTGGTCTGGGTCAACCTGCGTAACATCGGCTGGACCGAAGGCTCGGTCGCCTGGGTTCAGGATAGCCGGTTTGGCATTGCCTTTCGCGAGGAAATCGATCCGCTGCTGGCTCGCGCTCCGGTGCAGACAGCAACCAACAGCGATACCCCGCGCTTTGTCCGCCCGCCGCTGGCCCAGTTCGATCCGGCGGAACTGCGCAAGATCTGATTGCCTTCAGGCGCAAGCCGCCTTTGGCAGCGCGAGAATTTTCCGATAGAGCAAGCGCCGCCATGCCGCCGCGCGTTCTCCGCCTCCTTTCCCTTTCCTTCGCCCTCGCCGTGGGCGGCTGCTTCGGCGGGGAAGAGCGGCCGGTCGAGGTTGCAGCGATCGGCTCGTCCGCGGCGGCGTTTGTTGCCGGGCCGCAGTTGCCTTACCCGGCCAAGCTGCTGCGCGGCGCCACCTTTGAAGGTCTGGTCGGATTTGACGAGCAGGGCCAGGTGGTTCCGGCCCTGGCTGACCGCTGGATCGTGACCGACGATGGATTGAGCTTCATTTTCCGTCTGCGCGACGGGACCTGGGCCGACGGAAGCGAAATTACCGGGGAAAGCGCCCGGGCGGCCCTGCTGCGCGCCCTTGCGGCCCAGCGCGGCACGCCGCTGGGAGCCGATCTGGCCGTGATCGTGGAAGTGCGGGCCATGGCCGGGCGGGTGATCGAGCTGCGCCTGGCGCACCAGCAGCCTGAACTGCTGCAACTTCTGGCCCAGCCGGAACTCGGTCTGGTCCGCGCCGGACGTGGGGCCGGGCCAATGCGGTTGCGACGCGAGAAGGACAGCGCTCAGCTCCGTCCGATCCCTCCGCAGGATCGCGGCCTGCCCCAGGATCAGCGCTGGGCCGAGCGGGCGCGCCGGCTAGAGCTGGTGTCGCTGCCGGCCAAGGATGCGATCCAGGGTTTCAACAAGGGCGAGATCGACGTCGTGCTGGGCGGCACTTTTGCCGATTTTCCCCGGCTGGATGCGATGGGCGTGGCGCGCGGCGCGATCCGGCTTGATCCGGTAGCCGGCCTGTTCGGACTGGCCGCGGTGAACGAGACCGGGTTTCTGGCCAAGGCCGAGAACCGCGAGGCGCTGGCCATGGCGATCGACCGCGAGGCGCTTGGCCGGGCTTTCAACCTGGCCGGCTGGTCGACCACGACGCGCATCGTCAATCCTGGCTTGCCGAACGACAATGGCACGATCGGCGAGCGCTGGGCCGGACGCTCGCTGGACGAGCGCCGCAGTCTTGCCGCCGCGCGGGTGGCGCAGTGGCGCGGATCGCAGGGCGCGCCGGTGGTGCGGATCGCGCTGCCGACCGGGCCTGGCGCGGACCTGCTGTTCCAGCGGCTGGAAGCCGATTTCAAGGCGATCGGAGTCACCGCGCGCAGGGTCGGCGCGGAGGCCGAGACCGACCTGCGGCTGATCGACATGGTGGCAAGCTATGCGGCGGCCCCATGGTTCTTCAACCGCCTGTCGTGCGCCGCGCCCCGGATCGTGTGCAGCGCCGCGGCTGATCGGCTTGCCGCCCAGGCCGTGGCTGAGCCCGACCCGGCCAAGCGGGCCGAACTGTCTTCCCAGGCAGAGGCCCAACTGACCGTGGCCAATGGCTATATCCCGCTTGGCGTGCCGATCCGCTGGTCGCTCGTCGCCGGGTCGGTCACCGGCTTTGCCGCCAACCGCCTGGCGGTTCATCCCTTGATGTCGCTCGCCATGCTTCCCAGATAAGTCGGGCCGGCAGCTTGTCCGGTCTGGACAAGGGTCTGCCGGAATGGTCGATACGGGCAATCTCAGCCGGATGGGCATGGAACTGCCGCTCGGCACCGATGCCATGGCGGTGCGTCGGCGGATCGAACTGCTCGAACAACTGCTTGAAGGCTTGATCGAGGTTCCCGGCCTCAAGCGCAAGGTTGGGCTGGATGCCATGCTGGGGGTGATCCCGGTGGCTGGCGATCTGATTGCCGCGGCGCTGGGCCTCTACATGGTCTGGGAAGCGCGCAACCTTGGCATGTCACGCTGGCAACTGGCGCGGATGGTGGGCAATGTCGGGTTCGATACGCTGGTCGGCGCGGTGCCGGTGGCGGGCGACCTGTTCGATTTCCTTTACCGGTCCAACAGCCGCAACCTGCGTATCATCCGCAGGCACCTTGATAAGCATCATCCCCATACCAGGGTGATCGAGGGGTAGCGATTTCATCGGTCTGGCGGTGCCGGGGGACAGCCATCTGGCCGGGGGAGCGGACCGGCCAGGCCAGGCCAGTGGCGGATCCGACTGGCGCACCGATCAAAACGACTCGCGCGATTCCGCCGTTTACGAGAAATTAACCTTTCTCTTTCATTGGTCCTATGGTTAATGGCGGACAACACCTCTTACCGAAGAGTTGTTGAACGCGAAAACGGGGCGAAAAGGGGACCAACCCATGCGCGTGTTGCTGATCGAGGACGAGCCGACCACGGCGAGGGCCATCGAACTGATGCTGACCACCGAAGGCTTCAATGTCTATTCGACCGACCTGGGCGAAGAGGGCTTGGACCTGGGCAAGCTCTATGACTACGACATCATCCTGCTGGACCTGAACCTGCCGGACATGCACGGCTACGACGTGCTGAAGAAGCTGCGGGTTGCCAAGGTGCAGACCCCGGTTCTGATCCTTTCGGGCATTTCCGAAATGGATTCGAAGGTTCGCTCGTTCGGCTTCGGGGCTGACGATTATGTCACCAAGCCGTTCCACCGTGAAGAACTAGTGGCCCGGATCCACGCCGTCGTGCGCCGTTCGAAGGGCCATTCGCAGTCGGTCATCCGCACCGGCAAGCTGGCGGTCAACCTCGATGCCAAGACCGTCGAGGTCGATGGCGCGCGGGTCCACCTGACCGGCAAGGAATACGCGATGCTCGAGCTGCTTTCGCTGCGCAAGGGCACCACGCTGACCAAGGAAATGTTCCTCAACCACCTCTATGGCGGGATGGACGAACCGGAACTCAAGATCATCGACGTATTCATCTGCAAGCTGCGCAAGAAACTGGCGCATGCCTGCGGCGGGGAAAACTACATCGAAACCGTCTGGGGCCGCGGTTATGTGCTGCGCGATCCGGGCGAGGAAGCCGAAGCGGCCTGACCCTTCGCTGAAACGGATGTCACCGGAATGGCCCGCTTCCCCATGGGAGGCGGGCCATTTGCTGTGGATCACCGGTCGGTCAGTCGAGCCGGTTGAAGTACGTAGTCTCCATGCCCGGGATCGTGTTGCCGCCCCAGATGATCGTTTCGGTCATCGATCGGCGATCCTTCGATACGGTATAGACCCGGGTCGAAACCGGCGCGCCGTTCTTGCCCAGGGTCATGACCAGCGTATCGGGCTGCGGGTGGCGCAGCGATACCGAATCGATATTGCCCATGGTGCCGCCGACCGGAACGGCGATCCCGTCCGCAGCAGCGGTCGAAACTGCGCGGCGGCTGGTTCCGTCGGGCGCGATGACATCGACCACGGTGGTCCACTTGCCATCGGCCGAGACGGTGAAGGCAATCGTGACGCTGCGGGGGCGTTCCTCGGCGGGGATCCGCGCGACATCAAGCGACCAACTGCCGGACAGCGGTTCTGCTGCGGGCCGAACAGCTTGGGCGGCGGGGGTGGGTGCCGGTTCAACCAGCGTGCCGGTTCCTGTCATCAGCAGACCGGCGGCAAGGGACAGGGTCACAAACATGGCAATCAATCCTTTCGGCCATCCGCGCCCCGGACTGTGGGGTGCGGTGGCAGGATTGCCGGATGATTGCGGAGCGGACAGATCGATATTTCTGTCCCAGATTTTCTGGGCGTCGATCAGCCGCGCCAGTTCCCGGCTGCTGCCGACGCCGGTCTTGCGCCGGGCATCGCGCAAGCGCTCGTTGATCGAGGCTTCGGAGCGGCCCAGCGTGGCCGCGATCGACTTTACCGTGTGCCCGGCGGCCAGCAGGCGCAGAGCCTCAAGCTCCCGCTCGGTCAGGGACGCAAGCGTGCCGGGCGAACGATCGAGTGGCGTCATCGGCCTTGCTCACCACAAGCCTGGCGGGGCGTCCATCCCAATTTTCTTGTGGTCTGCCCGGTGCGCGGACCGGCCCGGTCGCTGCCATGCAGAGGCAGGCGATTGACCGCCCGCCGCGCCCCTGCCATCGGGCGGGCATGAGTGCATACAAACCCGGCGATCCGACCACGATCAACCGCCTCTATGGCCGCGCCAAGGGCAAGCCGCTGCGGCAGGGGCAGCAGGCGCTGGTCGATCAGCTGCTTCCGCAGATTGCCGTGCCCGAGGAGGGTGAAGTCACCGCCGAGCGGCTGTTCGGTCAGCCGTGCCCGCTGCATTTCGAGATCGGCTTTGGCGGGGGCGAGCATATGGCGGCGCGGGCCGACATGCTGCCTGACCACGGCTTCATCGGGGCCGAACCGTTTATCAACGGCGTCGCCCAGGCGCTGGTCCATGTCTCTGGCGATCACGGCGCGCACCCGCCTTTGGGCAACATTCGGATACATCACGGCGATGCCCTCGATGTGCTTAAACGCATACCTGACGGGCACCTCACCATGCTTTACCTGCTGCACCCCGATCCCTGGCCCAAGGCGCGCCATGCCAAGCGGCGCATGATGAACGACGGCCCGGTCGATCTGTTCGCGGCCAAGTTGAAGCCGGGCGGGGAATTCCGCTTCGGGACCGATCATGCGGTCTATGTCCGTCACGCGCTGATGGTGATGCGGCGTCACGCCCATCAGTTCGACTGGGTCATCGAAGGCCCGCAGGACTTCCAGCAGCGCCCCGGCGGCTGGCCCGAAACGCGCTATGAGCACAAGGCCCGCACCGTCTACGGGCATGAGGTGTGGTACTTCAGGTTCCGCCGGAAATAGCGGCCGCCACGGCCAGCACCCGCCGGGCCTGATCGAGGTGGAGCAGTTCCACCATCTTGCCATCGACCTTGATCGCGCCCTTGCCGGCGTTCTCGGGAAGGGCAAAGGCAGCCTCGACCGCTTCGGCCCAGGCGATCTCGGCCGCATCGGGTGAGAACACCGCGTTGCAGGGCGCGATTTGGTCAGGGTGGATCAGGGTCTTGCCGTCAAAGCCGAATTCCAGCCCTTGCGCGGCCTCGGCAGCGAAGCGGTCCAGATCGCGGAACTCGTTGCAGACCCCGTCGAGCACGACCAGACCATGGGCCCGCGCGGCGGCCACAGCCATGGTCAGGATCGGCAGGAACGGCGTGCGCGCCGGCCCCGGGCGGGCGCGCATTTCCTTGGCGAGGTCATTGGTGCCCAGCACGAAACCGGCCAGCCGCGTATCGCTGGCGCAGGCCGCCAGATCGTACAGGACGGGCAGGCAGGCGCAGGTCTCGATCATGATCCACAGCCGCGTGTGGGCCGGAGCGGCAGCGAGCGCGGCATCATAGGCGCGGACTTCCGCCGGGCTGCTGACCTTGGGCACCAGCACGGCATCGGGCCCGGCAGCTGCGGCGGCGGCCAGATCGTCCGCTCCCCATTCCGTGTCCAGGCCATTGGCGCGGACCACCAGTTCGCGCTGGCCGAACCCGCCTTCGGCCACCGCAGTCACCGCCATGGCGCGTGCCTCTGCCTTGTTTTCCGGGGCCACGGCATCTTCCAGATCGAGGATCACCACGTCGGCCGGCAAGGTCCGGGCCTTGGCCAGGGCCTTGGGGTTCGAAGCGGGCAGGTACAGCGCGGAGCGGCGCGGGCGAAACGGCTTGGTCATGGCCCTGACCTTTCCTCCCGCAGCCGCTGTGCGCAAGCGGCAAAGCGCGGAGCGGGTGCTGGTCGCAGGAAAATTTCGCTTCGGCGCGACACTGAAAAACTTTCTCGCCATTGCAGCACAACTAACTCTAGCAATCAGGTCGAGATAAACGGAGCGCGATTCGCCATGGAATTCGATCTTGCCCTGCTGCTCCCATTCATTGCGGTCGGATTTGCCGCGCAATTGGTCGACGGCGCGCTGGGCATGGCTTTCGGCGTCATCTCCAACACCCTGCTGGTCGGGGTGCTCGGGGTCCCCCCGGCCCAGGCATCGCAGCGGGTCCACGTGGTCGAATGTTTCACCACCGCCACTTCCGGGCTCAGCCACCTGCTCCATGGCAACATCGACGGGAAGCTGTTCTTCCGGCTGCTGATCCCGGGGATGATCGGCGGCGTTCTGGGGGCCTATGTGCTGACTTCGCTTCATGCCGATGTGGTGAAGCCCTTTGTCCTTGCCTACCTGACCCTGATCGGGCTGATGCTGCTGTACCGCGGGCTGCGCTATCCGCCGCAGGTCAGGTCGGCCAAGGTGGTGGCGCCGCTCGGCCTGCTCGGCGGGTTTCTCGATGCGGCTGGCGGGGGTGGCTGGGGGCCGGTCGTCACGTCCAACCTGCTGATCCAGGGGGCCGACCCGCGCAAGGTGGTCGGCACGGTCAATTCGGTCGAATTCTTCCTGACCCTGACGATCAGCGCGGCTTTCATCTATCATCTGGGCTTTGCCGACGTGGCCGGGGCCACACTCGGCCTGCTGATCGGCGGGGTCGCTGCCGCGCCGCTGGGAGCCTGGGCGGCCAAGCACATCCCGGCCAAGCCGATGCTGGTGCTGGTCGGCGTGGTGCTGACTGCGACGAGCGCATTCGGGGTGTGGAAGGCCTGGGGCTGACGCTGTCAAAGTCGGGGCAACCGGCCTAGGCTGGCACTGTCATGGATAGCCAGCTGCTGCTCATCTGCCTGCTGACCGCGATCATCAACCTGATCGGGGCCCTGGCCTATGCCGCACGGATCGCCGGCATCCGCACCGGGCGGATCGCGCTCAGTTTCGCGCTGTTCAACCTGCTGGTTCTGGTCAGTCGCCTGTCCAACAGTTTCCTCGGACCGTTCCTGGCCAAGCGGATCGAAGTGCGGCTGGCCTCGGGCGGGGGTGAGGCCTTGGCCGACGATTTCCGGATCGTGCTGGCCAGCGCGAGTCTCGCCGTGCTGATCGGGATCCTGCTGGTGCCGACCGCCCAGCGCCTGTTCGCCATCGCGATCGACTGGTTCCAGGAAAACCGTTCCACCGCGAAGCTGGTGCTGCGCAGCGCCTCGCCTGCCGGTCTTTCGGCCGTGCGCCATTCGCTGACCCTGCCTTCGGTCGAGAACATCCGGGAACTGACCCGCACCCGTGGGGTTTCATGGGGCGTGCTGGCGGCGAATGCCCTGGCCCAGGCGCTGCTGACAGTGGGCGTGCTGGCCTCGCTCTATGCCGGTTACCTCAATCCCGAATTCCGGGTCACCGCGGCGCAGCTCTCGGCCGTGGTCAACGGTTTTGCCACCATCCTGCTGTTCGCGGTGATCGATCCGCAGCTGTCGGTGATGACCGACGACGTGGTCGAGGGGCGGATGGACGCCGCCCTGTTCCGCCGCTCGATCATCTGGGTGTCGCTCAGCCGGCTGGCCGGGACGGTGCTGGCCCAGGCGATCTTCATCCCTTCGGCCATGGCCATCGCCTGGGTGGCGAATCTGGTCTGAGCGGGCAAGACTGACTTGCCCCCTTTTTCCTACCCCGCCACGCCCGCCGCAGCCAGCACCGCCAGGGTCAGCACATCGGGCGCGATCGCGGTCATCGGGGCGATCTGGACCGGCTTTTCCATCCCGATCAGCATCGGCCCGATCGTGGCATTGCCGGCCAGTTCGCGCAGCAGCTTGGCCGAGATGTTGGCCGATTGCAGGCCCGGCATGACCAGCACGTTGGCCGGAGCCGACAGGCGGCTGAACGGATAGTTCTTCATCACCGTCGGGTTCAGCGCGGCATCGGGGGCCACTTCGCCTTCGTACTCGAAACCGGGGTTCTCGGCATCGAGGATCGCCACCGCCTCGCGGATCGGCTCCAGCCAGCGGCCCGGGGGGTTGCCGAAAGTAGAATAGGACAGGAAGGCCACGCGCGGTTCATGGCCCAGGCGGCGGGCGACGGCGGCGGTTTCCTTGGCGATCCGGGCCAGGTCCTCGGCCTCGGGCCGCTCGTTGACGGTCGTGTCGGCCAGGAACACGGTATAGTTCTTACCGATCATCAGGTGCACGCCGAAAGGCAGCTGGCCTTCCTTGGGATCGAGCACCTGGCGCACTTCGCGCATGGTCTGGGCAAAGGTGCGGGTCATGCCAGTCACCATCGCATCGCCGATCCCCAGCTTGAGCAGCAGCGAGGCAAACACGTTGCGGTCCTGGTTGACCATGCGGCGAACGTCGCGTTCCAGGAAGCCCCGGCGGTGGAGCCGCTCGTACAGCAGTTCGACCATCGCCGGGACATGCTCGCTGACGGCCGAATTCTCGATATGGAAGCTGTCGGCCTTGTCGATCCCGAGTTCTTCCAGCTTGGCCTTGACCTGTTCGGTCCGGCCCACCAGCACCGGCTCGCCATATCCGAAATCGCGGTACTGGATCGCCGCGCGCAGCACGATCTCGTTCTCCGCCTCGGCAAAGATCATCCGCTTGGGATTGCTCTTCACCGTTTCATAGACCTGGGTCAGGACCGAAGTGGTCGGGTTGAGCCGGGCCTTCAGGCTGTGGCGATAGCCCTCGAAATCCTCGATCGGCTTCTGCGCCACGCCGGTATCCATCGCCGCCTTGGCCACGGCCGATGAGACGACTTCCATCAGCCGCGGATCGAACGGCGCGGGAATGATGTAATCCGGCCCGAACTGGTGCTTTTTGCCATAGGCCGCGGCCACTTCTTCCGGCACCGTCTCGCGCGCCAGTTCGGCAATGGCATTGGCGGCGGCGATCTTCATCTCCTCGTTGATCGCGGTGGCCCGCACGTCCAGCGCGCCGCGGAAGATGAAGGGGAAGCCCAGCACGTTGTTGACCTGGTTGGGATAGTCCGACCGTCCGGTGGCGACAATCGCATCGGGCCGCACCGCCTTGGCATCGGGCGGGGTGATTTCCGGGTCCGGGTTGGCCATGGCGAAGATGATCGGTTTGTCGGCCATCCTCCTCACCCATTCGGGCTTCAGCGCGCCGGCGGCGGACAGGCCCAGGAAAATGTCCGCGCCTTCCAGCGCCTCTTCCAGGCTGCGGGCGGCGGTGTCGATCGCGTGCGCGCTCTTCCACTGGTCCATCCCGCCCTCGCGGCCGCGATAGATCACACCGCTGCGGTCGCAGACGGTGACATTCTCGTGCCGCACGCCCATCGACTTGATCAGCGCGGTGCAGGCCAGCGCCGATGCGCCCGCGCCGTTGACCACCACCTTCACATCCTTGAACTGCCGCCCGGTCAGGTAGCAGGCGTTGACGAGGCCGGCGGCGGCGATGATCGCGGTGCCGTGCTGGTCATCGTGCATCACCGGGATCTTCATCCGTTCGCGCAGGGCCTGCTCGATCACGAAGCATTCCGGGGCCTTGATGTCCTCCAGATTGATTCCGCCGAAGCTGGGTTCCAGCAGGGCCACCGCCTCGATGAACTTGTCCGGGTCTTCGGTCGCCACTTCGATGTCGATCGAATCGACGTCGGCAAAGCGCTTGAACAGCACGGCCTTGCCTTCCATCACCGGCTTCGATGCCAGCGCGCCAAGATTGCCCATGCCCAGGATCGCGGTGCCGTTGGAGATGACCGCGACCAGATTGCCCTTGGCGGTGTATTCATAGGCATCGGCCGGATTGTCGGCGATGGCCTGGACCGGCACGGCGACGCCCGGCGAATAGGCCAGCGACAGGTCGCGCTGGGTTGCCATCGGCTTCGATGCGATGATCTCGATTTTCCCGGGGCGGATGGTGCTGTGATAGAACAGCGCTTCGCGCTCGGTGAAACGGACATTGCTCTCGTTGGTCTGGGTGATGTCTTCGGCCACGCTTTTTCTCCGGCGCCTGGCCGGCCCGCTCCCCCGGCCCAGCCACCCGATGAGGATACCCTGTGGGTGGCTGGGTCGGGGGAGCGGGCCGGTGATGCATGTAGCGCGACAAGAGGTTTTGCAGTCTCGGACAAGAGGTTTTGCAGCACTCACTGAGCGAATTCACCCTGCCTGAGCACCTTGCGCCGGGCCTTGGCAAGGGCGTGCTCGACGTCGGCCGGGAACTCCCGCGGATCAGCATAGGCGAACTTCACCGGCCAGGACGTCATCCGCAGGTGGACATCCAACCAAACCGCCAGCTCCTTCGCGGCCTGATCTAACGAGGAGTGTAATGGGTCGCGCCCCGACTCCAGCATCTCGGCCATCGCCTGGTGGATGATCTCACCCGCAAGCGGGTCGCCCGGGTATTGCAGCTCCACCGTCGTGAAGCGGGCCAGATCGAGATAGGGCTGCGGAAGCGAGTCGGTGGTCATGGCCCCGAGATTATCAGCTCCTTCGCTGGCGTCACCTTGCCGCTCAACCGATAGTTGAGGGTAACCTCCTCCATCTCGAAGCCAGCGAAGATCGATCGCACCTCTGGCGTGTCATTGAGCGACAGAATGAAGCGGCCCTGGATGCCATCTAAGAGGGCTCTGAGATGCTCGAAATCGGCCTCTGAGAAGATGTCCTTCCCATAGTCGTCGACGCAGCCCCAGTACGGCGGGTCGCAATAGAACAGGGTGCCCGGCCGGCTGTCATAGCGGGCTATGCAGTCCTGGTAGGGCATCCGCTCGATCAGCACGCCGGCGAGCCGCTCATGCACTTCCTCGAGCATCGGCACGAGCCGGGTCAGGTTCCACCGCGGCCGGGCATAGTCGATACCGAACTGTGACCCCATCCCGCCGAAGCTGGTGACCTGCATATAGAGGAACCGCGCCGCCCGCTCGAGGTCGGTCAGCGTGTCCGGCTCGGCCGCCTTCAGTCGATCGAATTCGGCGCGGCTGTAGGTCTGCCACTTCAGCACGTCGAGCAGCTGCTGATAGTGCCGCTGCAGCAGCCGGAACAGGTTCAC
>ERZ761602.2595-NODE-2595-length-27753-cov-6.985125_pt1 | contig 27753 bp, 27 predicted proteins | sample MGYA00512165_ERZ761602 | MGnify/ENA primary metagenome ERZ761602 (study PRJEB28899, sample SAMN02445085) | bioreactor sludge metagenome | biome: EBPR sludge; isolation source: Thorneside wastewater treatment plant | place: Australia: Brisbane, Thorneside...
CCGCCACCCCCGTCCCGCCCGCCCGCTAGGGACCCGGACACCGAACGCCTTGCCCGAAGGAAACGCCATGAACCCCGCCGAGATGAAATTCCTGATCGTCGACGACTTCTCCACGATGCGCCGCATCGTGAGGAACCTGCTCAAGGAGATCGGCTACGCCAACGCCGACGAGGCCGAGGACGGCGTCGCGGCCCTGGCCAAGTTGAAGGGCGGGGGCTTCGACTTCGTCGTCTCCGACATCAACATGCCCAACATGAACGGCTTCGAGCTGCTCGGCCAGATCCGCGCCGACGCGGCCCTGAAGGAGCTGCCGGTGCTCATGGTCACGGCCGAGGCCCGCAAGGAGGACATCGTGGCGGCCGCGCAGGGCGGCGCCAACGGCTACATCGTGAAGCCCTTCACCAAGGGGACCCTCGAGGAGAAGGTCTCGAAGATCGTCCAGCGCTCGGGAGCGAAGTGACATGGATGCCCCCCTCGCCGTCACGCCGGCCGCGGCCCCGGCCCCCCATGCTCCGACGGAAGACGATTTCGACGTCTTCCAGCGCATCGGCCAGCTCACCCGCCAGCTCCACGACGCCCTGCGGGAGCTGGGCTACGACATCCACCTGCGCGGCTCCGTGGGCGCGCTGCCCGACGCGCGGGCCCGCCTCGACTACATCGCCCGGCTCACGGGCGAGGCGGCCGAGAAGGTCCTGAACACCGTCGATTTCGCCCGGGCCGAGCAGGAGGCCGTGGACGCGGGCCTCGACAAGCTCGGCGCCGCCTGGGCGGACCTGGCCTCGGCGGGCGAGGGCGCGGTCCCGCCGCCCGGACTGGTGCGCGAGACCGCGGCCTTCATGGCCGACGCGAAGGCCCGTTCGATCCGGGTCCAGGGCCACCTCACGGACATCATGCTCGCCCAGGACTTCCACGACCTCACGGGCCAGGTCCTCCGGCGCATCGCCAACGTGGCCATGGACCTGGAGGAACAGCTGGTCAAGCTGCTGGTGGCGAGCACCCCGCCGGACAAGCGCGCCGCGATGCAGGAGGCGGAACTCGAGGGCCCCGTGGTGGACGGCACCCGGGCCGAGGTGGTGACCAACCAGGCGCAGGTCGACGACCTGCTGGCCGAGCTGGGCTTCTAGCGGCGGCCCCGGGGCCCGGCCCGCCGCCCGGCCCCGGCGAATTGACCCCCCAAAGGCCCGGTTTTCCGGCCTTAACCGAGGGGGGGCGGACCCCATGATGGGCGCGAGAAGAGAACCGTCCGCGCGCCCGCCATGGCCGACCACGATACCGACCAGGAAGACCGAACCCTACCGCCGTCAGAGAAGCGGCTGCGCGACGCGCGCGAGGAAGGCCGCGTCGCGCGCTCGCGCCACCTGAGCACCTTCCTGGTGCTCGGCGGCACGCTCGCCGGGTTCGCCACCTTCGGTCCCGACGCGTTCCGGGGCCTGCAGGGCCTCATGGCCTCGGGCCTCACCCTCACCGCCGCCGATGCGCGCGCGGCCGGCGAGCTTCCGGTCCGCCTCGGCTCGGCCGCCGCCGGGGCCTTCGGGCTTCTCGCGCCGCTCTTCCTGTTGCTTTGGGCCGGCTCCGCCCTCGCGCCCCTCGCCCAGGGCGGGCTCGTCCTCACGTCCAAGCCCTTCACCCCGGACTTCTCGCGCCTGTCGCCCCTCGCGGGCGTGAAGCGCATCGTCTCGGTCGATTCCGTCTTCGAGCTGCTCAAGGCCCTCGCGATCGCGACCCTGGTGGGCGGATCGGCCCTGTGGGCCCTCGTCGACCTGCGCGAGCAGGCCGCGGGCCTCGCCGCCATGCCGGTGCCGGCCGCCATCGCCGCCTCGGGCCGCACGATCACCGGCGCCCTGTGGGGCGTCGTGGGCATTCTTTCGCTGATCGCGCTGGCCGACGTCGTGCACGAGCGCCGCCGCCACGACAAAAGCCTGCGCATGACCTTCGACGAGGTGAAGCGCGAGGCGAGGGAGCTCGAGGGCGACCCGCACCTGAAGGCCCGCGTGCGCCAGGTCCAGCGCGAGATGTCCCGCCGCCGCATGATGGCCGCGGTGCCGAAGGCGGACGTCGTGGTGACCAACCCGACCCACTTCGCCGTCGCGCTCAAGTACGAGGAAGCCGGCGCCGCCGCCCCGCGCATCGTCGCGATGGGCAAGGGCGAGGTCGCCCTTCGCATCCGCGAGATCGCCGAGGCCGCGGGCGTGCCGCGCCTCGAGGCCCCGCCGCTCGCCCGCGCGCTCTACCGCCACGGGGAGCTCGACCGCGAGATCCCCGCCGCGCTCTTCCAGGCCGTGGCCCGCGTGCTCGCCTACGTGTACCAGCTGCGCCGCCACGAGCGCGGCGAGGCCCCGGCCCCCCGCGAGCCGGGCGAGATCGCCGTGCCGGCCGGCCTGGACAGCGGGCCCGAGCCCGAGGCCGGGGAGGACTGATCCATGGCCTTCGCCCGCTCCCTCGCCCGCTTCGGCCTCGACCCGGCCGCCGCCCGCACGCTCGCCGTGCCGCTGCTCATCATCCTGATGCTGGCGATGATGCTGCTGCCGCTGCCGCCGCTGCTGCTCGAGCTGCTCTTCACCTTCAACATCGCCCTCGCGCTCATCGTGATGATGGTGAGCGTCTATACGTTGAAGCCCCTGGACTTCGCGGCGTTCCCGGTGGTGCTGCTGGTGACGACCCTGATGCGCCTGTCGCTCAACGTGGCCTCCACGCGCCAGGTGCTGCTCGCGGGGCACACGGGCCCGGGCGCGGCCGGCAAGGTGATCGAGTCCTTCGGCCACTTCGTGATCGGCGGCAACTACGCCGTGGGCATCATCGTCTTCGCGATCCTGGTGGTCATCAACTTCGTCGTGGTCACCAAGGGCGCCGGCCGCATCGCCGAGGTGAGCGCGCGGTTCACCCTCGACGCGATGCCGGGCAAGCAGATGGCGATCGACGCCGACCTGAACGCGGGCCTCATCGACGAGAAGACCGCGCGCGCCCGCCGGGCGGAGGTCGCGCAGGAAGCGGACTTCTACGGCTCCATGGACGGCGCCTCGAAATTCGTGCGCGGCGACGCCGTGGCCGGCATCCTGATCCTCGTCATCACGATCCTGGGCGGCATCGGGATCGGGATGTTCCAGCACAACCTCGCGTTCTCCCAGGCGGCCTCCAACTACGTGCTGCTCGCCGTCGGCGACGGCCTCGTGGCCCAGGTGCCGGCGCTGCTGATCTCGATCGCCGCCGGCCTCGTCGTGAGCCGCGTGGGCAGCGGCAAGGACATGGGCACGCAGCTCGTGGGCGACCTCTCGAGCGTGCCTCGGGCCCTGGGCATCGCCGCGGGCGTGCTCGTCGTGCTGGGCCTCATTCCCGGCATGCCGCACCTCGTCTTCATCGGCCTGGGCGCCGCCTGCGGCTACGGGGCCTACTGGCTGGGCGAGCAGTCGCGCCGGCGCGAGGCCGCGGCCGAGCAGGTCCTGCCGCCCACCGAGCCCGTGCCCGTCGACGCCTCGTGGGACGACCTGCAGCCGGTGGACGTCGTGGGACTGGAGGTCGGCTATCGCCTCATCCCGCTCGTCGACCGCGGCCAGGACGGCGAGCTCCTGCGGCGCATCAAGGCGATCCGCAAGAAGTTCGCGCAGGACGTCGGGTTCCTGCCGACGCCCGTGCACATCCGCGACAACCTCGAGCTCAAGCCGAGCGGCTACCGCATCACCGTGAAGGGCGTGACGGCGGGCGAGGGCGAGGCGATCGCCGGCCTGTGGCTCGCGATCAACCCCGGCGGCGCGACCGGAAGCCTGCCCGGCACGCCGACGCGGGACCCGGCCTTCGGCCTGCCGGCCGTGTGGATCGACGCGTCCACGCGCGATGCCGCCGCGGCCGCGGGCTACACCGTGGTGGACGCGGCCACCGTCGTCGCCACGCACCTGTCGACGGTCCTGCAGACCCAAGCGGGCCAGCTGCTGGGCCGCCAGGAAGTCCAGGGCCTCATGGAGCACCTCGCCAAGCTCGCCCCGAAGCTGCTCGAGGACCTGGTGCCCAAGCTCCTGCCCCTCGCCGTCTTCCAGCGCGTGCTCCAGAACCTGCTGGACGAGGGCGTGCACATCCGCGACATGCGCACCATCGCCGAGACGCTCGCCGAGCACGCGACCCGCACGCAGGACGCGGGCGAGCTCACCGCGATCGTGCGCACGGCCCTGGGCCACGCGATCGTCCAGTCCATCTGCGGCGGCACGCGCGAGGTGCCCGTGATCGCGCTCGAGCCCCAGCTCGAGCGCGTCGTGACCCAGGCGCTCGCGGGCGACGGCGCCGGCCTCGAGCCGGGCCTGGTCGACCTCATCGCCACCGGCGCCGCGCGCGCCACCGACCAGCTCGACCAGCAGGGCCTGCCGGCCGTGCTGCTCGTTCCCGACCGGGTGCGCACGCTGCTCGCGCGCCTCGTGCGCCGCGCCGCCCCGCGGCTGCGCGTGCTCGCCCATTCCGAAATCCCTGAGACCAGCACGGTCCGCATCGCATCCGTCATCGGAGGTACCCCATGAGCCTGAAGAAATTCGTCGCCCCCACGTCCCGCGAAGCCCTGGCCGCCGTGAAGCGCGAACTGGGCGGCGACGCCGTCGTGCTCGCCAACCGGCGCGTGCGCGAAGGCGTCGAGATCACCGCGATGGCGGGCGAGGCCGTGGATGCCGTGGTGGAGCTCGCCTCCGCCGCCGAGGCCGCGCCCCGGGGCGCCGAGCCGGCGCCGCGCGATCCCGAGCCCTTCACCACGTTCCTTCGCCGCACGGGCCGCGCGCCCGACCCGGCTCCGGCGCCGCGAAGCACCGCGTCCTTCCTCAAGGAGCGCGCCGAGAAGGAGGCCGAGCGCGAGGCGAAGTCCCGCGCCGCCCGTCCCGCCGAGGCGCCGAAAAGCGTGCCCGCGCCGGTCGCGCCGATCGTGCCCGTGCCCGCCGAACCCGACACGCGCCTCATCGACGAGATCCACGCGATGAAGGCCGCCCTCGCGGACCAGCTCGCCGCCTTCGCGTGGTTCGACGGCGCGCGCAAGAACCCCCTGAAGGCCCGGCTCACGGGCGAGCTCCTCTCGGCGGGCTTCTCGCCCGCCCTCGCGCGGGGCCTGATGGAGCGCCTGCCCGCCGACTTCGCCGAGGAGGAGGCTCGCCGCTGGATGGCCTCGGCCCTCGTGCGCAACCTGGCCGTGCACGGCGCCGGCAGCTTCCTCGACGCGGGCGGCGTCTTCGCCCTCGTGGGCCCGACGGGCGTGGGCAAGACCACCACCACCGCGAAGCTCGCGGCCCGCTACGCGATGCGCTACGGCGCGAAGCACGTGGGCCTCGTCACGACGGACAGCTACCGGATCGGCGCCCACGACCAGCTCAAGATCTACGGGCGCATCCTGGGCATCCCGGTGAACCTGGCGCGCGGCGGCTCCCTCGCCTCGGCGATCGAGGCCCTGGGCGACAAGAAGGTCGTGCTCGTGGACACCGTGGGCGTCGGCCAGCGCGACTCGCGCGTGCCGGAGCTGATGGCCGAGCTCACCGCCGCCCGCGCGAAGAAGGTGCTGCTCGTGAACGCCGCGAGCCAGGGCGAGACGCTCGACGAGGTGCTGCGCATCTACCGGCCCCTCGGGCTCGACGGCGGCATCGTCACCAAGATCGACGAGGCGGCCCGGCTGGGCGGCGCCCTCGACTGCGCGGTGCGCCACCAGCTGCCCCTCGCGTTCATCACCAACGGCCAGCGCGTCCCCGAGGACCTGCACCCGGCCGAATCGCGCTTCCTCGTGCAGCGCGCGCTGCGCGCCGGCACCTCGCCCGCGTTCGCGCTCAAGGACGAGGAGCACGGCATCCTCTTCGCGCGCTCGGCGCGCGCCGGCGCGGAGACCTTCCATGCGGCCTGACGTGCTGCCCGCCGACCAGGCCCTGGGCCTGCGGCAGGCCTTCGGACGCCCGGGACTCACGGTGCTGCCGGTGTGCGCGCCGGGCCGGGACGCTTCCAGCCAGGCGTGGATCGTGAACCTCGCCGCGGCCCTCGCCGAGCGGGGACGCCGCACGGTGATCCTCGATGCCGGACCGGGACTGGTGTCGCCGGCGCTGGGCTTGAAGGCCCGGCGGGAATTGCGCCACCTGCTCGCCGGCGAATGCACCTTCGACGAGACGGTGCTCGAGGCGGGCGGCGGGCTCGCGGTGCTGCCGGCCCCGCGGGGCCTGGAGATGTTCCTCGCCTCGGGCGAGGCGCCCGCCACGCTCTTCGGCGCCTTCCTCGCGCTGCCCGAGCCGCCGGCGATCCTGCTCGCGAACGGCCCGGTCGAGCTCGTGGCGCCCCTCGTCGAGGCCGGCGAGGAGATCGTCTTCGTCGCGAGTCCCGCGCGCGAGTCGGTCACGGGCGTCTATGCCGCCATCAAGCGGCTGGAGCAGTCCTTTCCGGGACGCGTCTCGCGCATCGCCCTCACCGGCGTGGCCGACGCCGATTCGGGCGACGCGCTCGCCCGGCGCCTGGCCGACGCGACCTCGCGCTTCCTCGGCCACAACCCCGAATTCGCGCCCGCCGTCCCCGACGACGTGGCGCTCCACGAGGCGGCCCGCGCCGGCCGGACGGTCCTTGCCGCCCGGCCCGACGGACCCGCCGCCGAGGCGTTCCGGCGCCTCGCCGACGGGTTCGACGGCTGGCGCGCCGCCCGCCACGACACTCCGCTCGAAGGATGACCGCCATGACCGCGCCCGCCGTCTACACCCGCCAGGGCCACCAGGAACGCGACCGCAACGAGTGGCTCACCCAGCACGCGCCCCTCGTGAAGCGCATCGCGCACCACATGCTCGCGAAGCTGCCGGCCAACGTGGAGCTCGACGACCTGATCCAGGCCGGGATGATCGGCCTGGTCGATGCGATCCAGCGCTACGAGGAATGCCAGGGCACGCAGTTCGAGACCTACGCCAACCAGCGCATCCGCGGCGCCATGCTCGACGAGCTGCGCGCGAACGACTGGCTGCCGCGCAGCGTGAGGAAGACCCAGCGCACCATCGAGGGCGCCGTGCACCGGCTCGAGCAGCGCCACGGGCGCAGCCCCTCGGAACAGGAGATCGCGCGGGAGCTGGGCGTGGGCCTGCCGGAATACCAGGAGATGCTCGGCGAGGCGAAGGGCGGCCAGCTCGTCTACTTCGACGAGATGGGCGCGCGGGACGACGAGAGCAACGCGAGCTGGTTCGACCGCCACCTGCCCGGCGCCCCCGACGAGGAGCCCGGCGCGCGGCTGCAGGAAAAGCGCTTCAAGGAGGCGCTGGTCGCCGCGATCGACACGCTGCCCGAGCGCGAGAAGACGATCATGAGCCTCTACTACGAGCAGGACCTCAACTTCCGCGAGATCGCGGCGGTGCTGGGGGTCACGGAATCGCGCGTGTGCCAGCTGCACACGCAGACCGTGGCGAGGCTGCGGACGAAGCTCAGGGAGTGGTAGGGCGGGGCGCCGGTCCATGGGCCCGTTCCGATTCGCGTCGCGGCTGGGTGCCGCGCTGTGGATGGCCCTCGCCGCGGGCCTCGCGGTCCTCGGCGTCGTCGTCCACCAATCGCTGGAGGCGAGCCGCGAGCGGCACCTCGCCCAGGCCTATGCCGAGGCGCGCAATCTCTCGCGCGTGCTCGAGGGGCAGGTGGTCGGGCTCTTCGAACGGGTCGAGCTCGGGCTCACCGTGCTCGCCGAGGCGACGGAAGAACAGTGGCGCCGCCGGGTCCCGGATCTCGAGGCCCTCACGCGCAAGGCGCAGGATGTCCGGTCCCACCTGCCGGACCTGGATACGCTTCGCGTCGCGGACGCATCGGGCATCCTCGTCGCCGGTCCCGGCGTGGACCCCGCCAATCCCATTTCCATCGCGGACCGGCCCCACTTCCGCCGGTTGCGGGACGAACCGAAGCTCGAGTTCACGCGGTCCGATCCCCTCGTCACCCGGCTCACGAAGCGGCCCGGCGTCATCCTCGCGCACCGCGTGAGCGGGCCCGACGGGCGGTTCGGCGGCGTCGTGACGACCGCGCTGCCGATCGAGCGGCTCGAGGCGATCCTCGGGGCCGCGGACATCGGGCCCCGCGGCGCCGTCTCGCTGCGGGCCGGCTCCGACACCCTGATCGCGCGCTGGCCCGTGCTCGAGGGCCTGCCGACGCGGTATCCGCCGCCGCCCACGCTGCAGGCGGTGATCCGCGAAGGGCTGCGGACCGGCACCTTCCGCGACACGAGCCGAATCGACGGCGAAACCCGCCTCTACGCCTTTCGGAACGAAGGCCGGTTCGGGCTCACGGTGCAGGTGGGGCTTTCCGAGCGCGACGCGCTCGCGGGCTACCGTCGCGATGCCCGGGCCATCGTCGGCTCGGCGCTGGTCACGGCGGTGGTGGCCTTCGTGTCCGTCGCGGCGCTCGCGCGGGCGTGGCGCCGGCGGGAGGACGCGATGGCCGAGCTGGCGAAGCAGGCGAGCACCGATGCCCTGACCGGGCTCGCGAACCGCCGGCGCTTCTTCGAGCGGCTCGCCGAGGAACTCGCCCGCGCCGATCGCTACGGCGCTCGGCCCGCGGTGCTCATGCTGGACCTCGACCGCTTCAAGGCGGTGAACGACGCCTTCGGCCACGGGACGGGCGATGCGCTCCTCGTCCACGTGGCGGCGCGGTGCCGGGAGGCGCTGCGCGAGGCGGACCTGCTTGCCCGCGTGGGGGGAGAGGAATTCGCGGCGATCCTGCCCCAGACGGACCTCGCGGGTGCGCTCGATGCCGCCGAGCGCGTGCGTCTCGCCGTGGCGCTCGCCCCGCTCCCGCGCGAGGGCGGCGAACCCCTGCGCGCGACCCTGTCGGCCGGCGTCGCCTCGTCGTGGCCGGGAGAGGGGGCCGATGCGCTCCTCGGGCGGGCCGACGAGGCCCTCTACGAGGCCAAGTCGGGGGGGCGCGACCGCGTCCGCGCCTGGCGGCCCGCGGCCGACCGGCTGGCCGACCGGCTGGCCGGGCGAGCCGGCGCCCGTGCGGAAACGGCCGACTCCCGGGCAGAGGAGATGCGACCGGCTTCCTGACGAAGCGCAAGGATCGCCCCCGGCCCGGGTGCACGATGGAAGCGGAGGGCAACCGTGGGCACTCCCCGTTTCCGCCATTTCCCCGTCGCGCTGTGGGCCGGCGTCGCGGTCGGCATCGCGCTCGTCGCGGCCATCGTCACTCACACGCTGGAGACGAGCCGGGTCGCCCACCGGGAGCAGGCGAGCGTCGAGGCCTGGAGCGACGCCCGGGTCCTCGAACACGACCTCGAGCGCTATTTCGAGCGCATCCACCTCGCCCTCACGGTGCTCGCGGAGGATTACGAGCGCGAACTCGCCCGGCCCGTGCCGGACCTCGCCGTCGTCACGCGCCGCGCCCTCATGCTGCAGGCGGAGCTGCCGGACCTGGACACCCTCCGGGTGAGCGATGCGGCGGGCAACCTGGTGGCCGGCGGCGGCGTGCGGCCCTCGACGCGGGTCAACATCGCGGACCGCGCCCACTTCATCGCGCTGCGGGACGATCCGGCGCGGCGCTTCGCCCATTCGGCGCCGCTGGTCACGCGCCTCACCGGTCGGCGCGCGATCATGGTGGCGCGGCAGGTGCGCTTCGCCGACGGGCGCTTCGCGGGCATTGCCGTCACCGCGATCCCCATCGAGCAGATCGAGGAGACCCTGGCGGCGCCCGGTTCGGGACCGGGCGGCACCGCGTCGCTTCGCGGCGCGGACCTTTCCCTCATCGCCCGCTTCCCGCCCGTGCCCGAAGGCGGAAGCGACGCCCCGCCGGAGGCGCTGCGCTCGGCGCTCGCCGGCGGAGAGCGGCACGGCACTTTCGTCGTGCCCTCCCCGATCGACGGCATCGAGCGGACCTACGCCTTCCGGCGCATGGCCCACGACGGCAGCGTGCTGCTGGTGGGGCGCGCCGCGAAGGAGACGCTGCTGCGCTTCGAGCACGATGCCCGGCTGGTCCTCGGGGCCGCGATCGCGCTCGGCGGGGTGCTCGTGCTCGCCGCGGCGCTCGTGCACCGGGCCTGGGACCGGCAGCGCGCCGCGACGGAAGACTATGCCCGCCTTGCGCGGACGGATTCCCTCACGGGGCTCGCCAACCGGCGCCATTTCTTCGAGCGGGCGGAGGACGAACTCGAGCGGTCCCGTCGTTACGCGACGCCCGTGGCCGTGCTGATGCTCGACCTGGATCGCTTCAAGGCCGTGAACGACACCCACGGCCACCGGACGGGCGATCTGGTGCTGCGCAATCTCGCGACGGTCCTTTCGCGCGAGCTCCGGGCCGTGGATACGGCCGGCCGCGTGGGCGGCGAGGAGTTCGCGGTGCTCCTGCCCCAGACGGATCTCGCCGAGGCGCGTCAGACGGCCGAGCGCCTGCGCCTCGCGGTCGCGGCCTCGCCCACGCCCCGGCCCGAGGGCCGGCCGGTGCCGGTCACGATCTCGGTCGGGGTCGCCTCATCGCTCGGGGATCTCAACCTGGACACGCTGGTGAACCACGCGGACGAGGCGCTCTACGAGGCCAAGCGCGAGGGCCGCGACCGGGTGCGTTGCTGGCCGCTGGGCCGCGTGGGCATCGACACGATCTCGGCCCACCGCGTCGAGATGGACCGCGGGCCGGGAACGGCCGCCTAGGGGGCGGCGGGCGGGGGCAGGGCGCGACCGAAGCGCGCGCGCGCCGCCCGGGTCTCGAAGACGAGCGCGCAAAGGCCGGTGAAGAGGGCGACGGCGCCCAGGATGATCGCGAGCCGCGTCCACGGCTGGCCCATCGCCTCGCGCTGCAGCGCGAACATCGCGAGCGTGCGGATCCACTCGAGGGCGCCGGCCACGAGCGCGACCTGCAGGACCCGCGCGGCGGCCGGGCGCTTCGCGAAGAAGAGCGCGAAGAGCGCGGCGGTCACGGCGACGAGGAGCCAATGCTGGGCGCGCCAGAAATGGGCGCCCAGGAGGGCGAGCGCGAGGACGGCCGGCAGGAGTTTGAGGAAGGTCATGGCGCGGGTCGGTCGGTATTCGATGGCGCCATTGTCCCGCCGGACCTTTAACCGGCATATCGAATCCATCAAAAAAGCCGCCCTCGGGCGGCTTTCGGCGGGCAGGAGGGCCGTCAGGCCGAGCCGATGAGTCCCGCTTCGCCGGTATTGGCCGGGCGGCCCGCGCCGTTGTAGCCGGCGGGCGGCCGGGCGGCATTCACGAGGGCCTGCAGGCGCGCCTCGTTGGCGGCGCGCATCACGGAGACGGCGGCGGAAAAGGCCGCGAGGGCCCGGCGGGCGCGCTCGCCCAGTTCCGGCGGAATGGGCGTGCCGCGGCCGAGTGTCGCGATGCGGGAGGTGAGCTCGGCGAGCATCGCCTCCGAATCCACGGCGCTCGCGCGCGGCAGCACCTTCGCCGCCCGCTCGAGGTCGGCGATGAGGCCTTCGACGGAAAGGGGCGAGGGTGCCTGCGTCACTGGACCTGGGGCTTGGCCGTGAAGGCCACCTGGGCGATGACCGCCTCGGCGATCCGGACCGGGTCCGGGCGGTAGTTGCCTTCCTCGATCACGCGGCGCACCTCGGCCACGCGCTGGGCGTCGAACGTGGGCTCCGCCCCCTTCAGGCCTTCGGCGACCTGTGCCGAAAGCGGGGAAAGCGTCACCTCCGCCGAAGCGGGCGCCGCATTCGGCGCGACTTCCCTCGCGCCGCCGTTCGGCTTGGGCGTGCCGGGGCTCGGCGGGGGCAGTACGTCATTGACGTTGTTGATTTTCATGGCGTTTCCTCGTCCGGGGCGCCGCCGGGACCGTTCCCGGATGGCGTGTCGGGCAAATTCCTACACCGCCATCTACGGCACCCCATGGCCGAACTTTAGCGGGCCGCTCCTTCGGCGATGGGCACTTCCACGAGCCGTCCGGGCCGGGCCACGCCCGTGACGATCCTCCCGGCTTCGGTCTTCACCCGCACCGGCTGGCCGTCGCCGGCGTGCTGCAGGGCGAGGGCGTCGGTGCTCACGGTGAAGCCCGGGCCCCGGGCCACGAGGCGCACCGCATCGCCCTGGGCGATGACGGGCGCCGCCTTGAAATAATCGGTGCGAAGCGCCTGCCCGGCCGCGAGGGGGCGGGTGAGGAGCTTGCCGTCCAGGCTGCGGGGGTCCGCGAAGACGCTCGCCGATTCCCTCGACAGTTCGATCTCGCGGGTTTCCACGTCCGACGCCGCGACGGGCTGGCCGGCGGGGAGGGCGCGGGCGGCGACGAGCGCCGGGCCGTGCACCTTCACCTCGACGGGCACCGTGATGCTCCAGCGGGCGCCGTCGACGCAGCGAAGGCCCACCCAGGTCTTTCCCCACAGCCGGGCGCCGGCCGGCAGGAACGGCTCGGCCTTGTGGCAGGGCGCGAGCACGAGACGCGGGTCGGGCTGGCCGATCGTGACCTCGACGCGGGCCGAGAGGGCCACGGCCTGGCTTTCGACGAAGAGGCGCAGCCGCTCGAGTTCCGTGGGCGGCGCGTTGCCCGTGGCGATGGCCGGCAGCAGGCAGGCCACGAGAAAGAGGAGGGCGGCGAGGGCGCGCATGGCGTTCGGTCCGTTCGAGGGCGCGGGGAAGTCCCACGCCATGCCGGAGATTCTGTCCGCGCGCGCGCGGCGCCGAGCGGCGGATAAGCCGGGTTTTGGCCCCGCTTATCCCCCCATGGCCGACCCTACGGTTTTCCATAATCGCTTCCATGCCGACCCGCGTCCGGGCCGGCGAACCACACAAGGAGGCGATCGGGCGATGGATGCGGTGAGCCGGATGCTGGATTTCCACGGCGATGCCCTGCGGCTCCGGGCGGAGCGCCAGCGCACCCTCGCCTCGAACATCGCCAACGCCGACACGCCCGGCTACCAGGCCCGGGATTTCGATTTCGCGAAGGCCCTGAAGGAGGCGACCGGCATTCCCGGCGCCGCCCCCGGCACCCTGAAGGCGACCGACACGCGCCACCTGGGCGCCACGGGCGGGGCCTCGACCGTCTCGCTCGCCTACCGCACCCCGCACCAGGCCTCCCTCGACGGCAACACCGTGGAAGTGGACGCCGAGCGCGCCCGCTTCGCCGAGAACACCGTGCGCTACGAGGCGACGCTGCGCTTCATGAACGGCCAGATCCAGTCGCTGCTGTCCGCGATGAAGGGGCAATGACCATGACGATCGGCAGGATCTTCGGCATCGCCGGCTCGGCCATCCAGGCCCAGTCGATGCGCCTGAACACCACCGCCTCCAACCTCGCCAACGCCGAGAGCGTGACCGGCCCCGACGGCAAGGTCTACCGGCCCAAGCAGGTCGTCTTCGCGGCCCAGCCCATGGGCGAGGCGAACGATCCGTCCGCCACCGGCGTGAAGGTGAAGGAGGTGATCGAGGACACGACGGAGCCGCGCAAGGTGCACAGCCCCGGCCACCCGTACGCCGACGAGCAGGGCATGGTCACGATGCCCGCGGTGAACGTGGTCGAGGAGATGGTGAACATGATCAGCGCCTCGCGCGCCTACCAGAACAACGTGGAGATCCTCTCCACGACCAAGTCGCTGCTGGAAAAGACCCTCCAGCTCGGCAACTGACCTCCACGCCACCCCGGGAACCGAACGCCATGGCCGTCTCCGCCCTCTCGCTGAACCCCCTCGCCGCCAAGTCCGGCACCGCGTCCACGACGACGGCGGCGACGACGACCTCGTCCACGGCCGCGAGCCAGCTGGCCGCGACCGAGAACCGCTTCCTCGCGCTGCTCGTGGCGCAGATGAAGAACCAGGATCCCCTCAATCCCCTCGACAACGCGCAGGTGACCAGCCAGATGGCCCAGCTCTCGACGGTGCAGGGCGTGAACCAGACCAACGCGCAGCTCACCCAGCTGCTCTCCGAGTTCCAGGGCCTGCAGGCGATGACGCTCGCGGGCCGCTCCGTGCTCGTTCCCGGCAACGTGCTCTCGGTGCCCTCGACCGGCACGGTGGAGGCGCGCGGGGGCTTCGAGACCGCCTCGGACGCGACGAGCGTTCGCGTCACGGTGAAGAGCCCGACGGGGCAGGTGGTGCGCACGATCGACCTGGGCGCGCGCGCCGCGGGCATCGGCAGCTTCCGCTGGGACGGCCTGGACGACGCGGGCAAGCCCGTGGCGGCGGGCGACTACAGCTTCTCCGTGACCGCCGCGAACGGCACGCAATCCGTCGTCTCGCGGGCCCTCGCGGCCGTGCGCGTCGAGGGCGTGAACCGCGGCGCGAGCGGCATCCAGCTCGATCTCGGGCGCCTGGGCACCGTCGGCTTCGCCGACGTGCTGCAGGTCCTCTAGCGAATCCGACGACAACGACTTCCCGCATCCGACCAGGAGTGACGACATGAGCTTCCAGCAAGGCCTTTCCGGACTGTTCGCCGCCGGCCGCAACCTCGAGGTGATCGGCAACAACGTCGCCAACGCGAGCACCGTGGGCTTCAAGGGCTCGCGCGCCGAGTTCGCCGACGTGTACGCCAACTCGGTGGGCTCCGCCGGCAACGTGAACGTGGGCATCGGCACGCGCCTCGCGGCCGTGGCCCAGCAGTTCAACCAGGGCAACATCACCTCGACGGGCAACCCGCTCGACGTGGCGATCAGCGGCGAGGGCTTCTTCCGCGTCTCGGCGGCCGGCTCCATCGCCTACACCCGCAACGGCCAGTTCCAGCTCGACAAGGACGGCTACATCGTCACCAACACGGGCGCGCGCCTCACGGGCTACCCCGCCGACGACCTGGGCCAGATCGCCCCGGGCGCCCCCGGCGACCTGCGCATCTCCCGCGGCGACCTGCCGCCCAAGATCACTTCCGACGCGCTCGCGGTCATGAACCTCGACGCGAGGAAGGGGCTGCTCACCGCGGCCGGCTTCGACGAGACGGATCCCTCGACCTACCACGGCTCGACCTCGCTCTCGGTCTACGACAGCCAGGGCGGCGAGCACGCGGTGGCCCTGTACTTCGTGAAGACCGCCGCCAACGTCTGGAGCGTCTTCGGCACCGCCGACGGCACGCCCATCGGCGCGGCCGCCCTGGGCCAGCTCACCTTCCAGCCCGACGGCACGCTCGACACGACGGCGACGACGCTGCCCTTCACGATGTCGATCCCGCTCACCACGGGCGCCGCGACGCCCCTCGCGATCGACCTGGACTTCGCCGGCTCGACGCAGTTCGGCTCGACCACGACGGTGAACGAGCTCACGCAGAACGGCTACACGAGCGGCAAGATCACCGGCTTCACGATCGGCCAGGACGGCACGATCCTGGGCCGCTACTCGAACGGCAAGACCTTCGCCCAAGGGCAGATCGCCCTCGCGTCCTTCGTGAATCCCCAGGGCCTCGCGCCGCTGGGCGGAAACCTCTGGGGCGAGACCAACACGACGGGCCAGCCGCTCGTGGGCTCTCCCGCCTCGGGCAGCCTGGGGCAGCTCCAGGGCGGCGCCCTCGAGGACTCCAACGTCGACCTCACGCAGGAACTGGTCAACATGATCACGGCGCAGCGCGTCTACCAGGCGAACGCCCAGACCATCAAGACCCAGGACTCCGTGATGCAGACCCTGGTCAACCTGCGCTGACGGATAGGAAAGGGCCCCCGCCATGGACCGCGTCGTCTGGGTCGCGATGACCGGCGCCAAGCACCTCATGCACCGGCAGGAGGTGCTCGCGAACAACCTCGCCAACGCGGCGACCACGGGCTTCCGCGCCGACCTCGAGTCGATGCGCGCCGTGCCGACCACGGGCCCGGCGGGCGCGACGCGCACCTACGCGGTGGAATCCACGCCCGCCTCGGACTTCACGCCCGGCGCGATCCAGCGCACCGGCAGCGGGCTGGACGCGGCCATCGACGGCCCCGGCTTCTTCGTGGTGACCGGGCTCGACGGCAACGAGGCCTACACGCGCGCCGGCAGCTTCGCCCGCGGCCCCGAGGGCAACCTGGTCACGCACTCGGGCCTTCCGGTGATCGGCGACGGCGGCCCCATCACGATCCCCGAGAACGCCGCGGTCGAGATCGGCAAGGACGGCACGGTGAGCGTGGCCTCCCCCGACACGCCCGGCAAGCCCCAGGCGCTCGGGCGCCTGAAGCTCGTGAATCCCGACACCAAGGACCTCGCGAAGGGCGCCGACGGCCTCTTCCGCACCCGCTCGGGCGACCCGGCGGCCTCCGACGAGGCCGTGAAGGTGGTCGGCGGCGCGGTGGAGGCGAGCAACGTGAACGTCGTGGACACGCTGGTCGGCATGATCAGCCTCGCCCGCGAATACGAGATGCAGATGAAGCTCCTGCAGGAAACCGACCAGAACGACCGCCAGGCTTCGACGAAGCTCCTGGGCGCGTAGCGAAAGGCACCCCATGATCCGCTCCCTCTGGATTTCGAAGACCGGCCTCGACGCGCAGCAGACGCAGCTCGACGTCATCTCCAACAACCTCGCCAACGTGAGCACGAACGGCTTCAAGCGCTCGCGCGCCGTGTTCGAGGACCTGCTCTACCAGACGATCCGCCAGCCCGGCGCCGCGAGCAGCCAGCAGTCCACGCTGCCGGCGGGCCTGCAGGTGGGCACGGGCGTGAAGCCCGTCGCGACCGCGCGCCTGTTCACGCAGGGCAACCTGCAGCAGACGGGCAATTCCTTCGACCTCGCCGTGAGCGGGCAGGGCTTCTTCCAGGTGCAGATGCCCGACGGCACGACCGGCTACACGCGCGACGGCTCCTTCCACGTGGATGCGAACGGCAACCTCGTCACCTCCAACGGCTATCCGCTCACCCCGGCCATCACGATCCCCGCCACGGCGCAGTCGGTCACGATCGCCGCGGACGGCACGGTCTCCGTGGTGAACGCGGGCTCGGCGACGCCGGCCAACGTGGGCTCGATCCAGCTGGTCACCTTCATGAACCCCGCGGGCCTGCAGGCCCTGGGGCAGAACACCTACCTCGAGACGGCGGCCTCGGGCACCGCGAACGGCGGCACGCCCGGCACGAACGGCCGCGGCACGCTCCAGCAGGGCTACGTCGAGACCTCGAACGTGAACGTGGTCGAGGAGCTGGTCTCGATGATCCAGACCCAGCGCGCCTACGAGATCAACTCGAAGGCGATCCAGACGTCCGACCAGATGCTCCAGAAGTTGAACCAGATCTGATGAACGCGATCCTGCGCACCGCCGTCCTCGCCTGCGCCCTGGCCGCGCCCGCCTGCTCGCACATCGAGCCGCGCATCGCGATGCCCGAGGTGACGACCGTGGTCCCGAAGCCCGTCCCCCGCGAGCCCGCCACCAACGGCGCCATCTTCCAGGCGAACGCGCCGTTCCGGGGCCTGGCGGAGGACCGCCGCCCGATGTACCCCGGCGACATCCTCACGGTGGCCATCAACGAGAAGAGCGCGGCCTCGCGCAGCTCGAAGAGCGCGGCCACGAAGACGGGCGAGTTCAAGGCCGAGATCCCGCTGCTCAAGGGCTTCAAGGGCCCGGGCCTCGCGGGCGCCGAGGCCTCGACGACCTCGAACAACAAGTTCGAGGGCACGGGCGAGACGGCCAACGAGAACGCCTTCAGCGGCACGATCACCGTGACGGTGATCGCCCGGCTGCCCAACGGCAACCTCGTGGTCGCCGGCGACAAGCAGATCGGCATCAACCAGAACACCGAGACCATCCGCTTCTCCGGCGTGGTCGATCCGCTGTCGGTCCAGGCCGGCAACGTCGTGTCCTCGACGCTCGTCGCGGACGCCCGGCTGGAATACCGCGGCAAGGGCTACATCGACGAGGCCCAGCGCATGGGCTGGCTCACCCGCTTCTTCCTCACCGCGATGCCCTTCTAGGAGAACGGCATGAAGTCCCGTCCCGTCGCCCGCCTGATCCTTCGCCTCGCCGCGGCATTCGCCGCCGCGCTCGCCCTCGCGCTTCCCGCGAACGCCGAGCGCCTGCGGGACCTCGCGACGATGCAGGGCGTGCGCCCGAACCAGCTGATCGGCTACGGCCTGGTGGTGGGCCTCGATGGCACCGGCGACCAGACGACGCAGACGCCCTTCACCGTGGCGAGCCTCGCGAACATGCTCTCGCAGCTCGGCGTGCAGCTTCCGGCCGGCACGAACCTGCAGTTGAAGAACGTGGCCGCCGTGATGGTGACCGCGCAGCTGCCCGCCTTCGCCAAGCCCGGCCAGGGCCTCGACGTGACGGTCTCGTCGCTGGGCAACGCGAAGAGCCTGCGGGGCGGAACGCTCCTGCTCACGCCGCTCAAGGGCGCCGACGCCCAGATCTACGCGATGGCGCAGGGCAACGTGGTCGTGGGCGGCGCGGGCGCGGCGGCCGGGGGCAGCAAGGTGCAGATCAACCACCTGTCGGCCGGGCGGATCCCCTCGGGCGCGACGGTCGAGCGATCCGTGACCAGCCCCTTCGCCTCCGACGAGTTCATCGACTTCGAGCTGCGCGAGACGGATTTCACGCTCGCCACCCGCATGGCCGAGGCCATCGAGCGCGAGCTCGGCCCCGGCAAGGCCCATGCCCTCGACGGGCGCGTGGTGCGCGTGAAGGCGCCCGGGGGCCTGGAGCGCGTCGCGTTCGTCGCGCGCCTGGAAAACCTCGACGTCGCCCGCGCGACGGTCGCGGCGAAGGTCATCGTGAACGCGCGCACCGGCTCGGTCGTGATGACGCGCACGGTGCTCATCGACGGCTGCGCCATCGCCCACGGGAGCCTGTCGGTCACCGTGAACTCGACCCCGCAGGTGAGCCAACCGGGCGCCTTCGGCCGCGGCGAGACGGTCGTCACGGAGAAGGCCGAGATCGACGTGAAGCAGGGCAGCGGCACGGTGCACCTGGTCGAGCCGGGCGCGAAGCTCGCCGACGTGGTGAAGGCCCTGAACGCGCTGGGCACCTCGGCCCAGGACCTCGTGGCGATCCTGGAGTCGATGAAGGCCGCCGGGGCGCTCAGGGCGGAGCTGGAGATCATCTGATGGCCACGACCCCCACGGGCTTCCTGCCGATCGCGACGGGCGCGTCCTCGGCCCTCGACACGAAGAGCCTCGCGGGCCTCAAGGCCCAGGCGGGCCAGTCGCCCGACAAGGCGGTGAAGGCCGCGGCGCGGGAATTCGAGGCACTGTTCCTGAACCAGGTGATGAAGAGCCTGCGCGAGTCGCTGCCGAAGGACGGGCCCTTCCAGTCGAGCGCCTCGCAGACCTACACGGAAATGCTCGACCGCGAGCTCGCGAAATCGATGTCCGCCCGCGGCACGGGCCTCGCGGCGATGATCGAGAAACAGCTCTCGGGCGCGATGAAGGCGCAGACCCCGGGCGCGAAGGCGGCCCCGAACGGCGCGACGTACGGCATCGGCATGGCGCCGAAGGCCCCGGCCGCGGGCGCGCAGCCGGCCGCCCCGGCGAAGACGGCGGCGACCCGGTGGGCCAATCCCGTCGAGCAGAAGTCCTTCCTCGCCAAGGTGGCGAGCCTCGCCGAAGGGCCCGCGAAGGCCGTGGGCCTCGCGCCGGCCTTCGTCGCGGCCCAGGCCGCGCTCGAAAGCGGCTGGGGCAAGCGCGAGATCCGCCACGCGGACGGCACGAGCGCCCACAACCTCTTCAGCATCAAGGCCGGGAAGAACTGGACGGGTCCCACGGTCGACGTGACGACCACCGAGTACGTGAACGGCGCGCCGGTCAAGCGCGTGGAGAAGTTCCGCGCCTACGCCTCCCACGCCGAGGGGCTCGCCGACTACGTGAAGCTGCTCTCGACCAGCACCCGCTACCGCGAGGCGGTGGCGAACGGACAGGACGCCGCCGGCTTCACGAAGGCGATCGCGAAATCCGGCTACGCCACGGACCCGCAGTACGGCCAGAAGCTCGCCCGCGTGATCGAGCAGGCCCGCCGCGCCGGGACGTCGGCCTAAAGGACGCGCGCCCCGCGGCCGTAAACGACACGGAAGGACTCCCTCGCCATGGCCAACCTCCTTTCGATCGGCTCGAGCGCCCTCACCGCCGCCAACGTCGGGCTGCGCGTGACGGGCCACAACATCGCCAACGTCGGCACCACGGGCTATACCCGCCAGGTGGCCGTGCTCTCGACCCCCGTGCCCCAGTTCATGGGCAGCGGCTGGATGGGGCGCGGCGTCGAGGTGGAATCGGTCCGCCGCGTGTACGACGGCTTCCTCACGGCCCAGGCCCACCTCGCCACGGCCCGCTCGGGCGAGGCGATCGCCCGCGCCGACCAGCTCGGCCTCGTCGACGGCATCCTGGGCTCCACCGATTCGGGCCTGCCCCTCGCGCTCGCCAACTTCCAGTCGGCCCTGTCGGCCGCCTCCAACTACCCGGCGGACCTCTCGGCCCGGGCCGCGGCCCTGTCGGCCGCCGAGGCGCTCGCGGGGCAGTTCAACGACATCGCCGACCGCCTGTCGCAGCAGCGCCGCGCGGTCGAGACGCAGGTGCGCACGAGCCTGGGGACCGTGAACCAGGCCCTCGCCAACGTCGCGAGCCTGAACGCGCAGGTGGCCCTGGCGCAGGGCAGCGGCCAGCCGCCCAACGACCTCATGGACCAGCGCGACGCGCTGGTTCGCACGCTCTCCGAATCCATCGGCGTCACCTCCGTGGTCCAGGACGACGGCTCCATCAGCCTGTTCGTGGGCACGGGCCAGGCCGTGGTGCTCGGCGGGACCGCCTCGAGCCTCGAGCTCGCACCCGATCCGTTCGACCCGTCGCGCCCGATCATCGGCGTGCGCCAGGGCGGGACCTTCATGGCGCTGGATCCCTCGCAGCTCTCGGGCGGCAGCCTCGCGGGCCTGCTCAAGTTCGCCGGCGAGGACCTCGCGCAGGTGGAGGACGCCGTCGGGCGCCTCGCGCTCGCCGCGGCCACGGCCTACAACGAGCGCCACCGCATCGGCGTGGATTCCGCGGGCATCTCGGGCCGCGACCTCTTCACCTTCGACGCGCCCGTCACGCAGGAGAATGCCGGCAACGCGGGCACCGGCGTCATCGGCGCCACGGTGACGGACGCGACGGCCCTCGCCGCGAGCCCGTACCGCGTCGACTGGAACGGCGCCCAGTACACGATCACGCGCCTCGCCGACGACACGCAGGCCAGCTTCGCGACGCTGCCCCAGACCGTGGACGGCATCGCCTTCACCATGGCCGGGGCGCCCGCCGCGGGCGACAGCTTCCTCGTGAACGCGGTACGGGGCGTGGCCGGGTCCCTCGGCGCGGCCATCACCCGTCCGAACGACCTCGCCCTTGCGCTGCCGGTGGCCGTCACCGTCGGCGCGGGCAACCTCGGCCTCGCGAAATCCACGGCCTTCTCGGTGCCCTCGCCGGGAACGAACGCGAATCTCGCGCAGCCCGTCACGATCACCTTCACGGGCGCGGGCACCTTCGACGTCGCGGGCACGGGCACGGGCAACCCGGTGGGCGTCGCCTACGTGCCGGGGCAGGCGATTTCCTACAACGGCTGGAGCCTCACGCTCGAGGGCACGCCCCGGGCGGGCGACACCTTCACGATCTCGCCCTCGACCGCCTGGACGGGCGACAGCGGCAACGGCCTCGCGCTGGGGGCCCTGGGCCGCGCGCTGCTCGTGGACGGGCTCACCCTCGAGGAGGGCATCGCGGGCCTGTACGGCCAGGTGGGCATGATGGCCTCGAGCCGCGCCGCGGCCGCCACCGCGCAGGAAGCGGTGCGCGTGGACACGCTGGGCGCCGAGCAGTCGGTCGCCGGCGTGAACCTCGACGAGGAGGCCGCGCGCCTCATGCAGTACCAGCAGGCCTACCAGGCCGCCGCGAAGATCATCGCCACGGCCCAGGTCGTCTTCGACACGCTGCTCGATCTCGGGCCCTGATCCGGACCATCGCCATGCGCATCGCCACCGCCTTCTTCCACGACCGCGCCTCCTCCGGCATCACGGCGCGCCAGGCCGACGTCTACGAGACCCAGAACCGCCTCGCCTCGGGCCGGCGCATCGCCACGGCGGCCGACGACCCGGTGGGCGCGGCCCTCGCCGTGCGCCAGCGCGGCGCCCTCGCGGAGAACGAGCGCTGGCTCGAATCCCAGACGGCCGCCCGCACGAGCCTGTCCATCGCCGAATCGACGCTGGGCGCGATGGGGGACGCGATCGCGTCGGCCCGCGACACCGTGATCGCCGCGGGAAGTCCCACGCTCTCGGCGTCCGACCGGCGCACCCTCGCCGGGCAGCTGCGCCACGCGCTCGAGCAGGTGACGAGCCTCGCCAACGCGACCGACGGCGACGGCAGCTATCTCTTCGCGGGCTTCGACAACCGCAGCGCGCCCTTCGTGCAGAACGGCACCGCCGTCGCCTATGGCGGCGACTCGGGCCAGCGCTGGGCCGAGGTGGGCCCGGGCGTGAGGATTCCCGTGACCGAAGGCGGCGACGAGCTCTTCATGCGCATTCCCGACGGCAACGGCGTCTTCTCCGTCGAGGGCGACCCGGCCAACGCGGGCTCCGGCCAGTTCACCGTCGGGCGCGTCGCGAACGCGGCGGCGCTCACGGGTCACACCTACGAGGTGCGCTTCGGCGCGGGCGGCACGACGTACGACGTCTGGGACGTGACGGCGGCCGCCGCGGTTTCCGCGGGCAACGCCTACACCGCGGGGCAGACGATCACCGTCGCGGGCATGGCCTTCGAGGTGAAGGGCGCCCCGGCCGCGGGCGACAAGTTCACCCTCGCGCCCTCGCAGGTCGCGAGCGTCTTCGACCGCCTCTCGCGCGCGATCGCCGCGCTGGAGGACGGCGCCACGGGACCGGCCGCCTCGGCGCGGCTCACGAACGAACTGGGCGTTTCGCTGCAGGGACTCGACCGGGCCCTGGACCGCGTGCTCGACGCGCGCGGCGCCGCGGGCAACGCGCTGAACCGCCTCGATACGCTCACGGGCCTGTCGCAGGACCGCGAGGTGGCCACGAGCGCGCAGCTCTCGGCCGTGGAGGACCTGGACTACGCCAAGGCGGCCTCGGAACTCACGCTGCGCACGACCGCGCTCGAGGCGGCGCTCGCGGCCTATTCGCAGACCGCGAAGCGCAGCCTGTTCGACTATCTCTAGGGGGAGGGCGCCCGCGGGCGCTTGAGGCATAATGGCCGCGAGGATCGACACGCCCCCCATGGAAGAGAAGAAGACCCGCCTCCTGGTCGTCGACGACGACCGCATCGTGCTCGCCACGCTCGTCGCGGGCCTCGCCCGCGCCGGCTTCGACGTCGTGGTGGCCGCCAACGCCGACGAGGCGATGAAGCTCGCGGTCGAGGTCCAGCCGGCCCTCGCCCTGCTCGACGTGGAGATGGAAGGCAAGAACGGCCTGGACGTCGCGCAGTTCCTCTCGAGCGAGACCCGCGTGCCCTTCATGTTCCTGTCCGCCCACGGCGAGGAGGCCATCGTCCGCCAGGCTGCCGCCTACGGGGCGCTGGGCTTCCTGGTGAAGCCCCTCGACGTGAAGCAGATGATCCCGGCGATCCGCTCGGCCCTCGAGCGCGCCCACGACATCTCGCACCTCAAGCAGGGCGCGGCGATGCTCGCCGACACCCTCGTGCAGGGCCGGGGGCGCCAGGCCCTCATCGCGATCGGCATCCTCGTCGAGCGCCACAAGGTCAATTGCGACCAGGCCCTCGAGATGCTGCACCAGCGCGCCCGCGCCTCGGGGCGCTCCGTCGAGGACGTGGCGCTGCTGCTCATCGAGCAGGCCGAGTCCCACGCCCGCCCGGGCGAGGCGGGATAGGGAAGAGAAGGGCGGCCTTCCGGCCGCTTCTCCGGGCTCAACCCCGGGCTTCGTTTGCCGAAAATGGAGAGGATGGCGCATCGTGCGCCCGGCCCTCCCATGACCGAAGACCTGCAGAAACCCTACGCCCTCGTCGTCGACGACGATCCCCTTTTCCGCGCGGCGACCGTCGCGGCCCTCGCGCGGCAGGGGCTCGAGGTGCGCGAGGCCGTCGACGGCGAATCGGCCCTGGAGGCCGTGGCCGAGCGCGCCCCGGACGTCGTGCTGCTCGACGCCCAGATGCCCCGCATGGACGGCTTCGAGACCTGCGCGCACCTCCGGGCCCTGCCGGGCCGGGCGGGCGTGCCCGTCATGATGCTCACGGCCCTGGACGACGAGGAATCGATCCGCCGCGCCTACGAGGCCGGTGCGACGGACTTCCACTCGAAGCCCCCGCGCTGGTCGATCCTCGGGCAGCGCGTGCGCTTCATGGTGCGGGCGGCGCGGCTGCGGGACGAGTTCGAGCGCAGCCAGCTGCAGGCGGCTCGCGCCCAGCGCCTGGCTCGCCTGGGCCACTGGGAGTGGGATCTCGGCCAGGGACGCGTCGAGCTGTCGGCCGAATGCGCGCGCCTGCTGGGCTTTTCGCCCGACGCGCGCTTCCTCGAGCCCATGAAGTTCCTCGCGGCCTTCCACGAGAAGGACCGCCCGCTGCTCACGGAACTGGCCGAGGCGAGCGAGGCGATGGCCCTCGCCGGGGACCTGGGTCCCTACACCTTCGAGTGCCGCATTCCCGCCCGCCCGGCGCCGCGCATCGTGCGCATCGAGGCGGCGGTGGTGCGCGCGGCCGACGGCAAGGCGGCGCGCGTGAACGCGGTGCTGCAGGACGTGACGGAACGCAGGCTCGCCGAGGAGCGCATCCACAGCCTCGCGAACTTCGACACGCTCACGGGCTTCGCCACCCGTCCGCGCTTCCACGAGCTCATCCAGGAAGCCCTGGTGGGCGGCGCGAGGCCGGGGCACGTGGCCGTCGTGCTCGTCGAGCTGCGCCGGCTCGCCCTGGTGAACGAGAGCCTGGGCGCCTCGGCCGCCGATCGCCTGCTGCGCGAAAGCGGCGTGCGGGTCGCCGCGGGTCTCGCCCGGAGCCTGGAGCGCCACGCCGACGTGCGGGGCGTGGTCGGCCGGCCCTCCCGCTCGACCTTCGGCGTGCTGCTCGCGGGCGCGGTGGATGCGGCGGTCGCCGCCGGCGTCGCCGAGGCGATCCTGCAGGAGCTCGCGCTGCCGGTGGCGGTGGGCGGCCACGAGGTCATGGCCCTCGCGGCGGCGGGCATCGCGCTCGCCCCCCAGGACGGCGGCGACGCGGACGAGCTGCTCACGGCCGCGGACCATGCCGTCCTCGAAGCGAGCGGGCGACGTCCCAATTCCTGGGCCCGGGCGCCCCGGGCGAAGCCCCGCGCCGGCGCCGAGGCGCTCGAGCTCGAGACGGCCCTGCACCATGCGCTGGAACGCGGGGAACTGCTGCTGCACTTCCAGCCCCAGATCGACGTGCGGACCGGCCGCGCCGTGAGCGCCGAGGCCCTGATCCGCTGGCGCCACGACGGGGAGCTTCGGCCGCCCTCCGTCTTCATTCCCGTGGCGGAGGAGACGGGGCTCATCGAGCCCATCGAGGAGTGGGCGATCCTCTCGGCCTGCTGGCAGCACCGCCTCTGGCGCGAGGCGGGGCTCGCACCGCTGCCCATCGCCGTGAACCTCACGGCCAACCACTTCCTCGCCCCGTCGCTCATCCCGGTGGTCGAGCAGGCGCTCGCCGAGACGGGCGTGCCGCCGGCGCACCTCGAGCTCGAGATCACCGAATCGGTGCTGCTCGCGGACCTGCGCCGCGCCGTGGCCCAGATGGAGGCGATCAACAACCTGGGCGTGCGCATCTCCATCGACGATTTCGGCACGGGCTACTCGTCCCTCGCGTACCTGAGGAGCCTGCCCATCGACCGGCTGAAGGTCGACAAGTCCTTCGTGAACGACCTGGGCAAGTCCCGCGATGCCGACGTGATGGTGGGCACGGTGCTCGGCATGGCCCGGGCCCTGGGACTCAAGGTCGTCGCCGAGGGCGTGGAAAGCCGCCTGCAGGCCGAGCGGCTCGCCGCCCACGGCTGCGCGGTGATGCAGGGGTACCTCTTCTCGCGGCCGCTCGCCTCGGACCCGATGCGCGCGCTCGTGGCCGCGCCGAGACATCCCGACTGGAAGATCGGCGCGCCCGCGCGTGCCGCGACGAGCGCCCCGGAGGCCGTCCATGTCGCATGACCGATTCCACGCCGAAGTGGCCCGCGAGGCCCTGAGGCGACTCGTCCGCCGCGGGCTCGACCCGACGCCCGACAACTACCGCGCCGCCTGGATCGAGGTGCTGCCGCCCAAGCCCGGGCGCACCGCGGCCGAGACGGGCGAATGCGGCTCCTGCGGCGTCCTGGCCGGCATGCTCAAGCTCACGGGCGAATGCGTCGCCTCCACGGCCATCGCCGGCGGCTGGGTGCGCACCGAGATCGCGCGGCTGCTCGCCGACATCGTGCCGCCCTACGAGACCGACCGGCTGAAGGACCTGGAGGGGCCCCTTCGCGAGGTGCTGGGGGCGGAGGCGGCGGTGCGGGCCGAGCTCGCCACGGCCAAGGCCGACATCAAGGAGATCCTCTCGACGCTGATCGCGCGGATCGGCTCGTTGGCCGAATCGACGGGCGACTTCGCCGAGATCACCGAGGACTACGCGCGGCGCATCGAGAAGGCCGAGGGCATCGAGGAGCTCTCGAAGCTCGCCCACGGCCTGGCCGGCGACACGCGCAAGGTGCAGTCGGGCCTGGCCGAGACGCGCCGCGAGCTCGTGGCGGCCCAGGCCAAGGCGCAGGTGCAGGACGCCCGCATGCAGGATCTCGAGGTCCAGCTCGCGCGGGCCCGCGAGCAGGTGCGGACCGATGCGCTCACGGGCGCGCTCAACCGGCGCGGCTTCGAGGAGGCGTGGGAACGGGAGTCGGCGCGCGCCGCCCGGGAGGGCGCGACGCTCTCCCTCGTGGTCATCGACCTCGACGACTTCAAGCATTTGAACGACACCCACGGCCACGACGCCGGCGACCGCGCCCTCGTGCACCTGGTGTCGATGGCCAAGCGGATGCTCCGGCCCACCGACGTGGTGGCGCGGCTGGGCGGGGAGGAATTCGCGCTGGTGCTGCCGGGGTCCGACGCCGCCCTCGCGATGACGGTCACCCACCGGCTCCAGCGCGCGCTCACGCGCGATCTCTTCCTCGCGGGCGCCGCGCCGATCTTCATCACGCTGAGCGCGGGCGTGGCCGTGCGCCACGGCGACGAGCCCTGGCACGTCACCCTCAAGCGGGCCGACAACGCGCTCTACGAGGCCAAGCGCCGCGGCAAGAACCGGGTGATCCGCGCCGAGGCGCCCGACGAAGCGCCGGCGCCGGCGGAAGCCCGCGAGCTCGCCGCGCCGCCGGTCGCGCCCGTGGCGCCGGTCGCCGCGGCCGTGCCCGTGCCCGTACCCGCGCCGGCCGCCGCCGCCCCTGCGTCCATCGCCGCCCGCCGGCCCCTGCACGCCTGAAACAATTCGGGGTCAGGTGAAAAACTCACCCGACCCCGTTTTTCGCATGAAGGAAATGGGTGCCAGGTGAAGAATTCACCTGACCCCGAATGTCCGGATGTCGCGATGCTCAGGCCGGCGAAGGCAGGACGGTGCCGGGCGGAATGCTGTGGACGTGGTGGTGGTGCGTGGGCGGGATCACCATCTCCATCACGCGCTGCGGCGAGACGCGAAGCAGCGCGGCGATGTCGATGTAGTCGTCCGGCAGGGCCGGGTCTTCCCAGGTTTCGGCGGAATGGCGGGCGAGGCGGATCGCGAGGGCCACGGTGCGCACCGCCGGGCTCGAGGCCTGGGTGGGGTCGTTCATCGCGACCAGCAGCTCCGGCAGGTGCAGCCGCTTCATCAGCGCCACCTGGATCTCGTCGATCGTGACGCCCAGCACGGCCCGCTGGGCCGTCGCGCTGCGAAGGCCCGGCGTCGCCCGCATGAGGTTGCGGATCTCCAGCGCCATCTGCGGCGCGGCGCACCAGACGAGCATCTCCGCCAGGTCGTGCAGCAGCGCCGCCATCATGATCGTCTCGGCCTCGAGGTCCTTCCGGAGCAC
>ERZ761602.2596-NODE-2596-length-27693-cov-4.753492_pt1 | contig 27693 bp, 27 predicted proteins | sample MGYA00512165_ERZ761602 | MGnify/ENA primary metagenome ERZ761602 (study PRJEB28899, sample SAMN02445085) | bioreactor sludge metagenome | biome: EBPR sludge; isolation source: Thorneside wastewater treatment plant | place: Australia: Brisbane, Thorneside...
TGGACGCCGGCGACCTTCGCCAGCACCACGGTCGCGGCGGCGGGCGGCGGGGATGGGGGAGGCGGCGGCGGGGCGACCGACTGGTGGCTGCTCGGTACGCTCGGTCTCCTGGCGGGGTGGCGTCGCCGGCCATCATAGGCGCCGTCCACCACAGGGACTGGCCAGGAAGTTGCCCGTGCTCGATCTGTTCGCCATCGCCGTCGCCATCCTGCTCGGGGTCCTGGTCCTCACCTGGTTCCTGCGCTTCCGGGAGCACCCCTGGGACATCTACTACCCGAAGCTCGCGTGGTTGCGTGCGGGGATCTACTTCTGCGGCTGCTACCTGGTCTCCTACTGGAGCGGCGCCCTGCGCCTGCTGGTGGAGACGCCCCTCGCGACGCCGGAACAGCTGGCCGACCCGGGCTGGCGGTGGTTCACCGCCGGCTACTATGCGTTCATCGTCGTGGCCTATGCGGGGGTCTGGTCCTACTTCACCCCGGTGTTCGGGCGGCCGAGCAACCGGGTGGTGTCAGCCGCGTTCGGCTTCCTCTGGGGCTCCAGCTCGGGCCAGCTGTTCCTCTCCGTCTGGCTGCTGGTGGGTCGCCTCGGCATGCCCGAGTGGGGCACCTGGATCGTCACCTTCCTGATCCTCGGCGCCTGGCAGCCCAACTGGCACAACATCTACTGGGACCACTACATCGCCCCGGAACACGACACGCCCCTGACCCAGAAGATCAAGGCCCTCGGCTGCCACATCCCGAACCTCGTCATTGGCCTCACCCACCTCACCCTCCACGACAGCTACTTCGTGTTCGTCAGCGCCCAGGTGATCGCCTGCGTGTCGGCGGCACTCGGGATGCGCTTCCCCGCGCCCTGGGCGGCACCGCGGGCGGTCGACTACGCGCGGCGGACCAACGGCCGCCCGCCGCGTTGCACCGGCTACATTCCAAGGGACCCGCTCACCGACCCCCATACGCCGTTCTACCCGGGCTGGCGGGGGCCGCCGGGTTAGACTGGGGCGTGCCCCACGACCCCGCCCTCATCGCCACCATCGCCGCGAGCCTGGCCTACGCGTTCGTCGGCGGGTTCATCGCCCACCGCATCGGCCTGCCACCGCTCGTGGGTTATCTCCTCGCCGGGCTCGCCGTGGGGCCGTTCACCCCGGGCTTCGTCGCCGACGCGGAGATTGCGGCCCAGCTCGCCGAGATCGGCGTGATCCTGCTCATGTTCGGGGTGGGCCTGCACTTCTCGGTCCGGGACCTCCTGGCGGTGCGCCGCCTCGCGCTGCCGGGCGCCGTCGCGCAGATCCTGGTGGCCACCGCCCTCGGTGCCGGCATCGCGGCGCTCTGGGGCTGGAGCCTCGCCGCGGGACTCGTCTTCGGCCTCGCCCTGTCGGTCGCGAGCACGGTCGTGCTGCTGCGGGCCCTCGAGGACCAGGGCGTGCTCCACACCGACGACGGGCGTATCGCCGTGGGGTGGCTGGTCGTCGAGGACCTGGTCATGGTGCTCGTCCTGGTGCTGTTGCCGCCCCTGGCGGGCTGGCTCATCGGCGCGGATGACACCGGGCCCGGCGCCACGCTGGGCGCCGCCCTCGGGCTCACGGTGCTGAAGGTCACGGCCTTCGTGCTGGTGATGCTGCTGATCGGCCCGAGGGTACTGCCCTGGATGCTGAGGCAGGTCGAATCCACCGGCCAGCCGGAACTGTTCACCCTCGGCGTGGTCGCGATCGCGATCGGCGTGGCCTTTGGCTCGGCCCTGCTCTTCGGCGTGTCGGTTGCCCTCGGCGCCTTCTTCGCCGGCGTGGTCATCAACGAGTCCGACAGCAGGCACCGGGTGGAGAAGCGCCTGCGGCCCTTCCAGGATGCCTTCGCGGTGCTGTTCTTCGTGGCTGTGGGCATGCTGTTCGACCCGGCCATCCTCGTGGAGCAGCCGCTGAAGCTGCTCGCCGTCCTGCTCATCATCCTGGTCGGCAAGAGCGCGGCGGCGGTCTGCATCGTCCTGCTGCTCGGCCAGGCGAGGTCGACCGCCCTCAAGGTCTCGGCCGCGCTCGCCCAGATCGGCGAGTTCTCGTTCATCCTGGCCGGCATGGGGGTCACGCTCGGCGTACTGCCCGATGCCGGCCTCAGCCTGATCGTGGCCGGTGCCCTGCTGTCGATCACCCTGAACCCGCTGGTGTTCCGGCTGGCCGCCCGCATGGCCTGACCGGGACCGGCCCGCGACCGTTTCGCTTACACCCTCAACGGAGCTGCCCCCATGACCTCGACCTTCGTCAATGACCTCCTGATGAGCCGCCGCGCCGCCCTCCGGCACTCGGTGGCGCTGGGGGTTGCCACGAGCCTCGGCGCCCCGTCCCTGTCCGGTGCGGCGGGGAAGGGCGGCGGGCTCGACTACGGGGACCCGGCGGACAACCTGTACGCATTCGGCAAGATCTGGGCGGGCTACGACACCCCGGTGATCGGGGGCTTCCACGGCCTCATGTACCTGCGCATTCCGGGGCGGCGCATGGTGCCGGTCTTCGGCTACACGGGCACCGGCGCGATGCTCGCGCGCATCGACGAGAACCGGGACCTCTGGATCAAGTCCCGGGAGACCGGCTACTTCACCGACCTTGCGACCGGCGACATCCTGGAGACCTGGGCCAATCCGTTCACCGGCAAGACCGTGCCGGTCTACCACTTCTACAACGACATCCTCGTGGGCAAGGTTGGCAAGGAGATCCCGAAGTTCTTCCTGGGCGTGGAAGGCGACAGTCCCACGCTGATGAACGAGGGCACCGCGTTCCCGGACAAGGACGGCCGGTACCCGTTCCTCCTCCCGTTCCAGACCTACGGCGACGACATGATGCTGTCCTGGGATTACACCCACGACTACACCAACCCGGTCACGCCCGAGGGCTGGCCCCGGTCCTCCACGGGCAAGCGCACCACGCCGTCGGAGCACTTCACGTTCAACTTCTCGCGGCGTGAACTCGAGGACCGGAGCGTGCCGAGCGTGCGGTTCACGGCCGGCTTCTCCCGGGTGTCCGAGTGCTGGCCCTTCATGCAGATGGGCGGCACCGAGTTCGCGGGCGCCACGCTGTTCGGGCGCATGTTCAGCCACAAGGGGCTGCCGGGGACCGGCGACGTCCCGCCCAAGGTGCTGGCCTACGTCGAGAAGCACGCGCCGGAGTTCCTCACGGTGTCGCCGGGCTGGACGCCGGACAACTCCCGGGTCGACACCTGGAAGGCCTATGCGGCGGACATCCCGCCGGAGGCCCCCGGATATCCGTGGAAGCCGTCGGCCTTCAAGGTGCCCACCGGCAGCGGGCGGCGGGGGCAGGAGCGCCCGTAGGAGCGCCCGTAGGAGCGCCTTCAGGCGCGACACTCGTCTACCCATGCAGATTTCCACCCTTCGCAATCGGTTGCGTGATGCAGGTGCCCGCCCGGTGCATGAGGCCCGGGTTCTGCGCCACTGGGTCCGGGGCTGGCCCCTCGATGGCGACGGTGGGCCCCGGGAATTCCCGTCGCGCCTCAAGGCGCTGCTGCCCGGGTTGTCGGCCGAACTGGCTGCGCTTGCCCGCGTGCGGTCGGACCATCGCGGTGCGGACGGCTCCACGCGCCTGCTCCTGGACCTGGCCGCCGGCCACGCCATCGAGACGGTGCTCCTGCCACCCACCGGGGTCTGCGTGTCCACCCAGGTGGGGTGTGCGGTCGGCTGCACCTTCTGCATGACTGGACGGGAGGGGCTGCTGCGCCAGCTCGGCAGCGCGGAGATCGTCGCCCAGGTGGTGCTGGCCCGGTCGCTGCAGCCGGTGCGCAAGGTCGTGTTCATGGGCATGGGCGAGCCGGCCCACAACCTGGACAGCGTGCTCGAGGCCATCGAGCTGCTTGGCACGGCGGGCGACATCGGCCACAAGAACCTGGTGTTCTCCACCGTGGGCGACCGGCGGGTGTTCGAGCGCCTGCCGGCGGGGCCCGTGAAGCCCGCCCTGGCACTGTCGCTGCACACCACCGATGCGGCGTTGCGGGCGCGGCTGCTGCCGAAGGCGCCGCGCATCGATCCCGCGGAACTGGTGGAACTCGGCGAGCGCTATGCCCGGGCCACGACCTACCCGATCCAGTACCAGTGGACCCTGCTCGAGGGCGTCAACGACGGCGACGCCGAGCTCGCGGCGATCGTGGGCCTGCTGAAGGGCAGGTACGCGGTGCTGAATCTCATCCCCTACAACACCGTCGACGGCGCGGGCTTCCGGCGCCCCTCCGCGGAGCGCGCGGCCGCCATGGCCCGTTACCTGCATCGCCACGGGGTGCTCACCAAGCTGCGCCGTTCCGCCGGGCAGGATGTCGATGCCGGCTGCGGCCAGCTCCGGGCCCGCCAGCAGGGGTAAACGGTAACTCTTCGCTCAGGCTTCCGGCGCCATGGCTTGCAGCAGGCCCGGCTGGTTGTTCTTCGGCGAGTTCACGGTCCTGCTGACCGTGTGGGCAAGCATGAGCGCCTCCGGGTAGGGGACGAGGCATCCCAGCGCCCCGTCCGTCTCCCCAGCCAGCCATGCGTCGTGATCGTCGCGCTTCAGGATCGCCGGCATGCGGGCCTTGCTGTTGTGGATCTCCGCCATGAAGTCATTGGCGGGCAGCGTGATGATGGCGCAGGACTCGAGCAGGGTGCCGTCAGCGGCGGGCGAGGCGTCCCACAGGCCCGCGAAGCCGAACACGGGCTGGTCGGCGAGATGGATGTACCAGGGCTGCTTGCCATCCTCCCGGACCTGCCACTCGTAGAAGCCCGTCGCCGGCAGGATGCAGCGCTGGCCGCGCTTCCAGGGACCGCGCCAGGTGGGCGCGGTGGCCAGGGTCTCGACCCGGGCGTTGATGGTGCTGAGCTTCGGTGGCACGCCCTTCGCCCAGAAGGGCACGAGGCCCCAGCGGAGCAGCTCGCAGGTGCGGGCGCCGTCCCTCTGCCGCACGGCCGGCACCCGGGTGGAGGGGGCGATGTTGTAGCTCTCGAAGAGGGGCGGCGGGCGGTCCAGGTGCCAGTCCCGCTCGAGCGAGGCCTCGATCTTCGTGACGTAGCGGCCGCACACGGGCGGGAAGTCCCGGTCAGCCGGCCGGGCGCCGCCGGTTCGCGAGGTAGAGCAGACCCCCGCCGAGCGCCGCCAGCAGCGCGCCCCAGAGGATCCACTGGGGATCGTTGCGCATGAGCTTGCCCGGCAGGAATCCGGCGCCCTGGCCCATCCACACGCAGCCGGAGAAGACGAAGAGCGCGCCGAAGGTATTGAGCAGGATCTTCCTGAGCATGGTGGACCTTTCCCCGGGATGCCGTTGCAGGGTACCCCCGGGGTGCCCCGGCTCAAAGCGGCGGGCGGCGCCGCGTCAAATCCGGAACCCGCGCTGAACCAATCCTGAACGGCCGGACGCCGGCGAAAGGCCCGTTGGCTCCCCCGCGGGTTTCGGTACACTCCCCGGTAACCGCCCTTCGAAAAGCCAGCCCGTTCAAGCCTCAGGGAGACAGTCATGTTCGAACGCACGAAGAAGCCCGGCGAAGCCACCGACACCCCCGGGACGACGGCCGCTCCGTCGCCGGTCGCACCGGCCGCCGAGCCTGCCCGTCCGGCCCCCTCGCCGGGCACCGCGAGCCGCAGTCGCGCCGCCGCCGTCATCGGGCCGTCCATCCAGATCGAAGGCACGCTGCGTGGCCAGGAAGACGTCTTCGTCGAGGGCGAGATCTCCGGCACCGTCCAGCTCCAGAGCAACACGCTCACCGTCGGCACCACCGGGCGGATCCGGGCCGACGTCTACGCCCACACCGTGTTCGTCGAGGGCGCCATGGAGGGGGACCTCTTCGGCGCCGAGCAGGTCATCGTCCGCAAGAGCGCGAAGGTCCGCGGCAACATCACGGCGCCCCGGGTGACGCTCGAGGACGGTGCCACGTTCAAGGGCTCCATCGAGATGGACCCGGAGGCCGTCAAGGGTGCGATGGGCAGCGCTGGCAGCAGCCGCGGCCCGGCGCGTCCCGCCACCGGCCCGCAGCCCGTGAGCAGCAACGCGCCGATCGGCAACGTGGGCGGCCAGTCGCGCTAGCCGGCCACGCCGGGTCAAGGGCCGTGAGTCTCGCCAACCGGGTTTCCCGGACTTCCGGGCCAGCAGCGGAACCGGCGGCGGTCAATGCGCCGCTGTTCCGCCGGCTGGTGGAGTCCCTCAGCGAGGAGCGCCGACTCGTGGTGCTCGACCTCGGCCCCGTCCGGCCGGAGACGGTCGCGCTGCTGACGCCCTTCCGCTGCCGGCTCGAGATTGCCGACCTCGCCGACGACCTGCCGGCGCTCGATGCAGAGACCGAGTTCAATGCGCTCCGGGACCGGGCCGAGGACCTCTTGCCGATCGCCCGCCGGGAGCCGGTCGACATCGTGCTGTGCTGGGACCTGCTCAACTACCTGCAGCGGCCGGCGCTGACCGCCCTCGCCGAGCGCCTGGCCGCCCGCATGCGCCCCGGCGGCTTCGCCCACCTGCTCATCACCTATTCGGGCACCACCATGCCCGCGAAGCCGAGCCGCTTCGCCGCCTTTGCGGACGGCCGGTTCATCGAGATGCCCGTCACCGAGGCCCGCCGCCCCGCGCCGCGCTACACGCCGGAAGACCTCGGCCGGTGCCTCAAGGGATTCCGTTCCGAGAGTGCCATGCTCCTCCGGAACGGCATGCAGGAATTCCTCTTCCGCGCCTGAATTGGGGACACGCCTGAATTGGGGACATGCCTAGTTTGGCACCGCCAAATTAGGCATGTCCCCAATTTTGTCGCTGGCGGTAGGTGAGTGATCGCCAAACCCATTCGACGGGGCCGATGCGCCAGCGGGCGAGCCACCAGACGCTCCAGGTGATTTCCAGGGCCCAGATGGCGAGGACGATGCCGTACAGGTACCAGCCGGTCACCTGCCCGTAGAGTCCGAGCCCGAAGCCGTAGAACAGCAGGGCGCAGAGCACCGACTGGGCCAGGTAGTTGGTCAGTGCCATGCGCCCGGTGGCGGCCAGGGCGCCGCGCACGGCCGCCGCGCCGGTTCCCCGCGCGAACCAGAGGATGAGGCCGAGGTAGCCGAGCGCCATCGCCAGCCGCCGGAGGTCGTAGCCGAGCTTGCTCGCCGTGACGTCCACCGGGTGGAAGCCGGAGGACAGCATGAGGCCGGTCTGCCAGGCCGCGAGCGGCAGGCCGACGAGGAACGCGGCCCCGCTCACCACCAGCAAGCGGGAGCGTGGCCAGGACGACGTGAACAGGCCCGCCCGGCACAGCACCATGCCGAGCACCATCATGGCGAGCGCGTCCAGGAACCACCACTTCACCGCCACGATGGTCTGCAGGATCAGGCTTACCTTCGCCTGGCGCAGGAAGATCTCCTGCAGCGAGCCGGACTGCATGGTGCGCATCTCGGCCGCCATCTCCGGGGCGGCCGGGTCGGGGCGCGCCTCGGCGAGTTCCTTCGCCCATGCGGTGGCGGCGGGGCTGTCCGGCGCCGCGAGTGCCGCTGCTTCCAGCGCACCGAGGTCCTGCACCTCCTTGAAGCGCAGGCCGGCGGGAATCGCGAGGGCCACCGCGACGACGGCGAGCAGCACCGGCGTGCGCAGGTTCCGCAGCGGATAGAGGCAGAGCCCCGCGAGCCCGTAGACGAAGAGGATGTCCGCGGGCCACATGAAGACGTAGGCGTTCACCAGGCCGAAGGCGATCAGCACCCCGGTGCGCCGGTACCAGATGCCCCGGGCGGCCGCCGGCGCCTCCCGGCCGAGGCGGGTCATCAGCAGCAGCGCCCCTGCCCCGAAGAGCAGCGAGAGCAGCGTGCGCTGGCTGCCCTCGAAGAGCGTGTGGATCACGAGCCAGGTGCCCACCGGCGCGCCGGGCCGGTCGGCGATGGCGACGGGGTAGTCGAAGAACGCCTGGGGCCCGGCGAAGGCCCAGATGTTCATGACGAGCACGCCGAGCACGGCGATGCCCCGGGCCACGTCCAGGGCCGCGATGCGCTCGTCCCGGCGGACGGGCCCGGGAATCACCGGGCCACCAGCTCCACCGTCGCCTGGCGCGCCTCGCCACCGCTGGTCCAGCGGAGTTCCACCTTCTGGCCGGGCTCCAGCGTCTTCAGGATCTCGTTGAAGCCGCCGAGGTTCGCCACCTCCTTGCCGTTGACATGGGTGAGGATGTCGCCGGCCTTCATGCCGGCCTTCGCAGCGGGCGAGTCGGGCACGGCGCCGTCCAGCCGGAGGCCTGGGCCCGGATAGGCGAAGTCCGGCACCGCGCCGACCGAGACCCGGCGGGTCTGGCCCCCGGCCACCGGCCCCGGGCCGGTGAGCGGCGTCGCCGCCATGGCGGTGGGCCGCTTCTCGGTGGAGGCGAGGTAGTTGATGGCCTCGGTGGCCACCGTCGCCACCTTCACCATGCCGGCGGCGTCCACCTTGTCGGCGGTGTCCGTGGGCCTGTGATAGTCGAAGCCCGCGCCGGAGAAGATCTGCACGCCCGGTATGCCGGCCTCGATGAAGGCCCGCTGGTCCGAGGACTCGCTGGCGCCCGGGATGCTCCGGGTCGGCACGCCGGTGACCGCGGTGATGCCGCTGAACACGAAGGGCCACTCCCGCGCGCTCTCCGTCGCGATGACCGACACCGGGTTGGTCCCGAGCCGGCCGACGGTGTCCAGGTTGATCACGCCGACGATGCCCGCGAGGGGCACCGGCACCGGGTTCTTCACGTAGTGCCGGGAGCCGATGAGCCCTGCCTCCTCGGCGCTGAAGGCCACGAACACGATCGTGCGGGGCGGGGGCGGACCCGCGGCCAGGGCCTTCGCCATCTCGATCAGCACCGCGACGCCGCTCGCGTTGTCATCCGCGCCCGGATGCACCTTGCCGAGGCCGTCCACCCGCGCGCCGGGCCAGCCGAGGCCCAGGTGGTCGTAGTGGGCGGTGAGCAGCGCGGCCTCGCCCTTGAAGCGCGGGTCGGCGCCGGGCAGCACGGCGATGACGTTCTGCACGGTCCGCTCCTGCTTGTCGGGGCCGCCGACGGCCTTGAAGTCCTGGAACCAGGTGCCGTTGTCGCCGCCCGGCGCCAGGCCCGCCGCGGCGAACTGGTCCCGGATGTAGTCCCGGGATGCCGCGAGGCCCGCACTGCCGAAGCCCCGGCCTTCCCGCTCGGGGGCGGCGAGCCACTGCACGTGGCCGAGCAGCTTCTCGGCCGAGTAGGCCGCCGGCGGCTCGGCGAGGGCCGCCCGCTTCGGGAGCGGCGCCAGCACGATGGGCGCACCGGCCTTCGCCAGGTTCACGTTGAGCGGAGAGTCGGCCGTGGACCACTCGCCCTTGCCCACGTTGGCGGGCTCGGTGCCCGCGAACACGAGCCAGGAGTACTTGCCGTAGTGGGGCAGCTTGCGCGCCAGGCCCTCGAGGGCCTCGGCCGGGTCGGAGGTCACCCAGCCCACCGCGAGCCGCGGGTCGTCCGGGTGCCGGTGGGTGAGCACGTGGGAGTGGCCGGCAAAGGGCCACTCCTCGCTGCCCACCTTGACCCCGGTCGGGCTGAGCGCGAGCCCGAGGGCGGGCTCGCTCGCGAAGAGCCCGGTGGCAAGGCGGTTCTGGCGCCCGAGCAGCCACACGCTGCGGTCGCGGGGCAGTGCCGTGATCTCCCGGTCGGTGACCACCTTGATTTCGTTGGCGGGGCTCTTCCAGGCGGCGAGCATGTTCCGCCAGCGTTCGGTCTCGGCGGGCGTATCAGTGGGCAGCACCGCCACGACCTGGCTGGCGCCGAAGAGCTGGCCGATGCTGGGCGCGGTCTCCCGCGGGTCCAGTACGCGGAACAGGTCGAAGGCCGGGTCGACCGAGACGGCGCCGGGCGCCGACGTGGTCTCGATGCTGAACGCGGTCGAGGCCGACCGGCTCTGCACGTTGGCGACCACCGGGCCTGCGGCGGTGCTGACCACCACCGGCACCTGCAGGTCGTAGGCGCCGGCCTGGCGCTGCATCACGTTGCCGGTGACCGTGAACCGGCCGCCGGCCGCGGCGACCTTCACGTCGGCGACGGCGAGGTCCGCGGCACCGGTGCGGTTGACCCAGTCGTCGAAGAAGCGGGCGAGGTCGCGGCCGGTGGTCTTCTCGAAGGCGGCGCGCACGTCGCCGAAGCTGGCCCGGGTGCCCCGGTAGTCCTTGTAGAAGGTGCGCAGCGACTGCCGGAAGAGCTCGTCGCCCACCAGCATGCGCAGCTCGTGGAAGCCCATCAGGGTCTTGCCGTAGCCGACGGCCTCGGTGGCGGCACTGTGCCGCGAGCGGAAGTCCTTCAGGGGGAAGTCGGCGCTGACGGCGGCGAAGTCCCGGTATTTCTTGAGGACGTCACGCCGGTAGACGGCGCCCTGGCCCTCGATCTCCTTCATGAGGTGATCGGCGAGGTAGGCCGTGAGGCCTTCGCACCAGTTGCCGGTGCCGTAGTCCACGTACACCGAGTTGCCCCACCAGTTGTGCAGGATCTCGTGGGGATAGGACGAGGTGAGGATGAAGGGGAACCGGATGATCTGGGGCCCGAGCAGGGTGTACGACGGCATGCCGTAGCCGGTCTCCCAGAAGTTCTCGACCAGCGCGAACTTCTGGTACGGGTAGGGGCCGATGAGCTCGTTGTACATCCGGATGTAGCGGCTGGTGGCATCCAGGTACTTGCTGGCCAGCGCCGGGTCGGGTTTGCGCAGGTACACCTGGGCCTCGATGGGCTGCGGGGCGAGGCCGGCACTGGCGGTGTAGGGCGTCAGCGGTCCGCCGGAGACGGAGATCTCGTCCACCGCGCTCGGTGTCTCCCAGCGGGCCATGCCGTCGGCCCCGGTGGCCACGCCGTTGCCGGGCGCGATGATGTGCCAGCCGGCGGGCGTGTTGACCGAGAAGGTGTAGGTGACGAGCAGCCCGGCCAGGTCGCCGGCGAGCTGGGGATACCAGAGCGTGCTGCCGGAGAGGTAGATGCCGTCCGTGGAGACGATGCCGGGGGTCTCGGCAAAGCTGCGGGCGTATTCCTCGGGGCTGGCCGTGGGCGGGAGGTCCACGAGGCCCGAATACTCGACCTTGAAGGTGCGCTGGCCGGCGGGGAGTTGCACCCGGTAGGCGGCGACCCCGCGGCGGCTGGCGAGGGCATCGCTGGTGCCGTTGATGCCGGCGAAGACCTGCCGGCCGGCCGCGTCCGGCAGCCGCGTGACCTGGGGCTTCGAGGTGGCGACCTTGAAATTGGCGCCGAGCACGAACTCCACGGCCTTGCCCGCCTGGGCCGCGGGCACCGTGACCTCGGCGGTGGTGGTGAGCCGGTGCGTGGCCGGGTCGATGGTGGACGCGAGCCGGTAGTCCGGCCAGTCCGCCGTGGTGGCGGCGGGCGCCGCGAGGCTCCAGGCGGCGAGGGTGGCAAGCACGGCAGCGCGGATGGCCATGGGCAACTCCAGGCGGGCGGGAAAGGGCGATTCTATGCCCGCGGGAACCCGGGCTGCCGCCCCGCGGCCGCCCTGCGGCGGGATGCCGCACACCGGCAGCCCGGGGACAGGCCAATGCGGGCGTTATAGAGTGCGGCCATGAATCGCCTGCCGGAGCGGCTGACGACCCCGCGGCTCACGCTGCGTCCGCTGGTGCCGGCCGACGCGGCGGTCCTGTTCGCGGCGTACTGCCAGGACCCCGAGGTCTGCCGCTTCATGGTCTGGGCGCCCCACGGCTCCGTGGCGGAGACCCGGGTGTTCATCGAGGCGTGCCTCGCGGGCTGGCAGGCGGGCACCCCGCTGGTCTGGGCACTGACGGACCGGGGGTCCGACCTGCCGATCGGCACCATCGCGGCGCGTCCCGCGGGCACGACCGTCTCCCTGGGCTACGTGCTCCAGCGCGACCGCTGGGGCGCGGGCCTGATGGGGGAGGCGGTCGGCGCCGTCACCGCCGCGAGCCTGGCCCTGCCCGGCGTCTATCGGGTGCAGGCCGTCTGCGACACGGAGAACGCCCCGTCCGCCCGGGTCCTGGAGAAGTCCGGCTTCCTGCGCGAAGGGCGGCTGGCGCGCTACGGCGTGCATCCGAATATTTCACCGGAGCCGCGGGATGTGTTCATCTACGCGCGGGTCCGCTAGCGGGAGTTGCACGTCATGACCACCGAGATCCGCCACCTCAGCATCAGCATCGACTGTCCCCAGCCGCTCGCCTACGGCTGGCTGTGCATTCCCGAGAACTTCCCGCTCTGGGCCGCGGGCCTCGCGACGTCGCTGGAGGAAGTGGACGGGGAGTGGATCGCGGCCTCGCCCCTCGGCGCCATGAAGCTCCGCTTCTCGCCCCGCAACAGCCTTGGGGTGCTGGACCACTGGGTCTATCCGGAGGCCGGCGGCGAGATCTACGTGCCGCTGCGGGTGGTCGCCAACGGCAAGGGCTGCGAGCTCACCCTCACGCTGTTCCGCCAGCCCGGCATGGACGACGCGCGCTTCGCGGCCGACGCGGAACTGGTCCGGAAGGACCTCATCTTCGCGAAGAAGATCCTCGAGGCCGGGCCGGGGAGCCGGGCGCACGAGGTGGCGTGAGGCCCGCAGCCGCCCTGCCGCTCATCCTCCTGGCCGCGGTGGTCCAGGGCTGGGTGCTCTACGGCCTGCACCACGCCATCGACGCGGGCGCCTGGCCGGCCACGTCGCCCGCGCTGCTCTTCGCCCTGTATGCCGTGGCGGTCTATGTTCCCCTCACGATCCAGGTGCTCGCGGGGGAGGCGGTGTCCCGCACCGTCTGGCTGTTCCTGGCGGCCGCGGCCGCCGCCTTCTTCGGCTTCGGGCTCCACGAGGGCGGCTTCGTCCGGGGCGACGAGCCGGGCGATCCGGAACTCGGGCCGCTGCTCTTCCTGCTGGCACTCATCTGGCTGCAGCTGCTGCCCTTCGTCCAGGGGCGCCTCGCCACGGGCCGCTGGCGCCCGGAGTACCCGCGGCTGTTTGCCGCCGCCTGCCGGAACGTGCTGGTGCTGGGCGAGGCGGCCGTGTTCACGGGCCTCTTCTGGCTGCTGCTGTTCCTCTGGCAGGCGCTCTTCGCCTTGCTCGGCATCAGCTTCTTCCGGGAGCTGTTCCGGGAACTCGTCTTCATCTACCCGGTGACCGCGCTGACCTTCGGCATCGCCCTGCACCTCATCGGCTCCCTCGACCGGCTGACGGCGACGGTGCTGGACCAGGCCCTCGGCGTGCTGAAGTGGCTGGCGGTGCCGGGCACCTTCATCCTCGCCATCTTCAGCCTGGCCCTGATCGTGAAGCTGCCCCGCCTGCTCGCCACCGGTGACTGGGCGGTGGGCGCGGAAGTGCTGCTGTGGCTGGTGGCGGTGGTAGTGCTGCTGCTGAACGCCGCCTACCGGGACGGCTCGGACCCGGCGCCGTACCCGGCCTGGCTCGGCCTCGCGATCCGCGGGGCCGTGCCACTCGCGGTGCTGGTGTCGGCGCTGGCGCTGTACGCACTGTTCCTTCGCACGGGCCAGTACGGCCTGACGATCGAGCGCTGGTGGGGCTTCGTGGTGGCAGCCACGGCGTTGCTGGTGTCGGCGGGCTACGCGCGGGCCGCGTTCCGGGGCGGGCCGTGGATGCAGGGCCTGGCCCCCGTGAACGTGGTGGCGTCGCTGGCGCTGATGGGCGTCATCGCGCTGTCGCTGACGCCCCTGCTGTCGCCCGCGCGGCTCGCGGCGGAGAGCCAGTTCGAGCGGGCCCTCACCGCGCCGCCGGCCGCCACGAACTCCGGCGGGCGCGCATCGCCCATCGAATGGCTGCGGTTCCAGGGTGGCGGGTACGGGCGCGCGCGCCTGCGGGAACTGGCGGCGCTGGGGGAGGGGCCCGGTGCCGACGGGATCCGCCGGGCGGCGCGCGCGGCCCTCGAGGCCGCGGACCCGCCGGCGCTCGAAGCCGCCGCCGCCAGGGCAGCGCTCGCCACCCTGCCCGTGTTTCCCCGGGGCCGGGTGCTCACGCCGGACCTGCGGGCCGCCCTCGAGGCCTCGCCGCCCGAACCGGCGAGGCCGGTGACCTCGCCCGATGGCGCCGCCGGCACGGCGGGCCTCTACCTGGACGTGGACGGCGACGGGCAGGAGGAGTTTCTGCTGCTGTCCGCGGGGAACGGGGTCGTCTACGCCCGCCAGGACGACGGCTGGGTCGTCGCGGGGCAGGTGGTCGCCGACCGGGAGGCCGGGGAGCCGGACGGCCTGCTGGTGGACCTCGCCGCCGGCGCGGTGGTGGAGGACCGGCGGTGGAAGGACATCCGGCTGGGTGGGCGGCGGCTGACGGTGGTGGTGGAAGAGTGAACTGCGAGAAAGTGCTTGACACGAGAAACTTCGTGCGTAAAGTACGCGCCCCCATGCAGACCAAAACACACAACCTGATCACCGCGACGCCCGTCGCCCCGGCTTTTGCCGTGTGCAATGACCGCGCCTTCATGCGTGCGGTAATGGGTGCCGCGCTGAACTGACGGTCTTCCGGACAGATCCCGGAAGGCCCCTGATGCCTTCCGGTGGAAACACAGAGCCCCGGTCGGCATCGCCACCGGGGCTTTTTTGTGCCCCGCGACTACGGATCGCTAGCTCAACGATGGAGAGCGTCCCGCGCCTAACCGGGAAGATGGGGGTTCGAATCCCTCGCGGTCCACCACTTGATGAAGAAGAAGGAAGAAGCGAGGAGAGGGAAAATGACAGGGATCGTCCAGAAGATCGTGGTGCGGGCAGAGGAGCGCGCGCTGGTGTTCCGGCGCGGCGAGGTCCGGGAGCTGCTGGGACCCGGCGTGCACTGGCGCCTGGACCTCACCGGCGCGCTCGACGTGCAGCTCGTGGACGCCGCGCCCGCGGCCGGCCGCGCCGGATTACAGGACCTGCTGGTGAAGTCCTGGACGCCGGCGGAGCGCGAGCGCTACGAGGTCATCGAGACCCGCGCCGACCAGATCGCCATCGTCTACCTGAACGGCCAGCGCGAGGACATCCTCGGGCCCGGCCGCCGGGCGGTGTACCGGAAGGGCGTGGCGGAGGTGACGGTGAGCCTGATCGGCATCAACGGCACGCCGGCGCGCGCCGCCGGGCGCCTGGCCCCGCGCCCGCTGCGGCGGGAGGCGCGGGATCCGCTGGCGTTCGTGGTGTGAGGGCGTATGCGGAGGAAATCACGGGTTTTGTTCCCGTGATTTCCTTGCCCCACCCCCGGCCCGGCACGCCCGCGCACTTGAGGAGACCCGTGAAAATTATGCGGCGGGTCGCGAGCAACCCGTGGACTGGGATGTTGCCAGGCGCGCCCTGAGGAAGCCCGGTGAATGAATCTGCAGATCCTGCCGTCCCCCCTCGCGGACCTGGATCGAGGCAAGAGGTTCTACGCCGCCTTTGATCCGGCGCTGGGTCGACTCTTTGGTGACGAATGGCACCTGTCTGGTATGGCGCGTACTCGATTGCCGCCAGGAGCCATCCCGGCTCATGGCCGACTTGAATGAATTTCAAATTTTGGAAGACGTGGCGCGCTCGGAGAGATTCGAACTCCCGACCTTCTGGTTCGTAGCCAGACGCTCTATCCAACTGAGCTACGAGCGCGTTATTCGTAGGGATTCGGATGGCGGGGCGCAAATTATAGGCAATCTGGTGGGGATGGGAAGCGGTATGCTCGGGTAGCCCGGAAAAAGATCGCGCCTGAAGGCGCTCCTACAGGCTGGAGGTCCCCGAAATGCCCGACAAGATCGAGGAAGTCCGCGGCCAGAAGGCCATCATCCGCTTCGACGCCGCCCGGTGCATCCACTCCCGGAACTGCGTACTCGGCCGGCCCGACGTCTTCGTCCCAAATGTCAAAGGGGACTGGATTTTCCCGGACCGGGCCACCCCGGAGGAGGTCGCCGAGCTCGCCCACAACTGCCCGTCCGGGGCCATCACCTACGAGCTGGTCCACGGGGGCGGGGAGGTGGGGCCTAAGGTCAACACCGTCCGGGTCCGGGAGAACGGCCCCCTGGCAATCCACGCCGAACTGGTGATCGGCGGGGCGGACGCCGGCCACCGGGCCACCCTCTGCCGGTGCGGGGCGTCCAGGAACAAGCCCTGGTGCGACGGCAGCCACGTGGCCGCCGGCTTCACGGCGACCGGCGAGCCCGCGACGGCCGAGAGCCAGCCGCTCGCCGTGCGGGACGGGCCCGTCACGGTGGCGCCGCTCCCCAACGGGCCGCTGCAGGTGAAGGGGCCCCTAGAGGTCGTCTCCGGCACCGGGCGCACCATCAACCGGGTGCAGGAGACCTACCTGTGCCGGTGCGGGGCGTCGAGGAACAAGCCCTACTGCGACGGCAGCCACAAGGCGGCGGGCTTCACGGCACCCTAGGTGGAAGGCCTCCTCGCCCAGGTCGCCCTCTTCCTCGCGGCCACCGTCATCGCGGTGCCGCTCTTTCGCCGGTTCCGCCTGAGTGCGGTGCTGGCCTACCTCGCCAGCGGCATGCTCATCGGGCCCTTCGGGCTGCGCTGGGTGCAGGACGTGGACAGCATCCTGCACTTCGCCGAGTTCGGCGTGGTGCTGCTGCTCTTCGTGATCGGACTCGAGCTGCAGCCCAGCCGGCTCGTCGCGCTACGGAAGGTCGTGTTCGGCCTCGGCGCCGCCCAGGTGCTGGCGACGACGGCGGTGCTCGCCGGCCTCGGGCTGCTCGCGGGGCTGCCCGTGCCCGCGGCGGTGGTCGCCGGCTTCGGGCTCAGTTTGTCGTCCACGCCCATGGTGCTGCAGCTCCTCGGCGAGCGGCGGCAGCTCACCAGCCAGCACGGGCGCGGGGCCTTCGGCATCCTGCTCTTCCAGGACCTGGCGGTGCTGCCCGCCCTCGCGCTGCTGCCCTTGCTCGGGGTGGCGGCGGGCGACGCGGGGGAGGGCGGCCTGAAGCCCCTGCTGGCGATGGGCGCGGTCGCGGCCATCGTCGTGGCCGGGCGCTACGCACTGAAACCCCTGCTGCGGATCGTCGCCGACACGCGCATCCCCGACGTGTTCACGGCGGCGGCGCTGCTGCTCGTCATCGCCACCGCGCTGCTCGTCGATGCCGCCGGGCTCTCCATGGCCCTCGGTGCCTTCATCGCCGGCGTGCTGCTGGCGGACAGCGAGTACCGGCACGAGCTCGAGGCGGACCTGGAGCCCTTCAAGGGCCTGTTGCTCGGGCTCTTCTTCATCGCGGTCGGCATGTCCGTGAACCTCGGGCTCGCCGGCCAGGCGCCGCTCACGGTGCTCGCCCTCACGGCCGGGCTCATGGCGGCGAAGGGCGCGGTGCTCTACGCGCTCGGCCGCCTGGGGTCCCCGCCGCTCGCGGCCCAGGCCCGGCCCCTCGCGCTCGTCATGCTCGCGGGCGGGGAGTTCGCCTTCGTGCTCTTCCCCATCGCGGTGACGGCGGGCCTGATGACCCGGGACACCGCCGAGCTGCTGGTGCTCGCGGTCACGCTCTCCATGCTGCTCTCGCCCCTGGTGCTCATCGCCGACGACCGTTGGTTCAGCCGGCTGTTCGCCGGGAAGGGCGCGGCCGCCTACGACGAGATCAGGCCGCCGGAGGATCACCGGGTCGTCATTGCGGGCTTCGGCCGCTTCGGCCAGATCGTCGCGCGGATCCTTAGGGCCCGGGGCATCCCCTTCACGGCCCTCGAGGCCAGCCAGACCCAGGTCGACTTCGTCCGGCGCTTCGGCAACCGGATCTTCTACGGCGATGCCGCGCGCCCCGAGCTCCTGCGGGCGGCCCAGCTCGAGAAGGCAGAGGCCCTAGTCATCGCGGTGGACGACCAGGACGCGGCGGTCAGGATCGCGGAGTTCGCCCGCCAGCATTTCCCCGACGTGAAGGTCTTCGCCCGCGCCCGGAACCGCCAGCACGCGTTCCGGCTCATGGAGGCCGGCGTGCCCTACATCATCCGGGAGACCTACCTGTCCAGCCTCGAGATGGCGGAGCAGGTGCTCGAGTGGCTCGGCGACGCCCCCGCCGACGCGCGCCGGCGCGTGGCCCTCTTCCGGGCCCACGACGAGACCACGCTGGCGGAGCAGTTCGGGGTGCACGGGGACGAGGACAAGTTCCTCGCCAGCACCAAGGCATCCGCGGCCCAGCTCGAGAAGCTGTTCGAGGCGGACCGCCCGGACCCGTAGGAGCGCCTTCAGGCGCGATCCGGAGGAAATCGCGCCTGAAGGCGCTCCTACTTGCGCTTGACGTGCCCGGGCGCGCCCCGTAAGGTGCCCGCTGTTATCAGGTGCCTCGTCGTCATGTCGGCGCGAGGTTAAACGGGAAGCCGGTGAATGGGGACGATCCCCCGTGATCCCGGCACTGCCCCCGCAACGGTAAGTGGCCCGGCGCCCTGAGGCGTCGCCCACGAGTCCGGAACCGGCCTGGTCACTCCTTAATGCAGTCGCGGAGGGCGACATGGCAGGCAAGAACGGCCTACGTCTGATTATTTCGACCTTGCCCCCCGTGTCAGCGCTGCGCCCGGTGCCGTCGTGCACCCGGGAGCGCTGGCATGCCGGGTAGCGGTCTCGCTGCAGCCGGCGCTCTCGCGCTCGCCCTCGGGCTGGCCCTGACCGCATTGCTCGCCACGGCCCCGGTGGCGGCGGAGCCCGGCGTGGGCGACGTCATCGTCGTCACCGGCATCCGGCCCCGGCCGCTGGCCAGCCTGCCGAAGAGCGTCACCGTCATCGGTGCGGACGACATCGCCGCCTCGCCCGCGACCGGGCTTGCGGAACTGCTGGCCGCCGAGGCCAACCTCAACCTGCGCTCGGTGACCGGTAACGACAAGTTTGCCGGCGTCGACATCCGCGGCATGGGTGACACCTGGGTCAGCAACGTGCTCGTGCTGGTCGACGGCGTCCGGCTGAATACGCCCGACCTCGCCGGGCCCGACCTTGCCAGCGTCTCGCTGCAGCAGGTCGAGCGCATCGAGATCGTGCGCGGCGCCAACGCCGTGCGCTACGGCGGCGGGGCGGTAGGCGGCGTGGTGAACATCATCACCCGGGACCCGCCGGCCGGACCCCGGGCCGCGGGCCGGCTCGTGGCCGGCAGCGACGACACGGTCGGGGCCGCGGTGGCCGCCGGCACCGGCGCCGACGGCGACCGGCCCTGGCGGGCCGGGGCCGAACTCGCCTGGTCCGACACGGACGGCTACCGGGACAACGGCGCCCTCGAGCGCACCGACCTGCAACTCAAGGGCAGCGTGCAGGCGACGCCGCGGGTCGCCGTCGACGCCTCGCTGCAGTTCCACGCGGACGAGTACGGCCTGCCCGGACCCGTCAGCGCCGAGGACTACGCGGGCTCCGACGCCGATCGCCGGAGCACCGAGCGCCCCGACGACGGCGGCGAGACCCGGGACGCCCGCTACCGGGCCGGCCTGGACTACGCCATCGCCCCCGGTCACCAGGTCACGCTCACCGCGGCCCTGCGCGACCGGAGCAACGAGTACGTGCTCGGTTACACGCCGCTGCTGCCCCGGAGCGCCCAGCTGGACGAGATCAGCGAGGACACCCGGGGCCTCGAGCTGGCCTGGGACGTGCCGCTCGCACTCGGGCCCGGCCGCCAGGAGGTCACGGTCGGCGCCACCTGGGGCAGCACCGACTACACCCGGCAGGAGGATGGCACGGCCCAGGTCGGGACCAGCCGGGCACTCCTCGGCGACCTGGCGGAGGCCGGGGCCTTCGTCGCCGCGACCTGGTTCGTGACGGAGCAGTGGCAGGTGAGCGCGGGCCAGCGCTGGAGCGAGACCCGCTACGACGCGTCCACGCGGGCGCTCGTCGAGGTGTGCGACTTCGAGACCGTGCCGGGCATCCCGTTCCCGGTGCCGGTGAACTGCCGCCCGGAGCAGGTGGCCGGCGCCGTGCGGGACGAGCGCTGGGACAACACCGCGACCGATGCCGGGCTCGTGGTGACGCTCGGTCCCGCCGCGAGGATCTTTGCCGGCTACAGCCGCGCGTTCCGGGTGCCCAACGTGGACGAACTCGCCCGGGGCACGCCGGACCTCTCGCCCCAGTCGTCCCGGCACCTGGATGCGGGCGTGCGGCTCGCGCCGGGCGACGACTGGGAGCTCAGCGTCGCCGCGTTCCTCATGCGCGTGGACGACGAGATCTTCTACGGCGAGGACCCGCTGACCGGCGACGTGCTGAACAGGAACGCGCCGGAGGAGACGGAGCGGACCGGCGGCGAGGTGGAGCTGCGCTGGCAGGCCACCGGCGTGGTTGCCGTCACCGGCACCGCGGGCTACACCCGGGCCCGATTCGCCTCCGGTGCCGCCGTCCCGCTCGTGCCGGAATGGACCGCTTCCCTGGGGCTGCGCTGGCGCCCCGGGCAGGCGTTCTCCGGCAGCGTCACCGGTCGCTACGTCGGCAGCCGGGCCGACGGCAATGATTTCGGCGGCGGCACCTACCCGCGCCTCGACCCCTACGTCATCGCCGATGTCCGGCTCACCTGGCAGCCGGGCGCCGTGGCCTGGACCGCCGGCGTCGAGAACCTGTTCGACGAGGTGGCGGCGGCGTCCGCCTACTCGACCGCCGTCTATCCCTTGCCCGGCCGGCGTTTCCACGCCGGCGTGTCCCGCTCCTTCTGAAGGAATCCCGAGATGAAGCCTGCCGCCGTGTTCGCCGTCGCGCTCCTCCTGGGCGCAGTGGCCGTTTCCGCCCGTGCCGGCATCTTCGCCCCCGCCGCGGGCCAGCCCGGCTCCACGGCGGTGGAGGCGGCCAGCGGCGCCATCACCGGCTGGGCCGCCGTGGTGGAGGACTACACGCCGGGCACGAACGTCGATGCCGCCTTCCGCACGCCGGAGAAATCCCTGGGTGCCGCGGGCAACTCCGACGGGACCGGCGCCGGCTTCATCTACGACGTCGTCTCCCTGGGCCGGGGCGGCAGCATCACGCTCCGCTTCGATCCGCCCATCGCCGACGGGCCCGGCAGCGACTTCGCCGTGTTCGAGAACGCCTTCAGCGACGGTTTCCTCGAGGTGGCGTGGGTGGAGGTGTCGTCGGATGGCAGCCACTTCGTGCGCTTCCCGGCCTTCTCGCTGACACCCGGCCCTGTGGCCGCGTTCGGCGCCAGCATGGACGCCACCAACCTGGAGGGACTCGCCGGCAAGTACCGGGGCGGGTTCGGCACGCCCTTCGACCTCGCAGGGCTCGCGGGCGCGGCCGGACTGGACAGGGCGGCGGTGACCCATGTGCGGCTCGTCGATGTGGTGGGCGACGGTTCGGCGCCCAACGACCTCACGCCCGCGAGCCTGGCCGGGTGGCTCGGCATGCCGCTGGCGTCGCTGCCGCCGTCCCTCGTCGCCATCGCCAGCGGCGCGCCGGCCGCGATCTACGACCCGTACCCGACCGTGGGCAGCGCCGGCTTCGACCTGGATGCGGTCGGCGTGCTCCACGTCGCAGCGCCCGCGGACATGGACGGGGATGGCGTGCAGGACAGCGCGGACAACTGCACCCAGGTGGCGAACACCAGCCAGTGCGACAGCGACGGCGACGGCTACGGCAACCGCTGCGACGGCGACTTCAACGGGAACGGCGCCACCAACGCCCAGGACACCGTGCTGCTCCGGCAGCAGCTGGGCCAGCCGAGCGTCGCGCCCGGATACCACCCCGCCGACCTCAACTGCAACGGGGCGGTGAACGCCCAGGACACCACGCTCTTCCGCAGCCTGCTGGGCCGGCCACCGGGCCCGTCGGCGCCGCACCCCTGATCAAACAACAAGGAAAACGACAGTGCACCACAGATTCCCCGCCATCCTCGCCACGGGGGCCTGCCTCGTGGCCACCGCCGCGCCGGCTGCCGTCATCACCTTCGACGACCTCGCGCTCGCGCCCGACAGCTACTTCAAGCCGGGTGTCACGACGACCTTCGAAAGCGGCGGTGCCACCTTCCACCACGACGCGCCCTTCGGTGACTGCTGCTGGTTCGGGTTCACCTACTCGAACCGGACGGACGTCGTGACGCCCGGGTTCCTGAATGATGGCAGCGCGATCACCGGCGATGGGGCCGGCCCGGGCCAGGACAACTACGCGGTGTCCACGTCGGACGGGGCGCTGCTCGAGTTCGATATCGCGCAGTCCCTGGCGGGGGCCTTCTTCACGAACACGACCTACACGTACCTGGCGGTGCGGGACGGCAACGACGGCAACGTGCCACCCTTCGTGGGCGGGCCCTTCGGCCCGGGCGACTTCCTCACCCTGACGGTCACGGGCTACGACGCCGGTGACGCGGTCACGGGCTCCGTCGACGTCGCGCTGGCGGACGGCACCGCCATCCTGGACCAGTGGACCTGGGTGGACCTCGCGAGCCTCGGCCTCGTGAAGTCCCTGCGCTTCAGCTACACGGGGTCGGACAACGGCCCCTTCGGGCTCAACACGCCGGCCTACTTCGCCATGGACAACCTGACCACGGTGCCGGTGCCGGGGGCGGCCTGGCTGCTGGCCTCGGGGCTCCTGGCGATCCGCCGCCGCAGGAGCAGTGGGAGCGGCTTCAGCCGCGATCCGGAGAATGGTCGCGCCGGTCGGCGCTCCTACGGGCGCGGGACATTCCGCTAGACTGTCTGCCGCTCAACGTTTCCCTGGAGACCACCCATGCTGCTGCTCACTGGCGCCACCGGCAAGACCGGCGGCGCGACCGCCCAGGCCCTGCTGAAGCAGGGCGTGAAGTTCCGCGCCATCGTCCGTAACCCGGAGAAGGCCGCCGCGCTCAAGGCCGCCGGCGTCGAGCTGGTGACCGGCGACGTCACCGACAAGGCCGTGCTCGAGGCCGCCATGAAGGGCGTGACGAAGGCCCTGATGACCATGCCGAACGGCGAGAAGCAGCTCGACCTCGAGAAGCAGTTCGTCGACGTGGCGAAGGCCGCGGGCGTGAAGCACGTGGTGAAGATGTCGTCCATGGAGGCCATGGCGAGCGCGAAGGCGCCGATCCCGAAGATCCACTACGCGTCGGAACAGTACCTGAAGCAGTCGGGCCTTGCCTGGACCTTCATCAAGCCGAACTTCTTCATGCAGAACCTGCTCGGCAGCGCCGGTACCATCAAGGAGCAGGGCAAGTTCTTCCTCCCGCTGGGTACGGGCCGTACGGTGATGATCGACACCCGGGATATCGGCGCCTGCGTCGCCGTGGCCCTGACGGGCACCGGCCACGAGGGCCAGGCCTACGAGCTCACGGGCCCCGAGGAGCTCGGCTTCGCCGACGCCGCGGAGCGCTTCACGAAGGTGCTTGGCCGCAAGATCGAGTACGTCAGCGTGCCGATGGCGGCCTACCGCCAGACGCTGGCCCGCTTCCTCACCAGCGAGTGGCACCTGAATGCGGTCTGCGAGCTCTTCCAGGAGATCGCCGACGGCCAGGACCTGCACGTCACGGGCACGGTGCAGAAGCTCACGGGTCGCGCGCCGACCTCCCTGGAGCAGTTCATCCGCGACCACCAGGCCATATTTACTGCGTAGGAGCGGCCGCTTTTCCGCGTAGGAGCGGCTTCAGCCGCGATCCGGCAGATTGACGATCGCGCCTGAAGGCGCTCCTACGGGAACCGGTCCTTGCGCCGGCGGGTCTCGGCGAGGACCTCCACGTCCGGTGCGTCCTTAAGGCCCAGCGTGGACCGCAGCCCGGCGCTCGCGGGCCGCAGGAAGGGGTTCGTGGCCTTCTCGAGTCCGATGGTGCTCGGCACCGTCGGCTGGTTGGCGGCCCGCAGCCGCGCCACCTCGGCCACCCGGTCCTGCAGCGCCGGATTGCCCGGCTCCATCGTGACCGCGAAGCGCCCGTTCGACGCCGTGTACTCGTGGGCGCAGTACACCCGCGTGTCGTCGGGCAGGGCCATGAGCTTCTGCAGGGAAGCCCACATCTGCGCCGGCGTGCCCTCGAACAGACGGCCGCAGCCGAGGGAGAAGAGGGTGTCGCCCACGAAGGCGGCCCGGTCCGCGTCGAAGACGTAGCAGATATGGCCCACGGTGTGACCCGGCGTCTCCAGAACCCGGGCCACCCGGGTGCCCAGCGGGAAGCTGTCGCCCTCCGCGACCCGGACGTCGATGCCGGGAATACGCGCCGCGTCGGCGGCGCAGCCCACTACCGTGCAACCGGTCGCGGCCTTCAGCGCCAGGTTCCCGCCCGCGTGGTCGAAGTGGTGGTGGGTGTTCAGGATGACGTCGAGCCGCCAGCCCCGTTCCGCCAGCGCCGCCTGGATCGCCGCCGCGTCCGGCGTGTCGATGCTGGCGGTGAGCCCCGAATCCGGATCCCGGACCAGGTAACCGTAGTTGTCCTGGAGGCACGGGACCTGGACGATCTCCAGCCCGGCCACGGCCCTCAGGTCTCCTTCAGGCGGGGCATCAGCTCTGCCAGGTTGCAGGGGCGGGTGCGGTAGTCGAGCTGGGCGGCGATGAGCTGGTCCCAGCCGGTGGCGCAGGCGTTCGACGAGCCGGGCAGGCAGAACACGTAGGTGCCGTTCGCGACGCCGGCGAGGCAGCGGGACTGGAGGGTCGAGGTGCCGATGTCGTCCCAGGAGAGGCGGCGGAACTGCTCGCCGAAGCCCTCGATGACCTTGTCCAGCAGGGGTTCGATGGCCTCCGGCGTGCCGTCCCGGCCGGTGACCCCGGTGCCGCCGGTGGTGATGACCACCTGCACGCCCGGGTCGGCGATCCAGGCGGAGACGGTCGCGCGGATGCGGTAGATGTCGTCGGGTTCCAGAGCCCGGTCGGCCAGCACGTGGCCCGCGTCCTCGAGCCGGCCCACCAGCAGCGCGCCGGAGGTGTCGGTATCGAGCGTGCGCGTGTCCGAGACCGTCAGGATGGCGATCGCGAGGGGCTGGAATTCCCGGGGTCGGTCGTTCGTGGGGGGCATGGCCACAATGATACCGCCTCAGGCGGCATCGTCGCCGCCGGACCTTCGCACCTGCTCCCGCAGGAATTCGGCGAAGTGCCGGCAGGCGTCCGTCACCGTGAAGATGCCGGCCAGTTTCCCGCGGCGCGTGACGATGGCCGAACCCAGGTGCTGCTCCGCCATGTGGGCCAGCACCTCGTCCAGGCGCGCGTCCATGTCCACGATGTAGGCGTCGGTCACCATGGCGTCCGCCACCCGGGTGGCGTGCTCGTCGGGGCTGGCGAAGTCGGGACCCAGGATCAGCTTGATGTCCCGGTCCGAGACACTGCCGGCGAGCTCCCCCTGGCGGGTGACCGGCAGGTGCCTGATGCGGTGCTCCCGCATGAAGGCAAGGGCGTCCGCGACGCTCGCCCCGGCATCCACCGAGTAGGGAAAGGGGGTCATGACCGCCTTGATGGAGGGCATCCGCTTCATGGCCCGATCATAGCGGGGGCGGCGCAATTGTGCCCCTCCGTGGAAGTACGGTAGTGTCGTCGCCATGGCCCCCGAAGCCCCTACTGGATGCCGTTCACGGCCAACCGCCACTTCAAGCAGCACCCGCTGCTGCTCGAGTCGGCGTCCGGGATGTACTACCGCAGCCGGGACGGCCGGCAGATCCTCGACGGCATCGCCGGCCTCTGGTGCGTCAACGCGGGGCACTGCCACCCCCGGATCGTGGCCGCCGTCCAGGCCCAGGTGGCGAAGCTGGACTACGCCACGGCCTTCAACCTGGGCCACCCCGCCGCCTTCGAGCTGGCTGCCCAGGTGGCGGACCTGGCACCCGGTGACCTCGACCACGTGTTCTTCGTCAACTCGGGCTCCGAGGCGGTCGATACGGCGCTCAAGATCGCGCTCGCGTATCACCGGGCCCGGGGCGAGGGCCAGCGCTTCCGCTTCATCGGCCGGGAGCGGGGCTACCACGGCGTCGGCTTCGGCGGCATCTCCGTGGGGGGCATGGTGGCGAACCGCAAGGTCTTCGCCGCGTCCATGCTGCCCGGCGTGGACCACCTGCCCCATACCCACGACCCGGCGCGGAATGCCTTCAGCCGGGGGCAGCCAGCCCACGGGGCCGAGTTCGCGGACGCGCTCGAGCGGATCGTGGCCCTGCATGACCCCAGCACCATTGCCGCGGTCATCGTCGAGCCCGTGTCCGGCTCCGCCGGCGTGCTGGTGCCGCCCAGGGGTTACCTGGAGCGGATCCGCGCCATCTGCGACCGGCATGGCCTGCTGCTGATCTTCGACGAGGTCATCACCGGCTTCGGTCGCACCGGCTCCGCTTTTGGGGCCACGACCTTCGGCGTGCAGCCGGACCTCATGACGGTCGCCAAGGGCATCACCAGCGGCGTGGTGCCCATGGGCGCGGTGCTGGTCGACCGGCGCATCTACGAGGCCTGCATGAATGCCGCCGGACCGGGGCAGGCCATCGAGTTCTTCCACGGCTACACCTACTCGGGTCATCCCCTGGCCTGTGCCGCCGGCCTCGCAGCCCTCGCGGTGTACCGGGACGAGGGCCTGTTCGGGCGGGCGGCCCGGCTCGCCCCGGCCTTCGAGGCGGCGCTGCACTCCCTGAAGGGCGCGCCCCACGTCATCGACATCCGGAACATCGGGCTGATGGGCGCCGTCGAACTCGAGCCGCGGCCAGGCCAGCCCACGGAGCGCGCCCTCGACGTCTTCCGCCACTGCTTCGACCAGGGCGTGCTGGTGCGTACCACCGGCGACACCATTGCCCTGACCCCCCCGCTGGTCGTCGACGAGGCCCAGGTCGGCCAGATCGTCGCCGCCATCGGCAAGGCCCTGCGGGCCGTCCACTAGAACGGAAACATCCCATGCTCATCGGCGTACCCACCGAGATCAAGCAGGACGAGCACCGGGTGGGCCTCACGCCCACCAGCGTGCGGGAGCTCACCGTGCACGGCCACCAGGTGCTGGTGCAGAGCAAGGCGGGTGCCGGCATCGGCGTGCGCGACACCGACTACGAGCGGGCCGGTGCGACCATCGTGCCCTCGGCCCGGGACGTATTTGCCAAGGCGGAGATGGTGGTCAAGGTGAAGGAACCCCAGCCGCCGGAGATCGCCCTGCTGCGGGAGGGGCAGGTGCTGTTCACCTACCTGCACCTCGCGCCCGATCCGAAGCAGACCGAGGGCCTCGTGAAGTCCGGGGCCATCGGCATCGCCTACGAGACGGTGACCGGCCCCCACAACAGCCTGCCGCTGCTCTCGCCCATGAGCGAGGTGGCGGGGCGCATGGCCGTGCAGGCGGGCGCTCATTGCCTCGAGCGGGAGGCAGGCGGCGCCGGCATCCTGCTGGGTGGCGTGCCGGGCGTGAAGGCGGCCAACGTGGTCGTGCTCGGCGGCGGCGTGGTCGGCACCAATGCCATCCGGGTCGCCATGGGGATGGAGGCGCAGGTCACCGTCATCGACCGCTCCCTGCCGCGCCTGAAGGAGCTGGACTTCCAGTTTGGCGGGCGCCTCAACACCATCTACTCCACCGTCGAGGCCATCGAGCACTACGTGGCGGAGGCCGACCTCGTGATCGGCGCCGTGCTGGTGCCGGGCGCCGCCGCGCCGCGCCTGGTGAGCCGGGCCATGGTGCGGGAGATGCGGGACCGCTCGGTGGTAGTCGACGTTGCCATCGACCAGGGCGGCTGCTTCGAGACGGCGCGGCCGACGACCCACTCCCAGCCGACCTACGTGGAGGAGGGGGTGGTGCACTATTGCGTGGCCAACATGCCGGGCGCCGTGGCCCGCACCTCGACCTTCGCGCTGAACAACGCGACGCTGCCCTACGTGCTCGCGCTGGCCGACAAGGGCTACCGCCAGGCGCTCCTCGACGACCCCGGCCTGCTGGAAGGCCTCAACATCCACCGGGGCAAGGTCACCTACCAGGCGGTGGCCGAGGCGCTGGGCTACGACCACGTGCCGGCCCGGCAGGTGCTGGGGTAGGAGCGCGTTCACGCGCGATGGGGCGGGGT
>ERZ761602.2597-NODE-2597-length-27690-cov-11.626162_pt1 | contig 27690 bp, 24 predicted proteins | sample MGYA00512165_ERZ761602 | MGnify/ENA primary metagenome ERZ761602 (study PRJEB28899, sample SAMN02445085) | bioreactor sludge metagenome | biome: EBPR sludge; isolation source: Thorneside wastewater treatment plant | place: Australia: Brisbane, Thorneside...
CAGAACAGAAATACAATGGTTAGGAAACTATACACGCATACTTTCATAAAACTTTATTATATAATTTTCATGTTTCAATACGAGGCCATTTCCAGGCATACCGGATAATCAGACAAAGAAGAACGACTTCTACAGCAGCGCCAAACACCATGTGCATCCAGGCTTCTCCTGCCAGATTAAACAACATAAAAGGAATATTCACCGCGGCAATAATGATATTAGCCCAGCGATTTACGTTAGCCGGCAAGGCAACAGAAAGAAAAATCATCAAGGCCGGAATAGTTACTAAGGCGAGTGCTGCTAAAAGAAATCCTTGCGTGATATCAAATACAAACACCTTCCCATTCAGAATATCTTCTACCTTACCTGGCATGTATAAGTGAAAATAATCAAGATAGATAATGAGAAACATTAAACTCGTCCACAGCGCAGCAAGCTTCAGTTTCACACTGACATTGATGTCTTCCAGTGCTTTTTCTGATGATTTTGAGTTATGCATAATTAGCAACTAAAAATTATATCCGAAATGCAGCCCTGGTTCAGGTGTCCACTTAGGCCACTTGTCATCCTTTTCTTTAAAACCAGCGGGCATTTCTGTGTAATAGGGCCGTCCGGCAACACCAAGAGATGGTTCTATAAAAAAACGATCCTTAAATAGTTTAACATGATAGCCAACGCGATACGTATTGAATAGAATGAAACCATCTCCCACCTTATTCCCGTTTTCATTTTTATAGGTTTGCCACATAGGCGCCAGGTGTACCGCTGCGTAAAGACCTTTCCAAAAATATCGTTGATAAGCAAAACCAAAACCATGTTCTCTTATATAACCAGGATATTTCTCTTCTGGTGTTCCGTATGCCTTATTATAAAATGGATTAATACCCAGTGGCCAGGCATGTTTCCAGGTTATTAGCTCAAGAGAAATTACATCTTTTCCTGTAATACGATAGCCTACATTAAGTTGAGCAAAGCCGGGCGGGTTTACGTTATCTAAATTTCCCAATAAAAATAAAGTGCTGCCCACAAACCATTTTTTGTATGCACTATCTGTTTTGGCATACTGTGCGTTGAGTGGGAGCGTGCTTATCATCATGATGACAAAACCAAGGAATAAAACTTTCTTTTGCATTTGTTTTCTGTTTGATACTAAACGATACTGCAAAAGTGGATTGGCGAAATACTATAACTCGTTCACTAAAGTTAAGAAGCGAAAATTGACTCTTACTTTTTCAAGTATTCAGGCTCGGCATTTTAAAATTTAAATCCAAAATCAAGCCCGGGTTGAATAAAGTAGTTAGACCACCTTTGTTCCACAGCTTTAAAAGAGTCCGGAACACCAGTTCTTATCGGCCAATAGCTAATTCCAATAGCGGGTTCAAAAAAGAAACGGTCATTAAAAAACTTAAATTGGTAGCCCAAATAAAAGTCTGTATATAATGTGAATCCATTTCCAATCTTCTTTTTACTTTCATCCCTATATTTTTCAAAAGCATTCAATACATAAACAGATGTATAGAGTCCTTTCCACCAAAACCGCTGGTATCCAATTTGAGGAGCAAGTATGCGTGCATGTCCGGGATAGTTTAACCCGGGTGCATCAAAATCCGGTCCGAATGGGATGCCTAGTGGCCAGGCATAAATGGACCTTTTAAATCTAACTTGAATAACATCTTTAGGTGTAATCCTATATCCTGCATTTATTTGTATGTACTCAGGATTGTTCGTATCATCAAAATTACCTAATAGCAACAGCGTACTCCCAATAAACCATTTTCTGTTGGTAATGCCTTGTTTCGCATCTTGTGATTTTTGAGCGTTAACCTGAAGCACGCTTGTCATGATTAGGACAAGCCCAATCCATAAAATTTTCTTTTGCATGCCTTTACTTTTACTAATAAACGATACTGCAAAAGTAGATTGGCGGGAGGCCGTATCTGGTTCACTTAAGTTAAGTAATGAATCTTACCCTTTATCCTTCTCAATTATCCTTGCTCTTAGCCTGCTTAATGATTGGGGTTTGATACCTAAATAACTCGCTAACTGGTGTTGCGGCACACGCTGAATAAGGTCTGGCCGTTTTTGTAGTAAGTTCAGATAGCGTTGCTCAGGGGAAGAAGTTTTAAACTCATCAAAGTCGATTCGTTGCTTGGCTAACAATTCTTCCGATAGCATTCTACACATAATATCAAACTTTGGGAATTTACTGTTTATCTCCACTGTCATATCAGCATTTGAAATTAGAAGAATGCTATCTTCCACACAACTTATGAAATAATCTGAAGGTGTATTATTTACAACGCAATGAGGTGTTAAAGCATCTAGTTCTGTGTAGAAAGCTGTTGTCTTTTCTTCTCCGTCTTTAATGTAATAGACCCGGATACAGCCCTTTAAAACAAAATAGCTCTCTCGCGATTTCTGTCCTTTCTTGAGTAAAATCGTGCCTTTCTTTACCGGGTGAAACAAGTCTAATGAGAGTAGTACGTTCTTCTCATCTTCTGTCAGCGAAATGTACTTTGCTATAAAGTCAAATAGTATGTTTTGCATTGTTCTGTTGTTGCTATTGTTTGCCACTTGGTGGCTCAAAATTAACAATTCGGGGTGATTTGACTCTTACCAATGCGGTGGTATTGCGGTGGTTTGCACGACATTGGTATGTGCCTGGTATGCGGAGAGAATTTTTTTAAATTTCACCAGATCACACTTCATATTGAAAAGGTTTGTTGCAGTTTAGATGTTTGAAATTGGTCAAACCAAATGCCTTGTACTTATTACGCGAAAAATTACAATTACTACACATAAAAATATCCCCAGGTAAGTCCAGCTTCTGTTCTTTGAAAACTGAGTAGATTGATCGACATATTCACCTGGTTTATTTAAAATCAAGAATTTTAATCTATTCCAATCCCACAATAGCAAATAAATATTTGCAAGAAGCATGGAAGACGTCATTATCAAAAAAACGGGTCCTTGAAAAGCTGTGGTAAGAATAAAAATGCTTAACATAATCGGAAAATATACAACTGCACCTAATGTGCTAAACATTTGTGACATGATTAAAACCCCTGCTATGAATTGTCCCCATCCAATAAAATACCAATAAAAACCTGAACGATACATAGCCTCTAAAAGATGAGACAATGAATCAATCGGCATATTCTCGCCCGACTGAGGTTCAAATCGTATTCCTTCTATTTTTAAAATACTTGCCCATACGAAGGCTATGCCCAGCAGGTATCTCACAAAAATTGTAAACACTTGAAAAGGCCAAAGCAATTTAAGTTTGAAAATTATCTTCTCCATTATTTAATGTCTCAAATTAAAATATCCCACATCGGGTTGCCTATCGCCTTAAGTACGAATTTTTAGCATAAAAGTTCGATTGAAGAATTCCAAAATATGTGGAGCTGAATTTTTCGTTGATATGATGCATTCAGCCCGCCTATTGCCAATACGATGTTACACGCTGCCGCTCCTATACTCCGTTCAGTTGCCACAAGAATTATAAATTCCGTTTATTACTTTCAATAGTAATGAACTCTGGTAAATATTCAGGAGTACAGCCTTTAGAAACCATTTTGCCTTTATACAAACCTGTTCTTTCTCCAAGTTCAATACACCGTTTTCGATATTTCTTTTCGTAAACACCAATCCAGCCTGCTGTAAAATTCATTGCCCATTGTACTTCGGTTTCTTCATTTTCAATTTGTTTTTCAATCTCAGTTAATAACTCTCCGCTATTTGACTGTGTTCGACCTGTCCAACGTAAACGACCTTGATAATACCAAAAAATTCGTCTTTTAAGTGCCGTTGGGTTGTTTTCCCAACTTTCAATCAAAACAATAGCCCTTTTGTCTTTGGTAAGTTGGTTTGCCATTAGCCAATCAATGAGTTGAAGTTTTTCTTTTTCGTTGTGTTGGTCGATGTCACCAATTAATTTGTCAATTACTTCTTCGCTTAGCAGTTTCTTGTCCATAATCAAAATAGCTAATTGTCGGGCAAAAAAGAGTTTGGACCACCAAAGTTCCATTGCTAATTCGTGGTCATTTTTTATGTCTTTGGCAATGTTTCGTAAGTCGCCAAGTTTGGTATTCTTGTCGTTGATTTGTGTGAGTATATTTTCTCCTTTCGTTGAAAGTTTCATATATGCTTAATGGTCTTTTATAGTTGCTGGCAACGGTTTCGGGCTATGCGTTCGGGTGGGTTTCGAAGCACAAAGTTTCAATTTATTAGCCCGCCTTACGCAAAACCCGTGTTGTGTGTTTGTTGGTTTCTTCTTTTAATTTGTCTTCATTTTCAAAGTTATGTCGCCAATGTTGTAACTATAAACCGATGCAGGTAAAAATGAAAACACTAAATTGTCAATTTGTTTTACTCCTGATTGGTTAATGGATGTTACCAAAGCTTGCTTAAAATTATTGCTTTTACAGAAATGGATTAAACTTTTTAATTCATTTGGTTTGTCAAAATAGCGATTACTCCATTTTATTTCTACACCCCAAACGGGTCTATATTTTTTGTCGTCAACCAATACCAAGTCAACTTCGCCTTCGCTACGCCCTTCTTTCCAACGTGCATAAGTTAAATCTAATTTTTCTCTGTGCATCCATTGTGATAAAACGGCTGTTTCTACCATATTGCCCATTTCATTATCAGTTTCGATTATTGGTGAAAATAAAGCTGTGCGTAGTGATGGGTTTGTCAAATAAACTTTAAAACTTGTTACACGTTTTAAGCGTTTCGCATTTACGTCCACTTTGTTTAACACTTTGATCAAAAAAGCCGCTTCTAAATATTCTAAATATTTTTTCAACGTTTCTTTTTGTATACCACTTTCTTTACTCATTGTTTCGTAAGAAAACTCATTACCTGTGTTGTACGCTATGTAAGTAAAAAATCGATTTAACTCTTGTACGTCCTTTATGCCGTATAAACTTGGTAAATCCCGCAACAGCACTTTGTCCACAATGTCGCTCTTCACATACCTACCCATATCGCTCTGAATTTTTTCACTCAAAACAACTTCGGGATAGCCGCCAAAATTTAGGTAGTGAACAAATTCTTTATTCAACGCTTTTATGTCGTGCGTAAGGCAATAAGGAATTTGATTGTCGCCATAATTTATTTTTCCGTTATACATGAGGTGATTCATATTTTTAAGATGAATGTACTCTTGAAATGTTAACGGTGGCAGCATAAAGTGGGTAAATCTGCCCGCTCCGCTTTCTGTGTTATGCCATTTTAGGGCAGCGGCTGCTGAACCGGATACAATGAATTTGGTTTCAGGATAAGAATCTACCAACACTTTTAGGTGCCTTTCCCAATCTTTTAGATATTGGATTTCGTCAAAAAAGACAAGGCAATCATTTAGGTTGCTTTGATTGAGTGATTGTTTACAAAGATTTAAAATGTCCTCTAAACTTAAATGCACATAAATAGGGTTGTCTATACCTATAAAGAAGATTTTATGGGGATTTACATTTTCAGTTAATAGTTGATGGATGCTATGGAAAAGCATTACAGTTTTGCCAACACGTCTTGGGCCCATAAGTACCAGGGCTCTACGAACACTTTTTTCAATCACATATGGATAAAACAAACTAAAGTATAAGCGTTTTGCCATAGAGCTGTATGCTTCAGGAATTTGCTTATTAAGCCACCAAGGGTTTTCATAGCGTAAGCGCTCTACTATTTTTCCTGTCGGAATTAGACTTGAAATGCTCATAAAATCTTTTATTATTACAAAATAAGTAAAAATAAACACATACAAACAAGTCTATTTTCTATTATTTGTCTGTATAAGGTTTTTATTCTTGCATTAGCCTTATTTCATCAAGGTCGAACGAATATCATTAAGACGGGTCTGTACAATGACACAAAGTCGTGACACCCGAAGGATTTTCACCCTCAGGTTCTCACAGAACCGTATGATCAAACAGGAAGAGCCGAATGAAGGGAGACTTTCACGTTTTCTTCCTGGGGAAGGCTATCGATGGATTTAATTTTGGGCTTTATTTTTCTCACGGGCTTTTGATACCCAATGATGGATGGCTCTGAAGTCAAATCCATGTTTGGCTAAAGTTGAACAGTTGTCAAACTTGATTGATCAATTTAGTTCAGTAGGTTTGGATACAGGTTTAAGCGTCTAGTATGATACCGTAATCGTTCAATCTGTCAATAAATCCAACAACTAAGTCGACCGGCCCCACTGAGTATGAATGAAAAATTACCATCTGTCTGTCGATTCAAACGTGTTATGTGGACACTTGAAATTTCATCTGAAATCTAAAATTCTTTTAATTTGACTTTACCTACTGCTTACTTGTGCAATTATCTGCTTGTTTTCATCTATTCCTGCTTCCAGCAGGACTTGTTTTACAACCTTTGAACTGGCAAAGTCGAAACTTACAGTGCCTAAAGAGGCTCCTCGATTGTGTAAAGCAATGAATAAGAACCACCAATACTATTAGGTTTATCACCAATCAATATTTGAGTACTAAAAGTGCCACTTATAAGGTAATCGGTAGAATATCGCAGAGGATTGAAACCATCATTAATTATTGTGAAGTTCCATACACTAATTTTGGTAATAGTATTAGTTGAGATATCCGGATAAAAACTGTTTGTGTTTCTAACAACTTGATATTCTACATCACAGCGGTCTTTCAGCAGAAATGATGGCTGTATGAACTTGAAATCTGTTAACCTCAGAGAATCGGGTGTTAAAAGTGCTCGCTGCTCATTCAAGCTGACAAAGAGATCGCTACTCCGATTTAAGGATTTAAATTTAAAATCAAAAAAATCATTCTTATAAGTCTTAAGACACTTTCCCTCCTCCTCGCATCCAAACCATTCTCCAAATCTTTCATCCTTAAAGTCATAAATTCTACCTTGAAAAGAAAACTTAAAAAAGCATTCGTTACAGGCAGTGCTAACATCCAGTGAAACCTCATCAACCGAGCGAACAAAATCGCAGGGATCGCGTACTTCAGGCATATCTTCGTTACATGAAGACATAATGCCAATCAAAACAAAAAAGATTGCATTGAGAGCAAGTCTTAATCCTGGGTGACTTTTTACTTGACGCATACTCTTTACCTTTTAATTCGACTTCACATATTGCGTACTGGTGCCATTAAGATAAACCACATAGTGACCATTCGGTAGGCCGTCTAAAATCTGCTTGGTTTCGTCCACTCCCTCCTCCAGCAGGCCTTGTTTTACGACCTTTGAACTGGCAAAATCGACCACTATAAATTCATTGCCACCCATGAAAGACGATCCCCTGCAAAAGGTAAACGTAAGGTTGCAACTGGCATTGTAGGCGTTAAACGTTGAGCAACCGGAGCTGATGGAAAAAGTCATGTTTTTGCCGCCATTGCTGGTACTCCAGCTAGCGTTGCCCGAAGTTTTTACCCACGTCCACGAACTTAAATACATAGTAACCAAGTTTGATCCACCAGGCACCATGTTAAAGGTATATAACGGACCTTGGTTTAAAGTGCCGGTGCAGTTCGGTAGTACCTGTATCGACTTGATTTTATAATTGGTAGTGTTGCCGTTGCAGCCAGTGCGTAAATTGTAAGTTACATCAGATGGGCCAGTTAAGGTTTTAGCGGTTAATGTTATTGATGTGCTCGTACTGCTAACTTTAGAAAAATATGCCTCATTGAAAAACCATCTGTTTTCGTCTAGTTGAAGATACGAAGGCAGTGCCTGCCCGTTGTTGGTTAGGGTAAGGGTAATATTCTGGCCCTGGTTTACCTGTGTGCCGCCCGAAATAGCGATGTTGGGAATGGCATCGTAGTATTGCTCATCGCCATCGCAGGCTTGCGAACCGGCATCGGGAAAATATGAACTCTCCACATAGGGATACAGATCGAAGGTAAAGGCAAACCTTCCATTGGTTAACTTTATTACTGAATGCCCCGCATTCTGAAAAGCAACCGCTTTGGCTTCGGCAACTCCACACACCCGTATAAAATTCTGATCTCCGATAATGGTAGTGTTGGGGATAGACCCAAACGTATTCTCATCAGAGGGAACACCCGTGGACATATTTACTTTGCCCTGCAGCAGGGCCGCCCGGGTGTATTGGTAACAGTTGTAGTTGGGGCTGGCGGGTTTTGTATGAACGTAGTCGCCAGTCGGGTTTTGGCATGACTGCCCGCTGGCGAAAACGTGCACCAGGCACAAAAGCCCTATTATAGAGATAGCTTTTAACTTCATGTTGATATAAAGATAGTAAAATTTCCTTCCCAGCCCGGGAAGGCAGGAATGTGTTGAAGCCGGGACTTCGCGTATAATGTAACAGATTGTCCCTGCGGGACTCAGGAGTTGTCGGTATTTTTTTTCCAACATCCCGCATCGCATCCGTCCCTTTCAACTTCAAAACTTTCTGCTTTTTACAGACAGACTTTCTTACTTCCGAATTTCTCTGATCAGGTAAGTTTTTCTAAGACCCATTTCCGTTTTTTTTACCTCTTGTTTAACAAAACATGCTAAATTTTATACAAAACATATAAGTCAAAAATTAAATTTCTATTTCTGCATAGTTGATTAGGAAGTGAAATCAGATTGTCTTTTGCGTCTGATGTTACGACTGTCGTTCATTCTTGCTGTGTCGTCTTTTAGGCTTGCAGGTAACGGTTTGGGTACTGCCGAAGTGGCGGATTATTAGCACTACTGTTCATACGAAGCACAAATGTTTCTACGAAGCCCGTCAGTCCGCCTTACGCCAAACCCGTGTTAGCGGTTCGGGTTATTTTCTTCAAGTCGTTTAAATCCAAAATAAATTAGTCCTGTGCATACTAACAGTCCTACAACTGCCGGAACTAAAATTGATTTTCCTGCTTCTCCTGCACTTTGTATGCTCCAAATAATTTTTCCTGTTGCCATAAGCACCACGACACCAAGTCCCATAAATAAACTTCGTTTCCAAAATGCAAGTCCAAGTGCAAAAAATGAAATAGGAATTGTCAACGTCAGAAGCCATTTTTGAATGTTCCATTCTCCACCTAACCAATCTATTTCAAACTGTAGAAATGCTTTCACTTCTTCGCTTGTTGTTTCAGGCTTGTTAAACCAAAACATACTTGTCAATAGACAAAAAATTGTTACAGCAATTCCTGTCCAACTTCGTTTATACGCAAAAAAGCAAAATGGAATTAGAAAAATAGGTCGTATAAACCAACTTATTTGATTTTGGTGTCTTTCGTATGCCCAATTTAAAAATGTCTTGTTCGTCATTGCTAACGTTATAAAGCCAACTGTCAACAAGAAAAATACAATTGCTATTTGTTTGTCATATTTTTTAATTGTGTTCATCTCATTCTTTTTTGTGTCGTCCAAACCTGACCGCTAACGGTTCGGGGGTTTGCGATGGCGGGGAGTTTTAGCACTAAAGTTCAATCGAATTACTGCTGCTGAACTTTGCACAAATGTTTCATAGAAGCACTTCTGCCGCCATTTTGGCAATACCTTGTTACAGGCTGCCCTTCCGTTTCTATCGTGTTTGTTCGTTGTCATTCTGTGTCTGTCTTGGTGCGTTGGCTTGGTGGCTCTTTTGCAAAACTTGGCTTTAACGTGGGCTTGTGTGGTTTTGCAAATGTGCCACCAAATGCGTGGGCTAAATGTCTTTAATGATGTTTAAAAAGTCCTCCAATTTATATGCTCCGTCAACTGTCCGTCTGTCGTAAACCATGAAGTAACGATAATTATTACCTGCCTTACTTGCCCAAAGGTTTCCGAGTCTTATTTTTTGTTCTGCGTCTAAGTGGTCGCCTTTAGTTTCTAATAAAACAGTCTTACCGCTTTTGGTCTGAATAATGAAGTCAGGATAATGATTTACAAAGCCGTTTATTCTAAATCCTTTGCGTTCTATGTTCCTTGTCCAGAATGAGATGTTTTGCATATTGGCAATTTCATTAATAACTCTCGCTTCAAAGTCGTTCATTTTACCCTCTTTCTCATATAGCGATTTTGTAATGTCTTTCGCTGTGTCGCCTGGTGAAATGCTGTTTGGTAAAGTGAAAACAGGTTTAATGAAAACCTTGTCTGTGTCCAAGAAATCCTTGAATTTCTTTTCTGCAAATGCTTCTGAAAGGTCTCTGATTTTCTGTTTTATCTTGTCTGTGTAAGTGTATTCATTATTTGCAAAGTCGTTGAATTGCTCGTCTTTGAAATCGTCCAAAATTCGGTTGATGTATTTTTCAATTTCCTTGTCTGGAATTGGATACATATTTCCAATAATGTCCATGATGCGTTTAGTGAAATTCTTAACCCTGCTTTCTTTTCTTGATGGGTCAAGCATGTAAGCCATGATACTATCTTTAACTTGTCCGTCAAGTTTTACGAAAGTTGGCGTGTGTTCTTTTTTGGTTTCATCAAGGTCAACTTTGTAGAGTTCCGATGAAATGTTATCAAAAACAATGTCTGTCGGTTGTTGGCTTAACTTAAAACCGTCTAACAGATTTTCTTTTTCTAAAGCAATATCTTCTTCCTTCTTACCAAACAAATCGTTGGCAGGTATTTTCAAAAAGAACTGAGGCAAACTGATTTTTGCAGCATCGTCTTTGAAAACTTCTTTTATTTCGTATGTTTTCACTAATTGTTGAATTTCGTTTGGTAATGCAGGTGTATTGGTTGCTTCCATTTCGGAAACTGTTTTTTCAAATGCTTCATTTTGTTGAATAGCGGTTTGTTCAATTTCTGAAATTGTGTCGTTTGGTGTTGCCGTTTCTGTTGGCAATACAATACGTGTGCTGTCTATGTCGCTGGTAATGTCTTCGCTTTCGGTTGCTTCTGTTGTGGTTGGGAAAACTGTTAATTGTTGTAATGGGTCTTGCTTTTTGACTTCTTCCAACATAGAAGGGTCGGCAAGTTTGTAATCTTTGTCGCTGAAACCCGCTTTGTTCAAACCTTTCACAATGTTGTCTAAAGTGTCAAGGAATTTTGATGATGCCGTTAAAACATAACTCAAATTAAGCAAAGGAAAGTTGTGTTTCATTACATAAGGCTGGCGTAAAACCCTGCCTAAAATTTGCTCTACATCAACGGCTGAACTTTTATCTGCCAATGAAGCTAAAATATAAGCAAACGGGCAATCCCACCCTTCCTTTAATGCGTTTATGGTAATGATATAACGGACTTCACAATCCTTGCTCATTAGGTCAAGTCCTTTTATTTCGTTGATGTTTGCGGTTTTGATTTTGATTTGTTCGGCAGGAATTTTTAACTCTATGAGTTTTTCTTTCAGTTTCTGAACGTTTGATTTTTCTTCTTCTTCGTTCAAAAAGTCTTTGCCGTTTTTTGGTTGTGCCTGAAACAATACAATAGGACGAATGTATTTCCCACCTTTCTTTTCTTCTTCAATGGCTTGCAGTTCCAACCGTTTTTGTAGTTGTAAACTTGAATTGATTACTTCTGTTTTGTCCTGATGATTGTAAACAATGACAGGAAGTTTTACCATGTTTCCCCTTTTCAGTTCAAGAGCATCAATAAAACTTACAATGTTGCTATTTTTGCGTGGTGTGGCCGTAAGGTCAAGAATGAAACACGGATTTACTTCTTTCAGCATTTCTACGCTCAAATCACTTTCAGCATTGTGGCTTTCGTCCACCACCACTAACGGATTAAGGTATTTGATTACTGCTCCTAAAGTTATTTCGGTGTTTTTGCCAAGCAGGTTTTCAAAACTTTGCAGATTGCCGTTTTCCTGAAATACTTTACGGTCTTCCTTGTTTTTGGCTCTCAAGCTGTCAAAGCTGAAAACCATAATGTTTAGTTGCTCTTTTACGGTTGTGGCGTTAAAGCCACTGCCTTGCAACAAGGTTTCTTTGTCAAATACTTCTACTTTATTACCAAAGTGCGAATTGATTTTTTGGCGGTAAGGATGAGAAGGGTCTTTTAGATTTTTAATGGTTTGCTCCAAAATGGTAATGGAAGGAACTAACCATACAACGGCTTTAGGACGGTCGTAATCAAATGCATCAAAAATGGTCTTAATGGCATTGCAGGCGATAAAGGTTTTTCCGCCTGCTGTTGGCACTTTTACACAGATATGCGGAACACGGGGAACATTGTTCTTGTATGGTTCAATGGCTGTTCCCGGAAAAGGTTGCAGCGGTGTTCTTGGGTGTAGCGACCAAAAATTATGAAATGCGTCCTTTACATCTTTGGTTTCCTGTATGTATTCCAGAAACAATGAAAGGTCGTTGATTACCTGCTGTTGATATGGTTTTAGTTCCATGTTACTTTTCAAAAATTAATGATTGCGGAAGCATGAGCAAGAAGGGTATTCCTCTTTCATACTTTAATTCTTCATAAAACAATCCAACACGAGCCAAATTGTGATAATACGTTTTCAGATTGTTGTAGTAATACAATTCACTTGGTATATACCAAGCCTTTTCTCCTAATTTTGAAGATAGAAACCATTTTTCAAGTAACCTTGCCGTTCTGCCATTACCATCGTTGAATGGGTGAATTTTTACAAATACTAAATGAATCAACGATGCATAATAAAACACTTCTTCAATATTCATGTTAGTGTTTAGAAGTTTCTCTAATTCTTTCCAAAATTGTTCGTATTCATGTTGAACTATTCCGGCTGATGCTGCTTCATACTCCACTCGTTGCGATTGCTGTTCCATTATCAACATGTTCCCTTTTCTAATCTGACCTCTTTGTTGTTCTGGTAATAAATGCAGGGTGGCAATTGCATGGCAATTATGAAAATGATCTTTTGTTAAATTGTTGTCTTTTGCAAATTCGTAAGCTGCGTATAAGTCATTTGGTTTTTCGGTAAGATTGGGCAGATACTCAATGTCAAGCATTTTATGTTTCACATAACTATCCACCTCTAACGTTTCTCCTTCAATTTTTGAAGAGGACATTACCGATACGGCAGTCGCAAATTTGAAATTCTCAGCAGTCCACTCCCTAGTTTTTATTTTTTCAAATTCTGCCTCCAGCTTCACATCAAGTAATGAAAGCCATGTATTGTAATGCGTATTCGCAAGTAGTTTTTCCATATTCTAAAATCTTGTTATATCCCGTGGGATTTTCTTGAAAATAATATTGTGCTTAGTCATGTACTCTTTGGTGAGCAAACAATTGTCGGCATATACAACATACTGCTCGGCTTTGGTTTTCATGGTGGCTAAAAAAGCATGGTCTAAGGTGGTTACTTCGTCTGCCTCATAATGGAAGTAGTAAGCCGTATCGTTGTGTTTGTTCAGTAAATACTTGTTGTCTTTCTGCTTATGAGCCAATAAAGGCGTTTTGGTTTCGGTGTAATACACATACTGCCTTATTCTTTCTTCGCCCACCAACTCGTTTAGGTTGCCATCTGCCAAAAACATAGGCTGCCCCAATTCGTAAAAATCAAAACTTCCGCCTGTACCTTCGACTGTGCCGTAGCCTTTGATAACTCTTTTTACTCTTTCGGCTGTAATAGAGTCTGCGTAAGATTCCATTTCAATAAGTATGAACTTTCTTTTTCCTTTAATTTCCTTATTGAAATTTAAAATTGAATGAGCGGTTGTTCCTGAGCCAGCAAAAGAGTCCAAAATTATATCGTCTTCATTTGTGGTGATTTCCAAAATTCTATCAATGAATTTTGTTGGCTTAGGTGTTTGAAAAACAGATTTGCTTGAATCGGCTTCAAATATTTTTACTAAATCATATTTTGCTTGACGATTATGTCCTGTTTCTTCCAAATCAATCCACAAGTTTGAAGGAGGCAAACCCTTTTGTTCATTGAGATAAGTTCTTCTTTTTATGTTGGTCATTTTCTCATTGAAACGGATTTCCCCTGTTTTCATTTTTTCTTCTAATGTTTCTTTACTCCATCTCCAACCGTTTTTTGGCGGTTTAATTACGTTTTCATTAGGAGCTACTATATCATAACACAAATTCGGTCTTGGATTTGGCGAAGAAACAGGATTGCCGTCAAAATATGGACCCCTTGGGTCATTATCAGGATTTTTATAATGAGCTTGCTGGCTTAATGAACGATTGACTTTGTTTGAAAGCCACCCACTACTTTTAGAATAAACGACTGTATGATTGTAGTCAACTGAAAATTGCTTTGCGTCATTGTTGCTATTGTCGCTTGAACGCCAGATTATATCAGAAACGAAATTTCCACCACCAAATATTTCGTCACAAATCAGTTTTAGATTAGCTTGTTCGTTGTCGTCAATGGATATAAAAATTGCACCTTCATCTGAGAGTAATTTATGCAACAACTTCAAGCGCGGATACATCATGCAAAGCCATTTGTCGTGCCTTGTTAAATCTTCGGCTTCTTTACCCACCACTTGACCGAGCCATTTTTTAATTTTTGGGTCGTTCACATTGTCGTTATATACCCAACCTTCGTTTCCTGTGTTGTAAGGAGGGTCTATATAGATACATTTTATTCGTCCTTCATATTCGGGCAAAAGGGCTTTCAGGGCTTCGAGGTTGTCGCCATGTATTATTTTGTTTCCACTGTTGGTTTCTTGTTCTGTTTGTGTTCCGTTGTCAAAGCCGTAGGAGTGTTCCAAAACCTTAAACGGCACATCGATGTGATGATTGATAACTTTATCTTTTCCTATCCAGTGTAATGTTGGCATGGCTTAATTCACTAATGATTTTCGTTCAATTACTTTGTAGGTGTTCGTCCTTGTATTAAGCGCAGGAAAAGTGCCCTCTAAAATGTCTATGACAGCATCATTGATTGCTTTGTTTTCCAATGAACCACTTATGAATTGAACAGCATTTTTATTTTGTTTGTCAATGTTTATATGAACAATTTGCTCAGCATTACAAGCTACTGCAAGATTAGGATTGTGTGTGACAATGATAATTTGCCGCTTGTCTTTTGCTTCCTTAATAAATTGAACAAGTATTTTAAATACACTTTGATTATCGAGGTTTTCTTCCGGCTGGTCAATAATTAGAGGAATATCATTTTGGTCAAGGGTTAAATAGAAAATAAGAAGTAATGCACCCCTTTCACCAGGAGAAAGTTCAGAGATATTCTTGTCTCCCAATTTTAATTTATATTCAGGTTCCAGATACTCAAGGTTGAACAAAAATGAGAAGAGGTCTAATACTGAGTAGCCTTTCTTTAGCTGTTTTTCAATATCTCTTTTTTCCCCTTCAAAATCTTCTCGCTTATCAAAATGCAGGTTGTCCATCATCTCATTAAGAAATGCGACAATGCCTGCCTCAGTTTTTAACTCATGATTAGTTACAATGTGGTTAAGTCTTTCCATTCCTGTAGGATAACCAATGAAACTGCCCTTAGAGCCAAGACTTACATGGTCAAAAAACTTTTCAACCAAACCGTTTATCTTATAATCAACATCCAAGTTGATGCTGTAATTTTCGAGTACATCACCATACGTTTGAATAAAATCAGACACAGGCTTAAACAAGGCTTTATATAAAGCAATTGCTTCTTCTTTTTTACCAAACAGTTTTTTTACAGAATCAATTCTTTCGGTTTTATTTTGTTCAATCTCGGAGGGTAGCGTGTTCTCTAAATATTCGATTTGAGCTTTTAAAAAGTTAATTGAGCCCTCTTTATCGTTGGTTCCAATAAGTGTGTTTCGTTTTTCCTCCCAAATCTTTAAGTCGCTGATATATATCTGATATTTTTTTGAATGTTCATCAAGTTTTTCCTGAAGTTCCTTAATATCATTCAAAAGGATTGATTTGTCTCTCAATAATCCGGTTTCAGTAAGATTTCCTAAAGCATCTTGTATCAGATTTGCTTCTTTGCCTTTTGATGCTATCAAAGCGGTTATTTTAGATTTATCAACCTTAACAGAAACAATAGCATCTATTGATAATTGAGCTTTTGAAAGAGTATGGCTTATTTCGCCTTTTAACTTTTCAAATTGCCCTTCAAAAATCGAAATACTTTGATTTGCTTTTTCTAGTTCAGCTATGTCCAACCGCAATGACTTGAGTTGTGACTCCTTTTCAGTTACAGCATTTTCAATTTCTTTAAGCTTTGTTCTCTTTTCCTCTATTTGGTCAGAAATTATTTTATTCTGTTCCAGTATTGTTGGGTCGGTTGGAGGGTCAACTGGATTAGGCTTAGTTAGTTCATGGGCTTTAAGCTCATTCTCCTTTTCTTTTAATTTTTCATCTAATGACTTTCTGTATTCATCAGATTGCTTTTTTTCCAAGTCAACTAACAATTTATTAATTGAATTGATTTCACGTTTCAGTTCATCAATTTCTTCATTAAGAATTTCGGTTTTGTAATCAATTAATTCGTTGAGATTACCTTTGCCTAATTTTTCTGATTCCGATAAATGCGAAAAAATAACATGCCTTAGTTCCTTTTCAAAGTCATCAACATCTTCGTTGCAAAGTCTTTCTAAAAAGCCTTGTGGTATATACTTCACTTTTTCAACATTGATGCCATCAGGATTCTGATTCAGTTTTTTAGAATCACTGCTTTCATCTTGCCAATTTATAAAGGCTTCAAAATGTTCTGATTTATTTATTGGTTTTCGTTTACGGAACTTTTGGTCATTTAAAAAAGAGAAAAATGAATAGTTAGGAGTGTTTCCAACTAAACCTATCGTATCAGCAATAGCGCTTTTGCCATTACCCTTATTACCAATGATTGCAACCATCGAAGGATTTAAGGGTAACTCAAAATTATCGAACCATATTTCAGTCAATGACGAATCTTCTATTTTACTTATTGCCAAAGACTTGATGAATTTGGTTTTATTAGCTTCAAACCTCTGTAACAATGGAGGTTTGTTACCAATATATATCCTCGCTTTGTCATTGGAAACTTGTTTAAGTCCCTCAAATGTTGTGTCCGCTTTTAACCAAGTAAATGAGTTCCCAATTCGGTCTTTATCTGTAGAATCTGAAAAGTGATGTGCATCACTGCAATCAAGAAGCATATTGCGTACTTTCTGTGTTTCTAACGCAGTTGAATGCTTTTTGTAATCACTGGATGTTGTTAATGAAATAAAAGAAAAGTCTGCTTCATTAATTATGCTCTTTTTTAGTGCTGCGGAGCCATCCCATCTCATAGTATCCCACTCAGATTTTCCCACAGCCGTCAAACAGCTGCCTTTAAAGAAACCTTTCGTAATATCAATAACTGTCTTATAATCAAAGAATACATTCCAAAACCCGACTTTTAGGTCTGACCAAGTAATTTCTGTTGTAGAACTCGCCTTTATCTTTCTCCCTATTTCTTCTAATGCTTCTTTTGTAGCTACTCCTTTAAAATCAACACCCTCGATGTCAGGAGAAATTTTAATGGAATGTTGAATTGCGCTTAGAAATTGTGCTTCAATCATTTCAGGTTTAATATCATTAGAGAATAAAACATGAAGATTAATTTTTTTCCATGCTTCATCTCCTATTGAGGAAAATTTGTCAACTCTTAATTCAACAACTGGAATTATTAAATCAATATTTGGAAGCCTGCCTTCATTTTTATATTCTAAAACCTTCTTGTATCCATCAATAAAAATGTAATCGTTAATACCTATTGCTTTATACTCGGAGGGTAATCTTTCCAAATCTGAAATAAACTTTTCCCAAGCCTCATCAGTGTCGCCACCATAATGTTGTATAATTGACTTAGGCGTATGAACATGCAAATCCCATTTACGCCACTCAGAACCCTTTATGTATTTATTGGCTGCCATAAGATGCTGTTACTTTTTAGTAGAATTAATAAGTTCTTTCACATCTACATTAAGCAGTTTGGCTATATCTACAAAAGTGTCCATTGAGGGTTGTACCTCATTGGTGCACCAACGGGAAATAGTTGTTTCGTTTTTGTCGAGTTTTTCAGCAAGCCATTTGTTGGTCTTGCCTTGTTCCGCCAAAACAGCTTTCAGTCTGTTAATTGCTTTCTTGCTCATATCAATTAGCATTTGGTGCAAATATATCAACTTTTACGGATAAACGTTCATTTATTGCTCTTCATAGCGGGTCGGCAAAATTGGCTCTTTTGCAAGCTTGGGTTTGTGGGCTGGCTTTGAGCGGCTTGCAAATGTGCCAATGCGCGGCTGGCTAAAATTATTTTTTAAAATGTGCGGTGGGAAAAATTTTAAAAACATTCGGGTCGGCTTGCGTGTCGGCTCGTTGTTCCGTGTCAGGTTGTTAAAGAACTGTCGGTTTAAGGTCCGCTTAATTGTAAGGTTGCAAAGTCACCATTTTTTCAGTCGTCACTGTCAGGGTTGCACTGTCTTTTTACGCTTGCCTGTAACGTTTTGCGTGTTGCCGCAGTTGGCGATTTCGGAGAACTACACTGTCAACCTGCACAAAAGTTTGATAGTAGCACTCAGCTTCAATTCTGCACTTCACCGCCAATTGAGGCAACACGCTGTTAGCAGTAGTTCTTATTTCTCCTCGTCCTTTTTCGGTGGTTCGTAATTCCAAAAGTCCTCCCTGTTTAAAGCACCCAATAGTTTTCCAATTTTTCCTATTCCCAATTTTTCGTTTGGTTCATTTCCTTCAAATCCACTTGCCTCTGGTTTTGCAATGAGAAAGAAACCTCCATCTTTCAAAATAGGCGGTTTACTTTGTAATGAAGCAGAGCCAAAGTGATAGTCGTCACTAAGAACTACTACCAAGCTTGTCATTCCTCTTCGTCTATTTACCTTATAAGCATAGAAGTCGTCCAAAGCAATTGGTTCTATGCTTTCAACGGCACTGTGACTGTTAAGAGCCCGTTCTATAAAGGGTCTTATTGAATAGTGTAAATCTTTACCCATTTGGCTTGTCTATTTTTAAAGGATTTTTGGATGAAAACTGGGAATAATCGTTGATGCTCTCATTGTCGAAAATTGATACATGCAAGTCCTTTTTGAACTTTAATTTAAAATCATTCTTGATGTCAAGAATATTGTCGTTTAATTTTCTTTGGTCGGTTGTTGCTTTGTCAACTAAAATGGCGATGTCAATGTCATTAGCTTTGTCAGGAATGAAAGCTGCTGAACCAAATATGAACCAATCTGAAACGTAATTTTTATTGAGCTTGGTTGAAATCCATTTAACCTTTTTGATTAGATTTTGATTAGTCTTTGCTGTCTGAAAGCAAGTTGATAAAATGATTGTTGGCAACTGTTTAGGAAATTGAAACTCTGAATAGTCAAAGTTAGGATTGATTATATGCTCATTAAATGCGTCAATGTGCAGGAGCAATTGATTAAAGACATCTGTGTATTTCGCTGGAATAGTTTGTTTGTTGTCAGAAATTAGTTTTTTGATAGCCTCATTGTTTGGGAGAATAGCCTCTCTTTTTAGTTTCTCCCACATTGTTAAATCTGTTCGTAAAGGCTCTTGTTCTTCACTTCCAGAGTTAGGTCCAGTTGCTTTAAAAATATACTCGTTGTCCTTAACTAATGGAAGAATTTCTTGACAAAGTTCTGCAAATGAAGATGCAGTTTTGATTGCAACATGCTTAAACGCAGGTTCACTTCTATTCTCAAATTTCAGTTCTAAGTATCGGTGAATTGTATTATAGGTCAACGCAATAATTATTACTATCAGTCCAAGTAACCAATCAAGTTCTCCGATAATTGAAAACTTAAAACCACTAAGGAAAATATTTAAGATGTCAACCCAAACAGGTTTTGATAAAAGGGTCAGTCCACCGAGAACCAGTATCCGTGTCAGTATGTTGTAATACTTCGGTCGAAGTAATTTAACAAGTTTGATTATTTGGTCTGTGTTCACGGTCGGTCGTAGAATTACTGCTAACTCCTAAATATACGCGCATTTGTAGCGTATATCCAGAAGCTATAGGTATGTAATACGCATGTTTGAGCGTTACATGTACTTGGCTTTATTTATGTGCCTGGGGTTAACATAACCATCTTAAAATTTAACCACTACGGTTTTAACCCCGAACTTAATTCAGCGTGTATTTCCGGAAAAACTTCTAACGGGTTACTAAGCCAGTCTGGATTTTAAGAAGGACACCAATACATCCAACGCCCGCTCAAACTTACTGTTGTTGGGTATTACCAGGTCTGCACTGTGTTTAAGGGGTTCTATCAGTTGTTCGTACACCGGCATTACATGGTATTGATAGCGGTACAGCACATCATCAATATCGTAGCCGCGCTCAACCTGGTCGCGCTTAATACGCCTGCCCAGCTTTACATGGTCTTTGGCTTCAATAAATATTCGCAGATCTAATTCGTTGCTTATCTCTTCAAAGTATTGTACAAACAAACCTTCTACAACCAGTATAGGGGCCGACTTAAACTCCAGCATGCGGGTTTCGGCCAGCGGGTTATTAAAGGTGTACTCCTGCTTCACTACATTCTGCCCCGATTTCAAAATAAGCAAATCGTGCCGAAAGGCTTCACGATCGATCGATACCGGCAAATCAAAATTTTTAACTCCGTTTTCGTCTATCGGTTGCTGATCGCGCGGTTTATAATAGTTGTCTTGCGAGATAAGGCAAATTTCATGAGCACCAAAACAAGCCGATAGGCCCTGCAAAAAATAAGTTTTGCCCGAGCCACTGCCGCCTGTAATACCTATGGTAAATGGTTTACTCATGTTGCTTTAAAAATAAAACTAATTTTTGAAGGGCCAGCGCCCGGTGGCTGATCTTGTTCTTTTCGGCTAAATCAAGTTCGGCCAGCGTTTGGTTAAATCCGTTCGGAAGAAAGATCGGATCATAACCAAAACCCTGCGTTCCCTTTTTGTTATCGGTAATTGACCCTTTCAGCACACCTTCAAATGGGTGTATGCCCTGCGCAGTAACAAGCGTTATTACCGTACGAAACTGCGCCTTACGGTTATCTTTACCCATCAGGTTTTTTAATACCAGGTTCATGTTATCACCAGCATTGCGCTGCGGGCCGGCATAGCGTGCCGAATACACACCCGGTGCGCCTGCCAGGGCTTCTACTTCTAACCCGGTATCATCTGCAAAGCAGGCTACATGGTATTTTTCAAATACATAACTGGCCTTCTGCAACGAATTTCCTTCAAGCGTATCCTGATCTTCGGCCAACTCTTCAGCACATCCTATATCGGCCAGGCCAAGCAGGTTAACTGAACTTCCCAGCAAAGCCTGAATTTCTTTTACCTTATTGGTATTGTTGGTGGCGAAACAAATCGTCATTACTGAACAATCTCCAACAACTCAATATCAAAAACTAAATTGGCATTAACCGGTATAGTTCCATTACCTCCACCGTTAACGCCATACCCATACCCCGAAGGAATGTAAAGCGTAAGTTTGGTGCCAACCGGAACAGTAGGCAATACAATCTGCCAGCCGGTAATAAGCGAATTAAGATTAAAAGTGGATTCGCGTTCTTGCCAATTTACTTCGCTGGATTGCTCCTGATCCGGATCAAAGATATAACCGGTTTTCATTAACGTACCGCGATACTTAACCTTTATGTAGTTTTCCAAACAAGGTGTTTCGCCTGTTCCTAATTCAGATATATGGTAGCGCACCTTGTTTTTTATTTCTGTTGTCTCAATGTCAATCTCGTGGTCGGCCAGGTATTGCACAATCAACAACGAGTCGGAGGTTAATTTATCTTTGTTGGGTGCATTCAGTTTTGAATCGGCTACTTCTTTGGTGCAGCTTGGTGCAGCATCGTCATCGTCTTTTTTGCAACTTTGCACTACCAGCAAACCAGCCATCACCATCCCCAGGCACAATACACCAATAATCTCTTTACCGGATTTCATTTTCTTACTTCGCTTTTACAATATCAACCAACTCCATTTCAAACATCAGAATCGAATTTTCGGCAATTACTTCGCTTCTGCGTCTGTTACCATACGCTAAGGTAGAAGGAATGTACACGGTCATTTTCGAACCTTTGTTCATTAACCCTAACGCTTCTTCCCAGCCTGGTATTACCTGTTGCATACCTAATGTTAATTGCAGGGGCTCGTATGGTTTGCGTTGTTCATTAAATACATTTTCTTTTTTCGCTACCGATTCAATACTGCTGTCGAAGCAAGTACCATCTAACAGGTAGCCGGTATAATTCACTTTTACCGATTGGCTGGGTTGCGCATTAGGTCCATTACCCGCTTTAGTAATTACATACCGCAGGCCCGAAGTGGTTTTTTGTGCTACAACAGCCTTATCCTTCAGATAAAGATCAATGGCCAGTGTATCTTTTGCCAGTTGTTCGTTCTGTAATTTTAGCGCGTCTTCATTTTGTTTAGCCACATATTCGTTTTGCATTTCGCGTGCACGCTCTTCCGTTACTACATCGGTTACCCCAATCTGAAAAGTAAAGTTTGCGGTGCTATCTACATTAGGAGGCACGGGCGAGCGGAACGTTTTAGCAAATAATTCTTTGGCCGGAATCTGAAAGGTAACACTATCGCCTTTACCTAACATTTGCACTACTTCCATAACCTGATCGGTAGCCATTGCCGAATCTATTTTAATCATGGTAGGGAATGGGCTGGTTCGGCTGTCTGACCACACGGAGTCTTTACCATCTTTAAACATGAAAGAGATAACCATAATCTGGCCATTCTCCGCTACTCCTGCCCCGCCCGACTTTACCATTGTAAATTTTAAACCGGAAGGAGTTTCTTTCGTGTTGGAACATGCCATCATTAAACCCGCTACACACACACTCAGCAATAAGGATTTTTTCATTTTAAATTGAATTATAAGTTTTAATCTTGGTTTAGTTGTTGTTTATACTCGGGCAATACAGCGAGTAGTTTTTTTAAAGTTTCATCCAGCGAAAGTTTGGATTGTCCGCCACTTGCATTTCGGTGCCCTCCGCCTTCAAAATATTTGCGCGCCAGTTCGTTTACCGAAAAGGTACCCAGCGAGCGAAACGAAAGTTTTATTTCTTCTTTGCGGTCGTACATCAATACAGACATTTTCACACCTTTTATAGAAAGTCCGTAATTAACCAACCCTTCTGTATCTCCGGTTTGTGCCCCAAATTCTTTCAACTCCTCCTGGCTCAACGTCATGTACGCAGTATGGTATTCGGGCAAAACCACTAATTTTTTACTTAATACAAATCCCGTAAGGCGCAACCGCTCTAACGAATTAGTATCATAAATCTGTTGGGCTATCGTGTGCGGATTAGCCCCACACCGCACCAGTTCCGATGCAATTTGAAACTCGCGATGGCGTGTATTATTGTGTTTAAAACTCCCGGTGTCGGTCATTAACCCGGCATACAGGCAGGTAGCTATAGTGGCATCAAGTTTATCTTTCTCTCCTAACGCCTCAATTAATTCAAAAATTAATCCGGCTGTTGAAGCCGAAGCCGGATCCCATTGCTCATACATGGCAAACCTTTCGGGTTCCAGGTGGTGGTCGATTAACACCTTAGTGGCCGTTGCATTACGAATCTTATCGCCCAGGCTGTTAATGCGCGAAAGGTTTGAGAAGTCGAGGCAAAAAATAATTTCCGCTTTCGCGATAAGTGCAGTGGCCTTCGCTTCGGGTTCCGGGTTATCCTTAGCCAGTGCTACCACGGTTTCGTTGCCGGGCATCCAGGCCAGAAAATCGGGGTAATCGCTTGGGGTAATAACAGAAACAGAATGGCCCGATTTTTTGAGAAAAGCCGCCAGGCCAAGTGAAGAACCGAGCGCGTCAGCATCGGGCTTAAAGTGGGTAACAATTACCACCGCAGCCGGTTTGCTGAGTAATGACTTAAAGGCGGTTATATTCTTCATCGAAGCGGCAAAAATGGCAATTTTAATCGGGAGTGCATAACCTTTCTTCCGGCTTCAAAACCCAATGCTTAGGGTCGCTAAAAATCATTTTGCGGCATCCACTTCCCTATTAGTTAAAAAGCTATTTTTGCGGCCAATTAACAGGCTAATGGAATGGACTTTTAACCCACATTGGCAGTTTTATTTGGCAGTTGAACAAATCTAAATACTTAATAAAAATGGCAGGAAACAGAACATTTACTATGATTAAGCCCGATGCCGTAAACGCGGGAAACACTGGTGCAATTACCAAAATGATTGAAGAGGCTGGTTTTCGCATTATTGCGATGAAAAAAGTACAACTGAGTGCCGAGCTGGCCGGTAAGTTTTACGAAATCCACAAGGCCCGCCCCTTCTATGGCGAACTGTGTGCTTATATGAGCAGCGGAGCTATTGTACCCATGATCTTAGAAAAAGACAATGCCGTGGAAGACTTCCGCAAGTTGATTGGCGCTACCGATCCCAAAAAAGCAGCCCCGGGTACTATCCGCGCGTTGTTTGCCAAATCAATTGATGCCAACGCCATTCACGGCTCAGACTCTGACGAGAATGCAGCCATTGAAGGCAACTTCTTCTTCTCGCAGTTCGAGAGATTTTAGTTGCTGCCTGCTCGTTTCTGGTTACTGGCAAACCGGTAACCGGAAACGGGTAACTCCGCGAACAATTATTATTTCTTTCTGGTTATTCCTTCCACAATTAAGTTTATGAGCAACATCAATCCCACCTACTCCGAAAAATTTGAAAGCCGCCACAACGCACCCGATCAAAAGCAGATTGCCGAAATGCTGAAGGTAGTAAAGGCCAAATCGGTAGACGAAGTGATTGACCAAACCATACCGGCCAACATCCGGTTAAAGAAGAAATTAAACCTGCCTGCTGCGCAGTCTGAGTTTGAGTTTCTGAACAACTTCAAAAAACTTATCTCTAAAAACAAAATCTATAAGTCATACATCGGTACCGGATACTACAATTGTATTACTCCGGGTGTAATTCTTCGTAATATTTTAGAAAACCCGGGCTGGTACACAGCCTACACTCCGTACCAGGCCGAAATTGCACAGGGCCGCATGGAAGCTTTAATCAATTACCAAACTATGGTAATAGACCTTACGGGAATGCAGATTGCCAACGCTTCGTTGCTCGATGAAGCCACCGCAGCTGCCGAAGCCATGCACTTGTTATATGCTGCACGCAAAGCAAACAAGAAAAACGCCAACACCTTATTTGTTGATGAAAACACCTTTCCTCAGGTAATAGATTTATTAAAAACACGTTCGGCCCCAATTGGTGTTACGTTGCAGATTGGCAGTGTTGACAAGCTGGATATTACCAACCCCGATTTGTTTGCCGTTTATCTTCAAAACCCCGATAACAACGGGGCAATAAAAGATTACACAGCCTTTATCGAAACAGCTCACGAAAAAGATGTGTTTGTAGTAATGGGTGCCGACTTAATGAGTTTGGTATTAATGAAGTCGCCAGGCGAAATGGGAGCCGATGTAGTGGTGGGCAACTCACAACGTTTTGGTGTACCAATGGGCTTTGGCGGTCCGCACGCTGCTTTTTTTGCCACCAAAGATGAATTCAAACGTCAGATTCCCGGAAGAATTATTGGTATCTCGATAGATGCTGCCGGAAACCCCGGTTATCGTATGGCTTTACAAACCCGCGAACAACACATTCGTAGAGAGAAGGCCACTTCAAATATTTGTACTGCACAGGTACTGCTTTCGGTAATGGCCAGTATGTATGCGGTTTACCATGGCCCAGAAGGTTTGAAAAAAATTGCCGGAAGAATTCACGGTCTTGCACAACTGCTGGAAAGCGGTTTAGCAAAGCTGGGCATCAAACAAGTTAATGCACACTATTTCGATACTTTAAAATTGGCTGTGGCCGATAAGAATGCTATTAAACAAAAAGCAGAAGCAGCCGGTATTAACTTCAGGTATTTTACTGATAACCATGTTGGTATTTCAGTAGATGAAACCACCAGTCTTGCGGATATAAATGCAATTCTATCTGCTTTCGGTGGAACGCCTGCTGAAGATCAGACCAAGGTTGTAAAACTTCCTGCATCAATGGTTCGCACGTCTTCGTTTCTTACTCACCCGGTGTTTAGTACACATCATTCCGAACACGAAATGCTGCGTTACATCAAAAAATTAGAGAACAAAGATTTAAGCATGGTCCATTCTATGATCTCACTCGGATCGTGCACCATGAAACTGAATGCCACTACCGAAATGATTCCGGTAACATGGCCCGAGTTAGGGCAGATGCATCCTTTCGCTCCGGCTGATCAAACTTTGGGCTACCAGGAAATGATTACCAATTTTGAAAACTGGTTAAAAGAAATTACAGGTTTTACTGGCGTATCGCTTCAACCCAACAGCGGGGCGCAAGGCGAGTATGCCGGGTTGCTGGTTATCCGTGCCTATCATGAAAATCGTAAAGAAAGCCATCGTAATATTTCATTAATCCCGGCTTCCGCACACGGTACAAACCCGGCCAGTGCTATAATGGCAGGCATGGAAGTGGTTGTTGTAAAATCAGATGCTGAAGGAAAAATTGATGTAGCCGATCTGAAAGCAAAAGCAGAGCAATACAAAGATACGCTGTCGTGTGTAATGATAACGTATCCGTCTACACACGGAGTGTATGAGGAATCTATTGTTGAGATCTGCGAAACCATTCATAAAAACGGTGGCCTGGTGTATATGGATGGTGCCAACATGAATGCCCAGGTTGGTTTAACCTCGCCTGCCAACATTGGTGCCGATGTATGTCACTTAAACCTGCACAAAACATTTTGCATTCCGCATGGTGGCGGTGGTCCCGGCATGGGACCTATTTGTGTAAACGATAAATTAAAACCCTTTTTACCGGGCCATGCTGTAGTAAAAACCGGTGGCGACAAGGCAACTTCAGCAGTATCGGCTGCGCCTTATGGCAGCGCCAGTATTTTAGTTATCTCGTACGCTTACATTGCCATGATGGGTGCCGAAGGATTAACCAATGCTACCAAAATGGCCATCTTTAATGCTAACTATATTAAAGAACGGTTAAGCCAGCATTTTAAAATTTTATACACAGGCGCTAATGGCCGTTGCGCTCATGAGATGATTGTGGACTGCCGCGACTTTAAAAAAGCAGGCATTGAAGTAGAAGATATTGCCAAGCGTTTAATGGATTATGGTTTCCATGCGCCAACGGTGTCGTTCCCGGTAGCGGGTACATTAATGATTGAACCAACCGAAAGCGAACCCAAAGCAGAAATGGATCGCTTTATTGAAGCCCTCATTGAAATCAGAAATGAAATTCGTGAAGTGGAAGAGGGCAGGGCCGACAAAGAAAACAATGTATTGAAGCATGCTCCGCATACCGCTGCCGTAATTACAGCCGATGAATGGACGAGACCCTACAGCCGGCAAAAAGCTGCGTACCCACTTTCCTTTGTGAAAGAAGCTAAATTCTGGCCAAGTATAAGCCGTGTAGATAATGCTTATGGCGATCGTAATTTAGTGTGCAGTTGCCTGCCCCTTGAAGAATACGAAAAGGCAGACGCGTAAGCTCACCGGATTAAAAATTTTTTCTTCGGTAAAATGGACTATCTTGTGGTAGTCCATTTTTTTATGATCCGAATTCTGCTTTTGCTGTTTCTTACCTTTTCTGTGGCTGCACAGGAAAGTAAAAAGCCATTTCGGATTGGTGTTGCCGGATTAACCCATGGCCATGTACATTGGATTTTGAACCGCGCACACGATGGTGATATTGAAATTGTTGGTGTTGCTGAAAGTAATCGGGCCCTTGCCGAAAAATTATTGAATCAATACAACCTTCCACTCAGCCTGCTTTATGCTTCGCTTGATGAAATGCTTGACAAAGCAAAACCGATGGCTGTTACTGCTTTTGGAAATACATTCGATCATTTACGCGTGGTGCAAGCCTGTGCACCCCGCAAAATTC
>ERZ761602.2598-NODE-2598-length-27685-cov-6.477488_pt1 | contig 27685 bp, 23 predicted proteins | sample MGYA00512165_ERZ761602 | MGnify/ENA primary metagenome ERZ761602 (study PRJEB28899, sample SAMN02445085) | bioreactor sludge metagenome | biome: EBPR sludge; isolation source: Thorneside wastewater treatment plant | place: Australia: Brisbane, Thorneside...
CGCCCGCGCACCCTGCCGGCCGCCGCCGCGCCCGTCGTCGTCGGCGCCGCCGTGGCCTGGTATGCCGGCGTCTTTCAGTGGCTGCCGGCGCTGGCCGCGCTGGCCGGCGCGCTGTTGCTGCAGATCGGCGCCAACCTGGCCAACGACATCTTCGACTATCAAAAGGGCGCGGACACGCACGCGCGGCTGGGGCCGGTGCGCGTCACCCAGGCCGGCCTGCTCAGCCCGCGCCAGGTGCTGGCCGGCATGTGGCTGACCTTCGGGCTGGCCGCGCTCGTCGGCGTTTATCTGATTTGGGTCGGCGGCTGGCCGATTCTGGTGGTCGGCGCGCTCGCCATCCTCGCCGCCCTGGCCTACACCGGCGGGCCGTTCCCCTTTGGCTACTACGGCCTGGGCGATGTCTTTGTCTTCATCTTCTTCGGGCTGGCCGCGGTCTGCGGCACCTATTACGTCCAGGCCGGGACGGTCAGCGCCCTGGCCGCCTGGGCGGCCGTGCCGATGGGCCTGCTGGTGACCGCCATCATCGTCGTCAACAACCTGCGCGATATCGACACGGACCGGGCCGCCGGCAAACGGACGCTGGCCGTGCGGCTGGGGGCGCGCGGCGCGCGCTACGAATACCTGGGGCTGGTGGCCGGCGCGTACGTGGCGGCGCTGGCGATCTGGCTGAGCGGCGTGGGGCCGGCCGGGGTGCTCCTGACCGTGGTCTCGCTGCCGCGGGCCGTCTTCTGGACGCGCGTGGTCTTCGCCACCGACGGCCGGCCGCTCAACGCGGCCCTGGCCGGCACCGGGCAGCTGGCCCTGTTGTATGCGCTCTTGTTCGCGATGGGGTTGTTGCTGCAGCCGTACTTCGGTTAAACACCGCGCGGCCAACCATGTCTCGGCATGGTTGGCCGCGCGCAGGCGTCCGCCCAGCGCCCAACAGCGCTATTTCTCCGGGATCTGCGCGTCCGGGCTGATCTTGCGCAGCCGGCCCACCAGGCGGGCGCGCACCTTGCTGTCGCGCTCGGTCACCAGGCGCAGCTTGAGCGCCTTAACCTTGGCCTTCTTGTTGCGGCGCCGCTTGATTTCGCGGTCGCGTTCCACCATCGGCATAAAATCCTCCGTGCGAACTGTTTGCGGAAGCGCCATCTTAACACAGACCGGCGCGGCCCGCCAAGCGCCCGGCCGGCTTAGGGCCGCGGTGTGGCCGTCGGCGCCGGCCCGGGGGTGGCCCCTTCCGGCACAGCCGTCCCGGCCAGAAACTCGCGGCAGATGGCCATGCTCTCTTCGTAGCTGCCCAGCACCGTGCCGTCGTCTGGGGCGTAGTTAAGCGCCTGGTTGAGGTAGAACGGGGCTTCACTCGGCCCACACTCGCGGTAATAGGCCATCAGGTTGCCGAGCGTGTAGTAATACTCCAGCGAGCGTCCGTCCAGGGGCATCGGCGCCACCGTCACTCGCTCTGTGTTGGAGACCTCGTATTCGCCGCCCAGGATGGCTAACAGCAGCGAGGGCTTGGCGCTCTCGTAGTTCTTGCGCTTGAAGTACAGCACGCCCAGCCGGCCATGGATGTTGGGGTTCCACGGCTCCAGCCGCAGCGCCTGGTCGAGGTATTGCTCGGCCGTGCCAAGCTCGTCGATCTGGATGAAGGTGCGGCTCAAATCCAGATACGGCTGCACATTATTGGGGTCGATCGAGTTGGCCTTGCCGAAGTACAGGATGGCCTGCTCGAAGTCCTTGAGCGCGCGGAAGTTCAGGGCGATCCGGCGATAGGTGTCGATGATGTTCGGGTTGAGCGCCAGGGCGTCCTGGTAGCGCTTGATGGCGCCCTCGTAGTTGCCGACGCTCTCGTTGGAATAGCCCAGCGCCAGATGCGCCTCCAGCAGCGTCGGGTCCAGCTGCAGGGCCAGCTGCGCTTCCCGGAAGCCCTGCTCGGTGTTCAGCGCGTCGTTGAGGATGTAAGAGTAGTAGGCGTGCGCCGGTGCGTAATTGCCATCCAGGGCGATGGCCTGGACGGCCGTGGCCCGCGCCTCCTCGAGGCGCCCGTTTTCACGCAGCGCCCAGGCGTTCACGGCTTTGGCCTTGGCGTTTTCCGGCGCCGCCAGCACCGCAAACTCGGCCGTCTCGAGGGCTTCCACGTCCAGCTCGGCAAACAGTTGGACGCGCGCCAGGCCCACCCAGTAGTCGACGTTCTTGCTGTCGATTTCCAGCGCGCGCTGGTAGGCCTTGACGGCCAGCTCCAGCTTGCCGGCCGCGAACTGGGCTTTGGCCTCCTCCGCCCAGGAGATCGGGTTGCGCGTCGGGGTCGGCGTGGGCACAAACGGCGGCTGCACCTGACCCTGCTCGAACAGGCTGTACAACCACAGCGCGCTCACAATCAGCCCGGACCACAGGGCAATCCGCCACAAACTAGACCGGCGGCCGGAACGCCGCAGCGGCACAGAACGTCCTCGTAGGTACATAGATCAACCTTCACTGAATTACCGCCCCTTCAGGCGCATCTTATCATCCGCTAGAAATGAGCGTCAAGAAAACGCAGATGAGACGGTGGTTAGTCGGCCCGCGCCGCAGCGGCCGGCGTGATACCTATTTCTCCAGGCCGCGCCGGGCGCACCCCTGACCCGAAGAGGCCGGCGGCGACGATAGCGTTTATAATGCCTCGGCTTCAGTCAACGACCATCTCCATGAGCGTGTCCTCTGACTCTTCTTCCAGGCAGCCGCACCACTCGACGCGGCTCCTCTCCACCCTCGGCCTGATCTTCGCGGCCGTGCTCTTGGTGGTTCTCGGGTTGGCGGCCTGGACCGGCTACCAGGCCGGGCTGACCACGCGCGAGGACCAACTGCGCGCCACCCAGACCGTGGACCTGCAGGCTCAGTTCGACCTGGGCGTGGCCGATCTGGCCGCGCAGCGCTACCGGATGGCGGCCGCCCGCTTCGAGTACGTGCTCAGCCAGGCGCCGGATTACCCCGACGCGCGCGCGAAACTGGCCGCGGCCCAAGCCGGCCTCAACGTCACCCCCACCCCGCCGCCGCCCACGCCGCTGCCCGTCACGGGCGAGGATCCGGCCGACCTGCTCGCCCTGGCGCAAGCCTACGTGGAAGCCGGCAACTGGGACATGGCCTTGTCGCAGCTGACGCGCCTGCACGCTCTGGACGCCGAGTACGAGCGCCTCACGGTCGAGGGCCTGCTTTTCCAGGCGTTGCGCGGCCGCGGGGTCACGCGCATCCAGGAAGACGAGATGGAGGCTGGCATCTTCGACCTGGATCAGGCCGCCGCCTTCCAGCCGCTGGACGCCGATGCCCGCAGCTTCCGCGCCTGGGCGCGCCTCTACCTGGCCGCCAAAAGCTATTGGGGTCTGGATTGGCCCAAGACCGTGGCGATCCTGGGCGAACTCTACGTGCTGGCGCCCAACTTCAAGGACACGACGCGCCTGTACTACCAGGCTTCGCGCAATTACGCCGACCTGTTGTACGCGGCCGGCGACCCTTGCAGCGCCGCCCAGAACTACGCCACCGCCCGGCTGCTCTTTGACGACGCCCAACTGGCGGAACGGCAGGCGGCGGCTCAAGCGGAGTGTGTGCCTACGCCAATCCCGTCCGGAACAGAAGCGACGGCGACACCGTCTCCATAAAGGCTCGGACGGTCCGCGCCCCTTACGTCCACTTGCCCCGCCGTGGATTGCCTGATATAGTCCCGCGCGGTGCTCCAGACGGGGGCGGCTTTGGCCGCCTTTTTTGTTGAATCCAACTGCCCGCCTTAGCCGCGGGTTCGCGGAACGGTTCGACTCCAACAAGCGGCCGCCCTGGCCGCCATCAGAAGAGGTTCAGGTTATGCGCACGGAAATTCGCATCGGCCATCGCGGCGCCGGCTCTCGGGCCGCCTACTCACCGGCTGGCCGCTGGCTGGCCGGGCTGCTGCTGGCCAGCCTCGTGCTGGGCGCGTGCGCGACCCCGGAAGCCGGCTTCACGCCCCTGAGCGCCAACCGGCCGGTGGCCCAGGTGCCGGATGGCCTGACGGTCAGCGCCAACCCGGCCGCGCTGACGCAGGACTTCGGCGTCCGCATCGCCGTGGCTACCGCAGACGCGCTGGCCGGCGGCCAGGCAGCGGATACCGCCGCCGCCGCGTACGCCGCGCAGCCAGCCTCCCTCACCCTGGCCAGCCCGCTGTTCAGCCTCGCCACGCAGGGCGCGGCTCCAGCCCAGCTCTTCGTGTCCGTGGTGATGCCCTCCGGCGCCGAGCCTGCCCGCTATGACCTGTACGCCTGGGATGGGCAGAGCTGGAGCTTCCTGCCCTCGGCCGCGCGCGGCGGCCAGCGTGTGGCGACGGTGGCGACGCTGCCGCAGGCCCTGGCCCTGTTTGAAACAGCTCCGGCCTCACCGCAGGCCTGGGTCCAGATCGAGCCCGGCGACACCCTGGACGCTGGCGCGCCCGCCGACGCCGCGCTCCTGGGCGGCGTGTCCGCTCAGGCCGATGGCGCCCTGGGCGGCGTCCTGCCCAACCTGCCGGCGGGCTTCGGCGCCCCGCTCTACGCCGTCGTCCGCGGTGATGGCGTCCAGTTGGCGGCTCTGCTGGCCGACCCGGCGGCGCGCGCTGTGCACATTCAGACCCTCACCGGCTTTGCCGTCGCCGGCGGATACGCCGGCCTGGCCCTCGATTACTCCAACCTCGCCGACACCCAGCAATCCGATTTCACCAGCTTCGTCAACGGGCTGCGCGACCAGTTGCACGCGCAGCGCAAAGCGCTGGTGGTCTACCTGGACCTCCCCGCCAGCCCGGCCGCCCCGCTGGGCGGCTACGATTGGCGCACGCTGGGCGCCGCCGCCGACGCGCTGCTGGTGCGTCTGCCCGCTGACCCCGCCGCGCTGACCAGCGGCGCGGCCGAGACCTCGCTGGTCTGGGCGCTGGGCGAAGTGACGCGCACCCGGCTCAAGCTGGCTACGTCGGCGCTGGCGGTCTCGGCGGGGGCGGACGGTTACACCCTGGTCGAGCCGAACGCCGCGCTCGCCACCCTCGGCGCGTCCCAGGCCGTGGACCTGCCGGAGACTCTGTATGCGGGCCAACCCGTGACGCTGACGCTATCCGGGCAGGGCCAGTCGCTCGAGTTCGACGCCGCCGTCCAGGCGCCGGTCTATCGCTACCTCGCCGACGGCCAGACGCGCACGGTCTGGCTGACCACGGCGGCCGCCATCCGCCAGCGTCTGGCGCTGGCCGAGCGCCTCAATCTGGGCGGCGTCGTGCTGACCGACTTGTATCGGGCCGGCCTGCCCGGCGACGTGGCCGACGCCTTGGTGAGCTATCGCACCAACACCACCGTGGCCGAGCCCGGTCAACCCAGCCTGCGCTGGACGATTTCGGGCGAGGGCGGTGTGGTTGCTCAGGGCGAAAGCCAGCCGGACGAGACCTACGTCTTCATACCGGAGAAAGCGGGCCAGTATCAGGCCGCGGCTCAGTTACAGCTCGGCCGCCAGACCAACGATCTGGGCTCCGTGCCGCTGCAGGTCGCCGAGGTCGTCGCCACGCCGCCGCCGACTACGGCGGGTTCAGGCAACACCGGGGGGACGGGCGGCAACACCGGCGGCACCGGCAACACCAATACCGGCGGGAATACCGGCAACACCGGCAATTCCGGAAACTCCGGCGGCTCCGGCGTCTTTGTCCCGCCGCCGCCCATCGCCGCCGGCATCTTTGAGTTGGGCGGCCAGGTGCCGGGCTTCATCTCCCACCCCGCGTTGATGCAGCAGGCCGGCATGAAGTGGGTCAAGTTCCAGGTGCGCGGCGGCGGCAGCGACCTTTTGGCCGCCGGCAAGGCGGCCGGCTTCAAGGTCATGCTCAGTGCCGTCGGCGACAAGAGCCGCGCCACCGATCCTGCCTACTGGGCCGAACTGGCCAGCTGGCTCGGCGGGCTGGCCGCCCAGGGCGCGGACGCCATCGAGGTCTGGAACGAACCCAACCTGGAGGCAGAATGGCCGCACGGCCAGATCAGCGGCGCCACCTACACGCAGATGCTGGCCAAAGTGTACGCCGCGATCAAGGCCGCCAACCCGAGCACCATCGTCATCAGCGCCGCGCCGGCTCCCACCGGCGCCGAGGCCGCCTTCCCCGGCGCCGTCATGAACGACGACAACTTCCTGCGCCAGATGGCGGAGGCGGGCGCGGCCAATTACATGGACTGCGTCGGCATCCACTTCAACAGCGGCACCACTTCGCCCAACGCCACCACCGGCAGCGCGCTCAGCGGTTACCACTATTCGTATTACTTCTGGCCGATGGTGGACCTGTATTACAATTCCTTCGGTGGCAGCCGGCCGCTGTGCTTCACCGAACTGGGGTATCTCACCAGCGAAGGCTACGGCGCCCTGCCCGCCAACTTCTCCTGGGCCGCCAACACCACCGTCAGTCAACAAGCGCAGTGGCTGGCCGAGTCGGCCAGCCTGGCGGCCAGCAGCGGCAAGGTGCGCCTGATGATCATCTGGAACGTCGATTTCACCGTCTACGTCGGCGATCCGCAGGCCGGCTACGCGATGGTGCGGCCGGGCGGTGCCTGCCCCGCCTGCTCGGCGCTGGATGCCGTGATGCCGTAGACCGGCCCAGGCTGGCCCGCTCCCGCCCTGAAAGGAAAGACCATGACGAACGTGAACCCGGACTCAGGTCCGACGCAACCCGCCGGGGCGCCGTTGCCGCTCGGCGCCATTATCGGCATCGTGGTGGTAGCGCTGGTCGGTGTGGCCATGCTGGCGTACGCTCTGATCGGCCTGTTCAATGCCCCCGCTCCGGCTGGCGCACCCACGGCCATCGCCAACGTCCCGGCCACGACCGGGCCGGCCACGCCGACGCGCGCCATCCTGATCCCGACGGTGACCAGCGCGCCCGAGACCGCGCCCACCGACGCGCCGACCGCGGCACCGGTAGCCTCGGACACGCCCGCAGCCGCCGTGACTGATTCGCCCGCGGCCACGGCCGCGCCGACCGGCCCGGCGGTCACGATCATCCTGCCCGCCAACGTCCGCTCCGGGCCGGGCGTCAACTATCCCGTCATCGGCGGCTTGCAGTCCGGCGCCACGGCGGAAGCCGTCGGCCGCGATTCGTCGGCCACCTGGTACGTCGTCAACTATCTCGGCGCCCAGGGCTGGGTCTCCAACCAGGTCGCCCAATACAGCGGCGACACCAACGCCCTGGCTGTCGTGGCCGCGCCGCCGCCGCCGGCGCCCACGTCCGTCCCGCCCACGTCTGTCCCGCCCACGGCCGCGCCGACGACGGCCCCGGCTGCCACACAGCCGCCGGCCAATGCGCTTGGCATCCGCGTGGAGTATTTCTACCTGACCAACAACATCACGTCCGTGCTCGTCGGCCAGCCCTTCCAATTCAAGTTCAAGATCGTCAACACCTCGGATCAACCGTTGTACTTCGGCGGCATGGGCGCCATCGCCCTGCCGGGCGGCCCCGCCCAGCCCTCCTGGGAGGCGCGCGCCAACCCCATCCCGCCCAAGGGCGAGTTGGAGTGGGAGGACAACATGACCATCACCAAGGCCGGTGACTACAAGATCCATCTCGGGATCTGCATGCTCGCCAGCCAGCCGGCCTGCGAAAACCCGGCCGGCTGGACCACCTTGAGCGCCGGCATCACCCTGGCCGTGCGCTGACCGCCACGAGGAGACGTTATGGCCCCGAAGCGCAACAGCAACTTGTCGATGTTCATCGGACTGTGGCTCGGCCTGACGCTGGTGGCCGGCGCCGGCGTGTTCGGGCTGCTGTGGTGGGCCCTGAGCGATCGGCCCTCGGCGGCCAGCCCGCAGCCGACCGCACCGGTGACGGTGGCCACCCAGGCTCCGCTGGTCGTCGCGCCCACCGCTACCCTTCCGCCGGCTGCCGGCGGCGGCGGCGAGGCGCCGCCGGCCTGCAACTGGCTGCCCTATCCGGCCTCTGACTTTGGCTATGGCATCCAGGTGCACGCCTTGATCCCGGGCACCGACAACGGCTTGTGGATGACAATGGTCCGTGACAAGCTCGGACTGCACTGGGTCAAGCTGCAGGTGCGCTGGAATGTCATGGAGCCGCAGCCCGGTCAGGTGGACTGGGCGACGCTGGACAACGCCATGGACGCAGCTTGCGCCAATGGCCTGCGCATCATGCTGTCGGTCATCGCGGCGCCGGATTGGACCCACGCCAACCCGCTGCCGCAGGAGTCCGGCGAAGCTCCGCCCGACGATTTCCAGGTCTACGCCAATTTCCTCGGGCAGCTGATCGACCGCTATCCCGGCCGAATCGGCGCGATCGAGGTCTGGAACGAGGCCAACCTGGAGCGCGAGTGGAACACGACCGCGGGCGTCAACGCCGCCGAGTTCGCGCGCCTGGTCCAGGCCGCTCATACGGTCATCAAGGCGCGTGACCCGCACATCCTCGTGATTTCGGGCGCGCCCGCCCCGACGGGCATCAACTGCAATGGCGGGCCGTTCCCGGCCAACTGTGCGCCTACCGGCCGGCCGATCATCGTGGATGATGCCACGTTCATGCAGCAGTTCGCGGCCGCCGGGGGTCTGAACTACGTCGACTGTGTCGGCACGCACTCCAACGGCACCAACCTGCCGCCGACGGCGGATGGCTCCAACCCGCCCGTCGACACGGGTTACAACTTCAAGGGCCCGTGGACGTCACCGCACTACTCGTGGGCGCTCAAGAGCCAGGTGGAGACCTACGCGAAGATTATGCAAGATGCCGGCCTGGTCCGGCCGCAATGTCTGACCGAGTTTGGCTATGCCTCACCCGTGGACGGCGTGGTGACGCCCGGCTACGAGTTCGCCCTGGACGTGACCGAGCAGCAGCAGGGCGAGTATCTGGTGCAGGCCTTCAACTGGATGCGCGACTCCGGTTTGGTCAAGCTTGCGTTCCTGTTCAACCTGGACTACGGCCCCAAGGGCGGCGACCCGAGCAGCGACGACAACGTCCTGTTCAGCCTGCTCTCGCGCCAGGGCGCGCCGCGCCCGGCCTTCGACGCCATCAGCGTCATGCCCAAGCAGTGAGGCTGAGTTGGCGCGAGCGCCTGGCGCAACCGTGATCACGCCAGGCGCTCGCCCGTCTCAACGCCGCCCCCTGCCCGCCACATTCCTGCGCTCGCTGCGACCATGAACCGTTCGGTCTGGCTTGGCTGGCTGGCCGTCTGTCTGCTGGCCGCCTGCGTCTCTCCGGCGCCCGCGCCCACGGCCGTGACGCCGTCCACGCCGACGCCGGCCGCTCGCCCCTATCCCCTGCCGCCCTCGCTGGCTTCGCCCGAGTACGGCCTGCACGTCTTCCTGTGGTGGCACGCCGACAACAAGACCGGCTCCAACGATGCGGGCCTGGTCCAGAGCCTGGGCTTTGGCTGGGTCAAGCAGAAATTCCCGTGGCGCGAGATCGAACTACGGCGCGGCAGCTATGACTGGAGCCGGGCGGACCGGGTGGTGACGCTGGTGGAGTCCTTCGACCTGAAGATGCTGGCCCGGCTAGACGTCCCGCCGCAGTGGACCCAGGCCGATCCGTCAGCCGCGCTCGTCAACGGGCCGCCACTGGATCGGCAGGATTTTTCCAACTACTGCGGTGCCATCGCCGCGCGCTACCGCGGCCGCATCGCCGCCTACGAAGTCTGGAACGAGCCCAACCTGGCGCGCGAGTGGGGCGGCCAGCCCCCGGACCCCGTCGGTTACGTGGAGTTGCTCAAAGGCTGTTACCTGGCCATCAAGGCCGCCGACCCGGCCGCGCTGGTTGTCTCGGCCGGCCTGGCCCCCACCGAAGACCCGCGGCTGGAAATCGCCATGCCGGATCTCGCGTACTTCCAGGGTCTGTACGACGCCGGCGGCGCGCCCTACTTTGATGTGCTCGGCGTGCATGCGCCCGGTTACGGCAACCCGCCCGAGCGCTCACCCGAAGAGACGTTGGCTGATCCGTTCTGGCAGGGCCGCGTTTGGACCTTTCGGCATGTCGAGGATGTGCGCGCCTTGATGGTGCGGAATGGCGACGGTGACAAGCAGATCGCCATTACCGAGATGGGCTGGACGACGGATCAGGTCAACCCCGATTACTCTTGGTATGCGGTCACCCCGGAACAACAGGCTGACTATTTGGTACGCGCCTACCAGTATGCCCAGGCCCACTGGGCGCCCTGGATCGGCATGATGTTTACCATTTACATCGCCGACCCCGACTGGACAACGGCCAACGAGCAATACTGGTGGGCCATCACGCGCCCAGTGCCGCCCGGCGATCCGCCAGAAGTCCTGCCGGCCTATGCCGCCCTCAAGGCTATGGATAAATAAGTTGGCGCCTCCCAACGATCGTTGACTCGCGGCTGGCCTGGGGTTAGCATTGCATTTGTAAGATTAACAACGTCTCCGAAACGGCAAACCCGGCGAAAGCCGGGGACGCAAAGCCATGGGTCTACCGCCGCCTTAGCGGCCACGATCGCCAGGCTGCCGAAGAGTACCAGACACGACTCCTCAAGAAGGAAGGGCCTGGCACTCCAGGCCCTTCCTTCTTTGTCGTGAGTGGGAGGGCGGAGGCGCGTAACAACGGGAGGTCGGTATGCAAACGAGCAGTTGGCTCCTCCGGTTTGATCGCGCACTTTCGTATTTCGCCATAGTGGCGCTCCTGGCCGCCAGCCTCGGCCGGCCCGGAGCGGCAAGTGCCGCTGCTGATCCGGCGCGCAGCTACATCGTCCAGGGCGCGGACCTGGCGCTGGTGATCCGCGCCGTGCAGCGCCTGGGCGGCAGCGTCACCACAGAACTGCCGCTAATCCGGGGTGTCGCTGCGCTGCTGCCGCCGCTCGCGGCTCTCGCGCTTACCAGCGAGCCTGGTATCGACCTCATCACGCCGAACGGCACCGTCACGGTTGATGGTGACCGGTCGCCGGGCGAGCGAACCAAGCCAAACTGGGAACAATGGCGCGGCAAGATACCGCCCACCGATTATCCCGATATCATTGGCGCCGACGTCGTCTGGTCACAGGGCGTAACCGGCCAAGGGATCACGGTCGCCGTCGTTGACACGGGGTTGGATCGCCATGAGGGTCTCGTGCGCGGCCTCAACAACCAGCGCAACCGCATTCTCGGCTGGGTCGACTTCGTCGATGGGCGCCGGTTGCCGCACGACCCCAACGGCCATGGCTCCCACATTGCCGGCGTCATCGCCAACAGCCAGATCGGCCCAGACGGTGAATGGAACGGCGTGGCGCCGGGCGTCAACTTGGTCGGTGTGCGCGTCATGGACGCCGATGGCAGCGGCTCCTATGAGCACGTCATCCAGGGCATCCAGTGGGTTATTACTCAGAGAGAACGGCTGAACATCCGCGTCATGAACCTGTCGCTCTCCGCGCCGGTTCAGTCGCCCTACTTTGCGGACCCGCTCAACCAGGCGGTGATGGCGGCGTGGGCCGCCGGCATCGTAGTAGTGACGTCCGCCGGCAACTCCGGGCCGCAGGCACTCACGGTGGGCGTACCCGGCAACAACCCCTATGCCATCACGGTGGGGGCGTTCACGGACGCGTACACACCGCCGGCTTGGCGCGATGACTACATCCCAGACTGGTCATCGTCTGGCCCCACGTACGACGCCTTCGTGAAACCGGATCTGGTAGCCCCCGGCGGACACATCGTGTCCACCATGAACCCGGACGCCTACTTTGCCAAGGCTTACGCCGAGAACCGTCTGGCCAAGAGCTACTTTGTGATGAGCGGCACGTCGCAGGCGGCGGCCAGTGTGTCCGGCGTGGTGGCTCTGATGCTGGCCGCCAATCCCAGCCTCTCGCCGGACCAGGTCAAGTATCGCCTGCATACGACGTCGCTCCCCCAGTTGGACCCGGCGTCGAGCACCGCCGGCTACAGCCTGTGGCGGCAAGGCGCCGGCCGCGTGCTGGCGCCGCAAGCAGTGTTCGCGCCGATTGATGGCACAGCCAACTCTGGCCTGAATGTCACCGCCGACCTGGCCGGGGCCGAGCACTATCGCGGCACCACTTACTTCGACGCTGCCACAGGCATGTTCCGTCTGGTTGGCGACACCGATGGGAGCTGGGCAGGCGGGGCCGGCGTCTGGGATGGCTTCGATCCAGGCCTGAGTGGCGGCATCTGGTCTGACGGTGGCATCTGGTCCGACGGTGGCATCTGGTCCGATGGCGGCATCTGGTCCGACGGCGGCATCTGGTCCGATGGCGGCATCTGGTCCGACGGCGCCGCACAGTACAGTTCGCGCATAAGCTTGAACTGGGTTCAGGATGAGTAACGCCACCCATCCGACGTCTGACGGTTCGTTCAGGCAGCGGACAGGGTCAATCAACAAGGCCCCGGGTAATGCCCGAGGCCTTGTTGTTTGCGCCAATGGTCCATAGCGCTCTGTTCCGCAAAGCAGAAGCTCTTTCCTGGATGGCTTATGCTGAGCGTCTCACCATCCCGACGCTGGGCACAGGTAAACGATCGAAGGAGCCGTGCCCGTGGCTTCGGCCTCTGTGCCCCCACTGCGTCAGGGCAGGCTGCGGCGCGATCCGGAAGGAGCCGCACCGGTGGCACAAGCGCAATGAGATTCCGCTACGTGCCGGCGGCGCGGCGCATACCGCCTCCCCGCTAACTTGTCGAGTCTGCGGCTAGATGGTTTAACGCTCGGCTCTGTTCATAGTCGGTGATGACCTGTACCTTGCGCGCCGACGGCGACGCCGCATCGAAGACATAGCCGATCCACTCGTGCGCCAGACGGCTGGCCAGTTCCGGTCCAATCACCCGGGCCCCCATGGTTAAGACCTGACAGTCGTTCGACAGAATCGAGCGCTCCACCGAATACGAGTCGTGCGCGACGGTAGCGCGGATGCCCGGCACTTTATTGGCCGCGATCGCCATGCCGATCCCGGTTCCACAGATGAGAATGGCCCGGTCGGCCTCGCCACGCGCCACCATCTCGGCCACCGCCAACCCGATGTGAGGATAGGCAACCTCATCGCCACAGTCACCGTAATCGCGCAGTTCGACCCGGCCGTCGGCTTTCAACCGGTCACGCAGCAGGTTCTTGAGCTGCGTCCCGGCCGAATCGGCTCCGAGCGCCAATACTAATTGCTTCATGCTACGCCTCTTTCTGTCTCGCCGTTGGCTCCCCCGTGAATTGCGGCGGCTTCAGCAGCGATGACACCTGGCCGCGCCGGGGCCGACCGCGGATCAAGGCCGGAGACCGGCCCCCAGAAACCGGCCGGCGCAAACAACGCCTGGACACACTCCGCCAACAGCCCCGTCTCCGCCGCCAGATCCAGCACCGTGTACCGCCGCCGGATCTGCCGCGCACGGAAGTAAGTGTCTCGCAACGCCTCCCCGCTGAGCCCGATCTCGGCGGGCGTCGTGGGGCAGCCCGCCGCCGCCAGCATCTGGCGCAGCTGATCAGCCGGGAGCAGTTGTGCCCGCAAACGCTCCCGCAAGGCGGGCCAACCGGCGGCAACCTGCTCAAGACGCCTTTCCAACTGCGCCGCGTCGAGGTGCTTGGCCAAGCTCTCCGTCACGGCAGCGGCGCGTAAGCCGGGCACCGGGTGAGCCTGTTGGACGGCCTGCTCGAGCTGCGTGCGCGTCGGCCAGGCAGCGAGGCGGGCGGCGCGGGGCTCTCCTACCTCAGCCAGCGGCAGCAGGTGTTCATACAAAGCCGCGCTGGCGATCGAGCCTAACCCGACCTTGAAACCGTGGGACAGCGGCGGGACACGGTCATGGCCCAGACCTTCCATCTCCCACAGGTGACTGAAGAGGTGCTCGCTGCCTGAGGCCGGGCGGGACGATTGGGCCGCCTGCATGGCCAACCCCGCCAGGAGCAGGCCTTCGATCAGGCTGGCCATGGCTTGCTCGTCACCGGCCCGCAGCTCAGCCGGACGGCCAATCCAGTCTCGCAAGGTCGTCTGCACCAGTTCCCAGGCCCGCGCATCCAGCGGTTCTATCCCCAACGCGTCGGCGATCAGCCAGTCGGCGCCGGCGGTCACCTTGCCGAGAAGGTCGGCATAGCCCGCGGCCGTCATCGCGGCCGGCGCCTGCACCAGGAGCTGGGTATCCGCGACGACGGCCCGCGGCGCCGGACACACCATCGTCTGTTTGTAGCCCGCTCGCGTGATCGCGGCGCCAAAGGCCGTGTACCCGTCCATGGAGGCCGCTGTCGCCACCACCAGGTACGGCCGTCCACACCGATGCGCCGCCAACTTGGTAATGTCATTGAGCGTGCCGGACCCGACCGCCACCGGGATGGCCGCGTGAAGACGCAGGGCCGCTTCCAGGGCCAGCACGTGCTCGAAATCGGCATGCAGGCTGGGTTGGCCGGGGAAGAGGTAAGGCTCCTGGGTCCGGCGTCCGGCCGTCGACAGCCGCTGTTGAACTTCGCGGCCAGCAACGTCGTACGTGATCTCATCGGCGACCACCACCGCCGGCTGATCACCAAAGAGACGCCGGAAATCATCGGCCACAGCCAGGCGCGCATCGCGACCGATGGTTACGCTGGCCGTTTCTGTAGCTGCCTGGAGTGCCCGTTGAAGCTGTCCCGATCCCATCTCTTACCTCGCAATAGATTTCTGAAAGTATTTTCACTAACTTGAATATATTTTCATTATAGACATCCGTTACACTTTGTCAATATCCGTGAGGAACAACTTTCGGGGATTTGCAACTCCTTGCAGACGGTCCTAGAATACCGGCAAGATCACGGTCCCGGAGGAGCGAGATGGTAGGTGCCAACCGCGAGTCGACGCGGAATGATCTGGATCTGCTCGTGCAAGTGGCAGAAAGCTACTACCTCGAGAACAAGAACCAGGCCCAGATTGCGGCCGAATTTGGGTTATCCACGGCCACCATTTCACGTCTGCTCAGCCGCGCCCGGGAAGAGGGCATCGTCCGCATTAACATCGTCCGGCCGCAGGCTCGGCATGGCAGCCTGGAGGCGGGGCTGCGTCAGAAGTACGGGCTGGCCGAGGCCATCGTGGCCGGTATGCCGGCCGGCATCACCGACGACGAGGCGGCGCGACGCATCCTGGGCCTGGTGGCCGCGCCGTACATCGACGCCCTGATCCGGCCCGGCACCGTGGTCGGCATCGGACGCGGCCGAACCCTGGCGGCGTTGGCGGAAGGCCTGCAATCGCTGGCGACTCCGCGGCAGATCACGGTAGTTCAGATTCTGGGCGAGTACGGCGTCCAGAACTCGCCGATGCGCACCTCCGAGATCACGCGGCTGATGGCCGAGAGTTATTCCGGCAACAGCTACTACCTGAACGTCCCGGCCCAGGTGGAGGACCGGACCATCGCCGAGGCCCTGCGCCGCGCGCCCGGCATCAGCGACGTGATCGCCGTGTTTGATCGCCTGGACATGGCGCTGGTCGGAGTTGGCCCGTTGCGCGGGTCGCCGCTGGAGGCCAGCCAGCTGCTCAGCGCCCAGCACCTGGCGAACCTGGAGGCGGCCGGCGCTGTTGGCGAAATCTGCGGACACTACTTCGATTCGGCGGGCCGCTCGGTGGACGCCGCCTACTCCGGCTGCGCCATGGGCATCAGTTGGAATCAGCTGCAGCACTGCCCGCGCGTCGTGGCCGTGGCGGCCGGCAACGCCAAGATCGAGCCGCTGCGCGCGCTGGCCGCCGCCCGGTTGATCCACGTGTTGGCCACCGATGAACTGACCGCGCGCCAGATCCTGGAATTGCCGTAACGCCAAGCCGCCGCCCGGCGGCCGCTCTCCGCGCGCTGGTGCGCTTTCTCATCAACTCCCCATCCGGCCCAAGCCAAATCCTTATCAGGCGGCCCTAACCTTCCGGGGATCACGCGGCGGTGTTCGCCCTGAACGCTCCGCCTCTTCCCGGGTACTTGCGAAAGGTTGAGCCGCCATGCGCATGCCTCACCCCCGCCTCCGACACCCTGCCGGCCAGCTGATACTGGCGTGGGCGGTCCTCAGCCTGGCTGGCTGCGCCGGTCAGACCGCCGCCACTTCCGCGCCGCCGACGGTTCAGGCCGCCGAGCCCACCGCCATGGTCGCCCCGGTGGCCTCATCTGCCCCGTCCGCCGCTGCCACAACCGAAGCGCCGTCCTCACCCGCCCCGCCCTCACCGGAAGCCTCGGCCGGCCTGCCTCTGCCTACGCCCGATTGCAGCGCCGGGTTGACGCCGGCTCAAACCGAAGGCCCTTACTACACCAGCGGCTCGCCCGAGGAGCCAGACCTGGCCACGACCGTGAGTACGGGCACCGCGATCACGCTGACCGGCTATGTCCTGGACGCCAACTGCCAGCCGCTCGCCAATGCCTGGCTGGACTTCTGGCAGGCCGATGCCGAGGGCGAGTATGACAACGGCGGCTACACCCTGCGCGGCCACCAATTCACGGACGCCGCCGGCCGCTACAGCCTAACGACCGTGCTGCCGGGTGTCTACCCCGGGCGCACGCGCCACATCCACGTCAAAGTCCAGGCCCCAGACAGACAGACGACGCTGACGACTCAGGTGTACTTCCCGGAGGCCGCGGAACTCAATCAGGCGGACGGGATCTATGACGCGCGCCTGTTGGTGACGTGGCTGGAAACGCCGACCGGCTCAGTGGCCGTCTACAACTTCGTCCTGGACGTCCCGTGATGAGCCGGCGTTAACCCGCACTTTGTGGGTGGCCAGAGCGAAGGCTCCTGGAGGCAGGGCTGATCCCGGGGCCGCCGCCGCGCCCGTCATCCGCGGCGAAACCGCGTCAACTGCTGGCGCCGTTGTAGCGGCGCACCCCATATTTCCAGACCTGCAAGGCCACCAGAAGACTGGCGCCAGCCACCGCCACAAACAGCGCCACCTGCGCGGCGGTGAGCTCGCCGCGCAGCGCCTGGAGCGGCACCGTGGTGGCCAGGGCGATCGGAACGACAAAGGTGATTATCAGCCGCAGCCAGGCGGGGTAGACCGTGGCCGGGTAGCGGCCGGTATCCAGCAGCGCCTGCAAGATGGTGACGTTGTTGTCGAACTTGGTGAACCAGAACGTCAACGCGATCAGCACGACCCACAGGCTGTAGATGACGACGGCGCCGGACCCGGCCAGGATCAGGAAGTTGACGGTGTTCAGGGGCGTGGCGGTCTGCCCGCTCTGGCTGACGCCGGCCACGATCAGGATCACCGCCAGCCCCAGGTCCCACACGCGCCAGACCGTGATGCGCGCGAAGCTGACCTGGAACAGGCTGGGGACGGGCTGGAGCAGCACGTAATCCAGCGAGCCATCACGCACGCTGGCGTTGAAGCGCTCCGTGTTCGGCCAGATCAGGGCCGCCATGAGGGTGTTGATCAGCCGAAAGACGCCGAGCAGCGCGATCAGCTCGCCCGGCCCCCAGCCGCCGAGCGTGGCCGTGTTGTTGAAGATGATGCTCAAGCTGAGCAGCTCCCAGCCCAGCCACATCAGGTTAAGCAGGAGGTTGATGACGGTGTCGGCCCGGTAGGCCAGCGACATCTGGACGTTGACCTTGAGGAAGACGCTGAGCAAGCGCAAGACGTGCATGGCGTCAGGCTCCCACCGCCGAGTAGCGTTTGACTCCAGCGCTCCAGACCGCGCGGAAGAGCCCGACCGCCAGCGCCAGCCAGACAAGGCCGCCGAGGTAGCTGGCCAGGATCGCCGGCGCGTCCAGCCGGCCCAAGATGATCTGGATCGGGATGTACTTGAACAACTGAAAGGGCAGGTATTGCGCCACGGCCTGGATCGGCGGCGGCATGAGCGTCAGCGGCACAAACTGGCCCGAGAACAGCACCACCAGCGCGCTGTAGAACTCGTGTAACGCCCAGGCGCGCGTCGTCCAAAAGGCCACGCACGTGAGCGCGGCGCCGAACAGAAAGCTGATGGCGAAACCGAGGCCGATGACCGGCAACGCGATGAGCACGTTGACGAGCGTGACCGAACTAAAGTCCGGGCGGAAGAGCAGGCCCAGCACCAGCCAGACGGGCAGGAGCGCCATCAGCGTGAGCGCCTTGAAGGCCAGGTTGTACATCAGGATGTTGGTCAGGATCGGATGGATCGGCCGGATCAGCTCGTTGGACAGGGTGCCGTCCTGGATGCGGTAGCCGGCAACGAAGATCGTGATCTCGCTGGTCAGCTGATCGACGATCAGCAGGGTCATGTAGTACGTGACGAAGTCGTTGGCCGTCAGCCCGTTGACGCTGCCCTGCTGGCTGGCGATGGCCGTCCAGACCGCCAGATAGACGACGGGCGAGACCAACCAGTACAGCAGGTACATGACCAGGTTGGCCCGGTACTGCCATTGCTCGGCCCAATTCACCTGCCACAAGCGTTGGTAAATGCGCAGCATCGGGCGGCCCTCAGGCGTTGAACGCCCGCTCGATCACGGCCTCGATGGGCGGATCGGCGATGGTGATGTCGTGGATCGGCAGATCGGCCAGCAGACGCGCGGTGACGGCCGTGACGTCCGCGGCGGGCACCTGGATGAAGTGCTTGTCCGCCTCGTCCTCGCCCGCGACCAGCGTGCCGTACCCGCTCAGGTCCATGTGGACGGCCTCTCCCAACGCGACGCCAATCAGCTTGAACGGCGCGATCCGGCGCGAGAGCTCGCTCAGACCGCCGTCGTACTTCAACTGGCCCTGGTGGATGATGATGACGCGCTCGCACAGGGCGGTGACGTCGGCCATGTAGTGGCTGGTCAGCAGGATCGTGGCGCCGGTGCGCCGGTTGTACTCCTGCAGGAAGGCGCGGATCCGCGCCTGGGCGGTGATGTCCAGGCCGATGGTCGGCTCGTCCAGGAACAGGACCTGCGGCCGGTGGAGCAGGCCGGCCGCGAGCTCGCACTTCATGCGCTCGCCCAGCGAGAGGTTGCGCACGGGCTTGCGCATGATCGGCCCCAGATCCAGCAATTCGTCCAACTCGGCCAGGGTGCGCTGGTAGTCCGCGTCCGACAGGCGGTAGATGGCCTGGTTCAACAGGAACGAATCGGCCGCCGGGATATCCCAGGACAAGCGGTTGCGCTGGCCCATCACCAGCGTCATCACGCTCAGGTAAGCGGGCTTGAGCTGCCAGGGCGTGTAGCCCAGCACCTGCGCCCGGCCGGCTGTGGGGTGCAGCAGGCCGGACAGCATCTTGAGGGTCGTGGTCTTGCCGGCGCCGTTCGGGCCCAGAAAGCCCACCACCTCGCCCGGCGCGATACGGAAGCTCACCTGCTGGACGGCGGGCACGTCCCGATACTGACGCTTGAAGAAGCCGCGCACGGCGGCGGCAAAACCGCCCTCGCGCTCGGACACCTGGTAGGTCTTACTCAGTTGGTCGACAAGGATGACAGGATCCTGGGTCATCGGCGCGGACTCCATCCACTTCCAAAAACAACCACCGGGTATGTAACGCGCCCTCCGAGCCGGACGGGCGCGCTGCGAGCGCAGGATCAATCGAAAACGCGGCTGCGCCGCTGGCGAGGCAACTCAACCAGGATAGCACAAATTTTCTGGCAGCGAGGGCCGAGTTTGCGGGGAAGTCCGCCGTCGGGATGGACGTCGAGTGGGCTCAGCGCTGGGCCGGAGGCCGCGCCAGGAAGCGGCGCACAAACGGGAGGCGCGCGATCAGCAGGAGCGTCACAAGGCCGGCGTAGATCCAGGCCAGCGTAAGCCGATCACGTTCAAGCCAGAGGAAGTGCCAGACGGCGAACGGCACCGCGATATAGACCAGCCGGTGCAACTGGCGCCAGCGGCGGCCGAGCCGCTGCTGCCAGCCGCGCGTGGAGGTGGCCGCCAGCGGGAGCAAGGCCAGCAACGCCGCCACGCCTACGCTCATCGCCCGGCGCTCCTCAAGGTCGCGCACGATCAAGGCCCAGTCCAGCCCGTTCTCCCACACGGCGTAGTTCCAGACGTGGACGACGGCGTAGAAGAATCCGTACAGCCCCAGCGCGCGGCGAACCTGCGCCGGGCGGCCCGAGCCGAGCACGCGCCCCACTGGCGTGCACGCGAAGGAGGCCACCAGCAAGGCCAGCGAGGCGGCTCCGGTGCGCAGCATCACCAGCCGGTTGAAGGTGTAAGGATCCGGTTGACGCAGGTATTCCCACGCCAGCCAGACCAGAGGGAGCAAACCGGCGGCCTGCGCCAGCACCCGCAGCCCGTGAGCGCGCAGCCAGGTGCGGATCTCAGCCCAGGTGCCGTCCGAAGTCTTCGGTGAAGTCGCGCCAGACACTGTGAATGTGGGTGCCGCCGTTGCGGGAGTTGTCGTGCTCGAGCAGGAAGGTAGGCCCCTGCAGCCGGTAGTAGTGCGGGCGGCGCGGCTCCGTCGGACCCGCCCAGCCAAAGCGGATGTTCTCCCAGCCGGCTGCCGTGAGCTTGGCCAACTGCGCTTCACCCAGCGCCGCCGGCAGCGTGGCCAAGTAGGTCCGGATGATCTCGTCCACCAGGGCTTGCTGCGCCGGCGCCAGGTCGCCGAACAAGACGCCCACTGACTCCAGCGGCGCCACCTCAGCCTGGTTCTGGGTGACATGCCGGGTGAGGGTGTTGGCCTGAAACAGCGCCGCGGTTTGGGCCGGGCCGGTGAGCGCCGTGATCAACTCGCGCGCCGCCCACTCCTCCCGCTCCATCGCCTTCAGGCCGGCGCCGCTGACGGTGGGCCAGGCGCCCAGGAAGAACGGCAGGGCTGCCACGCTGCCGCCGGACACGGTGAGGTGGCGCGAAAGATGATGGCCCTCAAAGCGCCATCCCCACGGCGCGGCCCCGCCCGGCTCGCCGAAGACGGTGACGTAGTACAACTCCGGGTCGTTGCCGAGATCATTCTGCAGCGCCATGATGTCCAGCGCCTTCTGAAAGCCGGCCGGCGACACACTCACCTGCAACAGCGCCAGGGCGTAGTCGCGCTGAGCCGTGGTCAGGGCGCGCAGAGGCAGGCCATGGCGCGGGAAGTTGGCCGGGGTCGTCCAATGCCAGCGCAGCCGCTCCGGATCGGCAAACGCATACGTGGCCTGCGCGCGGCCCGCCTCGTCCAGGTTGCTCAGAAACCGCCCGGCCGCCGCCGCGATTTCGTCCGCCAGCGGCACCGCCGTGGGGCTGGGCGCGGCTGTAGCCGCCGGCGCGCTGGTGGGAGCAGCGGCGGCCGTGGTCGGGACGGCGCTGGGCGCGGGCCGTGTCGTCGCCGTGGGCGCCGGCACCGTCGGCGCGCGCGTCGGCGTGGCCGGGCTGCCGCAGGCCGCGGCTAGGCCACCCAGGCTGCCCAGCGCGGCCAGCTTCAGGATCTGGCGGCGGGTGAGTCGTTTGGATGACATGCGGCCCTCTCAAGCGGCGACGTAGCGCCCGAACCAATCCAGCGTGCGCGCCCAGGCGGCCTGGGCGGCCGCCGCGTTATAGCGCGCACTGGTGTCGTTGTGAAAGGCGTGGTCAGCGTCCGGATAGATGACCTTCTCGAAGATCTTGCCGTTCGCCTGCATGGCGGCCTCGATCGCCGGGATGCCCTGGTTGATGCGCTGATCACGCTCGGCGTAGATGGCCAACACGGCGGCCTGGATGGCAGGCACCGCGCTGACGTCCGGATGCGGACCGTAGAACGGCACGGCCGCCTTCAGTTCCGGCAGCTGCGTGGCCGCCTGCCAGGTTACGCCGCCGCCAAAACAGAAACCGACCATGCCCACCTGCTCTGCCCGCGCGTAGTCCAGGGTTCCGAGATAGAGCCAGCCGCTGCGAAAATCCTGCGTGAACTGCTCCGCGGCGGTGTTGCCCAGCGCGCCGGGCACATTGGCGTTGCCGACCGCGGCTGTGCCGCCCAAGCGGGAGAGCAGGTCCACGGCCAGGGCCACGTAGCCGGATTTGGCCAGGCGCCGCGTCACATCGCGGATGTGGTCGGTCAGGCCGCGATTCTCGTGACAGACCAGGATGACCGGGGCGGGGCCGCCCGCCGAGGGCCGCGCCAGATAACCGGCCAGTGAGGCGCCCTCCCCCGGAAACTGGAGGTCACCGGCGATGACGGCCGGATCGTCCGGGCTGACTGGGCCGGAGACGGCCGCAGTCGGTGTGGCCGGAGCCGCCGTGGTGGCCTCGGCCAGGTGGGTGGGCGAGGCCGTGCTCGCCGGAGCGGCGGTGGGATCAGCGGCGCGGGTGTGGGTGGGCTCGGGCAGCGGCGTGGAGGTGGTGGTGGCGTCCGGCGTGGCCGCGGGCGCGGGCGTACAGCCGGCCAGGAAAGTCTGCGCCAGGGCCAGGCCGCCCAGGACCGAAGCGATGAGTCGCAACGCCTCGCGCCGCGACATTCGGCCCTCCTGGTATTCCTCGGCGAACTCCTCGACCAAGTAACGTTGATACGAGTTCATCCGGTTGCTCCTGAGCGGTCAGGATTATGCTAATGAGTATCTGGAATATTCCTTGGACTGGGTGAGCGCTGTCTGAGAGGAAGATGAGAACGCCGGCCCGGCATCGGAGGCGCGCCGCAGACACGGGGCCTGAGAAAACAGCGCCGCCGCGTGCTTCAGCTGATCGGAGCACGCGGCGGACGGATCGATCCCAAGCTGGCAGCCGGTCAAACGGCTGGGGCGTCCCCGGCCGGCCCCGACTCCAAGGCCTGCCGCTGCGCCGTGAACTTGGCGTGCAGACTCCGCCCCCAGGCGTCATCGCGGTAGCGCTCCAGCGCGGCCAGTGCCTCGTCATACAACGGCCTGGCTTCGGCTGGGTGGCCAAGCTTCACCAAGACCTCGGCCAGAGTGCCGGCCGTATTCGCCCGCTGCACATCATCGCTGAGGCGGCGCCACAGCGCCAGGGCCTCCCGCAAACAGCGCTCCGCCTCCGGCAGCTGATCCAGCGCCAGCAGGACGTTGCCCTTGTTGTTGCTTACCAGGGCCTGCCAGTACGCCGGCCCAGATTGGCGCAGATACTCTGAGTCGGCCCGCTCGAAGGCGGCGGCGGCCTCGGCGAAGCGTCCCAGATTGAAGTACACGGTGCCGGCACTCAGCTCCAGCTGGCATTTGTCGATTTCGCTGGCCGTGGGCTCCAAGAGCGCGCGGGCTTCTGCGTACCGGTCCAGGGCGGCCTCGGCGCGCCATGGCGGCGTCCAGTTCGTCACCGGTGACGGCGCGGCCCGAGGCGGCCAGGGAGTTGCCCAGGTTGTTGAGCATGCGCGCCCGGTCGGTGGGGTGATCCTGGCCCGAGTTGCGCGCCAGGGCTTGTTCAAAGTGCGCTTGGGCCGCCGCATGCGCCCCGCGCGCGTGGGCGATGAGCCCCAGAGTGTGATAGACGGTGGCGAGTTGGGCTGGGCCGGCGCCCACCTGCGTGAAGAGCGCCAGCGCCGACTGGGCGCAGTCTTCCGCCGCCTCATAGTCGCGCTGGCATCGGTAGTCCTCGCTCAGGCTGAAGCGCGCATAAGCCAGCTCTTTCTGGTCGCCCGTAGCCTGGGCCAAGGCTTCTGCGGCGTGGTGCGCGGCCAGCGCCTCCGGCAGCTGCCAGTCCTGGCGGTACAAGTGCCCCATCTGGTCGAGCAAGACGCAGCGCGCGGCCGCCCGGTCGGGCAATTCAGCTGCAGCCAGACGCGCCAGCGTCACACACCACTCGCGCCCATACGCGCGGCGCTCGACGAATGTGAAGGCCTGTTGCGCCAGGGCCGCCGCGTCCGGCCAGAGCTCCGGGCGGGCGCCGCCGAATTCCACGGCGCGGCGGAGGTTGGGCCAGTCCGCGTCCACGGCGGCGAAGTCGCCCTCGCGGGCGCCCGTGAGGCGCGTCCGCCAGTAGGCCAGATTGGCGCTGACGCTCTGCAGAAATTGCACGCTGGGGTTCATCCGACCTCAGCCCAATGGATGATCTCCGTCCGCAGGAAGGTCTCCGTGAGACGGTGAATGCCGTAACGCTTGTCGCGCGGCGTCCCGCGCGCCTCCAACAGCGAGCGTGTCCACAGCTCCATGACGGCCGGCCACAACTGCGCCTCGGTCAGCCCGCTGATCGCGTGCAGCTGCGCCGGGGCCGCGCCGACCTCGGCCACCAGCGGCATGGCCTGGAGCAGTGCGCGCGCCTCGACCGACAGTGACCGCCAGGCCCGCCAATAAATGTGCCGGTATAAGTCCTCCGCGGCGCCGGCGCGGGCCTGCTCCAGGTCGCGCAGCACCTCGGCCAGCGGCTGGACGACCAGCAGTCCGACGACCAGCTTGAGCGCCAGCGGGTTGCCGCCGACGACGCGAAAGATGGCCTGCGTATCGGCGGAGGTCAAAGCGCCGGCCAGGTCCGGCCCAGCCAGCGCGGCCTGGTCGCGTATCAGGGCCTCGGCCTCTCCTAAGTCCAGTTCCGGCGGCGACCAGTTGTAGGCGGAGGCCAGAACACTGCGGGCGCGGGACGTCAACAGGAACTTGCTGGGCGCCGCCAGCGCCGGCAGATGCTCCAGGCAGTACGCGGTCAGGGCCTCCGCTTCGAGATTGTCGAAGATGACCAGGTGCGGTTGTTCTTTGAGGAGCTGGCGCAGGCGCGCCAGCCGGCCCGCCGGACTTGAGGTCAGATCCGGCACACCGACGGCGGCCAGCGCCAACAGCAGTTGGTCATAGGCCTCGGACGGCGGCAGCGCCTGGTCCGCGGGCGCGGCGCGCACCCACAGGACGCGGTCAAAGTGAAAGTGCCGGATCACGCGGCGCGCGACCATGTCCGCCAGCGCCGTCTTGCCGATGCCGCCCAGGCCCGTGATCTGCACCAGCCAGGGCGCGTCCGGTTTGAGCAGCTGCCCCTCCAGCGCCGTGCCGGCGCCGTCGAAGCCCACCAGGCGCTGGCAAGCAGGCGGCGGCAGCGCCGCCTCCAGCTCGGCCGCGCGTTGGTCACGCAGCTGCAACTCCTGCCGCAGCAGCAGTTCAGCCAGGCCGCGCAGGGCCGCCCGCTGCAGGCGGTTGACCTGATCGACGCTGGCGTTCAGCCGGTGGGCGACCTGCTTCGTGAGCTGGGCGTCCAGGTAGCGCAGGCGCAGCACCTGCGCGCCGCGCGGGTCGGTGGTCAGCAGTTCGTCCAGGCCGGCCAGCAGGACCTCGTTGAGCGCGCGCCGCCGGTTGGCGGAGCCATCCGCACCGGCCAGCGCGGCCTGGCGCGCGCGCACCAGCAGCAGCGCCGTCAGGGGGCCGGCCGCCGGGACATCGCCAGTATGCCAGGCGCGCAGGGCCGCCAGGAGCTGCGGTTGCAGCCCGGCGACGGTAAGCACCGGTGTTGAGGTCTTTTTGGCCATAGAGTTTAGGGAGAAAGGCAGAAGCGGCCTCAGCGAACTTGGCCTGAGCGCAGAGCCGCGCACACAATCGCACATCCCCGCTGAGCCAGGGCGCGGCCGCTGGTTTATATTGTACGTGATCCCTGGCCAAACACGCAGGCCGCGCCGCGCATGCCGAGGGGGAGGCCCACGCGGATTAGAAGAAGTCAGGGGGACCACGTGTGAGCCGGCGGCTGCCTCTGGCATTCGCCGGCTCACACGCACGGTGGACGGCTTCCCCGTGCCCGGCTGCTCCGGACCGTTGCGGCTTTGGCTGAGGTGTTGTGAAACGCTCCGCACGCACAGCGACCAATCGGTCTGGGCCGGCCGGGCAGGTGATGATTCTGATCGCCGGTGGGTTTGACGAGGAGCCCGTGGCGGGCTGCGTGCGCCAGGTCCGCCAGGCCGGGATTGTTTGTCAACTGGTCGGGTTGGTGTTTGGCCCCGTGGTCGGTCAGAACGGGCTCAAGCTGTGGACGGATGCCAGCCTGGAAACCGCTCTGATCGGGCCGCCGCCGCAGTGGCTCATCGTCGCCGGCGGCGTCGCCTGCACGCGGGCGCTCGGACGCGACCCGCGCGTGCAGCAACTGGCGGAGGCCGTCCTGAACGGCGGCGGCCAGGTAGCCCTCACAGCCACCGCCCGGCCGGCACTGCGCGGGGACCCGGCCTGGGCGCGCCTGCAGGGGCGGATGGTCGTGCAGCCGGCCGAACAGTCGATCCACACCTTCACATCTGCCCTGCTCCAGGGTCGAGCTCACCTTCCCCGCTGATCCCCCTCCCCCCCCTCCCAATAAAAGACAGCCGGCGCACTGAGTCTGCGCCGGCTGCCTGTTCCTCCTCTGGAAGCTCTGGAGGCGTTAACCGCCAGCCATGGCCCCGACGATGCGGAATGGCTCGGCGCCGCGCGCCACCGGCTCCGGCAGCGGCGTCTCCGCGGGCTCATGCGACAGATCCTGGCCGCAGGCGAAGAAGCGGATGAAGGGCCGGCGCTGCCGCGTAGTGTGATCCCGGATCGTCCCGCGCAGCATCGGGAACCGCGCCTCCACGGCATCCAGGACGGCGCCCAACGTCGGCGGGCCGTCCAGGTCTAGTTGCACTTCCGAGCCGACGCCCGCCAGCGTCCGCAGGTGATGGGGCAGCACCACGCGGATCATGGCAGGGTCTGGACCTCCACCGACAGCACGGCCGGCAGGTCGCGGACGATGGCGGTCCAGCTGTCGCCGGAGTCAGCCGACGCGTACACCTGACCGCCGGTCGTGCCGAAGTACAGGCCGCACGTCTCATGCGTGTCGACGGCCAGCGCGCTGCGCAAGATGTTGACGTAGCAGTCGCTCTGCGGCAGACCTTTGGTCAGCGCCTCCCACTCCTGGCCGCCGGAACGGCTGCGGTAAACGCGCAGCTTGCCCTCGGGCGGATAGTGCTCCGAGTCGCTCTTGATCGGGATGACGTAGACGGTCTCCGGTTCGTGGGCGTGCACGGCGATCGGGAAGCCGAAATCGGTGGGCAGGTTGCCGCTGATCTCGTGCCAGGAGTCGCCGGCGTCGTCGCTGCGCATGACGTCCCAGTGCTTCTGCATGAACAGCACGCCCGGCCGCGCCGGGTGGCGCGCCAGGTTGTGCACGCAGTGGCCGACCTCGGCGTCCGGGTCCGGGAGCTCGTACGGTGACTTTAGGCCGCGGTTGATCGGCCGCCAGGTCTGGCCGCCGTCGTCGGTGCGGAACGCGCCCGCCGCCGAGATGGCGACGTACATGCGCTGCGGGTCGGCCTGGTCCAGCAGGATGGTGTGCAGGCACATGCCGCCGGCGCCCGGCGCCCACAGGTGGCCTTTGACGGCGCGCAGGCCCGGCAACTCCTGCCAGGTCTGCCCGCCGTCGCTGGAGCGGAACAGGGCGGCATCCTCCACGCCGGCATAGACCGTGTCCGGGTCCGTGAGCGACGGCTCCAGGCGCCAGACGCGCTTGAACTCCCAGGGATGCTGCGTGCCGTCGTACCACTGGTGGGTGCCGGGCACGCCGTCGTAGGCGAACTTGTTGCCCACCGCCTCCCAGGTCTTGCCTCCGTCATCCGAGCGCTGGATCATCTGGCCGAACCAACCCGTGGATTGCGACGCGTACAGCCGGTCCGGGTTGGCCGGCGACCCGTTCAGATGATAGATCTCCCAGCCCGCGAAGTGCGGGCCGCTGATCTGCCAGCGCTTGCGCTTAGCATTCGAGGTCAGGATAAACGCCCCCTTGCGGGTGCCCACCAGCACGCGAACTCCACTCATAAGTCCATTCTCCTTGATATGTGAGCGCGCCCGGACCTGGCCGGATCCCGCCAACCTGTAGCCGTCCGGGAACCGGGCTGAATAACGGCCGGCGCCTAGGGCGCGGCCAGGGTCAACTGCCAGGAGACACCAAACCGATCGGCCAACCAGCCGAACTTGTCGCTGAACGGATAACGGGTCAGAGGCATTAAGACCTGGCCCTGCTCAGACAGCGCGGCAAATAACCGATCGACCTCGGCCTCGGTCTCACAGGTCACGTACAGCGACATGGCCGGCGTGAACGTGAACTCATGTTTGACATTGCTATCAATGCAC